>Ga0182742_1005878_pt1 | contig 10091 bp, 8 predicted proteins | sample eDN5th37CBELigMG_FD_128880 | JGI IMG/M metagenome (GOLD analysis project Ga0182742, IMG submission 128880) | Enriched Miracle-Growth compost microbial communities from Emeryville, California, USA - eDNA 5th pass 37_C BE-Lig MG (version 2)... ... | reverse complement strand
CGGAGGAGGAGCCGCCCGGCGTGTGCTCCGGGTTGAACGGGTTGGTGGTGGGGCCGGGATGCGCGGCGCCGAGTTCCGTCGTCACGGTCTTGCCGAGGATGATCGCCCCCGCCTCCCGCAGCGCCTGCACCAGGGCGCTGTCACGCTTCGGGAAATTCCCGGCATAGGCGGCGCAACCCATCTGCGTCGGCATGTCGCGGGTCTCGATCAGGTCCTTGATGCCGATCGGCATGCCATCAATGGGCGAGAGCGGCCTGCCGGATTTCCAGCGCGCCGCGCTGGCATCGGCGGCGGCGCGGGCGCCGGCCTCGTTCAGCACGACGAAGGCGCGCACCACCGGCTCGCGTGCCGCGATGGTTTCCAGGCAGGCTTCCAGATAAGCGCGCGGGTTGTCCTGACCCGCGGCGAAGCGCTGCGCCGCGTCATGGAAGGTCAGTGCCCTGAAAGCGCGTGGCGTGTAGCTGCCGCCCATGCCTCGTTTTCTCCTCTGGCTGGACGACTATTTCAGACCCGATTGCGCCTTGGGGTCCAGCTAGCGCAGCACCCCGTCCCAGGCCGGCAGGCTGAGCAGGGCCGAGGCGGCGATCATCCAGTAGCAGGCGCGGCGGAAGCTGCGCTCGCTCGCCAGGCCGAACATCCGCGTGCCGCCCCAGATGCCCAGGCCATAGACCGGCGCGGCCACGAGGAAGGGTGCCGCCAGCGCCGGCGTCAGCAGCCCCGCCGCGGCATAGGCAACGCCCGCGATCACCCCACCCGCCGCCAGATAGAGGGCGAAGGAGGCGCGCACCTGCCGCGCCGTCGTTTCGCGCCCCAGCAGGTAGGCGATGACCGGTGGGCCGCTGACCATGGCCACCCCGCCCAGCACACCGCCCGCCAGCCCCACCCCCACCGTCAGCGGCGGCGCCGGCCGCCCGCGGAAGCGCCAGCCGGACACCACCAGGCCAAGCAGCCCCAGGATCACCAGCGCCACGCCCCAGCGCAGCAGCAGCGGATCGGTCCAGACCAGCACCGCGGCGCCGAGCGGCGTGCCGATCAACGCCCCTAGCGACAGCCAGCCGACCTCTCGCCGGTCCGCCAGGGGCCAGGCGCCGGGGGTGAGCAGGGCGATGGCCACCGCCTCCATCGCCAGCATCAGCGGCGCCGCCCCCTGCGGACCGAGCGCCACGGAGGCCAGCGGCACGAAGATCAGCGCCGCCCCGAAGCCGGAGAAGCCGCGCGCCAGCCCGCCGGCCAGGGCGGCGGCCAGCAGCCAGGCCAGGGCCGAGCCCTGCGGCAGGGCCGGAACCAGGCTGGTCACATCACACCCCCTGTCATCCCGGCAGCATGGCCGCGCATGCCGGCTGCGGAAAGTCCCCCCGCCCCGCGCATCCCTCCTTCCGCTCCGCCGTTCTGCCCGCAGACAGAGGAGGACCGGCTCATGGATCTCACCAATATCCGCCCGAAGATGGATGTGGTCGGCTCGGATGGCGGGCATGTCGGCACGGTCGATCACGTTGACCACAACCGCATCAAGCTGCGCCGCGCCGATCCCCAGGCGGGGGGCGAGCATCACTGGCTGCCGCAGGACATGATCGCCTCCGTGGAGGGCAACACGGTGCGGCTGACCATGCCCGCCGGCCAGGCGCTGCAATCCTGGGAGGGCGAGGCGGCGGTGCAGTCCCCGATCGGCGGCGATGTTCCCGCCGGCATGGGCGGCCCCTTCACCGGCACCGGCGGGCAGTCCATGGCCCACCAGGATCGCGGCCACGCGAGCCACAGCGGCGAGCCCGGCCCGCGCCCCGACAAGCCCCTGCCGGAGACGCCGAGCCGCGACAAGGACCGCGACATGCAGCGCTGACCTGGGCCCTCTGGCGGAAGCTCCCGCTTGGCGGCAGGATCGGCGGACCAAGCGGGAAGGGAAACGCCATGGCCAAGGTCATCATCAGCTGCGCGGTGACGGGCGCGATCCACACGCCTTCGATGAGCGACTACCTGCCGATCACGCCGCAGCAGATCGCCGAGCAGTCCATCGCCGCGGCGGAGGCGGGCGCCAGCATCATCCACCTGCATGCGCGCGACCCGAAGGACGGCCGCCCGACTCCCGACCCGGCGGTGTTCATGCAGTTCCTGCCGGTCATCAAGCAGTCCACCGATGCGGTGATCAACATCACGACCGGCGGCGGCCTGGGCATGTCGCTGGATGAGCGCCTCGCCGCGCCCCTGCAGGCGAAGCCGGAGATGTGCTCGCTCAACATGGGCTCGATGAATTTCAACATCGCGCCCAGCGCCGCGCGGGTGAAGCAGTTCAAGTATGACTGGGAGAAGCCCTATCTGGAGGGCACCACCAACTTCATCTTCCGCAACACCTTCCAGGACATCGAACAGATCGTCGAGCGGCTGGGCAAGGCCCATGGCACGCGCTTCGAATTCGAGTGCTACGACATCGGCCACCTCTACAACCTGGCGCATATGCTGGACCGCAAGGTGGTGGAGCCGCCGCTCTTCGTGCAGAGCATCTTCGGCATCCTGGGCGGCATCGGCGCGGAGCCGCGGAACCTGCTCTTCATGAAGGAGACGGCCGACAAGCTCTTCGGCAAGGATTACGTCTGGTCCGTGCTGGCGGCGGGGCGGCACCAGATGCCCTTCACCACGATGGCCGGGATGCTCGGCGGCAATGTGCGGGTGGGGCTGGAGGACAGCCTCTGGATCGGCAAGGGCCAGCAGGCGAAGAGCAATGCCGAGCAGGTGGCGAAGATCCGCCGCATCCTGGAGGAACTCAGCCTGGAGATCGCCACGCCCGCCGAGGCGCGCGCGATGCTGAAGCTGAAGGGCGGCGACCTGGTCGGGTTCTGACCTCGGCCGGGCCGGGGCTGGTTCAGGGGTCGAGCAGCCGCAGCAGCCGTTGCAGCAGCCCCCGCCCGTCCAGCCCCGGCGGCTCCGGTGCCGCGGCGCCCGGCGGGGCGGCCCGGCGATAGCGGGCCAGGGCCTCGGCCGTGCCGGAGAGGCGGAACTCCACCGGCTCCGCCGCCGGGCTGCCGGAGCCGGGCATGCCCAGCATCCGCACCAGCACCCGGTCGGCCTGCGGCAGTTCCTGCTCCGCCCGCGCCGTGTCCTCCGGGCGCGGGGCGCAGATCAGGGACCAGCCTTCCAGGCCGCAGGGCATCTCGAACAGCCGGTGCGGCGGGAAGCGGAGCTGCGCCATGCCGGTCAGGGCCAGCAGCCCGCGCGCGGCGCCCTCCAGGGTCAGGTCGCGCGAGGTCACGGCCGGCACCAGCCGGCCACCGCGCTCAATCACCTCCAGCGCCAGGCCGGGCATGGCGCTGCCGGGCGGCTCCACCCAGTCGCGCAGGCGCAGCAGGCAGGTGGTGCGGTCGGTCATCCGGTCCGTGCTGCAGGTCAGGCGCCAACTGCCGATCTGCTCGGACTGTTGGGCGAGGGCGGGGGCGGCCATCACGATGGCCAGCAGGATCAGAGGCAGGGTTGCGGCGCGGCGCATGACCCCGATGATAAAGACGGCAAGGGAGGCGGTGGAATGACGAAACTGCGGCTGCCGGACGGAACCGAAATCCCCACCCTGGGCCAGGGCACCTGGCATATGGGCGAGAACGCCGCGCGGCGGCGGGAGGAAGCGGCAGCGCTCCGCCTCGGCCTCGACCTCGGCATGAGCCTGATCGACACCGCGGAGATGTATGGCGAGGGCGGCGCCGAGGAGGTGGTGGCCGAGGCCATCGCCGGCCGGCGGCAGGATGTGTTCCTCGTCAGCAAGGTCTATCCGCACAATGCCGGCGGCCGGAAGCTGGAGGCCGCCTGCGAGCGCAGCCTGAAGCGGCTGCGGGTGGAGGCGATCGACCTCTACCTGCTGCACTGGCGCGGCAGCATCCCCCTGGCCGATACGGTGGAGGGTTTCGAACGGCTGCGCGCAGCCGGAAAGATCCGCTGCTGGGGCGTTTCCAACCTCGATGTCAGTGATCTGGAGGAGCTGGGTCCGGCGCTGGCCGACTGTGCCGCCGATCAGGTGCTCTACAATCTGGAGCAGCGGGGCATCGAGTACGACCTGCTCCCCTTCTGCCGCCAGCGCGGGATGCCGGTGATGGCCTATACGCCGATCGGCCAGGGCGGTGCCATGCTGCGCAACCGGGCGCTGGGTGCGGTCGCGGCGCGGCATGGCGCGACGCCCGCGCAGGTGGCGATCGCCTGGACGCTGCGCGGCCCCGGCGTCATCAGCATCCCGAAGGCTGCCGATCCGGAGCATGTGCGGCAGAACGCAAAGGCCCGGGAGATCGCGCTGACGGAGCAGGATCTGGCGGAACTCGATGCCGCTTTCCCGCCGCCGAATCGGAAGCGCCCGCTGGCGATGCTTTAGCAGGCCTGGCGCCTAACCCTCGGGCAGCGGCGCGTTCAGCACATTCAGGTGCAGCCGGCGCACCGTCCCGGCCACCGCCGCGTCCAGCCCCGGCCGCGCATAGAAGACGCCGCGCACATGCAGGCAGGCGGCGATGGCACGGATGAAGCAATCCGCCAGCTCCGCATCCGGCGGCGGCGCGTCCTGCCAGAAGCGGTCGGGCGGGCCATGCCAGACCAGGCCGGGAATGTCGTAGATTGCCCGCCCCAGCACTCGCACCGCCCGCCCCAGCGCGATGGCCTGGATGCCGAGCGTGCTGTTGACGGTGACCACGCCCCGGCAGGCCAGGATCGCCCGATCCGCGGGCAGCGCGCCGCCGAGGAAATGCACGCGCTCCTCCACCCCCGCCTTTGCAGCGATGCGGCGGATGCGGCGCCGCCAGTTCTTCAGCCCGGGATCCAGCGGATGCAGCTTCACCAGCAGATGCGCATCGCGCGGTGCGCCGCGGGCGAAGCTTTCCACCGTCTCGGCGATGGCGGTGTCGTTGTCCGGAAAATGCGAATAGGCGCGGATGGAGTAGTCCGTCTCCATCTGCATGGCGAAGAGGAAGAGCGGCCCACGCCCCTGCAATTCCGCTAGCCTCGCCGCATCCCGCCGCGTCTCCCGCTTGCGCAGCAGCAGCCGCAGCCCGGTGCCGAGATAGGCCGGGACCGGATGGTGCAGCAGGAAGCTGCGGTAATGCGGGAAGGGCCAAGGAGGCAGCCATCGCAGCAGCGAGGCCAGGTGGAAGGCCATGTCCCACCGGGCCTGGGTAGGGAAGTCATCGGCGAAGCGGCCGGCCAGGTCGGGTGGGGGGCAGCGCGCGGCCAGGGCGCGGATCACCTCCGGTTCGCGCGGGAAGCGGCTCTCGGCACCCATGCCATCGCGTTCCAGCACCACCCAATCGGGCCGCAGATAGCCGAAATCGGTGACCGTCACGGCGATGCCGCGCGCCTTGGCCTCAGCGATGGCGGCACGGTGATAGGGACGCTGCTCGCCCAGCAGCACGATGTCGGTGATGCCATGCCGGTCCAGGAAGCTGGCGATGAAATCCGGCCAATCCTCCAACCGGCCGCGATAATCCACCGCCCCCGGCCCGCGCCAGAACAGCCGGTCGCCCAGGCAGAGATTGATCCGGTGCACCTGATGGCCAAGCGCCCGCAGCCCGGCGCCGACCTCCGCAAAGAAGGGACTGATCGGGCCTTGCAGGAACAGGAAGCGGCGCGGCTCAGCCATTCCCGATGGCCGCACCATAGATCCGCCAGCGCCCCGTCACCGGTGCCGGCAGCCGCGCCATGGTCTGTAGCATCGCGGCGTTGTCCTCCAGGATCCAACTGATCTCCAGGCTCTCCCAGCCGCGAGCCGCCGCGATCCCGATGGCACGGTCGAGCAAGGCCCCCACCGCCATGGCCGAGACCGGATGCCCGCGGAAGCGCCGGCTGATCCCGAGCATCGGCACCCGCGCGCTGCGGCTGCGCCCGAGCAGCGCGACCCGCGCTACCCGCCACCAGCCGAAGGGCAGTAGCCGGCCGCCAAGCCCCTCCGTCGCCTCCTCCAGGTTCGGGATCATGGAGAGCACGCCGATCGGCTCCCCCTGCCATTCGGCGATCAGGATGGCACCGGCGCGCATCAGCGGCCGCATGATGCGGGCGATGGTCGCGGCCTCGGCCTCACCCACCGGCACGGCGCCCCAATTCTCCGCCCAGGCATCGTTGTAGAGCGCCGTCACCAGCCGGATCTCAGCATCGAGGCGCGCCATGTCCAGCGGCCGGATGCACAGCCTCGCTGCCCCCGGCCAGCGCGCCTTCAGCGGCGCGAAGCGGGCGCGGTGCCGCTCCTCCGCGACGGTCAGGGTGCAGGCCAGCACATCCTTTTCCGGAACCAGACCGGCGCCTGCCAGCATGTCCGGCAGCCAGGGCGGGTTGCGCGGCATTCGCACCATGCCGGGGCGGCTGAAGCCCTCCACCAGCGCGCCGACCTCATGGTTGATGGTCAGGCTGAGCGGCCCGCGCAGCCGCCGCGCGCCTCGCGCCGCTGCCCAGGTGGAGGCCGCCTCCAGCAGCGCCGCCAGCACCCCTGCGTCCCGCTCCAGCGCCAGGAAGCCGAAGGTCCCAATCGCCTCCGCCCCGCCGGCGCGGGGCCAGCCGGTGGCGATGCGCCCCATCACGCGCCCGCCACGCCAGGCGAGGAACCGCGCCACGTCATAGTCCCGCAGCACGCCGTTGAAGCCCGGATCGAAGAATCGCCGCGTATCGAGGAAGAGGGGGACCGACCACCCGGCCGCCTCGCCGCCGAGCCGCGCCGGCAGGCGGATGAAAGCCTCCGCCTCCGCCCGCGTGGCGACGGGCCGGACCCGCAGTTGCGCCATGCGCCTCAGCCCGCGTCGCGCGCTGCGATCAGGGCGGCGACGGCCTGCTCGATCTCCGCCGCCTCATGCTCGGCGGAGAGGAAGAAGCGCAGCCGCGCCGAGCGTTCCGGCACCACCGGATAGAGGATCGGCTGGACGTTCACCCCTGCCTCGAACAGCGCCGCCGCCATCCGCGCGGCCCGTACCGAGCTGCCGAGGATGACCGGCACGATGCCGAGCCCGGCGGAATGCCCGGTATCGAATCCCGCCTCCCGTGCCAGCTTCAGGAACAGCGCCGCGTTCCTCTGCAGCCGCGCCACCCGCCACGGCTCCTCACCCAGGATGCGCAGCGACGCCTCCGCCGCGGCGGCCAGCGGCGGCGCCAGGCCAACGGAATAGACGAAGCCCGGCGCCGAATGCCGCAGCAGGTCCACCAGCGCCCGCCGCCCGGCGACATAGCCGCCGCAGGCCGAGAGCGTCTTGGACAGCGTGCCCATCCAGATATCCACGCAACCCGGATCCACGCCGCATTGCTCGAACACGCCGCGCCCGGTGGCGCCCAGCACGCCGAGGGAATGCGCCTCGTCCACCATCAGCAGCGCGTCGTGCCGGCGTGCCATCTCGACGAAGCGCGCCAGGTCGGGCACGTCGCCATCCATGCTGTAATGACCCTCGATCACCAGCAGCGCCCGGCCGTGCCGGGCGCGGTGCAGGGCCAGCTCGCGTTCCGCCGCCTGCCAGTCATTGTGCGGGAAGGCGATGCGCCGCGCGCCGGAAAGCCGCGCGCCCTCCGTCACCGAATTGTGGATCAGCCCGTCATGCAGGATCAGGTCGCGCGGCCCCATCAGATGGCCGATCACGGTCACATTGGTCGCATGGCCGCTGACGAAGGCGAGGCAGGCTTCCGCCCCATAGACGGCGGCCAGCGCCGCTTCCAGCGCCGCATGCACCGGCCGCTCGCCCGAGGCGAGGCGGGAGGCGGAGGCGGAGACGCCATGCCGGTCGATGGCCGCCTTGGCCGCCGCGGCTACGCGCGGATCGCCGTTCAGCCCCAGGTAATTGTAGCTGGCGAAGTTCAGGTATTCCCGCCCGCCGATGACGCTGCGCGCACCCGCTACGCCCTCATGCGGCCGGAAATAGGGGTTTTCCAGGCCGAGCGCCGCCCCTGCCTCCCGCACCATCTCGATCTCGGCGGCGCCGGGCAGGGTGCCGAGATCGCGCCCGGGGCTGGCGGGTGGCACGCCGCCATCCTCGCCATGCCGCTTGGCCAGGCGTTGCAGCAGGGCCGCGCGCGCGGCGGCGGAGAGGCCGAAGCCCTGGGTCACGCTGCCACCTCCATGCGGTCCGCCGCCGGCGGCTCATGTGCCGCGATCAGCCCCTCGATGCCGGCCTCGATCCGGGCGCTGCGGACCGACTCGGCGATGCGGCGGGCCAGCGCCTCCACCGTCAGCGTCTCGGTGACGGCCGAGAGGGGCACCGGCATGCCGAACCGCTGCTCCAGCGCCGTGCGCAATTCCATGCCGCCCAGGCTGTCGAGGCCGAGCCCGGCCAGCGGTGCCTCCGCCGCCACCGCGCCCGGAGGCAGGCGCAGAATGCGGGCAAGCTCGGCCGCCAGCGTCTCCCGCAACAGGGCCAGCGCCTCGGGCTCCGGCAGGCTGCGCAGCCGCTCGCGCAGGTCGGCCGAATCGGCCGCGCCGGCCTCGGCGCCGCGGACCGCCTCGAAACCCGGCTCCTCGATTACCGCCAGGGCGGCGCGGGCCTCGGCCCAGGCGACGCGGGCGAGGCCGAGGCAGGTCGGCCCGGCTTCGAGCAGCGCCGGCAGGGCGGACAGCGCCTCCTCCGCCCGCATCGGCATGGCGCCGAGGCGGCGGCGCAGCACCTCCGCCGTCGCGGTATCCCCGGCCAGCACGCCGGCATCGGCGATCGGCCCCCAGGCGATGGCGGTGGCCGGGCGGCCCTGGGCGCGGCGGCGGCGGGCCAGCGCCTCCAGCGCCGCATTGGCGGCGACATAGGCGGCCTGGCCGGGATTGCCGACCGCGACGGTGGCCGAGGAGAAGAGCAGGAACAGCGCCAGCGGATCCTCGGCGGTCAGCCGGTCCAGGTTCTCCGCTGCGGCCAGCTTGGCGGCCAGCACCGGGGCGGCGCGGGCGGGATCGAGCGCGGCGGCGGCGCCATCGGCGAAGACGGCGGCGGCATGCACCACGCCGCGGATCGGCGGCATGGCGGCGCGGATCGCCTGCAGGGTCTCGGCCAGCGCCGCCGCGTCGGTCGCGTCGCAGGCATGGATGCTGGCCACCGCCCCCAGCGCGGCAAGGTCGCGGATCGCCGCATCCGCCCCCGGTGCCGCCGGGCCGCGGCGGGAGAGCAGCGCGAGGTGCCGCACCCCCTGCGCCGCCAGCCAGCGCGCCGTGGCCAGGCCGAAGCCCTGCACGCCGCCCAGCACCACCACCGTTCCGCGCGTCGCCTGGGCGATGGCCGGCGCCGGGCGGGCTGGCGCCGCCGTCACCGCCGGCGGGCGCAGCACCAGCTTGCCGATATGCGCGCTGGCCTGGAGGGTGCGGAAGGCGGCCTCGGCCTCCGCCGCGGTATGGATGGTGGCCGGCAGTGGCCGGAAGCTGCCCTCCGCCAGCCGCCCCGCGATGCTGGCCAGCAGCCGCGCCGCCAGTGCCGGGCGGGCGCGCGGCAGTTCGTCCACATCCACGGCGAAGAAGGTGGCGTTGCGCCGCAGGGGCCGCAGCGCCACCCGCCGGTTCTCCACGAAATCCCGTTTGCCGAGCTCCAGGAAGCGCCCGAAGGGCCGCAGCAGCGCCATGGAGCGTTCCATCGCCTCCCCGGCCAGGGAGTTCAGGACGACATCCACGCCCTCCGGCCACTCGCCGCGTAGCGCATCGGCGAAGCCCGGGTCGCGGGAATCGAGCACCACCTCCGCCCCGGCGGCGCGCAGGAAGGCGCGCTTGGCGGCGCTGCCGGCGCTCATGGCCACGCGGGCGCCGCGCGCCAGTGCCACCTGCAGGGCGGCGAGCCCGACCGCGCCGGCGCCACCATGGATCAGCACCCGCTCCCCGGCCTCAATCTGCGCCAGCTCCTCCAGCGCATGCACGGCGGTCAGAAAGGCGACCGGCACGGTGGCGGCGGCGGCGGGATCCAGCCCCTGCGGCAGCGGCGCCAGCGCCTCGGCGCGGGTCAGCGCATGAGTGGCGAGGGCGGCGGGGGCAACGCCGAAGACCCGGTCGCCAGGCCGGAAGGGCGTGTCCTCGCCCACCGCCTCCACCACCCCGGCGCATTCCATGCCGAGGCCGGGGCCGGCGAAGCCGGGCAGCAGCGCCTCCTCCGGCAGCAGGCCCTGGGCCCACATCAGGTCGCGGAAATTGATCCCCGCTGCCT
>Ga0182742_1005877_pt1 | contig 10092 bp, 9 predicted proteins | sample eDN5th37CBELigMG_FD_128880 | JGI IMG/M metagenome (GOLD analysis project Ga0182742, IMG submission 128880) | Enriched Miracle-Growth compost microbial communities from Emeryville, California, USA - eDNA 5th pass 37_C BE-Lig MG (version 2)... ... | reverse complement strand
GCGGTCGTCGCCGGATTTTGGCCGCTACGAGGCGCTATTCTTGATCTCATGCGCAGGGCCGGCATTTACGAGAGGAACGAAGGCGAGCCATGAGCGCCAGGTCACCTGTCCGAGCGACCCGTCTCTCCCCACTTCACTGGCCCAGACACCTACTGGCCGGTTTCATTCGCTTGTATCAGATTGCGATCTCGCCCTTGCTTGGCCGCAGGTGTCGCTTTTACCCGTCTTGTTCACACTATGCCAGGGATTCCATCATCAAACACGGGGTACTTAAAGGTTCTATCTACAGCGCGGCGCGGATTTTGCGCTGCCATCCGTGGAATCCCGGAGGGTACGACCCGGTCAAATAGGTTTAGCCAGCGATTGGAGGAAAATTTTTGGACACTTTGTTTGGTTGGTTGCCTGCGGGGATTCAAGCGATCCTCGTCTGGTTGACGGCGATAACGGGAAGCGCGGGGATCGGCATCATCTTGCTCACGCTCTTGATTCGCGGCGCCCTTTACCCGCTGACCAAGAAGCAGACTCAGTCGATGATTGCCATGCGTGAGCTGCAGCCAAAGCTCAAAGCTTTACAGGAGAAGTACAAGAACAAGCCCGAAGAGTACCAAAAGCGCATGTTGGAGCTGTACAAGGCCGAAGGCGTCAACCCGCTCGGCGGCTGCCTGCCGCTCCTAGTTCAGTTGCCCTTTTTGTACGCGCTCTTTTACGTCCTTCGTACGTACGGATTTGAGGGGTCGGATCCCAATTTCCTCATCTGGAACTTGACGCAAAACGACCCATACTACATCCTTCCGATTCTTTCAGGAGTCACGACCTACCTGCAGTCGATGTTGACCGTCACCGATCCTTCGCAGAAGGTCATCATGTACATTATGCCGGTCTTCATCACCGTGATTTCGGTGGGCTTTCCGGCTGGACTCGTCCTTTACTGGGTGACGAGCAACGTCTTTTCCATCGGCCAGCAATACTTGCTAACACGGGGAACGCCCAATGCCAAGGGAGGGGCGAGCGCTAAATGAGGTCCGTTGAAAAGTCTGCAAAGACGGTTGAAGATGCGATACAAGAAGCGTTGACGGAGCTCTCCGCCTCGAGAGAGGACGTCGAGATCGAAGTACTCGACGAAGGGACGAAGGGCCTGTTTGGCTTGCTCGGCGCCAAACAGGCCCGGGTTCGCGTCACGCTCGTCAATTCGATTGATTCCAAAGTCGAGCGTGCGATCGAGTTTTTGCGCAAACTGATGGAGCACATGAACGTGGAAGCGGAGATCGAGTCGGAGAAGGGTGAGGACAACCTCGTTTACATTCACCTGCGGGGCCGGCGGATGGGCGTCGTCATCGGTCGAAGGGGCCAGACGCTCGACTCGATCCAGTACCTCGTAAACCTCGTTGCCAACCGCGAGGAAGGGCCAAGGGCTCGCATCGTCTTGGATGCCGAAGGGTACAGGGACAAGCGTGCTCAAACGCTGCACGAGCTTGCGCACCGCTTGGCGGAGAAAGCAAAGTCGCAGCGCCGGAAGGCTTCGCTCGAGCCGATGAGCGCGCTCGAGCGCCGGATCGTCCACATGGCGCTCGCCGACGATGATGAAGTGGAGACGCACAGCGAGGGACAGGAACCGTACCGCAGAGTGGTCATTGTTCCTAAGCGATAGTCTTCGATCAAACGATCAGGGGAGAACAATGCATGGCGATCGATCAGCAAGATACGATCGCGGCAGTTGCCACGCCCCTTGGTGAGGGCGCCATTGCAATCATTCGGTTGAGCGGCCGCGACGCCGTGGCGATTGCCGACCGTGTCTTTCATGGCTCAAAAAGCCTGGCGGAGACGAGGTCGCACTCCTTGGCTCGCGGCCGCATTCGTTCCATGGACGGCGCCACGATCGACGACGTGCTCGTGGGTGTGATGCGGGGACCTCGCAGTTACACCGGCGAGGATATCGTCGAGGTGAACTGCCACGGTGGAATGATCGTCGTCGAGACGGTGTATCGCCTGCTCATCTCGGCAGGAGCGAGGCCTGCGGAGCCCGGTGAGTTTACCAAGCGAGCGTTTTTGAACGGCCGACTCGATCTTGCGCAAGCTGAGGCCGTCATCGACGTGGTGCGCGCCAAGAGTCCAAAAGGGCTCGAAGTGGCCGCCAAGCAGCTCGAAGGCGAGCTTTCCGCCCGCATTCAGTCCGTTCGTTCCGAGATTCTCAATCTGCTTGCTCATTTGCAGGTCGTGATCGACTACCCCGAAGAAGGCGTCGTTGAGCTCGATCCGCACGAGGTTCGGGCCCGTATCGAAAAGGCGCTGCGCGACGTGGAACGACTCCTCGAGGGCGCCCAGGCCGGCCGGGTGTACCGAGACGGGATTCGGACGGCCATCGTCGGCAGGCCAAACGTCGGCAAGTCGAGCATACTCAATGCGCTGCTCGGGGAGGATCGGGCGATCGTGACCGAGATTGCGGGCACGACTCGGGATACGATCGAAGAGCGCGCCGTCTTTTCGGGCATTCCCTTCGTTTTGACGGACACGGCGGGCCTAAGGGAGACGGACGATCCCGTCGAGCGCATCGGCGTGGAACGGACCAAGGTAGCGGTAAAGGGCGCGGATTTGATCATCGTCGTCCTCGACGGCAGCGAACCGCTCACCGCCGAGGATATCGAGGTGCTCCGGATCGTCGGGGAAGAGCCGGCTCACAAAATCGTCGCAGTGAACAAGTCGGACCAACCCATGCGGCTCTCGCTCGAGGCCCTCGCGCCATGGATCGGAAACGAAGAGACGATCAAGGTGAGCGCGCTCTCAAGGGAGGGCATCGAGGAACTTGCAGCCCGAGCAGCCGAGGCTGTAACGGGGAACGCTATGGGCAGCCAGGACGCCGTGTTGGTGACGAAGGAGCGGCACCGGGCGGCGCTCGAGCGGGCATCCCATGCGCTTACGGACGCACTGGGAACGCTCGATGCCGGCTACACGGCGGATGTGCTCGGGGTCGACCTCCAGGATGCGCTCGAGTCCCTTGGGCAGATTACAGGGGAGAGTGTCGGGGACGAAGTAGTCGCGGAGATCTTTGCCCAGTTCTGCGTCGGCAAGTAGCATTTGTTGCCTTGGCGGCCGACCTTTCCGAGTCGATGGCGTCAGGGATCCTTGGTTTGGGCAAGCAGGCCGCTCCGCAGGGCGGTTGCGCTGGGTGTTTATGCTGTAGTAAACTTAGACGTCGCCGTTTACGCTGTATCATTTGTAATACGTGGCGCACAGGCATTAGAATCGTTGGAGCACAGTTCGAATCGAGGTGATGATGAGGTGTCCGAATCTTTTGATGTCATCGTAGTGGGCGCGGGTCACGCGGGGTGTGAAGCGGCGCTTGCGAGCGCGCGCATGGGGCGGCGGACCCTCATTCTCACGATGAGTGAGTCGAATATCGCATCCATGCCCTGCAATCCCTCGATCGGTGGGCCGGCAAAGGGCCACCTGGTGCGGGAGATCGATGCCTTGGGCGGGGTGATGGGCGAGAACATCGACGCGACGTGCATGCAGCTTAGAACGTTGAACACTGGGAAAGGACCGGCGGTTCAGACGCTTCGGGCGCAAGCCGATCGGTTTGCTTACAGCCAGCGGATGCGAAAGGTGCTGGCGAGCCAGCCAAACCTCGAGCTCCGCACGGGTGTCGCCGGTCGCCTGATCCTAAGGGGCGGCGCCGTCGTCGGTGTGGAGACGACACGGGGCGAAGTGTACGGGGCTCGCGCTGTGATTTTGACGACCGGCACCTACTTGAACGCTCGGGTCCACATTGGGGAGGAGAACAAGCGCTCGGGCCCTCGGGGAGAGAAGACCACGGGTCGGCTTTCGGAGTGCTTGAAAGAGCTTGGCTTTGAGCTCGTGCGCTTTAAGACGGGAACGCCCCCGCGGGTCGACAAAGACTCGATCGAGTACGACCGGCTGGAGATCCTCGAAGGAGACGTGAACCCGAAGGGCTTTTCCTTTATGGGCGGCGTCATCGATCGTCCTCAAGCTCCGTGCTGGGTGACGTACACCAACCCCGAGACGCACGAGATCATCAACGCCAACCTACACCGTGCGGCGATGTACAGCGGCGCCATCACGGGACCGGGTCCGAGGTATTGCCCGTCGATCGAGGCTAAGCTCGTGATGTTCCCCGATAAGCAAAGGCATCAGGTTTTTGTCGAGCCGGAAGGGTGGACGGCGCCCGAGATGTACCTCAGCGGCGTCTCTACGAGCCTGCCAAAGGAGGTGCAGGAGTCGTTCCTTCGGACGATTCCAGGCCTCGAGCGCGCTCGCATCACCAAATACGGTTACGCCATCGAGTACGATTGCCTCACGCCTACGCAAATCGAACGCTCGCTGATGACCAAGGGTGTTCCCGGCCTGTTCACTGCAGGCCAGATCAACGGCACCACGGGCTACGAGGAGGCGGCTGCGCAAGGGATCATCGCGGGCATCAACGCAGCGCGCTTCGTGACGGACGAGAGTCCGATCTTCCTCGATCGGTCTGAGGCGTATATCGGCGTGTTGATCGACGACCTCGTCACCAAGGGGACCAAGGAGCCGTATCGCATGATGACGAGCCGGGCGGAGTATCGGCTGCTCCTGCGGCACGACAATGCCGATCGGCGCCTCACGCCGCTTGGATATGAGCTGGGTTTGGTGACCGAGGAACGCATGCGCATGTTTGAAGATCGTTGGAACCGCATCGAGAATTGGATATCGCGGCTCGAGTCGAGGCGTCTTGGCGCAAACCCCGACGTGCAGCAAAAACTCGCAAGTCTCGGCACGCGGCCCCTGCGCGGCGGAGCGAGCCTGAGCCTTGCCGAGTTGCTCAAAAGGCCTGAGATCAGCCTGGCTGACCTTGCCCTTTTCGACGAAGATCTCGAGCATATGGACGACGACATCCGAAGCCAGGTCGAGATCGAGGTGAAGTACGAAGGGTACATCGCAAAGCAGGAGGCCCAGGTCGAGCGGTTTAAGCGCATGGAGGGCAAGAGCATACCGTCCTTTGTCAATTACGACGAAGTGCCGGGTCTCTCCCGCGAAGCGAGGGAGAAGCTCAAAGCGATTCGTCCGTCGTCGATCGGGCAAGCCGGTCGGATCTCCGGCGTGTCGCCCGCCGACGTGTCCGTGCTCCTCGTCTATCTGCACGGAAGGAGCCTCAGCGCGACGGGGACGACCGCTCATGCCTGAAGACGAACGTATGTTTGATTCTGTATTCACCACGGCCCTGGAGCGCGGGTTGTCCCACGCTGAGTTCGCACCGCTCCAGGCCCTTGTGGATGATGCCGCCCTGAAGCGGCTTTCCAAGTTTGCTGCGCTCCTCGTGGCGGCCAATCGAGCGTCGAATTTGACGCGCATCACCGACCCTGCAGAGATGGCGGTCAAGCACGTCGTTGACTCCATGACGGCGCTCCTCGTCGGCGATTGGCCGGAAGGGGCGTCCGTCTGTGACGTGGGAACGGGAGGCGGTCTGCCGGGCCTCGTGCTTGCTTTGGTCCGGCCTGACCTTTCGGTCACCTTGGTCGATTCGGTTGCGAAAAAGTTGGCTGCGGTGGAGTCGATCGCTCAGGATCTTGGCGTGAACGCTCGGGTGGTGCACGGACGAGCGGAGGATCTTGGTCAAGACGCGAAACACCGCGAACGCTATGGCGTCGTCGTTGCGCGAGCCGTCGCTGCGCTGCCGGTCCTCGCCGAACTGTGCCTGCCTCTTGCCGCGGTCGGCGGTTGCTTTGTCGCTATGAAAGGCCGAGACTCCGAGTTGGACCAAGGGCGCTTTGCCATCAGCCAACTGGGCGGGGAGGTGCGTGAGTCAATTACGTTTACGTTGCCGGAAGGTCACGGGGAGCGCACGGTTCTTGCGATCGCCAAAGTTCGAAAGTGCCCCGCGGCATATCCCCGCCGGCCCGGATTGCCCGCCAAGCGTCCTTTGGCGGCTCCGTAGACCTCACCTTGAACGCCACCCAGAGCGATACTTTAGGCGGTAGCGTTTCCCTTCGCGATTATCTCAAGTGTAATTCCCGTCTGTTAGATCATGCGCCGGGGCCCACCGGTCTTTGGAATAAGAGGAAACGGTAAGAAACTCTCGAATCCAGGCTACATGCCGTCTTGGAAGGCTACGTGACGGCCTTTTCTTACTATTTTCAGGCGCCGAATACGCACTAGAATTGAGGTGTGTCCGCCGTGCGTCTTGGTGATATTTTGCGGTCGAAAGTGAAGGTCGAGGAGGGGAGTGTCGGTAAACACTCTTCCATTGCTTGGAAAGAGCATGTCCAGTCGCTCCCGATCAACCAGATTCGACCAAATCCCTTCCAACCGCGTCGTGAGTTTGATGAGGAGCAGCTTGCTGAGCTTGCAGCCTCGATTCGTGAGCACGGCGTCCTCCACCCTGTGGTGGTTCGACGAAAAGAGAATGGTTATGAGCTTGTTGTAGGTGAACGGCGCCTGCGCGCATGCCAATCGCTTCAATGGGAGAATATCCCTGCGATCGTTCGAGAGATGACGGATTCTGAGGTTGCGGAGATCGCCGTCATTGAGAACATTCAGCGCGAGGGCCTTAGCTTTTTTGAGGAGGCGGAGAGTTACCGTCGTTTGATCGATGAGTTTGGCCTCACGCAAGATGAACTCGCGGAGAGACTGGGCAAGAGCCAGTCAGCGATCGCAAATAAGCTGCGCTTGCTTCGCTTCTCTCCTGAAATTCGAGCGAGGATTTCCCGGGAAATGCTCTCCGAGCGACACGCTCGTGCGCTGCTTCGGCTAAAGGACGATGCTGAGATCGAGCGTGCCTTGGACGCGGTGATCGCTCAAGGGATGAACGTTCGCCAGACTGAGGAATGGATCACGAAGCGATTAAGCCCTGATGAAGGTCAAGGGAAAAAAAGGAAAACACAATCAGTAAAGGGCGTGTACGGAGATTACCGCCTATTGCTGAACAGTGTGCGAAAGATGGCGGAGCAGATGAAGTCGGGTGGCGCTCGGATCGAAGTGTTTGAAGAAGATGGCGACGAATTTGTAGAGATTCGAATACGTGTTCATCAAGCCCTCGAAAAGGGGGGGCGTTGAATTGGGACGGGTCATCGCTGTTGTAAATCAAAAGGGCGGCGTGGGAAAGAGTACGACCGCAGTCAACCTGGGGGCCTATCTTGCGACGCACGGCAAGAAGGTTCTGTTGGTCGACATTGATCCGCAAGGTAACGCTTCGAGCGGTGTTGGGGTTGAAAAGGGTGAGCTCGAGCGCTGCATGTACGATGTGTTGGTGGATCAAGTCGATATTTTTGGTATTATAAGGGAAACCGAAGTTGAAAATCTCGACGTGGCGCCTGCAAGCATTGCGCTTGCCGGTGCAGAGATCGAGCTGGTTCCCGTGATATCACGGGAGTATCGATTGAAACACGCGGTTGCCCCTGTTGTCGAGCGGTACGATTATATCCTGATCGACTCGCCTCCGTCCCTTGGTTTGCTTACCATCAATGGGTTGAGCGCCGCAGACGGTGTGATTGTCCCGATTCAATGTGAGTACTACGCCCTCGAAGGTCTAAGCCAATTGATGAATACCATTCGAATGGTACAGACACATCTCAACCCCTCGCTTCAGGTTGACGGTGTCGTCATGACGATGTACGACGCTAGAACCAACCTGTCGCAGCAGGTCATTGAGGATGTACGGGCGTTTTTTGGCAACCAAATCAGAGTTTACGAATCTGTAATACCCCGGAACGTACGCTTGAGCGAGGCTCCCAGTTTCGGTCAACCGATCGTGCTATATGATGACAAGTCAAAGGGCGGGCAGGCCTATCGTCAGCTCGCCTTAGAGGTGATGGCGTCGTGAGTCGTAAGGCACTGGGGCGGGGACTTAAGGCCCTCATTCCCGAAGCGGAGGAGCAAGAGGGGCAAGTTCGACTAATACCGATCGATCAAGTGGATCGAAATGAAGAACAACCCCGGAAATATTTCGATGAAGAGCAGTTAGATGAGCTTCGAGAGTCGATCGAGACCCATGGCGTCCTTGAACCGATCATTGTTAGGCCGGTGAAAGGCCGCTATGAAGTGGTGGTCGGCGAGAGGCGTTGGCGCGCTTCGCAATTAGCGGGTTTGAAAAGCATTCCTGCGGTAGTTCGATCGCTTAGCGACAAGGAGACGATGGAGATCGCCCTTGTCGAAAACTTGCAGCGTGAGGATTTAAACCCCCTTGAAGAGGCTGAGGCGTATCGGCGGCTCATGGTTGAGTTTGACCTCACGCAGGAGGAAGTTGCCGCTCGCGTCGGTAAGAAGCGTTCAACGATCGCGAACCGGTTGCGCCTGCTCGAACTCGACGAAGAGATCCGGTTAGAGATTGAAACGGGTCGATTGTCCGCGGGTCATGCAAAGGTCCTGCTTGGAGTTCCCGACAAAGCAATGAGAAGTAAGCTGGCACGTAGGGTGATCGAGGAAGGCCTTTCCGTTCGCGCTCTGGAGGAAGCAACGAAGGAGCAAGAGGCTACCGTTGAAGGACAACCTCGAGCGACGAAGAGAAGGGCGCTCCGCGTCGACCCGTTGCTCCAAGACGTTGAGGATCGCCTGCAGCGATCGCTTGGTACCAAAGTTCGTGTCGTGCAAAACGGAAAGCGAGGGCGAATCGAGATCAGCTTCTACGGCCCCGATGATATGGAGCGATTGATCGAGGTGTTGACCGGCGCCGACGATTAGAGTAGCGAAAGGGCGACTCGTACGGTTGACGGTACGGAGGCGGCGGAAACATGAGCGACCAGTTTCAGCAAGTCCGAAGGATGCTCGGTCCGGGGCGGGAGATTGTATTAGAGCCGAGTTCGCCCATTTACCGAGGTCCCTACACGAGCCAGGTTATTGGCGTATCGGATGACGGTGTCCGCATTCGCGTGCCCCTTGATCGAGGCAGGATCGTGCTCCTACCGGTTGGGACAAGGGTCGGTGTCGTCGTTCGTGGAGATGGTGGATCCACGCGGGCTGACGCGGTGATTGTGGACCGCACCGGGGGACGTGACCGTTCCCTATTGCTCTCTGCTGCCCCGCGGGAAGATGTGCGACCTAAGGAAGAACGGGTGACCGGATGCCCTATCGTTGCAGTAAGCAGCGGCAAGGGCGGTGTCGGAAAGACTACGCTGGTGGCGAACCTTGCGATCGCCTTGAGTCGACTTGGCAAAAGGACGTGCATCATTGACGGAGATCTGGGCACCGCCAACGTCGACGTACTCCTCAATCTATCTCCCCCTTTCAACCTTGCTCATGTAATACATGGCGAACGCCATATGCTTGAGATTCTCGTAGAAGGTCCCGAAGGCGTGATCGTACTGCCGGGAGGGTCTGGGTTCCAGGATCTTACCACACTGGATCGCACCAGTTTCGAAGCTTTGATGGACCAATTCCTCGAGCTGGAAGCCTATTCGGATTACATTCTGATCGACACGGGCAGCGGACTTTCGCCAAGCGTTACAAATTTCGTGCTGGCGGCTGGAGAGGGTCTTTTGATCACCACTCCTGAACCGCATGCCGTGATGGATTGTTACGCCTTGATCAAAGTGCTGGCCTCGCAAGGTTTCGAGGGGAAACTTGGACTTGTAATCAATCGAGTCGAGAGCGAGTCGGAAGGCCGGGAAGTCGGCCGTAAGATGATGTTCGCGAGCGAGCGGTTTCTCGGTATGGAGTTGGAAGTCGTCGGGTGCATTCCGGATGACCCCGCTGTGCCTCGATCCGTGCGAAGGCAGATTCCGGTGATCATTGACGATCCGAGGTCTCGTGCGGGCCAGCAATTCGTCCGCATCGCCGAGCGACTGATCGGTGTCGAAGTGGAGGAGACGCATAGGTCGCCCGCGGGGTTCGGTTTCTTAGAGAGGATGCGACGCCTCTTCCCATTGGGGAAGACGGGAGCTTGAGTTGGCGGGTGGACCGGGGCTATTTGAGGGTTTACGTCGGCGTTAGCCTTTGAACTGTCATTTTCTATCTTTCGCTTTATGTTCGGCCCGGGCATGGGTTGCCCGGGTTTTTGCTTTATACTTGGTCATTGTCGCTAGAGTTGGCCTTTGCCATTAGGGTTGGTCTTTGCCATTAGAGCACGCTGTTGTTATTGTTGGTCTTTGTGCTGTCCAAGGTGGGGATCTG
>Ga0182742_1005876_pt1 | contig 10093 bp, 15 predicted proteins | sample eDN5th37CBELigMG_FD_128880 | JGI IMG/M metagenome (GOLD analysis project Ga0182742, IMG submission 128880) | Enriched Miracle-Growth compost microbial communities from Emeryville, California, USA - eDNA 5th pass 37_C BE-Lig MG (version 2)... ... | reverse complement strand
GGCATTGGCGAAGAGGGCGGCGACGGGGCGCTCTTCCACGGCCTGCATCACGGCCTCGATGCCTTCGGGAGTGGAGAGATCTGCGCTGAGGGTTTCGACAGAGGGAGCGCCGATGGTGCGGCATTCGGTGGCGGCTTGGGAGAGGTCGCCGCGCGCGACGAGGATGAGGTCGCAGCCGTCCGCGGCGGCGCGCTTCGCCAGCTCCAGCCCGATGCCGCTGGATGCGCCGGTGACGATGGCGAGGCCGGAGAGGCGGGTGACGGGGTTCTTGCTCATGTCGTGCCTTCGCTGCGGCCTTCGGGACCGCACCGCCGCCGGCGAGGGGAGACCGGCGACGGTGCGGAGAGGGTCAGGATGAGGGCTTGTTGCCCTGCGGCTCTGCCATGCGGCGGTGCAGCTGGGCGACGAGCTCCTCCGGCAGCAGGTCTCCGAACACCTTCTGCACCTTGTTCATGAAGCCGCTGGTGATGCGGGTGTCGCCATCGAGCAGCGCCTTGTAGCCGTCCTTCGCCACCTTGGCCGGGTCCGCCTTGTCCTGCTGGCCGACCTGCGTGTCCTCCATGTCCGCCCGCTCGAAGAAGTCGGTGTCCGTGGGGCCGGGCATCAGGTTGGTGATGACGACATTCGTCTCCTTCAGCTCATTGGCGAGGCCGATGCAGAAATCGTCGATGAACGCCTTGGTCGAGTTGTAGACGAGCTGGAAGGTGCCCGGCATGTGGCCGGCGATGGAGCCGGTCACGAGGATGCGGCCCTGGTTGCGGTCGCGCATCTGCTTGCCGATCAGGTGGATCAGCGCCACGGTGCCGGTGATGTTGGTGTGGATGACATGGGCGATGTCCTTCCACTCCTGGTCGAGGAAGCCCTTGCCTTGACCGTGCCCGGCATTGGCCATGAGGACGTCCACCGGGCGGCCGCCGATCTTCTCCATCAGCGCCATGATGCCCTCGCGCGTGGCGAGATCGCCCTGCACCGTCTCCACCGAACGCGCCCCGGCGGCGCGGGCGGCAGCCTCCCCTTCAGAGAGGTCGCGGTCGGCGGCGAGGATCAGGTCCACGCCGTCCGCCGCCGCGAGCTTCGCCAGTTCCAGCCCGATGCCGCTGGAGGCGCCGGTGATGACGACGAGGCCGGAGAGCTTCTCGATTGTGTTCTTGCTCACGCGGTGGCCTCCATGCCGGGCTTGAGGACCACCTTTGTCCAGGTGTCCTGCTGTTCCTTGAAGTTCTTGTAGCCTTCCGCCGCCTGTTCCAGCGGCAGGCGGTGGCTGATGAGGAAGGTGGTATCGAGCGTGCCGTCCTCGATCTTCTCCAGCAGCGTCTTGGTGTATTTCTGGACGTGGGTTTGGCCCGTGCGCAGCTGGATGCCCTTCTCCATGAGAGCGCCGGTGGGGAACTTGTCCGTCAGCCCGCCATAGACGCCGGGGATGGAGACCTTGCCGCCGAAGCGGACCGCGAGCAGCGCCTCACGCAGAGCGTGCGCCCGGTCTGCGCCGATGCCGACCTTCTGCTTCACCACCTCCAGCATGTTGTCGAACGCGAAGCCGTGCGCTTCCATGCCCACGGCGTCGATCACCGCGTCCACGCCGATGCCGCCCGACATCTCCATCAGCGCGTCGAGCACATGCGTCTCGCGGAAGTTGATGACCTTGGCGCCGAGCTTGCGGGCAAGCTCCAGCCGGTGGGGGTAGTGGTCGATGGCGATGACCTTCGCGGCGCCCATGGCGAGAGCGGACTGGACGGCGAACAGTCCGACAGGGCCGCAGCCCCAGACGGCGACGGTGTCATCGGGCTGGATGTCCGCATTCTCCGCCGCCATCCACCCGGTGGGCAGGATGTCCGAGAGGAACAGGACCTTGTCATCCTCCAGATGGTCCGGGATCACGATGGGGCCGACATCGGAGAAGGGCACGCGCAGATATTCCGCCTGGCCGCCGGAATAGCCGCCGGTGAGGTGGGAATAGCCGAACAGCCCCGCCATCGGCTGGCCGTAGAGAGCGGTGGAGGCATCCTGCTTTTCAGCAGGGTTCGAGTTCTCGCAGGCGGAGTACTGCTCGATCTGGCAATGGAAGCAGCCGCCGCAGCTGATGGTGAAGGGGACGACGACGCGTTGGCCCTTCTTGAGCGTGCTCTTGGGGCCGACCTCGACCACCTCTCCCATGTTCTCATGACCGAGGATGTCGCCGGGCTGCAGGCCGGGGATCACGCCGTCGTAAAGGTGAAGGTCAGAGCCGCAAATGGCGGTGCTGGTGATCTTGATGATCGCATCGCGCGGATTGACGATCTCGGGGTCGTCGACCGTCTCGACGCGGACGTCCTTGGTGCCATGCCAGGTAAGGGCGCGCATCAGGCGTTCTCCTGCTGATTCTGCTGGGCGGCGCGGGTCTGGTCCTTGCGCCGGGCTGAGGTGGCGATCTCGCCGGTTTCCATCAGCATCTTGAGTCGCTTCAGGTCATGCCGCGCCTGCACAGCGGGCTCTCTCAGAAAGGCCTTCGCGAGGAGGCGGCCCACTTCGCCCGCCGGGGGACGGTAGGCGATGATCAGGCCGACGCGGGTGCCACGCTCGCCCGGTGCATCCTCGAACGTGACGCGGCCTTCGGTGTCGATTTCCGACCCTTCGACCGAGCGCCAGGCAATCAGCTCGCCTTCCACCTCGCGCGCGATCTCCGTCTCCACCTCCACCGTTCGGCCGCCGGGGGCCTTGATGGTCCAGATGGAGCGGCCTTCCGTCTGGCTGGGGCGGACGCTTTCCAGGTTCTCCATCACCTGCGGCAGGTTCTGGAAGTTGCGCCAGAAGGCGTAGAGCTCTGACTTGGGCTTGCGAATGGTGACGGTGCGGCCAGTCACGTCATATTTGCCGAAGCTGCGCCGCTGCGTGAAGCCGGGGGCGGAATCGCCGTCATGGTCCCGCCGCGGCTGGGAGCGCGTGGACAGGAAGGCGCCAAGCGCGGCCGCGCCGAGCGCCAGCCCTATCCCTGCCGCGGTGCCGAAGCCGCCGAACCTTTCATCGTCGTGAGAAGTCATGAAACCTCCGCTCGTGTTTTGTTGGACAAGCGGGGGAGAGGGCGGTGAGTTCCGAAGCTGTGTGAAATGAACAGCGCACGGGGTGAATTCCGGGAGGCTGCTTCGGGCAGAGGATGAAGATCAGCCTTCCGACTGGCCCTTCATCTCTTCATAGAGCTGCATGTCGATTGCTTTTGCCGCTCTGTAGGCGTCACGGGCTCGCATTCGCTCCGCATAGGCGGCGAGGCTGTCGCGCGTGGGCATGGTGCCGAACATCAGGCCCCAATCCACCTGGCTGCCGACATAGACGTCCGCCATCGTGAAGCGATCTCCGCAAACGTGGTCGTGCGTCTCGAACCAGGCGGCGAGCGTGTCGATGGTGCGATCGAAGCTGCCGAAGCCCGTCGTGATCTGCTGCTGCTCGCTCGGCTCCCAGCCAAAGGCCTTGGCGGTGACGGCGGCCTCCACTGGACCGGCGGCGAAGAACATCCAGCGATAATAATCCGCCTTTTCCTCCTCGCGGGGCAGGAGGTTAGGAACGGACATCTCGGCGAGGTAGTGGCAGACGGCTGCCGCTTCGCTCACCACGCGATCGCCGTCGGACGCGTGGTGAATGATGGTGGGCAGCTTGCCCATCGGGTTGGCGGCGAGGAGGGCGGCGGGCTTGTCCTCCCACGGGACGAACACCGGCTCGTACTCCGCGCCTGCCTCATGCAGCGCCCAGCGGGCGATCTGGGCTCGGCTCATCGGATTGAAGAAGAAGGTGTAGTCGGCCATTTCCGCACCTCTCCACAAGGCGTCAGCGATTGGGCGGAGCGGCCGTCGTTCCCGCGCCGCCAGTGGAGGCGTTGGTGGAGCCGCCGCCAGTCCCGACGCTGCCGGCGCTTGCGCCCGGCGCATTGCCGCCGGGTTTGGTGCCGCCGGGTTGCAGACCGGAAGCCGCGCCTTGCGTTCCCGTGAGCGGGCCGATCTCAGCACGGCCTTCGCTCGTGGCCTCGCGCTCTTCCTTCTCCTGTTCAGGATCTCGTTCGTCGATCATGGTGCCTCTCCTTTGCGCGTGGGTCGCGCTGTTGGGAGATCAACCGGAGAGGCTGGCGGGCCGTTCCCGATCAGAGGTCCAGCAGGGCATAGGGACGGCCGAACTGCGCCTGCACCACGAATTGGGCGCAATTGTAGACCGGCACGCCGCCGGGCGTGTGCCCGCTATAGGAGCCGCGATGGGCGTGGCCGTGAACGGCGGCGGTGACATTGTCGAAGCGGTCGATCGCCGCGGCGAGGCGGGAGGAGCCGAGGAAGGGCATGATCTCCGCCGGCTCTCCCTCAACGGTCTGCGCGACGGGGGCGTAGTGCAGCACGGCGACGGCCTTTTCAGTGCGCAGGGTGCGCAGGGCGTTCTCCAGCTTGCGCGCCTCGTTGCGGGATTCGTCGACGAAGTGCTTGATGGCGGTTTCGCCGAAGGCGCCGAGCTCGTTGCGCCCGAACCCTCCGATGAAGCCTTTCACGCCGGCAAAGCCGATGCCTTCGACCACGGCGGCCTGCTCATCCAGCATGGTGACGCCGGCTTGCTGGAGGATGCGGACAACCTCATCCTGACAGCCGCATTCATAATCATGGTTGCCGAGCACGCCGACCGCGGGAATGGAGCAGGCCTGAAGGTCCTCCGCCAAAATCTCCGCCTCCGACACCTTGCCGAAATTGGTCAGGTCGCCGCACAGGGCGAGGACGTCTGCCTCCCGCGAGATTTCGGCGAACAGGTCGCGGTAGCGGTGCTCTGACCCTTCGGTGACGTGCAGGTCCCCGATGGCGGCGAGTTTCATCTTTGTGTCGGTCGGCTCAGTGGTGTCGTTCACTCGGTTCCTCCAGCCCCTTGCCGACCACGTCGGCGAAGCCCCATTCCGTGATGTCGATGAGGTAGTCTCGCGGCGAGAACAGGCGGCCGCGGCAGACCTTGATCTGCGTCGGCGGCAGGTCCGCCTGCGCGCTGATCCGGTCCAGCAGCTCGTCCAGCAGCCAGCGGGGCACCTTGTCGCGCTCGCTGGGATAGATGAAGCGGAAGCCGAGCAGGTGGATCATCAGCACCTCCCAATACAGCTCCATCGAGTTGAGCAGGCGGCGCCAGTCGATCTCCTCGTTCTTCTTGAGCAGGACATGGGCGATGTCCGCGCCATCGTAGCGATAGCGGTCCTGCAGCAGCATCTTGGAGATGACGAACTCGGTGGGCGGGGTGAGGCGGACTTCCACGCCATAGACTTCGGCGGTGTAGGCCTCCTCGAACCAGCTGTCGCGCACCGGCAGGTTGGCGGAGGAGAAGGAGTAGATGACGTCGAAGAACAGGTCACCGTCCCAGACCTTGCCGATCCAGCGCTCATCCTCCACCTCGATCCGATAGCCCGCCTCCTGGAAGCGGGCGAGCAGGCGGGGCGCATCGCCCGCCTTGCAGAACACGTCCATGTCCTTCGTCGGCCGGCGGATGCCGGTATAGCAGGAGAGCGCGTAGGTGCCTGCGAGGAGGTAGGGGATGCCCCACTCGTTCATCAGCGTCAGCGCTTCGCGGTAGAATTTCTCGGCATTTTCCGGCGGATCGAAAGCCGGTGAATCCATGGCGGTCTGCGACATCAAGAGCCCTGTTCCTATCCGTGCCGCCGCCTTGAGGTTTACGGCGTCAGCATCGGCTTGCGGGCATCCAACTCCCGGCAGCGGAAAAATGATCCGGCCGCGATGTTGGCGGGGCTTGGCGCGCGGATTGGGCGGGCTGGCTCAGCCGCGTTCGCACAGGGCCTTGAGCTGGTCGGCGCAGGCGCCCCAGCCGGCCTCGAAGCCCATCTCTTCGTGTTGCTTGCGCTTCTTCCGTCCAGTGGCGCGCGCGCGCGGTGTAGCGGGTGCCGGTGCCTTCCGGCTCGATCTCCCAGATGCCGATCATGAAGGGCCCGCTGGGTTCGAATGCGGGCGTGATGGCGTCGGTGGTGACGAAGCGGCGGCCTTCTTCCCAGGCGAGGTAGATGCCGCTTTGCGGCATCGCTTCGCCGTCCGGTCCGTGAAAGGTCATCTCGCAGCGGCCTCCCGGGCGGCGCTCCTGATGCTCGATCTTCGCGCGCCATGGGGCGGGGCAGAACCATTCCTCCTGCCGGTTTACGAGGATGTCCCAGACCGTCGCGGGCGGTGCGTCGATGAAGCGCGTGACGGAGAGTTCATCGGTCATGGCTTGGGCACTCCATAGGGGGTGGTGATCATCTCGAGCAGATGGTCGTCCGGATCGGGGAAGTAGACGCCGCGGCCGCCGTCATTGTGATTGATCTGGCCCTCATGCTCGCGGGCGGGATCGGCCCAGTAGGGCAGGCCCAGAGCCTTCAGCCGCTCCATCCCCCGGTCGAACGTCGCATCGTCGACGAGGAAGGCGAAGTGGCGCGAGGCGATCTCCTGCTCCGCGGCCATGAAATCCAGCGAGACGCCGTTGTCGAGCTCCACCACCGCAAAGGGACCGAAGCGAGTGGGCGCCGGTCGGCCGAGAATGTCGGCGACGAAGCGCGCCGAGCGGTCCCGATCACTGGCGAGAACGATCGTGTGGTTGAACTGAACGCTCATGGCCGGGCTCCTCAATCACGGTCAGGGGCGCCGAGGGGGAAGAACGGCCGATAGGGCCGGGCGTCCTCGACGCAGCGGGATACCGCCGGGAGGGCGAGCAACTCGGCTCGCAAGGCGCGGAGGCGCGGCGCCTCGACCCCGATCGGCTCGCACCAATCGGCGTAGAACAGCGCCGGGGCGGCAGAGCAGCTGACCAGCGATACGTGCGGCGGAAGCGTGTTCGTCTGCAGCCACCGCTCCAGCCAGGCATAGGCGCGGCGCAGGCCTGCCTTGCCGGCTTCGACCTCTTTCATGTCCGGCTCGCCCACGACGGGCATGTTCCCGACCTCGGTGTTCGAGAGGTATGCGCCGACGATCCGCTGGAAGTTGTGCTGCAGGTAATTGTCGAACACCCGGTCCAGCATGCGCGCGGTGGCCGCTTCGGCCGGGTCATCCGGGACCAAAGGCGCAGGCCCAGGATGATGCACGGCGAGGTGCTCAATGATGGCGGTCGCCTCGATCACCGTCTTGTCGCCATCCGCCAGCACCGGGAACTTGCCGGCGGGATGAGCGGCGTGGATGAAGGCGTTGTCCTCCACCGGCGCGCCGGGGCCGATCTGGCGGAATTCGAACGGCGTTTCATTGGCGTAGAGCGGGATCAGCGCCTTCCAGGTGTAGCTGGAGAACAGGTGGCCGTAGAGCGCGAGCATCACCAGGTGCCTGCCTTGATCTTCCGCTGCCGTTCGGCCTCGCGCTCGCTCGTGGAAGGGATCGGGCCTTCGGCCGGATAGGGCGGAAGGGCTCCGCCTGGCTGGTAGGTGGCGATCACAGTGCCCTTTGCAGTGACGCTATGGTCGATCAATTCGAGCTTCTCGACGGGCGTACCGTCCCCGAACAGACGCTTTCCCCTGCCGAGCGTCACAGGGTAGGTCATCAGGATCAGCCGATCGATCAGCCCGGCGCCGAGAAGGGCTGGGTAGATCGTGCTCGACCCCTGAATGACCAAGTCCGGCCCCTCCATCGCCTTGAGCGCGGCCACGTCCTCGATGCTCCTCAGCTGGTGGCTGTTCTGCCATTCGAGCGGCTGGTCGCCCCGCGTGAGGACGTGCTTGCCCGCGCGGTCGAACGCCTCGCTCATCGGCTTGTTGTCGCCTTCCGCGTAAGGCCAGTAAGCCGCGAAGATGTCGTAGGTGCGCCGCCCCAGGAGAAGGTCGTATTCGCCCGAGAAGAGTGCGCCGATCGTCTCCTCCACGCCTTCGTCCCACAATTTGAACACCCAGCCGCCCTCAGCGAAGCCGCCCGTGGGGTCTTCGGTCGGGCCGCCGGGTGCCTGCATCACTCCGTCGAGCGAGAGGAACACACCGCTAGTGATCTTGCGCGCCATGGCTCAGCCCTCTCCCGCACCAGCCCGCGCTGCCTCGATGGCGGCGACGTCGATCTTCCGCATGGTCAGCATGGCTTCCATCACCCGCTTGGCCGCGGAGGGATCGGGATCGACCATCCCCTCATTCAGAGCGCGCGGGGTGATCTGCCAGGAATAGCCCCAGCGGTCCTTGCACCAGCCGCACTGGCTTTCCTGCCCGTCATTGTTGACGATGGCGTTCCAGTAGCGGTCCGTTTCCTCCTGGTCCTCGGTCTCGACGGAGAAGGAGAAGGTCTCGTTCGGCGTCCAGCCGGCGGGGCCGCCGTTCAGGCCGATGCAGGGGAGGCCCATGACGGTGAACTCCACCGTCAGCGCGTCCCCCTTCTTCCCGCTCGGGTAATCGGCGGGCGCCCGCATCGTCTTGCCTACTGAGCTGTTCGGGAAGGTTTCGGCATAGAAGCGCGCCGCATCCTCGGCATCGCGGTTTTCGAACCACAGGCAGATCATCGCGTTTTTCACGGCTCAGCCCTTCCTTGGCCCGACCAGCGCGAACATCGCGCCTTGTGGGTCGCGGGCGCTGAGGGCGAACATCCCGCCGGGAATCTCCTGCGGCTCCTGCAGCACCTGCCCGCCATTGGCGGGGATCGCCCGGTGCGCCTCGTCGATGTCCTCCACCGCGAAGTAGAACAGCCAGAGCGGCACGGGCGCGCTCTGTCGGATCAGTTGCATCATGGCGCCGATCGTCTGTCCGGCGTGATCGAACATCTGGTAGGTGCCCATCTCGCCCATCGGCATCGCCTCTCCGTCCGTCCAGCCGAACAGACCGTAGTAGAAGGAGCGGGCGGCCTCGGGATCGCTGGTGTTGAGCTCGTTCCAGGCGACATGGCCGGGGGACATCATCTGCCAGGCGCGGCTGGCCCCCACGGCGGGGCCGCTGAGGATGTAGAAGGGGGCGCCCTGCGGGTCCGCGAGCATGGCCATGCGGCCGATGCCCTCCATATCCATCGGCTCGATGAAGGTGGTCGCGCCCCGCTCCACTGCGCGGGCGAGGGTGGTGTCCACGTCATCCACCGCGACATAGCCGATCCAGGCCGGGCGAGCGCCCTCCTGCTGCATCTCCGGCGAGAGCGTCAGCACCCCGCCCGAATGCTGGCCATCCTGCGCGAGGATCTCGCGATATTCCGCGCCGCTGGACATGGCCCGTCCTTCGGCCTGGATCGTCCAGCCGATGACTGCGTCGTAAAACGCTGTTGCTCCGGCAGGGTCCGGCGTCATCAGTTCGTACCAGACAAAGGCGCCCTGGCTGTTGCTCATGTGTCCTCTCCCATTCTGGTGCTGGCGGTTCGGCGCTCAATCGCGCCCGAGAGTATAGATCGGAGTAAAGCCGCCGAAGATCATGCGCTTGCCGTCGAAGGGCATCTCTTCCGGGCCCTGCATCTCAGGGTCCTCCATCATCTTCTTCTCGGCTTCCCCGGCGGTCGCCTTGTCGGGCCAGATGATCCAGGAGAAGACGATCTTCTCGCCGGGCTCCGCCTTTACCGCCATGCGAAAATCGGTGTGCTTTCCATCGCGCACATCCTCTTCCCACGCCTCCATGATTTCTACGGCGCCGTACTTCTGGAACATCGCCCCGGCATCGGACGCCATCTGACGATAGGCCTCCTTCTTGTCTTCGGGGACGGCGAGCAGGAATCCGCTGACATACATGATGTGATCTCCTCTTCCCTCGGTAACGGTCAGTTGCGGGCTATCCGCAGCAGGGGTTCGAAGCCGCCCATGATCATGCGCCGGCCGTCGAACGGGATCTCGGTCATGGCGAGGAAGCGCTCGTCCTCGTGGATGCGGTCGTGCGCGGCATCGGCGGTGGCCTTGTCGGGCCAGACGATCCAGGAGAGGACGACCTTCTCCCCATCCTCCGCCAGCACCGCCTTGCGCAGGTCCGTGCGCTTCCCCTCCGGGATGTCGAGTTCCCAGCATTCGGTCACTTCCAGCGCCCCGAACTCGCACATGCGGCCGTCGAACCATTCGGCCATCTCGCGATAGGCCTGCTTCTTCGCCTCCGGCACCGGGATGACGTAGCCGTCGATATACATGGCTCAGGCGGGAATGTCGTCGAGGGGGACGGTCTGGCGGAAGTCCGCCAGCTGCGATTCCAGCGCGCGGCTGTAGGCTG
>Ga0182742_1005875_pt1 | contig 10093 bp, 8 predicted proteins | sample eDN5th37CBELigMG_FD_128880 | JGI IMG/M metagenome (GOLD analysis project Ga0182742, IMG submission 128880) | Enriched Miracle-Growth compost microbial communities from Emeryville, California, USA - eDNA 5th pass 37_C BE-Lig MG (version 2)... ... | reverse complement strand
GACCCCTGGTATTCCGATTGTGTATTATGGTAGTGAGATTGCTCTAGATGGTGGAGAAGACCCTGATAACCGTAGACAAATGGATTTTCGAACAGATAAAGAATTGGTAGATTATATTTCTCAAATTGGAGCTGCTAGACAGACACTTCCTTCCTTAACGCGTGGTACGTTCGAGTTTCTATATGAAGAGAAGGGTATGGCTGTATATAAAAGAGAGTATGAAGGTGAAACCACTGTTGTAGCAATAAATAATACATCAAAAACACAAACAGTAACCATTACAGAAGGACTTGAAAAGGATAAGGAACTTCGAGGAGTTCTCAGTGATGAGATTGTCCGCGGAAAAGGCCAGGAATATACACTCGTTCTCGACCGTGATCAAGCTCAAATCTATATCTTGGGTCAGAAAACAGGTTTGAATATTCCATATATACTGATTATGGCAGCTGTGTATGTAGCGTTTATCATATTTATCTATTTGCTTTGGAAAAGATCAAAAAGGAAAAAACTCCCGAATCAATGATTAAAAATATACTACAAAAGTATTGGGTAGTTAGGGTAGAATAAGGAATAAAGAAAAACCTGAATAAATATTAATACTATTCAGAAATGTAGTTATTAGGAAATGAGGTGGGTAAGATGGCTGTTACAATTAAAGATGTTGCTAAATTAGCAAAGGTCGCACCATCTACCGTATCACGTGTAATTGCAAATAATCCTCGAATAAGTGAAAAAACGAAGAAAAAGGTTAGAGAAGCCATGGATGAGTTAGGGTACCATCCTAACTTTATTGCAAGAAGTTTAGCGAGTCAAAGCACACAAGCCATCGGTCTCGTCATGCCTAGCTCTACTGACGTAGTATTCCAGAACCCCTTTTTTCCAACGGTACTAAGAGGACTTAGTGAAGGGGCACATGAAAAGCACTACGCGTTATATATGACAACTGGAAAGACTGACAATGAAATTCTAGACGGAGTTACACAGATGGTCCAAGGTGGACGCGTTGACGGAGTGGTCCTACTTTATTCGAAAATTGAAGATAAAGTATTAATGTATTTGCAGGAAAGAGGCATTCCATTTGTAGTTATTGGCAAACCTTTTAAGCATATGGAGGAAATTACTCATGTTGATAATGATAATTTCCGTGCAACGAAGGAAGTAACGGAATACCTCATTCAGCTTGGGCATGATCATATCGCTTTTGTTGGTGGAAACTTAAATCTTGTTGTTACGGTTGAGCGGTTACTTGGATACGAGAAGGCACTTCGAGAAGCTGGAATTTCGTTAAATGACGAGTATATTGTTCATGAGGAGTTTTTAAGAGAAGGTGGACAAGAAGCTGTAAGGGAATTGCTTTCTTTAAAAGTTCCACCAACAGCATTGGTTGTCGCGGACGATTTAATGGCATTAGGGGTTCTTAATACATTAGATGAAATGGGAATTAAAGTGCCTGAAGATATCTCGATCATCAGTTTCAATAATGTCCTAGTCTCAGAGATGTCCAGACCACCTCTCACAAGTGTGGATATTAATATTTTTGACCTCGGGTTTGAGGCTGCTCGTAGTTTGATTCAAAAGATTGAAAACCCAAAGGAACCAATCAAAAGAATTATTATTCCACATCAAATTGTCAAACGCTTCTCTTGTTCTTTTCCAAATGAAGAAAGAGTGTTTTTGCCACAAAAAGGGACTTTCAGTTGAAAAGTCCCTTTTTGTATCCTTATCCATTGACGACTGTACCACCGTTCACATGAATCATTTGACCGCTGACATACGAAGAGTCATTGGATGCAAGAAAAACATAACTTGCGGCAAGTTCATACGGCTGTCCCGCTCTTCCCATTGGTGTCGTAGAGCCGAATTCTGCTACTTGTTCGGCCGGAAAGGTAGAAGGAATGAGAGGGGTCCAAATAGGTCCAGGTGCCACTCCATTGACTCGTATTCCATCCTTAGCAAGTGACTTTGAAAGAGATCTAGTAAAGGTAACTATCGCTCCTTTAGTAGCGGAATAGTCAAGTAATTGCTCGTTTCCTTGATAGGCTGTTATGGAAGCTGTGTTAATAATAGAGCTCCCTTTCTTAAGATGGGGAAGAGCAGCCTTTGTTAAATAAAAATAAGAGAAGATATTTGTTCGAAACGTTCGTTCAAGCTGCTCTGATGTGATATCAAGTAAACTTTGTTGTGGATGCTGTTCGGCAGCGTTATTGACGATAATATCAATTTTGCCAAATGCTTTCATCGTATTATCGACCATTTGATTACAAACCTTCTCATCTCCAATATCTCCTGCGGCAAGAATACAACGTCTGCCTTCTGCTTCAACTAGCTTTTTTGTGTCCTCAGCGTCCTTTGCTTCGTTTAAATAGGAAACGACAACGTCAGCTCCTTCTTTAGCAAAATAGATGGCTACTGACTTCCCAATTCCACTATCGCCACCTGTAATAATCGCTACTTTATCCTTTAATTTATTGGAGCCTTTATACTCTTCACTAACATGAATCGGTATGGGATTCATTTCATCCTCAACACCAGGTTGGTGATTTTGATGTTGAGGTGGAAAGGTTTGTTTGTTATTCTGAGACAAGCATATCCATCCTTTCAAATTGTCATTTGTCATTTTTGTAGTATAGGGTAAATGAGGGGGATTATATGCAAATAGAACAATTCAGAATAGGTGAAAAATTTGACGGATTTATATGAATTGTGATATAAGCAATAATATTAAAATATTTTCTAATGAACGTAATCAAATGGAGGAAGTGACATTTATGGAACATCGTAGTAAGATTATAGACTGTACAATTCGAGATGGAGGCTTAGTCAATAATTGGGATTTTAGTGTAGAGTTTGTTCAGGACTTGTATAATGGTTTAAGTGAGGCTGGAGTCGAGTATATGGAAATTGGATACAAAAATTCAGCCAGGCTCCTGAACGTTTCAGAGCCCAATCCATGGAGATTTCTCGACGATCACTTCCTAAAAGAAATTATTCCAGAGAAAAAATTCACCAAGCTTTCTGCTTTAGTGGATATTGGACGAGTAGATCCTAATGACATCCTTCCTCGTGAGCAAAGCATCTTGGATATGATTCGAGTAGCTTGCTATGTGCGTGAAGTGGATAAAGGCTTGGAACTTGTACAAATGTTCCATGATTTAGGCTATGAGACGTCTCTCAACATTATGGCGTTATCAAGTGTACCAGAGCAACAGCTAATAAAAGCGTTTGAGCTGGTAAAAGAGAGCCCTGTAGATGTGGTATATATCGTTGACTCATTCGGAAGCTTAGATCCTAGAGATATTGAGCACCAAGTGAAAAAATTCCAAGCCTTGATTCCAAATAAACAGCTCGGAATTCATACCCATAACAATATGCAACTGGCCTTTGCTAATACGTTAACTGCGTTTCAAAATGGGGTTACGTTCCTTGATTCATCTGTTTATGGGATGGGGCGTGCAGCGGGGAACTGCAACACAGAGCTTCTTGTCAGCTATATTCAGAAACCAAGCTATGAGCTGAAGCCTGTTCTAGGCGTTATCGAAAAGCATATGTTAGATATGCGTAAGAAGTGGGAATGGGGCTATATTATCCCATATATGATTTCTGGTGTACTTAATGAGCATCCACGTATCGCTATGGCGTACCGTGATAGTTCAGATAGAGATAAATTTGTAGAATTCTATGACAAAGTAACGACACCTGAAGCGACTATGGTCTTAGAGTCAAAGTAATATATAGATATGGAAAGTTTTAAAAAAGGCCGATACTGGCCTTTTTTTATTCTCCTTTATCACTATTATCAAAACAAAAAAGTGAAAAACTATTGTCATGGATACGCTTTCGTGATAAGTTTAAAAGGTCATATGTGACATATTTGTGAACAATAATAATGGTGTTTTAATACGAAAACAGCGACCCTGTTGATCGGTTAAAAATCTTTATTTATTTCGTTTTATGACTGTTGGTACTTAGCAGCGCTCCTGTATAAGGCAAACCGTTGTAATGATTCAGGTGAGGGTTCCTTATATAGGAGTCTAATTTGGATTAATTACACCGGTTTTTTTGTTTTCTATGGGAGCATCTATGCGATTGATGTAGGGGGAAAACAAATGAAAGCAACAAAAAATCGTTGGCTTATTGCATTATCAGCTGTTGGAATACATATTTCCATTGGTTCGGTATATGCATGGAGTAATTTTACCGCTCCTTTAAAGAACATGTTTGGGTGGTCGGATTCAGAGGTAGCTCTTACTTTTAGTATCGCTATCCTATTTTTAGGTCTCTCAGCAGCATTTTTGGGACATTTTGTAGAAAAGCATGGTCCAAGAAAAGCAGGATTACTAGCAGCCATTTTCTTTGGAATTGGTATTACTGGTTCTGGTTTAGCGGTGGATTTTGGTTCAAAGTACATGCTTTATGTGTGTTACGGAGCTCTAGGTGGAATTGGACTTGGAGTTGGTTACATCGCACCTGTTTCTACTCTAGTAAAATGGTTTCCAGACCGAAGAGGTTTAGCCACTGGCCTTGCTATAATGGGATTTGGGTTTGCAGCAGCCATTTCAAGCCCAATTATGAACTCATTGATTGAAACTGTAGGTGTAGCGAATACATTTTATATTTTAGGTGTATCATACTTTGCTATTATGACTCTTTCTTCATTATATTTAGAGAAGCCTGCTGAAGGTTGGTTACCAGAAGGTTTTCAAGCGAAAATTGAAAGTGGAAAGGCAAAGCCAACGATGGAATTGTCACAGTTAATGGCTAATGAAGCAGTAAAAACTAAACGCTTCTGGTATTTATGGCTCATGTTATTCATTAATGTCACTTGTGGTATTGCCATCTTAGCGGTAGCGAAACCACTAGCGATGGAAAGCATCGGCATTGACATGACAGCGGCTGCAGCATTGGTTGGGGCAATAGGTATTTTTAATGGCTTAGGTCGTATTGGCTGGGCTTCCTTATCTGATTATATTGGACGTCCGAATACTTATACCGCATTTTTTGTTCTACAAATTATCATGTTTTTCTTTTTACCACAAGTGTCTATTCAGTGGTTATTCATGGCCATGCTCATTGTCGTGTATACATGCTATGGAGGTGGATTTGCTTCTATCCCAGCATATATTGGAGATTTGTTTGGTACAAAGCAACTTGGGGCCATCCATGGCTATATTTTAACGGCATGGGCAGCTGCAGGACTAGTTGGTCCTTTATTCGCTGCATGGATTAAGGATACGACTGGCAGCTACGCTGGAAGTTTGACCTTCTTTTCTGGATTATTTGTAGTTGCATTAGTCATTTCAATTTTAATAAGATTTGATATTAATAGATTAAAAGCAGAGAATGCCGGAAAGTTAGGCCGTTCTAAAGAAGCAGTATAATATCTAACTAAAATAGTGTAAGATAGGGAAAAAACGGTAAGTGAGTTGAAACGAGTGAATAAGTACGAAGCTGAGTTTAGCAATATTGTTCGAGCCTTTCGTAAAAAGCATATGGGAAAAGGGCCAAGTCAAGTTCGAACCACTTTCTCAAAAAACTGGGCCATTTGTGAACTAGAGGGAAATCTATCGCCTATTGAAAAATTCATTGCCACTGCGGAAGATGGGCGCCAAATGCTTCGCTCTGCCCGTACAGAAATGGTGAAGGAGATTTATAAAAAAAATCATCCTACAGAGATGGAAGAATTGCTTGGAACAAAATTCGTCCGTGTGTTTGTCGATATCGATATTGAGTTAGATATTGGTATGTCGATCTTTGTATTTGAAGATAACATTGAAGAGAAATTTAATGTGTAATAACTGTTGCAAGCAGATTTATATTGTTGGAACTTGGCAGCGCACCTGTTAAAGACTAACCACCTGAAGTTTTCGTCCTAATAATAAGGAAGGATTTCTTCTGGTGGTTTTTTACATGAAAAAAGTGTAAATGGAGGAATAAATTATGGGGAAAACAAAACATCCAGGCCCACAAAAGAAAGCCATACTACCCGCACCAAAGTACTGGGTTAGTCCCATCCCATTTGGATTAGGAAAGATTAAACCGAAACATATTCGCGATACGATGAAGGTCGCTTACGATAATAAAGACAATATAGGTTATGCTACACGCATCATTACAGAGGGTGTTTGTGACGGCTGTGCGCTTGGAGTATCTGGCTTGTACGATCAAACCTTATCCGGTCCACATCTGTGTACGACTCGTTTAAATGTCCTGAGACTAAACACGATGCCAGCGATTAAACCAGAGATTCTTCATGCCGATATTGACGAACTTAAAAAGTATGATAGTACAGAACTTCGTAAACTTGGTCGTATCCCATATCCCATGATTCGTCGCAAAGGGGAGCGTAAGTTTTCTCGAATTACGTGGGATGATGCGATGGATATGATTGCCGGAAAGATGAAAAAGCTAAATCCAAAGCAATATGCTTTCTACTTAACATCACGTGGAATTACTAATGAAAACTATTATGTAGCGGCTAAGGTTTCACGTTTTTTAGGAGCAAACAATATTGATAATGCTTCAAGAATTTGTCACTCTCCAAGTAAGACGGCATTAAAACGTTCGATTGGTGTAGGAGCATCCACTTCGAACTATTTAGATTGGATTGGTACAGATGTACTCCTATTCTGGGGTAGCGTGGCATCAAATGCTTCACCAGTATCTTCTAAATACATGTTAGAAGCGAAGAAAAAGGGAACAAAGATCATTGTTATTAATCCATATCGTGAGCCAGCAATGGAAAATTACTGGATTCCTTCCAATCCAGAATCAGCTCTTTTTGGAACCAAGCTAGCAGATGATTTCTATCAAGTTAATATCGGCGGAGATATCGCGTTTATGCATGGAATTATGAAGCATTGGTTTGATATGGAAGAGAAACACCATGGTTCGGCCATTAATCATAAATTTGTACAAGAACATGTGAATGGGTATGAAGAACTAAAAGCAAAGGTACAAGAGCAAACATGGGAACATATAATAGAATCATCAGGTGTTACAAAAGAGCGTATCATCGAGCTTGCTGAAATTTTAGCAAAAGCAAAAAATGCTGTATTTGCCTGGGCACTTGGTTTAACGATGCATTCCTTTGCCACAGACAACATCTCCCAAGTTGCTAATCTAGCTTTATTACGTGGTTTCTTAGGCCGCAAGCACTCTGGTTTAATGCCGTTTCGTGGTCACTCCTCTGTACAAGGTTCAGGGGAAATGGGGGCAGATCCCTTTGTCTTACCAGGTGGGGATTTTTACGGTGAAAATATTGATCGGATTGAAAAGCTATGGGGCTTTAAACTTCCGCGTTGGCAAGGGGATATTGTTGGTGTCACTCTTGAAAATATTATGCTTCCGGAAGATCATGAGAGAAAGGTCAAGTTATATTATTTGAGTGGTGGGAACTTCTTAGAAACGATGCCTGATCCCATATTTGTCGAGAAAGCGTTATCGAATTTGGATATTCGTGTCCACCAAGATATTATTTTAAACACTTCTACTCTAGTAGATGCACAAGAAGCGGTTATCGTGCTACCGGCGAAAACTAGATATGAGCAGGAAGGTGGCGGAACATCAACTTCCACTGAAAGAATGGTCTATTTTTCTCCTGAAATCGAAGGAAATAAGAACCGGATTGAAGAAGCTCGTGAAGAATGGAAAATCTATATTGATCTAGCAAAGCGTGTAAATCCTACAATGGCACATTTGGTGGATTTTAAGGATGCACAGGCGATCCGAGACGAAATCGCATTAGCAAATCCAAATTACGACGGGATCCAGCATTTAAAGAAAAAAGGTGATGTGTTCCAATGGGGTGGCGCTTGGCTTTGCGAAGATGGAATCTGTCCGACACCAGACGGTAAAGGGACATTAATTACTGTCGATATCCCAAATATTGGTAAAAAAGAAGGACAGTTTTTACTAACGACTCGCCGAGGAAAGCAATTCAATTCCATGGTGTTTAGCGAAAAGGATCCGTTGAATGGATCTGACCGTTATGATGTATTAATCAATGCTGAAGAAGCTCGTTTGCATCGAATTGCAGATGGCGAAGGGATTGTTGTCTACAATCAGCATGGAGTGTTCCAAGGACGTGCAAGATATGCTGATATCACACCAGGTAACCTGGGCGTTCACTTCCCAGAAGGAAACTTCTTATTACCAAAAGGTAAATACGAGAAATTTGCTGGTATTCCAGATTATAATATTGCGGTAAAAGTGGAAAAAGCAGAGCGTTTTAATGCTCGAAAAGATACACAATACCTGGAGAAGCCAATTCCAGATCTAGAAACAGAAGTAAGCTGAATTTTTAGGAGGTACAGAAATGGGCAAAGAAATAGATGATGTGACCACCACAAGGAGCATTCTGAGATTTAACGGCAAGGACTTCTATGAACAAGAGGATGATATTGCTGTTGAATTTCCACTAACAGTGATGGTGGATGGTCAGGAATTTGCCACCATGGTCTGTACTCCTGCTGAACTAGATGAACTGGTTGTCGGTTTTTTAGCTTCAGAAGGTGTCATTCGAAGGTTTGACGAAATTAAAACGTTAACGATAGACGACTCTAAAGGCTTTGCATATGTGGAGCTAGTGACGAAGAAGGAAATGCAAAACCACCACCACTCTAAACGCTTTATAGGTTCATGCTGTGGGAAAGGGCGTCAGTTTTACTTTTACAATGATATGAAAACGGCAAAAACGGTAATGAGTAAGACAACTATAACTGGCCAAGACTGTCACAGGCTGATGACGCTAATGCAAGAAAGTTCATCACACTTCCAGCAAACCGGCGGCGTTCACAACTCGGCTTTGTGTTCAAAAGAAGGAATCATCGTTTCACGGACGGATATTGGCCGCCACAATGCTTTAGACAAAATATTTGGATATTGCTTAATGAATCGTATTCCGTTGAAGGACAAGATAATTGTATTTAGTGGCCGAATTTCTTCAGAGGTATTGTTGAAGGTAGCAAAAATTGGTGTAGGAATTGTATTATCAAAATCCGCTCCTACAAACCTCGCACTTGATTTGGCTGAAGAACTAGGTATTACAGCTGTTGGTTTTATTCGCGGTCAAGGGTTTAATGTATACACACATCACGAACGTATTTTAGGTGGATAAAATGAGACTTGCACGATAAGCATTAGCTTATCGTGCTTTTTCATTGATTTCTGGTATCAAAACTTGTTGGATTTAATAAGGTAGTTTTATTTGGTGGTGCCTGTTGCCCTAACACTGCTGTTACTGTAAAAATTAGAAGAATAATAATACATTCTATTCTTGTCCAAGTTTTTGGATTGAAATTTGGATCTCTCTTTATTTTTCTTTTAACAAAAATCCCGTTAATGATTGCATATATAAGTAAGGGAATAATTAGAATATGTTTTATTAATAATGCTTGTCCATATGGGAATAGCCAAGAATTAGTATAGTCTGTAATCACAAGATTCATCAAAATCAATCCACTAATGATGGTGCTTACAAAGCAACATAATGCAATGGGTGTAAACCAGTTTAAGAACTTTAACCAATGATCATAATTAGTTGAAAACCAACTAATTACAATCAATATTCCTACCCATACACTGACAGCGGTGAAATGTAAAGTATGACTCAGCCCCCCGAAAAATTGGCTTATAGAACTTGCATGACTAGACCAACTAACTCCCACAATCAGAATGAAAGTTAGAATAGCACCAATATATCCATATAATTTTTTTCTCTGATAATCTATTGATGAAATAAAAATAATTAGAATAAACGATACAGAGAAAATAAATACCCATGATTTTCCCACTTCAAATGTCGTTAGTACGGATTGGAATGATTCTCCAAAACCTATTCTAGGGGTTAGGAACAGAATCGTTTGTAAAATGGGAAAGAATGTGGAAAGGGGAATTCCAATAATAGCAATCATTAATATATGTTTTGAAACATTCACTTTTGGTTTATGTGTATTTGGGATAAGAGTAAGAAGGAAGGTACCAAAAGTTAATGAAAAGCATAAATATAATAGCGTTTTACTAATAATCATTAAAACCAACATAATTATTTCTTTCTATTCATCAAAAATATAAAGCTTCCAATGATGATTACAAT
>Ga0182742_1005874_pt1 | contig 10094 bp, 9 predicted proteins | sample eDN5th37CBELigMG_FD_128880 | JGI IMG/M metagenome (GOLD analysis project Ga0182742, IMG submission 128880) | Enriched Miracle-Growth compost microbial communities from Emeryville, California, USA - eDNA 5th pass 37_C BE-Lig MG (version 2)... ... | reverse complement strand
TGGGCGGCGTCAACCTCGAGGACATCAAGGCGCCCGAGTGCTTCTACATCGAGAAGAAGCTGCGCGAGCGCATGAAGATCCCCGTCTTCCACGACGACCAGCACGGCACCGCCATCATCTCGTCGGCCGCCATCCTCAACGGCCTGAAGGTCGTGGGCAAGGATCTCGGCTCGGTCAAGCTCGCCTGCTCGGGCGCCGGCGCCGCCGCCATCGCCTGCCTGGACCTGCTGGTCAACCTGGGCGTCAAGCGCGAGAACATCTACGTGGTGGACTCCCGCGGCGTGATCTGGGAAGGCCGCGACGAGAACATGGAGGCCAACAAGAAGCGCTACGCGCAGAAGACCGACGCGCGCACGCTGGCCGACGTGGTCAACGGCGCCGACGTTTTCCTGGGCTGCTCGACCGCCGGCGTGCTGACCGCCGACATGGTCAAAACCATGGCCGCCAGCCCGCTGATCCTGGCGCTGGCCAACCCGGAACCGGAAATCCGTCCGGAAGTCGCCAAGGCCGCGCGCCCCGACTGCATCATCGCCACCGGCCGTTCGGACTACCCGAACCAGGTCAACAACGTGCTGTGCTTCCCCTTCATCTTCCGCGGCGCCATGGACGCCGGCGCCTCGCGCATCACGGAAGAAATGAAGCTGGCCTGCGTCAAGGCCATCGCCGAACTGGCCCAGGCCGAGCAGAACGACGAAGTGGCCCGCGCCTACGCCGGCCAGGAGCTGTCGTTCGGCCCCGACTACATCATTCCCAAGCCCTTCGACCCGCGCCTGATCGTCCAGATCGCGCCGGCCGTGGCCCAGGCCGCCGCCGACTCGGGCGTGGCCGCCCGTCCCATCGAGGACATCGAGGCCTACCGCCAGAAGCTGATGGGCTTCGTCTACCACTCCGGCCAGCTGATGCGTCCGCTGTTCGCCCAGGCCAAGAAGGCGCCCAAGCGCGTCATCTACGCCGACGGCGAAGACGAGCGCGTGCTGCGCGCGGTGCAGACCGTCAGCGACGAGAAGCTGGCCTTCCCGATCCTGGTCGGCCGCCCCTCCGTCATCGAGATGCGCATCAAGAAGTTCGGCCTGCGCCTGCTCGCCGGCAAGGATTTCGAGATCGTCGATCCCGAGGACGACAGCCGCTTCAACGAAACCTGGAACGCGTACTACCAGCTCAAGGGCCGCGAAGGCGTGACCCCGGCCATCGCCAAGGCGATGATCCGCAAGCACAACACGCTGATCGGCGCGATGCTGCTGCGCCGCGGCGACGCCGACGCGCTGCTGTGCGGCGTGGCCAGCAAGTACGACAACCAGCTCAAGTACGTGGACGAGATCATCGGCCGGAAGGAAGGCCAGACCTACGCCGCCCTGAACGTGCTGATGCTGCCCGACCAGACGCTGTTCGTCACCGACACGCACGTCAACGAAAACCCGACGGCCGAAGAAGTGGCGAACATCACGATCCAGGCCGCCGACGAGATGGTGCGCTTCGGCGTGGTGCCCAAGATCGCGCTGCTGTCGCACTCCAACTTCGGCAGCCGCGCGACCGACTCCTCGCGCAAGATGGCGCAGGCCAACCAGCTGGTGCGCGACCGCGCCCCCGACCTGGAAGTCGACGGCGAAATGCACGCCGACGCCGCCCTGTCGGAGAAGATCCGCATGCTGGCCTACCCGGACAGCACGTTGAAGGGCCGCGCCAACCTGCTGGTCATGCCCAACCTGGACACCGGCAACATCACGTACAACATGCTGAAGATGACCGGCAGCAACGGCATCGCCATGGGTCCGATCCTGCTGGGCGCGGCGCGCCCGGTGCACATCCTGACCACCAGCGCCACCGTGCGCCGCATCGTCAACATGACGGCGCTGGCCGTGGTGGACGCGCAGCAGGAAGCCGCCGAGGCCGCCAAGAAGCGCCGTTGATTCCCGACGGCCGCTAAGGCAAAGGGCGCCCGCCGTTCGCGGCGGCGCCCTTTTTCTTTGCAGCCGGCCAGGCCATCGCGCTGGCCCGCCTGCCTGTGCTGATGGTAAAACCGGTGTTGCCCTTGCTTATGGAGTCAACATGCTGGCCGATGCCCTGTATGCCTGGTTTCACTACCTGGCGATTTTCCTGCTCGTGGTGGTCCTGACGGCCGAAGCGGTGCTGCTGCGTCCCGAGCTCACCGTCAACGGCCTCAAGCGCCTGGTCATCTACGACCGCCTCTATCTGGCCAGCGCCGTGGTCGTGCTCATCACCGGCGTGCTGCGCCTGACGCTGGGCATCAAGGGCGCCGCCTTTTACATGGCCAATCCCTGGTTCCACGCCAAGATCACGCTGTTCGTCATCATCGCGCTGTGTTCGATCCCGCCCACCATGACCTTCCTGCGCTGGGCCAGGCAGTCGCGCCAGCAGCCGGAATTCCTGCCGGCGGCGGCCGACATCAAGCGCGCCCGCCGCTGGGTCATGATCGAATCGCACCTGTTCATCTTCCTGCCGCTGTTCGCCGTGCTGATGGCGCGCGGCATCGGCGCGTAGGGCGCGCGCCGCCGCTCAGGGGCAGGACGCCCTGCTCTGCTGCGGCTCCTGGTCGCCGACAGTGATGGTGGCGAAATGGAAAACGCCCACCGCGTCGTTCTTCACCACCTCCACGACCTCGCCGGCCAGCGTCTGCATCACCGACATGCCCTCGGGTACGTCGGCCGCGCCATCGCGCTGCGCGGCCTGGCCGTTCCAGGGGCTCAACACCAGCACGCCCGGAAACGGCTCGCGCCGGTCGCCGCGGCCGCGCCGCGTCGTCTTGACCCGGGTGCCGGCGGCGTAGCGCAGCTCGCCCAGGCGCGCCGCGCAGGCCAGTTCCGCGTCGTCGACCCGCAGCAGGCGCCGCGCTTCGTCCAGATATAGCGTGGGCTCGCTCAGGGGCAGCCCGTAAATGCGCAGCGCCACCGGATTCTTGGCCTCGATGCGCCAGCGGTCGGGATCGCGCGAGCCATCGGTGTAGACCGAGCCGTCCGAGCCATAGACGACCGAACCCGGCGCAAGCGCCAGGTCCCCGACCCGGTTGCCCGGACCCAGCACGCACTTATCCAGCGCCTTCATGGCGCCGTCGGGCGCCACGTCGAACTCGATGTCCTGGGTGGCGTCGCATCGCCAGCCCAGCACCGTCTGGCTGCCCTCGCCGCGCAGGATGACGTTGCGCGGATGGCGGCCCAGCAAGGCGTAGGTCTCGCGGTCGTAGTCGGAATCCAGGTAGCGGCGCGCGCTCGTGGCCTGAACGCCATACATGGCCACCGGCCGCGGGAACTGCGCTTCGAGATAGGTTTCCAGCTGCGCTTCGTCCTGCAGCTCCAGGCGCGTGCCGGCCGGCATGGCGACGCCGCCCACCGTGGTCTCTTGCTGCAAGGTCACCTTGCGCGCGGCCTGGGCGCGCGCGCTTTCCTTCTCCACCTGCCAGATCGCCATCTGGACCCAGGCATAGAAAGCGAAAGGCACGGCCAGCACCGCGAATATCAGGGTAGAGGTCTTCCAGTACCTGCGCACCGTGCGGCGCGCGCCCGCGCTGGCGACCAGGACCAGCGCCCAGCCGAGCAGCAGCAGGCCGGCAAGAAAACCGTGGGAAACAAAGATATAGAAGCCGGCGGAAGGCAGTGCGATCGGAATCATGGGCAGGATGATATACGCCTACGGGCGCCTGCCCGCCGCGCGGGCCGGCCCGGCAACAAAAAACCGCCCGAAGGCGGTTTATTGTTCAAGCCGGAAAGCGTATCAACGCTTGTCCATCGGGGGCACGTCGCGCGTGACCGAACCGGTGAACAGCTGGCGCGGACGGCCGATCTTGTAGTCGGGATCGGACAGCATTTCGTTCCACTGGGCGATCCAGCCCACCGTGCGGGCCAGCGCGAAGATGGCCGTGAACAGCGAGGTCGGGATGCCGATGGCGCGCTGCACGATGCCCGAGTAGAAGTCGACGTTCGGGTACAGCTTGCGCTGCACGAAGTACGGATCTTCCAGGGCGATGCGTTCCAGTTCCATGGCCAGCTTGAACAGCGGGTCGTTTTCCAGGCCCAGGGCCGAGAGCACTTCCTTGCAGGTTTCCTGCATCAGCTTGGCGCGCGGGTCGTAGTTCTTGTAGACGCGGTGGCCAAAGCCCATCAGGCGCACGCCCGAGTTCTTGTCCTTGACCTTCTCCATGAACTCGCCGACCTTGGCGATGCCGCCGTTGGCTTGCAGGTCTTCCAGCATCTGCAGGCAGGCTTCGTTGGCGCCGCCGTGGGCCGGACCCCACAGGCAGGCCACGCCGGCCGAGATGGCGGCGAACGGGTTGGTGCCCGACGAACCGCACAGGCGCACGGTCGAGGTGGAGGCGTTCTGTTCGTGATCGGCGTGCAGGATGAAGATGCGGTCCAGCGCGCGCTCGACGACTTCATTGACCTTGTATTCTTCGCACGGGGTGGCGAACATCATGCGCAGGAAGTTGCCCGTGTAGGACAGGTCGTTCTGCGGGTAGATGAAGGGCTGGCCTTGCGAGTACTTGTAGGCCATCGCGACCAGCGTCGGCATCTTGGCGATCAAGCGGATGGCCGAGATGTGGCGGTGCTGCGGGTTCGTGATGTCGGTGGAGTCGTGGTAGAACGCCGACAGCGCGCCGACCAGGCCCGTCAGGACGGCCATCGGGTGCGCGTCGCGGCGGAAGCCGCGCAGGAAGAAATGCAGCTGCTCGTTGACCATCGTGTGATGGGTCACCTGCGAGTCGAAATCGGCCTTCTGGTCCTTGTTGGGCAGTTCGCCGTTCAGGATCAGGTAGCAGATGTCCATGAAGTCGCAGTTCACGGCCAGCTGTTCGATGGGGTAGCCGCGGTACAGCAGTTCGCCCTTGTCGCCGTCGATGTACGTGATCCCCGATTCGCAGGCGGCGGTGGACATGAAGCCCGGGTCAAACGTGAACATGCCCGTCTGGCCGTAAAGCTTGCGGATGTCGATCACATCCGGACCGACCGTGCCCTTGTACACAGGGAACTCGATGGGGGCGCTGCCATCCGAAAAGGATAGCGTGGCTTTTTTGTCAGACAGGTTCATGCTTTTTTCCTCTCAATTAATCAGAGCGCGCGCATCTGGCCAATAATGCTCCGGAGCCTGGGCGTGTCCAGCTCGCCTTCCAGCTCTTTGCGGGCCAGCAGCAGGTCGAGCAGATCGTTGTCTCCCAGCTCGAACAACTGCGTCAATGCGGCTACGTCATCATCGGTCAGCTCGGCCTCGTGGGCATCGAGATACCGGGTGATGATCAAGTCGTTTTCGAGCAGACCACGGCGTGCCCGCCAACGCAGACGCGCCCGCTGTAGTTCAGTAAGCCTGCTCATCATTACACCTTAATAAAAAGTCCTGCGCCGGGCCCGTCAGGCAGGCTGGCCGTCCCCGTTTTACAGGGGACATGGCCCGGCATTACATACAGACCGTAAACACTAGACCGTGCGACGGACCAGCAGTTCCTTGATCTTGCCGATCGCCTTGGTCGGGTTCAGGCCCTTGGGGCAGACGTCGACACAGTTCATGATGGTGTGGCAGCGGAACAGGCGGTACGGATCGTCCAGGTTGTCCAGGCGCGAGCCGGTGGCTTCGTCGCGGCTGTCGGCGATGAAGCGGTAGGCTTGCAGCAGGCCGGCCGGGCCGACGAACTTGTCCGGATTCCACCAGAACGACGGGCAGGAAGTGGAACAGCACGCGCACAGGATGCACTCGTACAGGCCGTCGAGCTCTTCGCGGGCCTCGGGCGACTGCAGGCGCTCTTTTTCGGGAGGCGGCGTGTCGTTGATGAGGTACGGGCGGATCGAGTGGTACTGGTTGAAGAAGTGCGTCATGTCCACGATCAGGTCGCGGATCACGGGCAGGCCCGGCAGCGGACGCAGGACGATGGGTTCCTTCAGTTCGCGCAGGTTGGTGATGCAGGCCAGGCCGTTCTTGCCGTTGATGTTCATGGCGTCCGAACCGCACACGCCTTCACGGCACGAGCGGCGCAGGGCCAGGCTGTCATCCACGTCGTTCTTGATGCGCACCAGCGCATCGAGCAGCATCTTGTCGGTCGGCTGGAGTTCGACTTCCAGCTTCTGCATGTAGGGGCGCTCGTCCTTGTCCGGATCGTAGCGGTAGATTTCGAACTTGACGATTCTCTTGGTGCTCATAATAGGCTCTATCCGGACTTAGAAGGTACGTGCCTTGGGCGGGAAGGACTCGACCGTCAGCGGCTTCATCTGCACGGGCTTGTACTCCAGGCGGCTGCCTTCGGAGTACCACAGCGTGTGCTTGAGCCAGTTCTCGTCGTCGCGGTTCGGGTGGTCATCCAGCGCGTGGGCGCCGCGGCTTTCGGTGCGATTGGCCGCCGACTTGATCGTGGCGCGGGCCACTTCGGTCATGTTGGCGATCTCCAGCGCTTCGACGCGCGCGGTGTTGAACACCTTGGACTTGTCCTTGAAGTAGATGTCCTGGGCCTGCTTGGCCAGGTCTTCGATCTGCTCGACGCCTTCGTTGAGCAGGTCCAGCGTGCGGAACACGCCGCAGTGGCGCTGCATCGAGAAGCGGATGGCGTTGCCGATGTCCTGGGGCTTCTCGCCCGAGGTGCGCGATTCGAGGCGGTTGACGCGGTCCAGCGAGAACTCGACGGCCTGCTGCGGCACCGGCTGGTGCGAGTGCTGGCGCTCGGGGTGCGAATTCACGATGTGGTTGCCGGTGGCGCGGCCGAACACGATCAGGTCGAGCAGCGAGTTGGTGCCCAGGCGGTTGGCGCCGTGCACCGACACCGCGGCGCATTCGCCGATGGCGTACAGGCCGTTGACGATCTTGTTCTCGCCGTTTTCGCGCGTCAGCACCTGGCCGTGGTAGTTGGCCGGGATGCCGCCCATCTGGTAGTGGATGGTCGGGACGACGGGGATCGGTTCCTTGATCGGGTCGACGTTGCCGAACTTGATGGCGATTTCGCGGATCGAGGGCAGGCGCTTGTTGATCACGTCGGCGCCCAGGTGGTCGAGCTTCAGGACCACGTAGCTGCCGTCCGGACCGCAGCCGCGGCCTTCCTTGATTTCCTGGTCCATCGAGCGCGAGACGAAGTCGCGCGGGGCCAGGTCCTTCAGCGTGGGCGCATAGCGCTCCATGAAGCGCTCGCCATCCTTGTTCAGCAGGATGCCGCCTTCGCCGCGCACGCCTTCGGTGATCAGCACGCCGGCGCCGGCCACGCCGGTCGGGTGGAATTGCCAGAATTCCATGTCCTGCAGCGGGATGCCCGCGCGGGCGGCCATGCCCAGGCCGTCACCGGTATTGATGAAGGCGTTGGTGGAAGCGGCCCAGATGCGGCCGGCGCCGCCGGTGGCCAGCACCGTGGTCTTGGCTTCCAGGATGTAGATTTCGCCCGTTTCCATTTCCAGGGCGGTCACGCCCACGACGTCGCCCGCTTCGTTGCGCAGCAGGTCCAGCGCCATCCATTCGACGAAGAACTGGGTGCGCGCGGCGACGTTGCGCTGGTAGAGGGTGTGCAGCAGCGCGTGGCCGGTGCGGTCGGCCGCGGCACAGGCGCGCTGGACCGGCTTCTCGCCGAAGTTGGCGGTGTGGCCGCCGAACGGGCGCTGGTAGATCGTGCCGTCGGGGTTGCGGTCGAAGGGCATGCCGAAGTGCTCGAGCTCGTACACGGCGTTCGGGGCTTCGCGGCACATGAATTCGATGGCATCCTGGTCGCCCAGCCAGTCCGACCCCTTGACGGTGTCGTACATGTGCCAGTACCAGTTGTCTTCGCTCATGTTGCCCAGCGAGGCGCTCACGCCGCCCTGGGCGGCAACCGTGTGCGAACGCGTGGGGAACACTTTGGACAGCACCGCAACGGACAGGCCCGCTTGGGACAGTTGCAGCGAACAACGCATGCCGGCTCCACCGGCACCGACGACCACCACATCAAACTGGCGGCGCGGCAGGGATTTCAGGACAGAGACCACGGCTTAAATGCTCCAGAGGATTTGCGCAAAGTAAACGACCGAACCGACCAGCCAGAGGATCGTCAGCACTTGCAGCAGCAGGCGCAGGCCCGCCGACTTGACGTAGTCCATCCAGATGTCGCGCACGCCAATCCAGGCGTGCCAGGCCAGCGCAACGAATGCCAGGGTGGCCAGGATCTGGCCGACCGGAAGAACGCCCACGTAGAAATTGAACAGCGCGGTCCAGTGTTCGTACGTGAAGGCCGGCATCATCAGGATGCCGATGAGCAGCACCAGCGTGTACACGGCCATGATGACCGCGGTGACGCGCTGAATGATGAAATCCATGACGCCGTAATGGGCGCCCACGACCAGACGCTTGGGTCCGTAGTTTTTGACGTCGGCCATTACAGCACTCCGAACAGTTTGAGGGCGAACACGAGGGTCAGCGCGAGGCTCACCCCGAAAACCACGCCGGCGCTCTTCTTGGCCGACAGCTTGTCGATGCCGAGATGCAGGTCCAGCAGCAGGTAGCGGATACCGGCGCAGAAGTGGTGCAGATAACCCCAGACGAGGACCAGGAACACGAGCTTGACTATCGGGTTGCCGGCGTACACGGCCACGGCGGCGAACGTCTGCGGCGCGGCCACGCTGGCCGCGAACAGCGGCAGGATGACCAAGGGAAGACAGAGGAACAGCAGCGCGCCGCTGACGCGGTGCAGGATGGACAGTTTGCCGGCCAGGGGCAGGCGATAGCTGGCGAGTTGCGCAATGCCAATATTGCGAAACTGCGGACGTGGCTTGGCAGCGGTGTCGGACATGACGGCCTCGGTGTTTCGGAACTAGGGAATCGTTACGGCAAGAACGCCGTGCCCATTTCGAGCCCCTTGCGGGGACCCTGGCGGGAAATCACGGTATTTTCGCCCAGAGACAGGGTTGGTATCAAATCGTAGTCAAAAAGCTCATCAATTCAAACTATTGCGGTAATGGTATCGATCGGTCAAGTACAAGCCCCGACGTATTTCCATGGGGCGGTCACCGTAGGTGTAGGACACCCGATCCACCTGCAACAACGGCGTCCCGGCGGGGACATTAAGCAGCGCACAGACCTCGGCCGGCGCGACGACCGCGCGCAGCTTCTCGTCCGCGCGCACCATGCTCACGCCGAATTCGGATTCGAACAGACCATAGAGCGGCGCCTTGTTGGCGGTCAGCAGTTCCAGGGTCAGTCCGCGGAAAATGGAACCCGGCAGCCAGATGTCGTCGACCACGGTGGGCGCATGCCCCAGGGACAACAGGCGGCGGATCATCACGACGGTTTCGCCGGCGCGCAGGTCCAGGGCGCGCGCGATCTCGGCCGGCGCCCGCAGGCGGCGGCATTCGAGGATGCGGCTTTCGGCGCGGCCGGCCTCGGTCTCGTCGTCGGGGGCCAGGCGCAGGAAGCGGTAGCGCACGCGCGCTTCGTGGTGGGTGGCGACGAAGGTGCCCTTGCCCTGGCGGCGCAGCAGCATGTGCTCGGCGGCCAGTTCGTCGACCGCCTTGCGCACCGTGCCCTGGCTCACCTGGAAACGGGCGGCGAGGTCGATCTCGCTGGGGATGAGCTCGCCCGGCTTCCATTCGCCGCGTTCGAGGCTCTGGACCAGCAGGTCCTTGATCTGGCGGTACAGCGGACTGAAAGCGGCCCCCTCGCCCGCCGGACGGGCGGCGCGATTGCGTAGGGAGGTTTCGGGCCGGGACTCTGCCATGGATCTTTTTGGTTGTGTCATGTTTATCCGGAGAATGGGAAGGCGGCGCAAGGGACGCGAACCCATCCGCAATGCGCTGCCGCCGCGCGCTGTCGGTGCAGCGTGCCGGCTCGATACAGGCGCGTGGCCCGTCGAGGCTGCGGCGCATTCGAATAAACGCTCTATTGTGGCATATCGCGGCTGGCGCTGTCCAACGTCTTATGTCTTATATAAGATAGAAGAGCAATTGACGCATACGTAAAATCAATCTAGGATTCAGCGCTATCCGGGCGCCAGGTCGCGCGCTGCGCGCGCGCCGGTTTCAACGGCCCAGCGATTACACTGATTGGTGAGATTTTTTCTCGCCAAACCATTACGGAGAACGTCCATGTCCAAGCCTGCCTTGCGTGTCGCCGTCACCGGCGCCGCCGGCCAAATCGGTTACGCACTGCTATTC
>Ga0182742_1005870_pt1 | contig 10101 bp, 16 predicted proteins | sample eDN5th37CBELigMG_FD_128880 | JGI IMG/M metagenome (GOLD analysis project Ga0182742, IMG submission 128880) | Enriched Miracle-Growth compost microbial communities from Emeryville, California, USA - eDNA 5th pass 37_C BE-Lig MG (version 2)... ... | reverse complement strand
GGCATCGATATCCTCGTCAACAACGCGGCCCATCAGGCGACGTTCGAGACCATCGAAGACATCAGCGACGAGGAATGGGAGCTGACGTTCCGGGTCAACATCCACGCGATGTTCTATCTGGCCAAGGCGGCCATCCCGCACATGAAGCCGGGCAGCGCCATCATTAACACCGCCTCGATCAATTCCGATGCGCCCAATCCGACGCTGCTGGCCTATGCCACGACCAAAGGCGCGATCCAGAATTTTACCGCGGGGCTGGCGCAGATGCTGGGCGAGCAGGGCATCCGGGTCAACGCGGTGGCGCCCGGCCCGATCTGGACGCCGCTGATCCCCTCCACCATGCCGGAAAGCGCGGTCAAGTCGTTCGGGAAGAACGTGCCGATGCGGCGCGCCGGCCAGCCCGCAGAACTGGCGACGGCGTATGTCATGCTGGCCGACCCGCTGTCCAGCTACACCTCCGGCACCGTCGTCGCCGTGACCGGCGGCCGGCCGTTCATCTGATGCCGGAACTCCGGCGTCGGAGCGGCGTTCTGATGGGTCGAGGCGATCATGCCACCAGAGGATCACGATGAGTGATCATCATTCCGGTCATCCTGCCAATCATCCCGTTCATCGGGCGTTCGAGCGGGTGGCCACGCAGATTTCCCACGTCACCGGCCTGCCGACGACTTTCGCTCTCGCGGTGGCGGTGATCGCGATCTGGGCGATATCGGGTCCCCTGTTCCATTTCTCGGATACGTGGCAACTGATCATCAACACCGGGACGACGATCGTCACCTTCCTGATGGTGTTTCTGATTCAAAGCAGCCAGAACAGGGATGGCGCGGCCATCCAGGCCAAGCTCGACGAGCTGATCCGCAGTATCGCCAAGGCGCGCGACACCTATATCGGTATCGAGTCGCTGAGCGAGGAAGAACTCAACGACCTGCGCGCACGCTGCCGGCCGACCGGCCCGGACAGTCCGGCGGACGGCACGACCGCCGCCGACAAGGCGTGAGGCGCGGTGCGTTCAGCGGGAGCGCGGAAAGGCGACCGTCAGCTGGATGCCGTCGTCGCTCAGCGTCTGCGTGAACGTGCCTCGCAGCGTGTGCTCGACCGTCGCCCGTATCAGCACGCTGCCAAAGCCCGCCTCGAGATTGCCCGCGGATGAATCCCCCACGCCGCGTTCCCGCCATACCAGCGTCATCTCGTCTTCGGTCTGGGAGCACTCGATGGCGATGGTGCCCGACGGCGTCGACAGGGCGCCGTACTTCGCCGCGTTGGTGGCGAACTCATGCAGCAGCAAGGCAAAGCTGGTGATGTCGGCGCCACCGATGGCCCAATCGGTGCCGGTGACCTGGAGGCGGGGATTGTTCTCGCCGAGATACGGCAGCAGAACGGTGCGCGCCAGCGAGTGCAGGGTCGTTTCCGGCTTGTTGGCGATATCGCCCGCCGCGGCCGTCAGCGTCAGGCCGTGCGCGTTCGCCAGGGCCGAAAAGCGGCTGCGCAGGTCCGACACCAGTTCCGGCACGGTGCCGGCGTGCTGGCCGCTCAGGCTGACGAGACTGCTGGAGACCGCGAAGAGATTCTTGATCCTGTGGTTCATCTCGCGAAGGAGCAGGTTTTTCTGCTCCTCGGCGCGGCGCCTGTCCGAGATATCGCGGGCGATCTTCGAGGCGCCGATAACCTCGCCCTTGCGATTCAGGATTGGCGAAACGGTCAGCGAAATATCGATCGGGCTTCCGTCCTTGCGCTGGCGGATGGTTTCGTAGTGTTCGATCCGCTCGCCGCGGCGGATTCGGGCCAGGATACCCGGCTCCTCGTCGTGGCGGTCCAACGGGATCAGCATCGTCACCGACCGGCCGATGGTCTCCTCGGCCGCGTAGCCGAACAGCCGGCTCGCTCCCTCGTTCCAGTCGGTAATGACGCCGTTGAGATCCTTGGCGATGATGGCGTCTTCCGAGGACTGGACGATGGCGGCAAGCCGCCGCTCGGCCTTTTCGTCGCCCTTGCGGTCGGTGATATCGATCAGCATGTTGACGGCGCCGATCAGGTCGCCGCCGGCATTGAAGATGGGCGTGGGATAGGCCAGGAAACAAACGCAGGTGCCGTCGGCGCGCTCCCCCATCAGCTCGACGCCATGGATCGCGCGGCGCTCCATAAGGGCGATCGCCATCGGGCACTGTTCGGCGGCGAGCGGAGTGTGGTCCGGCAGATAAAGCGCCCACGGGCCGCAATATCGCGTCTGGCCGATGACGGGCGAACTGCCCCACAGCGTTGCCGCAGCTCGGTTGAAAGACGTGATGTAGCCGGCGGCGTCGGTCGTATAGACGGCGGCGGGGAGGATTTGCAGGATCGCGGACAGGCTCAGGCCGTGCTGCTCGTCGTGACGACGCGCCATATCGAAATCAGGCTCGTCATGAATCTGCTGCAAGATCGTCCCCCGGGCCAGAAGGTCGTGTCATAGCCGTCTCAGAAGGAAGATATGATGCCGGACCGATAGATGGGAGGAGCCGCCCAAAAAACCCGGCGATGACGCCGGGTTTTCTGTGCTGTTTCCGTTTTATGGGCAGAACCACACCGGTCCGACCATGATACATCCCCGTCTCTGCCAATTGCCCGGCCGCGCGTGATAGCGGTGCCAGCCGCGCGGAGCGGTGGAATAGCGGCGTCCGGGCACGTAGTGCCGGCTGTGCCGGTGCGGCGGGGCGACATGCCGGCGGGGCGGGGGCGCCATATGCCGCCGGTGGGGCGCCGGCCCGCGGTGCTGCACCTCGATCAATGACGGATTGTCGATAGCCAGCTTCGAGGTCGCAAGAGGAGCCGCCGAAGCCGAACCGACCGCGAGGAAAGCCGCTGCCGCAGCAGCGAGCGCCAGTTTGGTGAGATGCATACCGAATCCTTCGTTGTTTGTGATCGCCGGACTACAAGCGCTGAAGAGGCGACAGGTTCCATAAGGCGACAATGTGGCGCCTTACCGGGTTTATCGTGCGTCTTTCTACACCTGTAGCGTGTATTTCCGGCCTTCGTTCACGTTTCTCCACAAAACCTTTCGAGGCTCTCGAGGGCCCGCCGGGCGCCCCCAAAAAGCCCGGCCGAAGCCGGGCTTTTCAGGTTATCGCCGCCAATGGCGATGGGGATGCCAGTGGCGATGATGATGCCAGTGCGGGCGATGGAAACGGGGCGGGGCCACGTAGCCCCATGTCCCGTAGAACCGACGGTTGGGCGAACAGTTGCCCCATCGGTTGATGTGCCACCCCGGTCCGCAGCTCCAGTCCACTTGCGTGATCGCGCCGGGTGCGGTTGGCGCCGGGGCCGCCGGCATGGCTTGTGCCGCAGACGCCATTCCGACGATGCCCGCGGCAAGAAGGAGAGGTGCAAAGAGTTTCATGCTTGTCCTCCTTTCCGGTTTCGATGATTCGATTTCATCACGTGCGCGCTGAACGCGCGATGAAGGAACGGGCCAAGGTTTTGACGCAGTTCCGGCAACTGTCGGGAACGTCAGTTGTCCAACGCGATCAACGAAAGGCCGCTCGCCGGATCGTGACGCTTGCGCAGATGCGCGGGCGACTCGCTCAGCACGATCTCGAGGGTCGGCCGTACCTCGCCCTTGATCAGATGACCTGCGACCGCGCTTCCATCGCGTTTGCCGAGCACGGCGTGAATGTGGATCGCCGGTTTGCCGTCCGGGCCGGCGGCGATGTCGCCGATAAGGGCCGCGACCTCGACCTGTTCTTCAACGGGAATTGGCCGATAGTGTTTTGTGTCCCAGTCGAAATAGGCGAGTTCGGCGCGCCGAAACGCACCGATCGCGGTGAAACTCGCGGCGGTGAGCGCGGCCTCGCCGGCGACGCGGGTGAGGCAGGCGATGACTTCGTCGTCGGCCGCGAGAACGACTGCATAAGTGCGCTGACCGGCGACCTCGTGGATGAGCTGGCTTTTCATGAATCCCGCCGATTGTTGCCTCGGAGGTCAACCGCCCCGGCAGGCTTGCGTTCCTGCCTGGTGCTCGGCCGGGGCGCCGTTGAAAGATCACATTCTTCCGCAGGAACGAGGTGTCGGGCCACCTCTTGAGTCGCTGTAACGCGAATAGGCGCGTTACCAACAAGACCGGAGACTCGCGATGGCAAATCAGAACCGTGGATTTGCGAACATGGACGAAAACAAGCAGCGCGATATCGCCAGCAAGGGCGGCCACAATGTGCCCGACGACAAGCGCAGCTTCTCGCAGGACCGCGAGCTTGCCGCCGAAGCCGGCCGCAAGGGCGGCGAGCATAGCCACGGTGGCGGCGGCAGCCACGGCGGCGGCCAGAGAGGCGGCGAAAGAGGCGGCGAGGGAAACTTCGCCAGCGATCGGGAGCGCGCCGCGGAGGCCGGTCGCAAGGGCGGTCAACACTGACGCAGACATGGACAGGTCCGCTCGGCGCATGCCGGGCGGACCTCGTTTATTTCAGGAGGCGAACCATGACGAAGACCAGCGATCCGCGGCGCAGTCAGGACCGGCCGACGGAAGACGATCAGGCTCGCGAGCAACTCGGGGGCGTGAAGGGAAGCCGCAAGCTGTCGCCAGCGCCGCTGACGAAAGATGAAGCGGAGCAGAATCTTCCGAACGACGAGCCCGGCCACGTGGCGTGAGCGGCCTCATGCACCGTCATCTTTATCGCCACATGGACCGGTTTCAGCAGATTGCGTTTTGCGCCCTTGCGGCCGTTGGCCTGTCGGCGGTGGCGACCGGCGCTCTCAAGATCGTCTTCGGCTGAGCGCGGACTTCAGCCGAGCGGGCGGATGGGACGCGCCCCGGAATCGGCGGGGCGCGCGCGTTGGTCCATGGCCGACTTGCATGGCCGACTTGGGAACGACCTGCACGACCGGCTAACGGTCGCTCCGCCGCGCGGGACAGGGCCTCCGCTTGTCTCGTTCGAACTGCAGGACCGCCCGGTCGTCGTAGCCCTGTCGGCTGCTGTAGAACATCAGCGCCATCAGGCCGCATCCCACTACTACTGAGAAGGCTGTCCCGAGGATCAGGGCCGTCCATGCGCGATAGGGCAGGGCGGTGTCTCCGCTCAACACCCATACGCCGGAGGCCCAGACCACGGTCACGGTCAGCAGCACGAACAGCACCGCCATCATGACGATTTGACCCGGGGTGACTTTTCGCTGGGGCAGAAGATTCATGGAACGCCCTCCAGGCGCGACGATCTCGTCGCGCGCGCTAGCCCAGTCGGGCTTGCTGTTGCGAATGCAGGCTGGTCGGCCTTGCGATCTCGCAGAGCGCTTCTCCGCTGGCGATGGTTTCGCCGCAAACCGCCATGTCGCCCAGCGAGATCACGCCCACCAGCCGCTTGTTGCGGTCCAGAACCGGCAGGCGCCTGACCTGCTGGTCGCTCATGCTTCGGGCGATGTCGTCGACGTTCTCGTCCTCGAAGCAATATCTGACGTCCGACGTCATCACCTCCCTGACGGGCGTTTCCGGACCCTTTCCCGAGGCCACGGCGCGCACCGCGATATCGCGGTCGGTGATCATGCCGACCAAGCGGTCGTTCTCTCCCACCGGCAGAAATCCGGCGTCGATCTCCAGCATGGCTTGCGCGGCATCGCGAATGGTCTGGTCGGGGCTCGCGATCGTGACGTCGGCGCTCATGGCCTCTTTTGCTCGCATGGTGCGTCTCCCGGATGTCGCCGCCTGCCGCCGATCGGAGGTGAACAGATGCCCGACACCTTTGTTCCTGGAGCGTGCGCGATGTGAACGGACAGAGTCGCGTCGGTTGGCCGGCATATTTGAGCGTCCGACGCGAAGGCGATCGCCGCGACCGAGCGGCCGCGTCCCTCGCCGGAACCATGACATCGCGAAGCGGTTTGACGGTCATGGACAAGCCCCTGCCGTCAGCACAAAGCGAGACGCCCCCGGTCGATCCCGTGCCGAAGCCGCCTCCCGGTCCCGAGAAGCGCCCTCCCGTGAAGGAGCCTCCGCCTCGCGAGTTGCCGGACGAGGAGCCGGACCCCAATCCCGACGAGAAGCGCAACCCGCCGATGCAATGAAAATGCAGTGAGCTCGTGCGCTCGCTGGCAATCGCCCCGGCAACCGGCGGACGGGATGCCCGGCGGTGGTTGTCGCCTACCTCTTGCGCGCGGCCGGATTAGGCTAGCATGGCCTGCCAACGAACAGCGGGAGGACCACATGCCGGCAGGAGATGCCATTATCGTGGCGCTCATCACCGCCGCGATCGCGGGGTTGATGGCGGTGATGTTCTGGGCGGAGCGCCAGACCGAGGGGCGGCCTCGGCCCGATCACCACAAGTGATGCACCACAAGTAATTTTTGTCGGCCAGAACCGCGAGATGAGCGGCCTTCGGCCGTGACCCGCCGCACCGGTGCGGCGGCCGGTTCCGCATGCGCCCGGCTGGAGCGCTTGACACGCCGCTGCGAACTTGCCCACAACACCGTCAGCGTTGAATGCATCCTCATGCATCCCTGAAAATGACGGAGAAGCCTCATGCGCCTCGTTCTTGCATCCGCCATCCTCGCAGCATCGGCTCTCAGCGCGTTCGCTGCGGCGCCCGAAGGCAAGAAGCTGTCGGAGATCGTCGCTCAGATCGAACAGGGTGCCGATGTCGCCTACGTGCTCGAGGCCGACTGGAACAAGCGGCGCGGCTACTACAAGATCGAATACATGATGAAGAACGGCGCCAAGGCCAAGATCAGGATCGATCCCAAGACGGGAGAGGTGGCGAAAGACCGCCACTGACGCAGGTCAGTCCATCGGGGCGTGGCGATTGCCGCGCCCCGGAGTGCAGCGAAGCGTGAGCTATTTTGCGGTTCCGGTTGAAACGCTGCCCTCGCCGCGCACCGAGTCCGAGCCGCTTCCGGCCCCCGAACTGCGCGCGGGCGCAGCCGGATCCGGCGATGGCGCAGCGGGGCGCTCGCCGATGCTGCGTTCCTGCCTCACCGACCACGATGCCTGGTCGTCGTATGTCGTCGGCTTGACGGTCAGCACGATGGCGAGCACGACCACCACGATGGCGCCAATCACGATCCATTGCCGAGCACTCATGGTGCGCACCTCTCGATCCCGGCGCGGCCGGCTCGAACAAGCGGGCCTTCTAAGTAAATGGGCCTTCCCAAGGATGGGCCTTCAAAGGAAAACTGCACGGTCCAGGAGCGGGTGAAGGTGCTCGCGTGCCGGTTCGTTGGCCGTGGCCAGAAACCGAAAAAATCAGCCACGTTCACCGTCCCCGCTTCGTCCGGTTGACACCTGGACCGCCCGGTTCAACGCCGGGTGCCGCAAATGTTTCCGACCTGCGCCGCCGGTCGGAGCCCGCATAGTTTTGCCACAGCAACGGTCTAAGGAGGCGGATGGCTATCGGAATCGCGGTCGGCGTCGCCATCGGAACCGGGCTCGGCCTCACTGTGTTCGACAACGTCGGCATGGGGGTTGCGGTGGGCATCGCCATCGGTGCGGCAATCGGCTACTGGCTTCAACGGCGCGCGTAACTGCCGCGGCCTGGAACGTTCGTTTTCCTGTTGTGTTGGCTTCATCACAACAGGGAGACTTTTATGGCAACAGAATCACGAGAAACTGCGGGCCTTATCGGCAGCGATAAGGTGGAGGGAACGGCTGTCTATGGCGCCGAGGGCACCAAGATCGGCTCGATCGAGCGCGTCATGCTCGGGAAGACGGACGGGCGCGTTGCCTATGCCGTGCTTGGCTTCGGCGGCTTCCTTGGCATCGGTAACGATCACTACCCGCTGCCGTGGGATCAATTGACCTATGACACCTCGCTCGGCGGCTACCGGGTCGCCATCACCGAGAAGCAGCTCGAGGGCGCCCCGAAGTACAGCGACACCTGGGATTGGGAAGATCGCGCTCGCGCCCGCCAGGTGTCCGATTACTACAATAGCCCCTGGGTCGGTTACTAGCGCACTCCAAAGGCCTGCCTTGGATCCGGCCCCGAGGGGCGTGTTCATACAAGCGGGCAACCGGCGCGTCTGATTCAACGTTGGATCGGACGCCAAAAGAAAAAGCTCGGCGCGAACCGCCGAGCTTTTTTGTCGGACGGCCTGTCGTGTCCGTCACGCGTCCGCGCAGTCCCGGCAGGCGGCGGTCACTTGCCGTAGCGGGACCAGTGCGGCCCGAACAGCGCTTCTTCGCTCGGCTTGTCTTCGGCAATCGGCGTCACCAGGTGCGTGACGTTCAGAAAGTGCTTCAGGTTGAGGTTTTCGGAAATGCTGTTTTTCTGCCAGGAGCCGCATCCCATCGTCAGCGTGAACTCCAGCCCGCTGTCGAAGCCGCCGCCGTTGCCGAAGGTATGGGCGAAGTTGACGAGGACGCGAACCACCGACAGCTCCTCCGCGAGCTCGTGGCCGCGCGCCATGTTTGCGGTATGCAGCCCGATCGAGTGGCCGTTGCCCTGATGTTCGAGAATCTTCTGGGCGGTTTCCTTGGCGGAGGCGAAATCGCGGGCGCGATACACCGTCAGGACGAGCGCCAGCTTTTCGCCGGAAAACGGATGCTCCGGCCCGATCCCGGTCTCCTCGACGAGGATGAACTTTTTCCCGCCGGCTTCCTCGGGGAGCGAGAACGCGTCCACCAGCACCGCCATGTCGCGTGCGATCAGGTGACGGTTGAGCTTGCCGTTCCTCCACAGGTTGGACTCGATCAGCGCCTTCTGCCCGGCATCGGCGAGATAGCCGCCGGCGCGCTTCAGCGCGTCGATGGCCTTGTCGTAGACCTCGTCGACGATGACGACGGCGTTTTCCGACGAGCATGACGTGGCGTTGTCGAAGGTCTTCGATGCGCAGATCTTCAGCGCGGCCGCATCGAGGTTGGCCGTCTCGTCGATGATGACGGGGACGTTGCCGGCGCCGACGCCGATGGCCGGCGTGCCGCTCGAATAGGCCCGGCGCACGTTGTCCTGCGAGCCGGTGACGACGACGAGGTCGGCGGCTTCCATCAGCGCCTGCGTGGTGTCCTTCGTCACCGGCGCGGGCAGGATCTGGATCAGGTCCTCGGGCAGGCCAACCTGCGCCAGCGCGCTGCGCATGTAGCCGACCACCAGCTCGGTGGTCCGGTATCCCAGCGGCGAGGGGGCGATGATGATGGCGTTGCGCCCCTTGATCGCCATCATCGCCTTGTTGGCCGGCGTGGCGCCGGGATTGGTCGATGGCGTTACCGCGGCGACGACGCCGATCGGCTTGGCGAACTTGACGATGCCGCGCTTGTCGTCCCGTTCGATTTCGCCGACGGAGCGGGCGCGCAGCAGGTCGCGCAGCGTGCCGAACGTCTTGCGCTGCTTCTTGACGATCTTGTCGGGCACGTTGCCGAGGCCGGTGTCGGCCACCGCCAGTTCGGCCAGCGCCTGCGCGTGCTCCGGCTTGTAGATCGCCCAGGCGACGGCCCGGACCGCCTCGTCGGTGCGCTCCTGGTCGGCATCCGCGAACTGTTTCTGGGCCGCCCGCGCCCGGCTCATCAGGCCGGCGATGATCTCGGGCGTGGCGGCGGTTCGATCCTGAACGTGCGCTATTGTCATATTGTCGTTCCGTTCATTGCGGCGGACAGGCGGCAGATGTCTGCCGCCGCCGGCGTCAGGCCACCTTCTGCGGTTTCATGTCGGCGCGATCGATGCCGGCCACGACGACGGGCTTCTTCATCGCGTCGCGGCGGAACGGCTCTCCGAGCTCCTGATTGAGCAGAACCTCGATGAAGGTGGTCGTCCCCTTCTTCTGGGCCTCGCAGGAGGCCCTGAGCGCGTTGGTCAACTCGTCCGGCGTTTTGACGGCGATGCCCTGAAGGCCGCACGCTTCGGCCACCCGCGCATAACTGAGGTGGCGGTTGAGCTCGGTGCCGACAAAATTGTTGTCGTACCAGAGAATGGAATTGCGCTTCTCCGCGCCCCACTGGTAGTTGCGGAAGATCACCATGGTGATGCCCGGCCATTCCTCGCGGCCGATCGAGCTCATTTCGCTCATCGAGATGCCGAATGCGCCGTCGCCCGCGAAGCCGACGCAGGGAATGTCGGGGTTGCCGATCTTGGCGCCGATGATGGCGGGGAAGCCGTAGCCGCAAGGGCCGAACAGGCCGGGGGCAAGATACTTGCGGCCTTCGTCGAACGACGGATAGGCGTT
>Ga0182742_1005869_pt1 | contig 10102 bp, 8 predicted proteins | sample eDN5th37CBELigMG_FD_128880 | JGI IMG/M metagenome (GOLD analysis project Ga0182742, IMG submission 128880) | Enriched Miracle-Growth compost microbial communities from Emeryville, California, USA - eDNA 5th pass 37_C BE-Lig MG (version 2)... ... | reverse complement strand
CGGGCGCTGGGCGCCGCCATGGGAAGGCAGCTTGGCCAGGACATTGTCGTCGTGAACAAACCGGGCGTCTCAGGCACGCTGGGGCCGGCCACCATGGCACGCAACGCTGCTGACGGATACAGCATTGGCGTATTGCCGGCCACCCTGTACCGTGTGCCGCATCTCCAGCCGGTCAATTTCGATACTCTCAAGGACTTCACCTATATCGCCAACGTCACCGACTACACGTTCGGGCTGATCGTGGCCAAGGATGCGCGCTGGAGCTCTCTGGCGGATCTGCTGGCTTATGCAAAGGAGAATCCGGGCAAGGTTTCCTACGGTACGGTAGGCGCGGGAAGTACGGGGCACATCGCCATGGAGCGCCTGGCCAGGGCGGCGGGGGTCAGCTTCAACTATGTGCCCTACAAGGGGGCTTCCGAACAGTACACGGCTCTCCTCGGCGGCCATATCGATATCGTGACCGATGCCGGATTCGGCGTCATGGTGGATTCCGGCAAGGCTCGCGTGCTGGCCACGCTGACGCCCGAACGGCTCGAGACCCGCCCGGATGTGCCGACGGTAAAGGAGCATGGATACAACATCGTGGCCGAATCGTCGTGGGGCATCGGTGGCCCGGCCGGCATGGATCCGAAGCTGGTCGCCACCCTGCATGATGCCGTGAAGGCTGCCATGCAGGATCCGGTCTTCGTTCAGAGCATCACCCAGCAGAACCAGCGCGCCGCCTACATGGGCCCGGAGGACTACAGCCGATATGCGGCTGAACGGTTCGCCGCTGACAGGGCGTTCCTGGGCGAACTCGGCTTGCTGCCCAAGACGCCCTGAGAGAGCAGATTCCGGCGTTCCTGCGCGTCGTGCCGGAGTCTATTCGCCCTGGGCGGTCAGCACCAGCGTACGGCTTCCGCCGTGTTCGCGATGCTCGCACAGGTAGATGCCTTGCCAGGTTCCCAGGTTGGGCCTGCCGTTCGATATGGGAACCGTGACGCTGCTGCCGAGCAGGCTCGCCTTCAGGTGGGCCGGCATGTCGTCGGGTCCCTCGTCGCGATGCTGCAGGTATGCCGCGCCGTCCGGTACGGCCTGGCGGAAGTATCGCTCGAAGTCGCCGCGCACGTCAGGGTCCGCATTCTCGTTGATGGTGAGCGATGCGGACGTGTGCTTGATGAAGACGTGCAGCATCCCGACGCGCATGTCGCGCAATGCGGGGAACTGATCGAGGATTTCCTCGGTCACCAGGTGAAACCCCCGTGCCCTGGCACGCAGTCGAACTTCCTTTTGCAGCCACATGTTCAGCCACCATTCTGCAGATTGACGCCCCGGGCGTCTGATGGAAGAAGCGCCATCATTGCGTTCGTCGTCCCTATTCGTCGCTGCGATACAGCTCGCCCGCCAGCACGTTGCGCCAGTTCTGCCATGTCATGCGTGGCAGGTCCTTCCGCTCCCGGTTATAGGGAGCGTCATATAGGATGTGCTTCCACCGGGGCCGCATGGCGCCCGAGATGTTGGGCTTGTCATCGATCAGGATGTCGCCGCGCACCAGGGTCTTGTCCTTGGTGAGGATCAGGCGGTTGGTCGCTTCGCGCCCCAGGTGTTTTTCCACCCACAGGTACTTCTCTGCCACGCAGTTCTCGAACTGGCTCAGGGGCGAGGTGCAGATGCGAACGTCCATGCCCAGCGCCAGCAGCTCGTTGAATGCTTCGACGGCACCGGCCACGGGAGGCACGTTACGGATGAAGCCCGGTGCCGTGTAGAGCGCCTCGGCCTTGTCGCGCAACTCCGGCGGGTAGTCCTGCAGGATATAGAACGACTTCCTGTCCTGGTAGGACACCGGTGCGATGTCCGGGTATTGCAGGCGCCACGCCTCGAGGAACGCGTGCTCGAAGTCAGCCAGCACGCCATCTTGGTCCAGCAGGATCAGCATGAATAGAAACGAAGAAAAGGCAAAGGGCGATTGTGCTCGCGAGCGGGCTACGGAGCAACCTCTCATGGCGAGTGCTCCAGGCGTGCCAGCATGCCTTCGTGCCGGCCTATTCGGCAAACAGGTCCGGACCAAATACCTCGTAATGGATCCGTGCCTCGGGAACACCCAGGTTCTGCAGCGCATCGTGCTGCATCCGCATGAAGGGAATGGGGCCGCAGATGTAGTAGTCGGCGTCCGGTATCAGGATGGACTCCTGGATCCGCCTGACGTCGACCAGCCCAGGGTGATCATAGTCCTGGCCTTCCACGTCGGTGGGAAGCGGGTCGTCGTAGAACACGACCAGTGAGAAGGCAGGGTAGTCCCTGACGGCCTGGCGCAGGCGATCCCGCATGGCGTGGACGGCGCTGTTGCGCGCGCCATGCACGAACGCCACTTGCCGGGGCGGGTTCTGCAAGGCCTTCTTCAGCATGCTGATCATGGGCGTAAGACCGACGCCGCCACTGATGAGGACAATGGGCGTCGTGGCGTTCACGTCGATATAGAAGTTGCCATACGGCGCTGCCAGCTTGACTTCGTCGCCCACGTCGACGTGCTTGTGCAGGAGACTGGAGACATAGCCGGGAGGATAAGGGCCGCCGTCCTCGCGCTTGACCGAAATCCGGTACGTCCTGCCGTTCGGTGCATCCGACAGGCTGTACTGCCGGATCTGCTGCAGGCCCAGCTGGGGCACCTGCACGGCAATGCTGACATACTGACCGGGTTCGAAGTTCGCGACAGGTCCCCCATCAGCCGGTTCCAGGACAAACGATGTGATGACGTCGCTTTCCGGGCGCTTCTCGCGTACCACGAAGTCGCGCCAGCTCGTCCAGCCACCGGGGCGCCGAGAGGATTCCGCGCGCAGGTCTTCCTCCATTCCTATCAGGATGTCGGCCAGGTTCTGGTAGGCCTGGGCCCAGGCAGCCAGAATCTCGTCCGTCGCCGCCGCACCCAGCACGTCCTTGATGGCGCCCAGCAGGTGCTCGCCCACGATGGGATACTGGTCGGGGCGCACGTCCAGGCTTGCGTGCTTATGGGCAATATTCTTCAGTACGGCGGCCAGGCTCTCGGGATTCTCTATATTCGCTGCATAGGCATAGACGGCACGTGCCAGGGCCTGTTGCTGCTGGCCTCGCTCCTGGTGCGCCATGTTGAAGACGTTCTTCAGTTCCGGGTGCGCCTCGAACAGCCGACTGTAGAAATGCCGGATGATCGTGTATCCCTGTTCGGCCAGTACCGGGGCAGTCGCCCTGACGATGTCTTTCGTTTCCTGGGTCAGCATGGCACGCTCCTCTCAGAAGTGCTTGCCCAGACGGCGACGCAAATTGGATGCCTGCCCTGCGGGGTGCGGCCGCAAGGCAGGGCTGCACGGACAATCGAGCGAAGCGCCTGTGAGGGCGCTTGTCGCTAGGGGCCGGCTACAGCAGATGTAGCGCGCTCATGGTCTGCCGTATCGTCTCGGGAAGGCTGGTCGGATCCTGCATGCTGGACTTGTGGTGCAGCACGCGTTCGACTTCCGGCACCGAATGCCCTGCTTCCCGGCCGACCGTCAGCGTCATGAGATGCAGGGCATCGGCCATGGTGCGCCGGGTGTTCTCGGTCATGTTTTCCGACTTCCCGTCGAATTGCAGCGCGTCGCTGAGTTCGATGGCTTCCGGCGATATCAGGCGGGCGTACAGCGCTGCCGCCTGGCCGCCATCCATCTTGAACAGGCTGGCCGACAGACTGAGGGCACGGTCGGTATAGAGCATCAGGTCGTCGCGGCCCCAGGGCTTGTCCGGGTGGGACACGGAACTCAGCGAGGCCCGGCATTCCTCCACGAAATCCTGAAGCGCGGCCAGGGCCTCCCTGAGCTGGCCGGGATCGGTGAATGACGTGATGTCGGCCAGTTTTTTCAGCAGTGCGACCCCGGTGGCGGTGGAGCCGTGCAGTGCCGTCAGCATGGTGGCGCTGTTCAGCGTACTGCTGCCCAACACGAACTTGTTGAACAGGTCCGCCTGCCCGGCAGACATGTTCAGGCCTTCAACCGTGGAGAGCAGGGTCTTCTTTGTTCCAACGAAGTCCTGGATGGCTTCCTGCGCGGCATGCTTCACCTGAGCGGCATCGACACGATGGCGGCCTTGGCTACTCATGTCGGAGACCGTGCGCACGATGTTCTCCCTGAGCCTGCCGAGGTTGACGGCGTTCAGCGATGTGGTATCGAACTGCAGGTTCTCGCCCGCGCCGGCGAGCAGGCTCGAAAAACCGTCCGGCGCAGTATTCGAGGCGTCCAGCAGCGTATTCAGCGCAGTGGAGGTCTCGTCTTGCTGGGCGCGCCGGTCGGCATGCTGGAGCGAGAACTCCTCCTGCTCATGCGTCTCGTGCTCATCCGCTTGTCGGTCTATCGACGGGTCTTCGTCGTTGTAGTACGTCAGTTCGATACCGTTGCGGCTGCAGAAATCGGCGAGCTTTGTCCTGATCGCTGCTTCAGTCACCTGGCCGCCACTGTTTTTCGCTAGCTTGGCCACTTCGCGCTCCGAAACGCGCAGCGCCTGGATGTCGGTATCGAAGGCAACGCGGCCATGGACCTGGGCTTCGATGTAGTTGCCGATACGGATATTGCCCTTGGATGGCGCCTCGACACCGATCATCATGAGGTTCAGCCGCTTGTCGCCGATATGCGCGAGCAGGTTTTCGATATTGTCGTACCCTGCAATCTGGGCATGGGTTGCATCACGATCGATCAGGGCCTGCTGGGCAAGCAGGGCGATGCTGTTCAGGTCGTCATGCGAGAGCTGGGGCGGGCTGCCCAGCGCCTGGTCAATGGCGGTTTCCAGGCCCAGGGGATTGAAAGACCCCAGTGCCTGGAACAGGGCGCTGATCTTGTCGCGATTGCTCTTGTCGGCCAGGAATTCCCCCGCCGATTCGCTCAGCCTGGGCAGCGTGTCCTGCAGGACGGCTTCGAACTTGGCCAGGCCTTCAGGTGTGGCCTTGCACTGCGGAATATTGAAGGTATCGTCTACGGTGAAGGTGCAACGCTGCTTGACCTCGGGCTTGAGGACGAAGAAGGATCCTCCATAGCTGTCGGCGCTTCCCGTGCTGAAGCGTCCGACATTCAGCGCGCCATAGGTGGGGCGGCTGTCCGGGTCCAGCGGGGATTCTTCCAGGCTCTCGAAGAACTGGCGCTCCGTGGTGTCCCGCTTGAGTGCTCCCACGTTGTCGTCCGGACGGGCTCCCCACTGAAACATGTTGCGCATGGAACTGCATGTATCGATGGCCGCGGTGGGTCGGTCGATGCCCAGGAAATCCCCGAGGTTGAAGTTCATCGTCAGGTCGGCGGCCCGCATGGCGTCCCCAACCTGGCGGGACGTCATCTCGAACTGCTTGCTCTCCAGTCTTGCGTCGGCCTTGCCAGCCAGCGATCGGTCGTGCAGGTTTGCGCTGCGCGCCCCGCTCTCGACCAGAATCTCCAGGCTCTTGTCACTCATTCTGCCGGTCTGGGCAGCGGCGTCGCTGCGCTGCCCTCGCTGGGCATCGAGCAGGGACGCATGTTCGTCCAGGGACCATGCATCCCTGGACGAAACGGGATTCTCCGGATCACGGGGCTGTACCAGGCGGTCCTGCAGAGGCTGGACATCCATGCCGCCGCCTCTTGCGAGGCGGCCGCTGATTTCCATCAATAGCATGGCTTCGACGATGCCCAGGTCTTCGAGGCAGTGCTTTGCAGCGACGTTGCCCGGGTTGCGGAGAGTCTCGGCCTCGAGCCCGGAGCGCAGGGCCGTGAGATCCTCGGACAGGAAGGAGCGATAGACGTTATTGAGCTTTTCATTGTCCATCCCGCCAAGACGGCCTGCCACCGCCAGTTGCAGCGTGGCATTGGGATCGATCTCGCGTCCGCTCAGTTGCGACATCTGTGCATAGTGGTTCCGCAGCGTGGCAATCTGATTGAGCAGCGCCTTGCCACTCAAGGCTTTGCCTGCGGGGCGGTCCAGCGTGTTCAGCAGCTTCTCCGTGTGCCTGTCCAGGCTTCGCGACGTGCGGTCCATCTTCGTGGTCACGTTTTCGAAGTGCCGGGTCAGGAAGTTGCCTTTGGGGGGCTCTGTCCCTTTTATGCGGTCCAGGCGTGGGAGATCCGACTGACCGGTGCGAACCTGTCGAGCTCCGAGCTGGCCGGGCACGTTCTGTTCAACGGAGGATTGCGGCCGGACGCCCTGCGAACCGTCGATTCTAGGCATGGTTTGGTTCCCTGATGTTTGTCGAGGCTCAGGCAAACTGCTGGAATGCAGCGGTGCCCATGGGTGTCCCGGCCGCAGCCGATGGCGATTCGCCGACGCCGGCAAGCCGCTGCATCCAGGCTTGTGCGTGGTTCACGAAAGCCTCGAGTTCAGGGACGAAACGGGTGATCTCAAGTCCATCCAGCGCCAGGCGCTGGCACAGCACCACCTCGTCATTCAATGGGTCAATCGCAAGGTGGGCGCTGCCGGTGTCCTGGCCCATGAAGCTGGCAGACAACAGGCTGCGCAGCCATGACGCCGAGGCGTCTGCCGGGATCTGGCAGAGTGTGGCCACCAGATGCAACCGGGTCTTGTCAGAAGAGGGTTCCAGGTCGACCGCTATGGCCTCGTCGAAAACCAGGCGGCAGATTCCATTGCTGTCGAGGCGAAGCCCGTCCAGGCCCATTCGTATGGCAAGTTCATTGAGCAGGGCAGCGAGCTCCATGCACGTCTCCGAAGCGTTTCAGGGATGACTACCAGGCGGTAGCAGGCATGGAGGTAAGTGACGGAACCCTGCAACAGGTTCCGTCTGTCTGCACAGGGCGGCAGTCAGGGGTGGTGTCGCCCCCGTGGAGGTGACGGGGAAGCGAGCATGTCTGCGCTGCTGCAGCGCGCCCACGCCAGTATGGGACGCCGACGCGGGGGCGCAGGCCTGCGCTTGGCAGGGCAGGGGAGGCTGTCCTGTCGATATTCCGGAAGACGGTCAGCGGGCCAGCATCTTGAGGACTGCCTTGGCAGCCGGCTCCGACGACGCAGGATTCTGACCGGTGATCAGGCAGCCATCCTCGACGACCTTGGGCTGCCAGTCGGCGGCCTTCTCGTACAGTGCACCGGCTGAACGCAGTCGATCCTCCACGAGAAAGGGCACAACGTCGGTGAGCTGCACGGCGTCCTCTTCGGCGTTCGTGAAGCCTGTGACGCGCAGTCCGGATACCAGTTTCGAGCCATCCGGCGCCCTGGCCTCGCACAGCACGCCAGGAGCATGGCACACCGCCGCAACCGGCTTTTGTTGTGAATAGAACTTTTCGATGAGCGATATGGACGCCGGATTGTCTGCCAGGTCCCACAGGGGACCATGACCGCCCGGGTAGAAAACGGCATCGAAGTCATCAGCCCGGACATCGGACAGCAGGCGTGTCGCAGACAGATGGGCCTGCGCGACCGAGTCGTTCTTGAAGCGTTCCGTAGCCGGCGTCTGGGCATCCGGCTCATCGCTTTTCGGGTCGAGCGGCGGCTGTCCTCCCGCTGGCGAAGCCAGCGTAATGTCAGCACCTGCGTCCTTGAAGACATAATAGGGTGCTGCAAATTCCTCAAGCCAGAAGCCCGTCTTGCGCCCGGTCTTTCCGAGCTGGTCATGCGAAGTCAGAACCATCAGGATTTTCATGAAAGCCTCCAATAGAATCCTGGGACTAGGCAAGCTTTATGCCCGCCCCGCGGGCAGGCATCGACAACCAGTCGCGCTGGCGCAGCCGCCAGCGCCTGAAGCCTCTCTCTACTGCATCGGTACGGTGCTTACACTGTACTTCCCGCCCTGCGCAAAGTTCGAAGGCTGCATCTCCAGCGTGCAGCGGGAATTTCCGTAGAAGACGACTTTGCCGTCGGTGGCGACGATCACAGCCGCTTCCTCGGCAGAATAGACAGCGGGGTACTCGTAGCAGGTAAAGCCGGCGCTGTTGCCGGATTTTTCCTTGGGCGGTTCTCCCATGCCATCGATGACCGGCTTGACCTCCTGTCCGATATCCACCGAATTCAATACTGCCTGCAGGCGCTTCTGCCGCTCGTCGGCGCCCAGCGTGGTGGGGTTGGCCGTGACACCAAGCGAAGTGCGCGCAACGTTATAGCCTGCCTCTGCCATCTGACCTGCCATCATGGGCGTGCACCCGCCCAGTGTGACGAGTCCCGCCACGCACAGGATGCCTAACGTCGTTTTAAGGTGCACAGATTTCAAGATTGCCTCTTTCGACCGCAAAGGGTCCGGTTGTTGCTTCGTGCTGCGTTCATGGAATTGGCGGCATGGCACCCGAAAACGAGTCATGCCACCGTGGCCCGATTATAGGGTGCGGCACACCGGCGATCTGCCGCAGAGCCTTGTACGGCGCGGCTCTGCGCGACGCGCTATCATTACGGAATCAAGACATTCTCATATCGAACACACATCTTTGTAGGTCCCATGCCAGGATGTCGCCAGCTCATGGCATGTTGAGGCATACCGAGGGTTTCAAGGCACACCCGCCGCTCAGGCGGTGCTTTTCATGATATGGCCTCCGGCGGCTTCGTTTACGTCATCACCAATCGCGCTATGCCAGGCCTCGTCAAGGTCGGCAGGACGACCCGCATGCCCGAGGAGCGGGCGCGCGAGCTGGGTGGGGCCGGTGTCCCTTATCCCTATGAAGTCCGGTATGCGCTGCGGACAAGTGCGCACCGTGCGGTCGAGGCCGCTGCGCACAAGCTGTTGCGATCCGTGCGGCTGCAGCACGAAGGCGGTGGAGTCGAATGGTTCGCCTGTTCGGTGCGAGAAGCGAGAAACGCCATCAAGCGTGCCGCCCGAAAGGTCGACAGCGTCTTCGAGCCGGGTTCGTTCCCGCATCATCTGGCGCAGGCATTCCGGGAGTCGCTCGGCACGGTCGACATCCTGTTGCTCGTGCTGTCGGCAATCATTGTCCTGGGCCCCGCGCTGTGGCCATATCTGCAGGGCCCGCTTGCCGCCTGGCTGCCGGAAACCATGGCGGCGATGACGAAAGCCGTGTCCACCTCCTGGCCTGCACTGCCGATAGACTGGCGTGCGATTCAGCCCTATGCCGCCGCCTGGCTGGTCGTGCGCCTGGCGGCGGCATGGTGCTGGCGGCACTACCAGGCGACTCGTGAATACAGCAGTCCGGGCAGTCCGGCTCCTGTGCGACGCAAGGCCAGGTAAGTCCGATACCTGCAGTGCGGCCCAGGCGTAGTGGGCGATACGAATTGTTGGGCCATGGCTTGCCGAATATGCTGCTTCGGTAATCGAACGCTGCCATGCCGTTCGAGCCGGAGTCCGCATGAAAATCCGTCCTGCCGTATCGTCAGTCGCCGTCCTTGCTGTCGCCCTTTCGGTGGCGCAGCATGCCTGTGCCTCGCCAGGCCATGCCGACATTGCAGTGGACACCAGTCTGCACCACATGTCGCTTTCGCTCACTCAGGGAGCGGGCGGTGGATGCCTCGGCGGATTCGTGTTCCAGGGCGCATGGGGAGGATGCGTGCGCCAGAGCGTGGATACCGACGTCCAGTCCCGAGCCTGCAGCGACAGCACCGCCGAGCAGACGCGGGCGCGCTCGCGCCTGCGCTATTCGCACCAGAACGGCAGTGTGCGATATGGCGCGTATGGCGCATGGTCCGGCTGGAACGGGGACTGCACCTCCACGCCAGCTCCCTCCTTTCCCGAGACTCCCCCGCCTGGGCCAGACATATCTCCGCCGGTCGCGCCTGCTCCGGACTTGCCGCAAGTTGGCACAACCTACTTTGTCGATGCCTGGATCTGTGACAACCGGAATGCGGGCTACCCCTTTCCGACAGGGCCCAGCAACAGCAATCGGAACAAGCTCATCAGTACCTATACGGGTTTCAATTTATACAACCGTTGTCCGGAGAAACTGGGCTACCAGTACTGGATCGAGCAATGGAACCTGGCCGCGCAGGCGTACGCGAACCAGCATGGCACACCCCTGGTCATGGCCTACGACGTGACGTTCGGCATGCCAGGAGCAGGCATCAAGAACCGCATGCTGGAGCAGGCCCGCGCGCGTGGCGAGCATCTGCCCGGCATCATCGTCAGCATGGACGCCGAATGCGAGATGGTCGCAGACACGAACTATGGCATCGGTCGGATCACGGCCGTCTACGACACAGCGGGAAACGGTTCGCGCTG
>Ga0182742_1005867_pt1 | contig 10104 bp, 9 predicted proteins | sample eDN5th37CBELigMG_FD_128880 | JGI IMG/M metagenome (GOLD analysis project Ga0182742, IMG submission 128880) | Enriched Miracle-Growth compost microbial communities from Emeryville, California, USA - eDNA 5th pass 37_C BE-Lig MG (version 2)... ... | reverse complement strand
TGCTCCTGCCCCCGCGCCGCAGGCCGGCGTCGCTCAGTTCTCGGAGGAGGTCGCCGCACTCATCCCCGACTACGTGCGTGACCGCGGCCACCTGATCTGGACCGCTGCGCCGAGGCCTCCGTTCTACATCGCGGACGACGCTGGCAAGTTCACCGGCATGGGCCCGGACCTCAAGGCAGCGGCCGAGACGATCATGGGGATCGACATCGAGTTCAACTCCGCCGAGGGTGTCGATGCGTTCCAGCTGGCGATTCAGTCCGGGCGGGCCGACTACATCGTCGGTGGCGTGCGCGCGACCCCGGACCGTCAGAAGGAGTTCGACATCGTCGTCTGGCAGGCGACTGGTCCGGCCTACATGTTCAACGCGGATCTCGCAGCCAAGGTCAAGACGACGGACGACCTGTGCGGTCTGGTCGTGGCCTTCCGTGAGGGCAGCGCGATGGAGGCGTTCATCGACGAGCTCAACGAGGGCTGCGCTGCGCGCGGTGCCGCGGCGATCGAGAAGCTCGGCCTGCCGGGCGAGGGCTCGGTGCTGGCGATTCAGTCCGGCCGCGCCGATGTGCAGGCGGGGTCGCTGGACGCGCTCCTCTACCAGCAGCTCCAGATGGACGACCCGGATGCGGTCGTGATCATCTCGCAGAAGACCAAGAACCCTGACTATGCCGGCGGTCTGGCCACGGCTGGTTCGGGTGTCGGTGAGCTCATGTTCGCGGTGATGCAGGAGATGATGGACCAGGGTGTCTACCAGCAGCTCCTGAAGGACTGGAACATGCAGGCCACCGGGGTCGACAAGCTCCTCTTCAACCCGTTCTAGGCCGAGACCCGGTCTGGTAGAGGAGAGCGAACTCTAATGTCCGACATTGACCGACGAGGGACCGTGAGATCACGATTCGAAGCGCAGCACGCGCCTGACGCCGATCTCGACAAGATCGATTCGAGCCGAGGCGTCGAGCGCCGCAAGCCCGCGCTGTGGATAACATGGGCGATTTGCGCGCTCATCGCATTCGAGGTCTTACGGTTCCTCGTCGGCAATGAAAAACTGAACTGGCCCGTCGTCGGTCAGTACCTGTTCTCGTTGCCAATTCTTGAAGGACTCAAGTGGACGATCATTCTCACGATCGTGGGGATGGTCCTCGGCGTGGCCCTCGGGACGATCATCTGCCTGATGCGTCTCAGCCCCTATCTGCCGCTCCGGGTGATCGCACGGGTGTGGATCAACGTCTTCAGAAGCGTTCCGCCCCTCGTGCAGCTGCTGTTCTGGTTCAACCTCGCCTACCTGTTCCCGACGCTCTCGCTCGGCATCCCGTTCGGGCCGAGTCTCTTCGAATGGAACACCAACTCCGTCATCACACCGTTGACCGCGGCGATCATCGGGCTTTCGCTGTACACCAGCCCGTACGCGGCCGAGATCATCCGGGGCGGCCTGATGTCGGTGCCGCGCGGACAGCTCGAGGCTGCGACGTCGCTCGGACTGTCTCCGACTGACACCTTCTTCCGCATCCGGCTGCCACAGGCCACGCGGATCATCCTCCCGCCGATGGGAAACCAGACGATCGCCATGCTCAAGGGGACCTCCCTGGTGTCGATCATCTCGATGTCCGATCTGCTTGGAGCGGCTCGCACGATCTACGGCAACAACTTCGAGGTCGTCCCGCTCCTCCTCGTCACGGTGATCTGGTACATGGTTCTGACCTCAATCCTCACTGCGCTGCAGGGTTGGCTCGAGCGCCGGTACTCGCGCGGGTACTGATCGAAAGGCACAGGAAATCAAGATGACGGTTATCTCCGCACGGGGCCTCCGCAAGACGTTCGGCAATGTCGTCGCCTTGGATGGGGTGGATCTGGACGTGCAGCGTGGCGAGATCATCGTGGTGATCGGTCCCTCGGGATCCGGCAAGTCCACCTTGGTCCGCTGCATCGATCAGCTCGAACGCATCGACGCCGGCTCCATCAAACTGGGCGACGAGCTGCTCGGATATGAGCTCGACGGAAAGGGCGTGCTGCGGCGCCTCCCGAGCGCGAAGATCGCCGCCCAGCGTCGCGAGATGGGCATGGTCTTCCAGTCCTTCAACCTGTTCACCCACCTCCCGGTGGGGCGGAACATCTGGGAGGCGCCGTACCGCGCGCTCGGTGTCCCGATCAAGGAGGCGAAGGCGCGCTCCGTCGAGCTGCTCGAACGGGTCGGTCTCAGCGGCAAGGCCGACGAGTACCCGGACCGGCTCTCCGGCGGACAGCAGCAGCGGGTGGCGATCGCGCGGGCGCTCGCGATGCGACCCCAGCTGATGCTGTTCGACGAGCCCACGAGCGCGCTCGACCCCGAGCTGGTCGGGGAGGTCCTCGCGGTGATCAAGTCGCTGGCGGAGGAGCAGATGACCATGATCGTGGTCACGCACGAGCTCCAGTTCGCTCGAGAGGTCGCCGATCGGCTCATCTTCATGGACGAGGGTCGCATCATCGAATCGGGGCCGCCTGAGGAGCTGTTCACCTCGCCGAAGACGGCGCGTCTGCAGACCTTCCTGCAGCGCTTCGCCGAATCCGCCTGATCGCGCGCGGCATCCGAGAGGATCCGCATCCGCGCTCGCCGCGGTCCCCGGGATCCCCCGGTGACCGCGGCGAATTCGTTCCCGGCCGCTGCCGATCACGCCATCGCTGCGAGTTCACTCGTCGCGAAGTCGGCTGCCCGGGAGGAGTGCGACGCACGCGAGGGCGATGGCGGCGATGGGAGACATGCACAGGAAGGTGATCGACGACGCTGCGGCGAAACTCTCAGGGCTCGGGGTGAGCTGGTCGATGCCCCACGAGGTCAGGAGCACGCCGACGACGATGGCGCCCGTGGCGACACCGACCGCGCTCCCGAGGTTACGCGTGAAGGCGATGAGCGCGCTGCTGAACCCGACGTGCTCGGCGCCGCCGAGGTGGTGCGCGATGAGGAGGTGGGTCTGCGGGGACATCCCGCCGACGCCGATGCCGAGCAGCGTCATCCCGAGGTAGACCAGCCAGCCGCCCTGCGGCAGCGTGAGGCCGAGCGCCACCACTCCGACGAGCGTCAGGGCGGCTGACGCCAGCACGCTCTCCTTCCAGCGGCCCGTGCGTGTCGCGATCGCACCGATCAGTGTCGCCGCGAGGACGGTCCCTGCCACCATCGGCACGAGCGAGATGCCGGCATCGAACGCGCTCTGGCGCTGGCTGATCTGGAAGTACTGCGACAGGAGCACGAGCGCTCCGAGGAACACCGCGCCGCTCGTGAGGCTGGCGAGCCCGAGCAGCCCGATGCCGCGTCCGCCCTCGCGTCGGTATGCCAGCACGGGCCAGCCGCCTCGGTGCTGCAGCAGCAGGAGGGGGACGAGGGCGAGCACTGCGGCCACCGCCGCAACGATGCCGGCCAGCCCATCGAGGCCGCCGCCTGCCCATTCGAGGCTGAGGAGCGCACCTGTGCTGACGATCGCCAGGAGGAGGGCGGACATGAGCGGGGCTGACTGGGGTCGCAGCAGCGGGGAGCGTGGCAGGGCCAGGAGGCCGATCACGGCGAGGACGCCGAATGGGGCTGGGATCAGGAAGACGTACTGCCAGCCGAGCGTCTCGGTGATGAGCCCGCCGATGGACGGGCCGCTGATGGTCGAGAGCGCTGCCGCGACGGCGAAGTGACCCAGGTATCGGCTGCGCTCGCGCGGCGACATCGCGGCGGCGATCACGACCTGGGTGGTGACATGCACTCCGCCGATGCTCATGCCCTGCAAGGCTCGCAGGACCAGCGTGGTCGCCCAGTCGTCGGCGAAGGGAATCGCGACGGCAGTGACGACGAACAGGCTGAGCGCGATGAGCAGGACGATGCGGCCATCGGTTCCCCGCGCCATGGCGCTCCAGGCGCCGAGGCTCGCGGTCGCGGCGAGCACGGCGGTGGTGACGAGCCAGGCGCTCTGCGGCTGTGTGATCTGGAACGACGCCGATACCGCCGGCAGCACCGCGACGATGCTCGTCGACGTGACGGCCGTGACGAAGGTCGCCAGAATGAGGCTGGCGATGAGCAGTGATGGGCGGGCTGGATGGCGGCGAGCACTCGCTGTCACAGATCCCCCAATGTGTTTGATTATATGAATCTTGACGATTCAGGCTAATACCAAATAGGCTCCGAGAACAGCTACCGAAGACAGGATCGACAATGACGAAGATCAGCCCGACGCTCGAGGAACGCGTGCTCATTCAGGAGCTCTGCGCACGCTACGCCTGGGCACTCGACACCGCCGACACCGAAGGCTATGCCGCGTGCTTCACCGAGGACGCGGTGGTGCGCGACCTGCACGCCTCGGACAAGGCGATCGTCGGACGCCAGGCGATCTACGACTACGCCAAGTGGCGCTGGCACAGCGACCCCAACTGGGCGGGGCGTCAGCACCATCTCGACCAGACGATCTTCGAGGCCGACCCGGAGGGGCGGCCGGACCACTGGCACATGAAGTCCTACTGCTGGGCATTCGACTACCAGCGTCACACGCGCGGCAATGCCTTCTTCGTCGGGTACTACTTCGACACCGTGGCGAAGGTCGACGGCGAGTGGCTCTTCCGCGAGCGCCTGTTCGGCGAGTGGATGGGCGACATCCTCAAGGCGTTCCCGGGTCACGAGCATCGCATGGGTCACCGGTGACCATCCGCCCATGAAGCAGGAGCCGAAGCTCGAGGAGCTGCTCAACCAGGCGTTCCAGCGGTTCGGCGACAAGGTCGCCGTCATCGACGACGCGCGACGTCTCACCTACCGAGAGCTCCGCGACGAGGTCGGCGCCACCATCGCCGGGTTGCACGATCTCGGTGTCAGTCCTCGCGGGCGGATCGCCCACGTGGCGGGAGCCTCGGTCGAGAGCCTCGTCATCGATGTCGCCTGCTACACCGGTGGCTTCACGCGAGTGCCGATCAACCCCCGCGCGCACCACACCGAGGTCCTCGACATGGTGCGCCGCGCCCGCGCCGAGGTCCTCATCGATCCCGCAGCGGGAGCGCACGATCAGGTCGCGTACCTGCAGGAGTGCGATTCCCTCGGATCCTCGGGCCGCTTCGATCGCGGTTCGTTCCTCGGCGCGAGCAAACCCGTCGAGCGACCCCTGCGGCCCGACTGGGACGCTGAGGACCCGCCGGCGAGCATCGCCTTCACGTCTGGGACCACCGGTCACCCGAAGGGCGCCGTGCACTCCGCGAAGGCCATGCTCGCGTCGGGCCTCGGCATCGCCTCCGCGCTGGATCTTGCCGCGCAGGACGTGCTCATGCTGCCGCTGCCCCTCAGCAACATCGGTGGCCACCTCGCCCTCGCCGGGCTGCTGCGGGGGACGACCGTGGTGCTGCGTCGCAGCTGGAGCCCTGAATCGTTCGTGGCGGACCAGCGCGACCTCGGCGCCTCGGTGCTCGTCGGCGTGCCGACGATGTTTCGCGGACTGCTCCCGTACGCATCGCAGATCGCGCCGGGTGCGCTCCGCAGGCTCGTGTACGGGGCGGCCCCGACGCCGATCGACGACATCGTGCGGCTCCGGGAGTCGTTCGGCCCTGTGCTGACACAGATGTACGGTCAGACGGAGGTCGGCATCGTGTCGACACTCGGGGTGCGCGATCACGATTTCGATCCGGCGGCGCCGCCCGCTCGCCTCGCCTCGGCCGGTCGGCCGGTCGCGGCCGCGCTGATCAGCGTCGTCGATGCCGACGGCCGGCGCCTTCCCGTCGGCGAGGTGGGCGAGGTCGTCGTCCGATCGGGGACAGGCCTGACCGAGTATCTCGACGACCCCGAGGCGAGCAAGGCCGCATTGACGGCAGACGGATCCGTGCGAACCGGCGATCTCGGCCGATTCGATGAGGACGGCTATCTCCACATCGTGGGCCGCCTCAAGGAGGTCATCATCTCCGGCGGGTACAACGTCTATCCGCTCGAGGTGGAGACCGCGATCCGGGATGTGCCCGGCGTCCTCGACGTCTCGGTCCTCGGGGTCGCCGATGCGCACTGGGGCGAGGTCGTGACCGCCTGCGTCGTATGGGAGCCGGCAGTGGAAGGCGATCCAGCCGCGGTGCAGGCGATGTGTCGGAGCCGCCTCGCTGGCTACAAGGTGCCGAAGCAGGTGCACAGCGTGGGCGACCTCCCCCGAAACGCCTCGGGAAAGGTCGACAAGGAGGCACTGCGTCGTGTCATCGGCCCCTGACGGTGCGCCCGATGCGGTCCGCTTCCGGACCATCCAATCCCTGACGGGTCCACAGGCCATCGTCGGCACCTCGATCGAGGTCGGCCTTCGGGTCATCGCGCAGCGCGCCGCGGCGGAGGGCCTGACCGTCGATCTCGACCTGCTCGATGACCACTCGGATCCCCAGCGGGCCCGGGCGCTGCATGACGAGCTCGCTGATCCAGGTCCGCTGCTGCTGGCGCCCGGGTCCTCGAACTGCTTGGCTGCGGTGCTCGCGAGTCCGCACCGACGAGTCGGCGCGGTCATGACCTCGGCCGGCGGTCAGGAGAACCTGGTGCCGGGCCCACCCGTCCATCAGGTGGCCGTCACGCCAGACCAGATCGCGATCGCGATGTCGGAGGCCGTGTCCGGCCTGGGGGCGGCGGAGGTGGTGCTCGCCGTGAACACGGCCAAAGTCGGGCTCAGCGCCGGCGCGGACGCGATGGCGCGGGCACTGAGCGCCTCCAAGGTGGCGGTGATCCGCGTCGACGTCGACGAGGCATCGCCGGTGGTGCCCCAGCTCGCATCGCCCCGAGGCGGCGGCACCCGAGTGCTGGCCGCGTGGCTCGGCGGGCCTGCCGCGGTCGATGTGGCGGCGAGGGCACGCGCCGCGGGCTGGGAGGTCGTCCTCCCGAGCACCGCGGACACCGCGCAGTTCCTCCGTCACGACGCCGGCACCGAGGGCTGTCTCGTGGCGACGCATCGACCCAGCCTGAACGGCGGTGGTGCCGACGTCGAGGCACTGCGTGCCTCGTTGGGCGAGCATCCCAACGCATTCGTCGTGAACGGCGCCGCGGCGATGCAGGTCGCACTCGGGCTCCTGCGTGATCCGCTGGGACCGATCCGCACGGTGCTCGGCACCATGCGGTACGACGCCTCGGGTGGACTGATCGAGCGGCCCGCTGCAGTGATCGGTCGCGTCGTCGGCGGTCGGCTCGTCGCGCTCTGACCACGCCGCGCGGGACCGATCGCTCCTTCGCTCGCGTTCCGCTGTGATCACCTGATCCAGCGGCGGCGCGAGAGGATCCTCGGAACCGGGAGTGCCGGTACGGGATTTCCCCAATGTCGCGATGAGGAAATCGCGATACCCGCGGCCCCGACCACACGCATATCTTCTGGGACATGGGACCTGCAGCGAGCACGGTGAGCGCACCGCCTCTCACGAGTCGTCAGCGATTCGATCGGCTCGATCCCGTGCTCGCGGAGCTGCGCGAGCGGCGCGATGCGTTTCACGACGCTGGCTACGTGCCCCGCGACTTCATCGAGCGGCTCAAGTCCGTTGGCATCTACCGGGCGGCGACGCCGACCCGGTTCGGCGGCGAGCACATCCCGCCCGCTGAATTCCTCCGGCTGATCGAGCGCATCGCCGAGGTCGACGGGTCCACAGGCTGGGTGGCGAGCTTCGGCTCCTCGCTGATCTATCTCGCGGCGCTCCACGTCGACACCCAGGCCCAGCTGTATGCGACCGGACCGGACGTCGTCTTCGCCGGTGGACTGTTCCCCGTCCAGCCCGGTGTCCCGACCGAGCGCGGGTATCGCCTCAACGGACGCTGGAAGTTCGCCTCCGGCAGCCGCGGTGCCGACATCCTCGGGGTCGGTCTGCAGGGCGACGAGCGCAGCGAGGGGAAGCCGCTCACCGCGTTGCTGTCACCGCAGCAGGTGGAGATCGCCGACGAGTGGGATGTCGTCGGCATGCGGGCGACCGGCTCCTTCGACCTGATCGTCCGCGACGTCGAGGTCGACCGCGAGTGGACCTTCGTCCGCGGCGGGACGCCGACGATCGACGAACCCCTCTACCGCTATCCGACGATCGCCTACGCCGGTCAGGTGCTCGCGGTCGTCGGCGCCGGCGTCGCGCGCGCGGCGCTGGACCACGCGGCCGAGCATGGCGCGCCACGCGCCGGCATCACCGGCGCCCCGAGTCTGCGGGAGCGATCGTACTTCCGCACCGGCTTCGCGGCGGCGACGAGCCGGCTTCGCTCAGCCCGTGCCTGGTTCTACGAGGAGACCGAGTCGGTTTGGCAGAGCGTGCTCGACGGGGACGAGGTCCGCGACGAGCAGAATGCGACGCTGCGACTGGCATCGAGTCAACTCGCGACCGTCGCCGCCCAGGTCGTGCAGGAGGTGGCGCACCTCGTGGGGACGCCGGCGATCTACGCCGGCAACCCGCTCGAGCGCCTGCTCGGTGACGCGCTCGTGCCGCAGCAGCACGCCTTCCTCAGCCCGGCCATCGTCGAATCCGCCGGTGCCGTGCTGCTCGGAGCGCCGCCCACCGTGCCAGGATTCCGCTGACCGAGCAGACCCAACCCAAGGAGCAACGCATGTCCGAAACCCCGCTGCGGGTCCTCTTCGCCATCGGCGTCAACCAGAACTTCTTCGATCTCCCGGAGTCGGGGATCGGAGAGGTCTGGGTGGCCTTCAGCGGCTTCCTGGACGCCCTTCGTGACACCGACGGCATCGAGGTGCTCGCGGACATCGATGACGACGCGCATCAGGTGGGCCCCTCGACGGGCTGGCCCTGGACCGCGTACATCATCGCGGACGTCGTGGACCAGCCGACGGTCAGAGCCGCGGTGGGCCTGCTGCGCACCATCACCGTCGGCGACGGCACCCATCGACTCTGGCGCTACATCAAGATCGAGGCGCGGATGGGCCGACCGCTGACCGTCCGCCCGGAAGTGCAGCTCCCCGGATGAGCGACGTCGCCGTCGTCACGGGAGCGGCCTCCGGCCTCGGCCGCGCGATCGCTGGCGTGCTCCACGCCGACGGGTATCGAGTCGTCCTCGCCGACATCGACGAGCATGGCGTCCATGCCGCGGCGATGGAGCTTCCCGGGGCAATGGCGGCGCGAGTCGACGTGCGGAACCAGGGATCGATCGTCGCGCTGCTCGACCGGACGCTCGATGCCCACGGGAGTGCCGACGTGCTCGTCAACTGTGCCGCGGTCACCCAGTCCCGCCCGCTGCTGGAGATCACGCCGGACGAGCTCCAGCGGGTGCTCATGGTCAACGCCGGCGGCACGTTCATCGCGAGCCAGCTGTTCGGCGCGCACATGGCCGCTCGCCGATACGGACGGATCGTCAACATCGCCTCGCTGGCAGGGCAGAACGGCGGCACCGCCACCGGCGGTCACTATGCGGCATCGAAGGGAGCCGTCCTCGCGATCACCAAGGTCTTCGCACGCGAGCTCGCCCACGCCGGCGTCACCGTCAACGCGATCGCCCCCGGGCCGCATCGGACGGCGACGGTGGACTCCGTGGTCGGCACGGACAACCTGCCTGAGTTCCTTCGTCGGATCCCCGTCGGTGCGCTCGGTGAGGTCGAGTACGTCGGGCGGATGGTGGCACTCCTCGCGTCGCGGGACGCCGGGTTCGTGACCGGCGCGACCTGGGATGTCAACGGCGGGCTCAATGTGCGGTGATCTCGCACCGCTCCAGGCCCGCGTCGAGGCCCTCGAGGCTGAGTCCGCGGTCCGCCGGCTCCAGGCGCGCTACATGATGCTCTGCGACACCCCATGCCCTCTGCCGCAGATCGTCGACCTCGAGACGCGCATCGCCGCGATCCTCGAGCTCTATGCGCATGACGCAGTGTGGGAGGGGGTCGGCGAGGCGTACCGCGGCCAGTTCGGTCGAGCCGAGGGGCACGCGCAGATCGCGGAGCATTTCCGTCGGTTCTGGTCGGCTTCGCCGGAGCTCGTGCTCAACGTCCACTACTTGACCTCCGAGCAGATCGAGGTGGACGGAGATCAGGCGACCGGGTGGTGGGTGCATGTCCAGCCGTGGATCAGAGCGGACGGGTCGGCGCTCGTGCGCTCCAGTCGTCTGTGGAACGCCTTCCGCCGCGGCCCCGCGGGCTGGCAGATCACCCGGACCCGCACCGAGAACGTGCTCGTCGCCGAACTCCCTGCGGATTT
>Ga0182742_1005866_pt1 | contig 10106 bp, 6 predicted proteins | sample eDN5th37CBELigMG_FD_128880 | JGI IMG/M metagenome (GOLD analysis project Ga0182742, IMG submission 128880) | Enriched Miracle-Growth compost microbial communities from Emeryville, California, USA - eDNA 5th pass 37_C BE-Lig MG (version 2)... ... | reverse complement strand
GCGGTTCGCCAGCCAGCCGGCGGACAGCCCGTTCGACGCGGCGGAAGTCGCCGCCTGGATGCCGGTGGACCAGTATATCGGCGGCGTGGAGCATGCGATCCTGCATCTGCTCTACGCCCGCTTCTGGACCCGCGCGCTGGCGCATGTCGGCAAGCTGGAGGTGAAGGAGCCCTTCGCCTCCCTGTTCACGCAGGGCATGGTGACGCACGAGACCTATCGTGCCGGGGACGGCAGCTGGCTCTCCCCGGGCGAAGTCCGCAAGAACGGCGACGATTACCTGCGCATCGAGGACGGCTCGCCGGTCAATGTCGGCCGTGTCGAGAAGATGTCCAAGTCGAAGAAGAACGTCGTTGACCCGGACGAGATCGTCGCCCGCTACGGCGCCGATGCGGTGCGCTGGTTCATGCTCTCCGACAGCCCGCCAGAGCGCGACCTGCCGTGGTCCGAAAGCGGGATCGAGGGTTGCGGCCGCTTCGTCCAGCGCCTGTGGCGATTGTTCGAGCAGTACGAGACCAGCGCCGGTGGCGAGGACAAGGCGCTGTCCCGCAAGACGCACCAGACGATCGCCGCCGTGGCCGAGGACATCGAGAGCCTCGCCTTCAACAAGGCCGTGGCCCGGATCTATGAGCTGGCCTCGGCTGTCGAGAAGGCCGCGCCTTCGGCAGACCGAAGCGCTGCGATCAAGGCGCTTCTGCTGCTGGCGGCGCCGATGATGCCGCACCTGGCCGAGGAAGGCTGGGCTGCAATGGACACGGAAGGCTTGGTGGCGAATGCTCCTTGGCCCGAAGTGGACCCGGCGCTGCTGGTGGAGGACGAAGTCACCATCGCGGTGCAGGTGAAGGGCAAGCTGCGCGACACGCTCACGGTCGCGAAAGGCCTTCCGACCCCGGAGCTGGAAGCGCTCGCTCTCGCCAGCGAGAAGGTCCAGCGTTCGCTCGACGGCGCGACGATCCGCAAGGTGATCGTGGTGCCGGACCGGCTGGTGAACATCGTCGCATGATACGAGCTCTCCGCCTCACCGCCCTGCTGTCGCTGACGCTCCTCGCAGCGGGATGCGGGTTGCAGCCGATGTACGCGGGCGGCGGGAGCGGCGCCGTGGCGCAGGGCCTTGCCGGGGTGGAGGTGCCGCCGATCGAAGGCCGCGCCGGATGGCTGGTCCGCAACGCCCTGCGCGACCAGCTCGCGCAGAGTGGCGCTGCTGCGGCCGGGCCACGCTACCGGCTGGACGTGTTGCTGGATGATGATCTTGAATCACTGGGCCTGCTGACGGACGAAACAATCGGTCGGGCGCGCCGGACGTTGCGCGCTCGCTACCAGCTGGTCGATCTCGGCAGTGGCAGCGTGTTGCTGGATGCCACGGCAGGATCGGACGCGGGTATCGACGTGGTCTCCAGCGAATACGCGACTATCGCGGCTGAGCAGACCGCGCTGGAGAACCTCGCACGCGAGGTTTCCAGCCAGATCATCACCAGCCTGACGATCACCCTCCGCGCGCAATCGTGAAGGCGACGCAGAAAGATTTCTCCGCCGTCGCCGCAAAGGTCGCCGGCACGTTCTCGATCGCCTTCCTGTGCGGGCCGGATGAGGCAGGCGCTTCTGCCGGCGCAGCCAAGCTTGTGCAGTTGCGGCCCGACGCAGGCGAGCGGATTGAGTTGACCGGGGCCGAGTTGCGCAGCGATCCCGTCCGCCTGGGGGACGAGGCGCGGTCCGACTCCCTGTTCGGCGGGAAGCGGCACATTCTCGTCAGGGCGTCCGGGGACGAGGCGCATGACGCGGTGCTGATCCATTGCCAGCTGATCGATTCGGGCGAAGGACAATCGGCGAGCCCCGTGCTGATCGTCGCCACCTCCGCGACTGACAAGTCCCGCACAGCCAAGTTGCTCGCTCCGCGCAACGATTCGCTGGTGGCGATGTTCTACCCGCCGGACATCGGAACGATGGCGGCCGAGGTGCGCCGCATGGGCGATGCCGCCGGTGTTACGCTGAGTACGGAACTGGCGGAGCGAATCGCGCGAGCGGCGGGGCTGGACATCCGCCTCGCCCAGTCAGAGGTGACCAAGCTCGCGCTTTACCTCGATGGCACGCCCCTCTCGCCCAAGGCAGCCGACGCCGCAGCATTGGATGCGATCGGCGCCAGCACGGAGGAGGAGGGAACGGCCCCGCTGGTCAACGCCGTGCTTTCAGGAGATGCGCGCCGCCTGCCGGACGAATTGCGCCGCCTTCAGGAACTGTCGCTCAACCCCGTCACCGTCCTTCTGGCGCTGGAGCGGCGCGCCGGCCTGCTGGCGCAGCTTGCGGCGCGACTCGGGTCCGGGACACACGTCACAGCGCTGCTCGACGCGGAGCAGCGTGCCAGGCGCGTCTTCTATCGGGACCGGCCTGATCTTGAGGATCAGCTCCGCCGCTGGAACCCGCCGCGACTGGAGAGGTTGATCGAACGGCTCGCTGGACTGCACAGGGCCCTGTTAGGCAACAGTCAGGCAGCGGAAATCCTCTTGGTTCAGGAACTTACACAGATCGCGCGGTTTGCTGCTCAGCGCCGGTGATCTGAAGCAGCTTGCACTGTTTTGAGACAATCGCCTTCGCAACTGCAAAGGTGTGATGGTCAATGCGGTTGCATTGAGTTATGGCCGCTTGGCTAATGAGACGGTAGCTTTCGACAGTAGCAGGGGTCTGACACTCGTGAACGCTCCAGCCCATCATTTCGAAGGCGAACGTATTCTTCCCCGTGCGCCAGCAGCAGGTCTCGCACCCTCTCTCGAACGGAAGAGGCTGCGGGTTTACCTTTTGCAAATGGTCGCCGACATTGTCCTTTTGTTCGGTTGCTTTTTTCTCGCCGCGTTCGTTAATTTCGAGCGGTCGCCAATCGCGCCGGAGATCATGTCCGCGCAGTTGCTGCTGCCGATCTTCCTGACGATCGCGCTGCACAACGGCACATACTCGCTCGAGGCGTTGACCGACTGGAAGCTTGCGGCGGGCCGCATGGCCTCGGCCATGGTCATTGCCGCCATGCTGCTGACCTTCTTCGCCTACGCCGTGAAGGTCAGCGGGATTTTCTCTCGCGTGGTGCTCGTTGGAGGCGCCGCCATGACGATCGTCGCGCTCTCCGCAACGCGCTATTTCGTGTCCCGATGGATTCGTGAGCAATGGGGCCCAAGCCCCATGAACGTGCTGGTGATCGACGCTGGCGGTCCGCCCATGTCGATCCCGCATGCCTACAAGATCGACGCGCGGGAGCATGGGCTGGAGCCCACGCTGGACAACCCGCACCTGCTCGACCGGCTGGCCCGATACCTGCGCAACATGGACCAGGTGATCGTCAACTGCCCTCAGGAAGAGCGCGCCGCCTGGGCAATGATGCTCAAGGGATCCGGTGTGCATGGCGAAGTCACCAGCGGGCTGGCGAGGGAGATCGGGGCGCTCGGCGTGATCCATCGCGAGGCTGCAGGCGTTTCCTCGTTGCTGGTGTCGACGGGCCCGTTGGGAATTCGCGCGCGGATCACCAAGCGCATCTTCGATATTGTGGTGTCCGGTGTGGCGCTGATCCTCCTGTCGCCGGTGCTGCTGGCTGCTGCTGCGCTGGTCAAGCTGGAGGATGGCGGCCCGGTCTTCTTCAGGCAGCGCAGGCTGGGGCAGGGCAACCGCTTCTTCAGCATCTACAAGTTGCGCAGCATGAAGGTGGAGCAGAGCGATGCCGACGGCAATCGCTCCGCCAGCAAGGATGATGACCGGATCACCCGCATCGGCGGCTTTCTCCGCAAGACGAGCATCGATGAACTGCCGCAGCTGATCAACGTGCTGCTGGGCGATATGAGCATCGTCGGCCCACGGCCCCATGCGCTCGGCTCTCAGGCCGGCAACAAGCTGTTCTGGCAGGTCGATCAGCGGTATTGGCAACGGCACTGCCTGCGGCCCGGCATCACGGGCCTGGCGCAGGTGCGTGGTTTCCGTGGCGCGACGGAGACGGAGAACGACCTGTCCGCCCGCTTGCACGCCGATCTCGAATATCTTGCCGGCTGGACCATCTGGAGGGACATCCAGATCATTCTCGCCACGGCCAAGGTCGTGGTGCACGACCGGGCCTTCTGATCTGACGTCTCCAGGCTGAGAGCCTGACAGGTCAACGTCGGACAGGCGACGGGGCTTGCCCCCGGCACCCGCTGCGTCCATCTGGCGGCAATGGCCGAGCCTTGCTTCCACGTTCTGCCTGACGGGCGCCGCCTCGCCTATCGCCTGGTGCATGGCAGAGGCCCCACGCTGGTGTTCCTGCCCGGCTACATGTCCGACATGACGGGCAGCAAAGCCACGGCGCTTGCGGACTGGGCGGCCGCGAATGGCCGGTCCTGCCTGCTGCTCGACTATTCCGGCTGCGGCGCGAGTGGGGGGAGCTTCGCCGAGGGAACGCTGTCGCGCTGGACCGAGGAAGTGCTAGCGCTGATCGACGCTCACGTGGCGGGAGAGGTGGAGCTGGTCGGCTCTTCCATGGGCGGCTGGCTGATGCTGCTGGTGGGTCAGGCGCTTGGGTCGCGTCTCAGGGGCCTCGTCGGGATCGCTGTGGCTCCAGACTTCACCGACTGGGGCTACAGCGCTGAGGAGAAAGCACGACTGGCAGCGGGCGAGACGATCCTGCAGGACAATCCATACGGCCCGGAGCCGACGCCGACCCATGCCCGCTTCTGGCAGGACGGGCAGCAGCACCGGCTGCTCGAGGGATGCATTCCGCTCACCTGCCCGGTGCGGCTGCTGCATGGGCAGGAGGATGCCGATGTGCCCTTTGCGACCTCGTTGCGGCTCGCTTCCGGCCTCGATTCAACCGACGTGCAGGTTACGCTCGTCAAAGGAGGGGACCATCGGCTGTCGCGGCCCGGCGAGATCGCCTTGTTGTTGCGCAGCGTCGATTCACTCTCCCGAACGGACCCCGCACCGTGACGCTCGCCCTCATCGCCGCCTTGTTGATCGCGCAGGCCGCCGCTTCACCAGCGGGCGGTGCGGCCACGCTCGAGGAGGATCGGCTGGCCGGCTGTCGACAGCAGGCCCGCACCGATCCTGCTACCGCCATGGTGACGGCGTCGCGCTGGCTGGCCGAAGCGCAGGGCCCAGCTCGCAGTGCGCCACAGCAATGCCTGGGATTCGCTTACACCAGTTTGCTGCGCTGGGACGCGGCGGAAAGCGCCTTCCTCGCCGCACGCGAGGCGCTGTTGCCGAACGAGCATGCCCCGCGCGCGCGCCTCGCCGCCATGGCGGGGAACGCTGCCTTGGCGGGTGGGCGGAATGAGGCAGCGCTCGCCGCGTTCGACCTTGCGCAGGCAGACGCCGGGGCTGCGGGCGACGCATCGCTGGCAGGCACTCTCCAGGCAGACCGCGCACGGGCATTGGTTGCGCTCGATCGGGTCGGAGAGGCTGCGGAGGCGCTGGCCAATGCTCGCCGGGATGCGCCTCAGGATCCCTCAGTCTGGCTGCTTTCGGCCACCTTGTCGAGGCGGCAGGGCGCGCTGGAGCAGGCGCTCGGGCAAATCCGGACCGCTGCCGCCCTGGCACCTGACGACCCCGCGATCGGCCTCGAAGCGGGATTGATTGCTGCGCTTTCCGGGCAGGACGAGGCGGCGCAGACGAGTTGGCAGGCGGTCCTCGCCGCGTCCCCCCGTTCGCCGGAGGCTGCGCTTGCACGGGATTATCTCGCCCAATTGGGTGCCCCGACGGAAGTCGGCCGTTGATCCCGCTTTCCGTCCTCGACCTCGTCCCTATCCGCGAGGGGCAGGGCGTCACGGAGGCGCTGGATGCGGCAGGCAAGCTCGCCGCCGCGGCGGAAGCGGCGGGGTACAGGCGCTTCTGGGTGGCGGAGCATCATGCCACCGCCGGCGTAGCGGGCGGCGCCACATCGGTGGTCCTGGCGCATATCGGCCATTGCACCTCCACCATCCGGATCGGTGCTGGCGGCATCATGCTGCCCAACCACAACCCTTTTGTGATCGCGGAGCAGTTCGGAACGCTCGACGGGCTGTTCCCGGGCCGGGTTGATCTTGGCCTCGGCCGTGCGCCGGGAGCGGCTGGCATTATCGCCCGCGCTCTGCGCAAGGACCTGCACCGTGCGGCCGACTCCTTCCCGCAGGACGTGGTGGAGCTGCGGGCGCTGCTGACAGGTGATCTCGACCTGCCGATCACGGCCACGCCGGGGCTTGGCGCGGGCATCGAGCTGTGGATGCTCGGCTCCAGCCTGTTCGGGGCACAGCTCGCCGCCCGACTGGGCCTGCCTTACGCCTTCGCCAGCCATTTCGCGCCTGATCACCTGGACGCCGCGCTAGAGACATACCGCGCGCAGTTCCGCCCCTCGCCCGCGCTGAAATATCCGCATGTCATGGCGGCGATGACGGTGATCGTGGCGGAGACGTACCAGGAGGCGGAGCTGATCGCTTCGAGCCAGGACCAGTCCTTCGTCCGGCTGCGCAGCGGTGACCCGGGCAAGTTGCCGCCGCCCGTCGCGAATTACCGCCAGAGCCTGCCGGTCAGCACGCAAGCGATGCTGGAGCATCTTGGCGCCGCTCGCGCGGTAGGCTCGCCTGAGACGGTGCGAGCGCGGATCGGACGCTTCCTTCAGCGCACCCGCGCGGATGAGATCATCGTTGCGGGCGCGACCTACGATCCGGAAGCGCGCCATCACTCCCTCCGGCTGACGATGGAGGCGCTCGCCTGACGGGAGGTGTGATGGCCGGTGCAGGAACGACCCTGCGCGCTGGCCGATTGTCCTAGGTTACACACGGGGTCGAAGAAGGGAGCGGAGAACATGGCAACGGCCGGGCTGACGGACGGAAACGATCCAACGGAGTCTTCCTCCCCGGAGCAGGAGTTGGTCCGCACATTGCGCGATCATCTCGCGGACTCGATGCTGCCCGGCGATGCACCGCTGGCGGAGGACCGCCTCACCGAGGCAGCCGCCTTCCTGTTGGAGGCTGCGCGAGAGAGGCAGCAGGAGAAGCCTTCGCTGCTGATCCGCTCGGCGCATGACGGGCGCCGCTTTACCCGCTTCGCCATCATCAACACGGACATGCCCTTCCTGGTCGATTCGATCGCCGCCGCGATCGCGGCCGAGGGGCTGGCGATTGACCTGCTCGTCCACCCGATCCTGCCGGTACGCCGCGACGAAACGGGGCGGCTGCTGTCCATTCCCCAGAATGCAGCCGCCGACGTCAAGCGCGAGTCGATGATCTATCTGGAGACCGCGCGGCTCGAGGCGAGGGTGCGGCGTTCGCTCGAACAACAGCTTCAGGCGACTCTTGCCGACGTGCGCGCAGCGGTCGCCGATTGGCCGCTGATGAAGGCCTTGCTGCTGGAGGATGCGGACAGGCTCACGGACCCTGAGGGCGCGGCGCTGCTCCGCTGGCTCGGCGCGGACATGATGACGCATCTCGGCCACGTGACCTTCCGGCGCGACGGGCAGCGGGAACAGCGGCTCGGCATCTGCCGCGAGGGCAATCAGGATCTGCTCGCGGATGAGAGGATCGAGCGGGCCTTCGCCTGGTTCGAGGGCAGCGGCGGGCAGACCGGTGGCCAGGCCGGGCGCGTTCCGCTGATCATCAAGGCCAATCACCAATCGCGGGTGCACCGTCGCATCCCGTTCGACCTGTTCATCGTGCCCCTGGTCGAGGATGGGCAGATTGCGGCACTGTCCGTCCACGCCGGGCTCTGGACCAGCGCTGCGCTGGCAACGCCCCCCTCGGAGGTGCCGGTACTCCGCCGCCAGCTTGCGACGCTGATGGAGCGGCTGGACTTTCCGCGCGGAAGTCATGATGCGAAGACGCTGGTTCATGCGCTCACCGTGCTGCCGCATGACCTGACGATCGGCTTTTCCGACGACGATATTGCGCGCGTCGCCACCACCATGATGATTGCGGTGAACCGTCCGCGTCCGCGGGTGGCAACGGTGGTGGCGCCGCTGCAGCGTCACGTCTTCGCCTTCGTCTGGCTGCCGCGCGATGCGCTCTCCACCCGCATCCGGATGCAGATCCAGGAGTTGCTCGAACGATCCACAGGCGCGCGGACGCTGGACTGGAGCTCGCTGGTAGAGGGTGGCGCGCTCGCCATGCTGCGCTTCGTTCTGGACTTCCGCAGCCAGCGCCAGGAGCCGGACACCGAGGAAATCGACAAAGCGCTGCAGAGCATGCTGCGCGGCTGGGCTGATGCGGTGGAAGAGGCGCTGGCCGCCAGTGAGGAGCCGGGCCGCGCGGCCGCCCTGGCCACCCGGTATGCCGAAGCCTTCCCCAACTCCTATCGCGCAGCCTACGGCGCGGCCGAGGCGGCGCACGATATCGAGCGGATACGGCAGCTCGGCCCTGAGGACGAGGAGCGGCCGCTGCTGCGCGATGCGCGGCTTTACCGGCACGAAAGCGACTCCGATGATCAGCTGCGATTGAAGATCTACCAGCTGGGGGGCTCCATGCCGCTGTCGGATGCGGTGCCGGCGCTGGAGAATTTCGGCTTCCGCGTGCTGGCGGAAATGCCGACCGAACTCAGCGGGGCCGAGGGCGGCACGATCCACGACTTCAAGCTGGGCCTGTCGCCGGGGCAGGATGCTGCCGCCCTGCTCCGCCGTGCCGCTCCGATCGAACAGGCGATCAATGCCGTGATCAACGGCCGCGCGGAAGACGACGTGTTCAACCGGCTCGTGACGGGCACCGAACTGACTGCGCGAGAGGCGGACTGGCTGCGCGCGATCTATCGCTATTTGCGCCAGACCAGCATCGCCTTCACCATCTACACGGTCGTCGATGCCCTGCACGCCGCGCCGCAGGTGACCATGGCGTTGGCGGAACTGTTCCGCGTGCGCCACGATCCGGACTTCGCCGCCGATCGCGCTCAGGGCGCGGCGGAGGCCGAGAAGCGAATCGTCGAAGGCCTGTCGCACGTCGCCGCGATCAATGATGACCGCCTGCTCCGGCTCTACTGGGCCACCCTTGGAGCGATCCTGCGGACCAACGCATTCGCTCCGTCTGGGGGTGAGGCGCTGGCCTTCAAGTTCGATTCCGCCCTGGTCCCCGGCCTGCCCAAGCCGGTGCCGTGGCGGGAGATCTTCGTCTATTCACGACGGGTCGAGGGCATCCACCTGCGCGCCGGCCCCGTGGCGCGCGGCGGCCTGCGCTGGTCCGACCGGCGGGACGATTTCCGAACAGAGATCCTCGGCCTGATGAAGGCGCAGCGGGTGAAGAACGCAGTGATCGTGCCGACGGGCGCCAAGGGCGGCTTCTACCCCAAGCGTTTGCCGAACCCCGCAGTGGATCGTGACGCCTGGTTCGCGGAAGGGAAGGAGAGCTACAAGCTGTTCATCCGCATGCTCCTGTCGGTGACAGACAATCTCGTGGATGGCGCCGTGGTGCACCCGCATGGGATGGTGATCCACGATGGGCCGGACCCCTACTTCGTTGTAGCAGCCGACAAGGGCACAGCCACTTTCTCCGACACCGCCAATGCGATCGCGGAAGAACGCGGCTTCTGGCTGGGCGACGCTTTCGCCAGCGGCGGCTCCAACGGCTACGACCATAAGGCGATGGGCATCACTGCGCGCGGCGCATGGATCAGCGTGCAACGCCATTTCCTCGAACTGGGCGTGGACGTGCAGACGGAGCCGGTGCGCGTGGTCGGCTGTGGCGACATGTCCGGCGATGTGTTCGGCAACGGAATGCTGCTGTCGAAGGCGATCAAGCTGGTGGCCGCCTTCGACCATCGGCACATCTTCATCGACCCCGACCCGGACCCCGCGGCCAGTTGGGCGGAACGCAAGCGCCTGTTCGAGCTGCCGCGGTCCAGCTGGGGCGACTATTCCGAAGTCCTGCTATCCAGGGGCGGTGGGGTTTACCCCCGCACGCAGAAGCGCATCGCGCTGTCGCCGGAGGCCCGGGAAGTGCTCGGCATCGCGCAGGAGGAGATCGACCCCGAATCGCTGATCAGCGCCATCCTCCGCGCGCCTGCAGACCTGCTCTGGTTCGGCGGAATCGGCACTTACATCAAGGCGACCCGCGAATCGAACGCCGATGTCGGGGACCCCGCCAATGATCCGCTGCGGGTGAACGCAGGTGAGGTGCAGGCGAAGGTGATTGGCGAGGGCGCGAACCTCG
>Ga0182742_1005865_pt1 | contig 10107 bp, 7 predicted proteins | sample eDN5th37CBELigMG_FD_128880 | JGI IMG/M metagenome (GOLD analysis project Ga0182742, IMG submission 128880) | Enriched Miracle-Growth compost microbial communities from Emeryville, California, USA - eDNA 5th pass 37_C BE-Lig MG (version 2)... ... | reverse complement strand
CTTTTGGCCGAAATCGGCCGAGGCCAGGGCCTTGGGCGACATGATCATGCCGGCGCGGTCCGAGAGCTGCGAGAGCAGGGTCGCATCGGCGCGGGAGAGGTTGACCTTCACGGTCAGGTCGTCTACCGCCTCGACGGTGTCGACGGAGGTCAGCTCGCTCTTGCGCAGGGAGTCGGGAAGGGTCTTGGCCCGCTCGATATTGGCCTTCACGGCGGCGGCGTTCAGGGGCTCGCCGTCGTGGAATTTGACGCCAGGACGCAGCTTGAAGGTGAGCGACTTGCCGTCGTCGCTCCAGCTCCACTCAGTTGCAAGCTCAGGGGTGAACTTCAGGTCGGGCGTGATGTCCACGAGCTTGTTGCATAGGGAGGTGAACACGATGCGGCCGACGAAAGTGCGCGCGCGGTGCGGATCGAGCACATCGGGATCCTCGTTCAGGCCGATGCGCAGGGTTTGCGCGGAGGCGGCAGTGCTCATCATGAGCCCCGCGGCCACGGCAAGGAGTAGTCTCGTCTTCATTCCGTATCCTCCGGTCGTTCTCTGGATGTCGTCTTCTGCGTTCAAGGGCTCGCCGCGATGGGCTTATCCTGCCGTTCGCGCCAAGTTCGATAGAGCGCCAAGCGCTTTGCGAGCGCCGCGCTCGGGGGAGGGGCGCCGATGGAGCCGGCGCCCGCTCCCTGGATTTCCCGCCAGAAATGACAGGCCACCTGTCGCCCGTCCGGCGCCGTTTCAAGCGCTGGGTGCTGCTCCTTGCATAGAGCGCGGGCGTGGGGACAGCGCGTATGGAAACGGCAGCCCGATGGCGGCGCGGCCGGGCTCGGCACGTCGCCTTGGAGCAGCGCCTTCGGCTGGCGGTTCGCCGGGCTCGGAATTGGAATCGCCGCGAGAAGCGCCTGCGTGTAGGGATGCAGCGGATTGTCGAAAAGGGCATCCGTCTCCGACAGCTCGACGATCTCACCGAGATACATCACGGCGACCCGGTCGCTCATGTGGCGGATCACGGCAAGGTCATGCGCCACGATGACGAGGGTGAGGCCGAAGCGATCCTTGAGGTCCTCGAGCAGGTTGATGATCTGGGCTTGGATCGACACGTCGAGGGCCGAGACAGGCTCGTCGCCGACGATCAGCTTCGGATCGCCCGCGAGGGCGCGGGCGATGCCGATGCGCTGGCGCTGGCCGCCGGAGAACTCGTGCGGATAGCGGTCGGCATGCGTCGGCAGCAGGCCGACGATGCGCATGAGGTCCGCCACGCGCTCGCGCTTCGCGCGGCCGCTCGCCAGGTTATGCAGCCAGATGGGCTCGGCAATGATGTCGCCCACATTCATGCGCGGGTTGAGCGAGGCGAACGGGTCCTGGAAGATGATCTGCAGGTCGCGCCGCAGCTTGCGCAACTCGCTCTTGTTAAGCTTCAGGATCGAGCGGCCCTCGTAGCGCACGTCGCCCTCTGTCGCTTCGATGAGACGCAGCAGGAGGCGGCCCAAGGTGGACTTGCCGCACCCGGACTCGCCCACCACGGCGAAGGTTTCGCCTCGCCGGATGCCGAGGGATACGCCGTCGACCGCGCGCACGACGGTCGGCGAGGAGAGCAGGCCGCCGCTCCCGAAATGCTTCTTGAGACCGACGCCTTCGAGAATGATGTCGTCTGTGGGCATCATGCTCATGGAGCAACTCCACGGTGAACTTCGAGAGGGGCGTACCAGCAGCGCGCCCGATGGCCGGGCTTGATGTCCGCGAGCGGCGGCGGATCGTTGGCGCAGTGGCCGTCCGAGAACGGGCAGCGCGGCGTGAAGCGGCAGCCCTTGGGCATCAGTTCCGCCGGAGGAACCGTGCCGCGGATCGTGGCGAGTCGTCCCTGGCGGCGGCCGAGCGATGGGACGGAGCCCATGAGGCCGATGGTGTAGGGATGCTGCGGGTCCTCGAAAACCGCTTCGACCGGACCGCTCTCGACCACGCGTCCCGCGTACATCACCGCGACCTCGTCGGCGACTTCCGCCACCACGCCCAGATCGTGGGTGATGAGGATCATCGCCGTGCCGGTCTCCTCCTGGAGGCGACGGATCAGGGTGAGGATCTGCGCCTGGATCGTCACGTCGAGAGCGGTCGTGGGCTCGTCGGCGATGAGCAGTTGCGGATCGTTGGCCAGCGCCATGGCGATCATCACGCGCTGGCGCATGCCTCCTGACATCTCGTGCGGATAGGCGCGCAGCCGCTTCTCGGGTGCGGGGATGCGCACTTTCCTGAGCATGTCCAATGCCCGCTCCGTGGCCTCGGCCTTGGACACCTTGCGATGGCGGATGATGCCCTCGGAGATCTGATCGCCGATGGTGAAGGCCGGGTTGAGCGAGGTCATCGGCTCCTGGAAGATCATGGCCATCCGGTCGCCGCGCAGATCCGCCCGCTCACGCTCCGAAAGTGTCAGAAGATCCCGTCCGTCGAACATGGCCGATCCGGCGACGATCCGAGCCGGCGGGGTCGGCAGAAGCCCCATGAGGGCCAGCGAGGTCACGCTCTTGCCGCAGCCGGACTCGCCGACGATGCACAGGGTCTTGCCCTTGCTCACGGAGAAGGACACGTCATCGACCACGTTCACGCCGTTGGACGCGCCGTCGAAGCGCACGGAAAGCCCCTTCACATCGAGCAGAGGCGCCCGTGCGACCTGTCCGACCTTATCTTGGTCGCGGATGTCGGTCATCGATTGCTGCGCAGCCTCAAGTCCCATGGAGACGTTGATCCTCGGTGTTTTCAAGATTTGCCTGTTCTGAGTCCTTGCCGTCGGGCAGGGGGCTCGTCATGACTTTCAACAGTCCGTCTCGCACCAGTTCAAGGTGTTCGCGCATGGCCTGCTCCGCCGCATGGGCCTCGCGTTGGGCGATGGCAGCGATCACCCGCCGGTGCTGGTTCACGTAAACCTGCTGACGGGCGCCCGAGCGGGCGCGTTCGCGCAGGAGCCGCCACGTCGCGTCCTGGCGGATGCGGTCCACCATGTCGAAGATCGCCAGAAGGAGCGCGTTGCCGGCCACCTCCGCAATGGCCCGGTGCAGGGCGCTGTCCCAGAGTTCGCGTCCATCCGCGTCGGACATTGATGCAGTCTTGTCCGCGAGATGCAGAAGCCGCTCGATATCACCATTCGAGGCGCGCAGGGCCGCGAGCCGAGCCAGCGCTGGCTCGATCTCGAGGCGCACGTCCATGACCTCGAGCGGATTGGTTCGCTTGGATAATTCATCGAGATCGGCGTGCGCCTCAGGGGGGCGAGGGCCCAGGAAAGTTCCCTTACCCTGATGGCGCCAAATGCGCCCCTCGGCCTCCAGCACTTCCAGAGCCCGCCGCAAAGCCCGCCGCCCGATACCGATCTGCGCCGCCAGCACCCGCTCCGACGGCAACCGCTGCTCCTTGTCGAAGGAGCCGTCCTCAAGAAGCGCGCGCAATCGCCCGAGGGCGAAGTTCGAGCTGTCCAGTATCGGATCGGGGTTGGACATCGAGATCCAGTCAAGGTTGAAACAAACTTGCGGGTCGCCCTTGAAGCACGATCCATTGTTTCGTGATTCATAGCTTCGATGAAACAAGGCTAGCCCAATGGCGAACCAATTTGCAACTGGTTCGATGATGGTTCTGTGTTCAACCCTGGCGGTTATTTGATCAGGGGGACGTGAAAAGGCTTGGTTTGTGCTGGGCCAAGCCTTCAGGGCCTGCCTAAAGTTTCCGCAGGGAGAGGTCGCATTTCGGATATCGCCTCGAGCGAGCGGCTTGGCCTGAAATTCACTTCAGCTTCCCGACAGGAGAGCACCGTTCGCCGGTCGTGATGGCCTTCCCACCGACGGCCCGGGATCTGGGCTGGGCCAGGCGATCCGAGGTAGGATCGACACGCTTCTGCATCCCTCCGTCGTGTCCTGGACAACCTTCGCCAAGCACCTGCGCGAGCACGTCATGCGGCATCTGCAGCAAGGCATCGCGCGACGCACCTTCCGGGAGCGCTTTACGGACCTCGCCTTCCAGGGCAGAAGGACGGAAACCTATGTAGGTACCATGGGGACGGTGCCGGAACAGGTTTCATCCACGCGCTCGCTCCCGGCTCCATCGACCTTGTCGCCTTCGCCAGCAGGGCGCAGGTTCGACGATTTCAGGAGCTAGCGCGACGGTTCGGCCAGGAAGCGGAGTTGGATGCGGCCATGCGGCGAATTCTGATTGCCGCCGTCTTGCTGGCGACCCCAGGCGGTCGAAAAGGCTGGCTGGCCCGTCGGCGCGATGCCGCAGGACAGCTTTCATCTCAAGCCGCGGGTCACGGCTTTCGGCAGGAAGCTGCCACGGAATGCGGATCTCATCGCTGGGGCCTCAGCCCTTCGCCCGCTTCGAGAAGAGCCCGCAGGCCCTGGCGATAGGTCGGGTAGCGGAGCGTTACGCCCAGCTCCGTCTTGATGCGCTCGTTTCGGACGCGCTTGTTGTCCGCATAGAAGGAGCGGGCCATGGGAGCGAGATCTGCCTCCTCGAAGGGCACTTCCGGCGGAGGCTCGCGCCCCAGCAATTCGGCCGCATAGGCGATGACATCCTGTGGCGGGCCCGGCTCATCGTCAGCGACGTTGTAGATCGCTTGGCGGCTCGGGCGCCCGATCGACGCCATCAGGATCTGCGCAATGTCGGCCGTGTGGATCCGGTTGAACACCTGGCCCTTCTTGACGATGCGCCTCGCGGTGCCGTCAGCGATCTTCACGAGAGCGTTATGGCCCGGACCATAGATTCCCGCCAGCCGGAAGATCTGCACGGCGAACGGAGCGCTCTCCCCGAGTGCGAGCCATTCCCGCTCGGCGGCGATGCGTTCGCGGGATCGCAGCGTCGCGGGGTTGGGCGGGGTGGTCTCGTAGACCCAGCCGCCATCCGCATTGCCGTAGACGCCGACGGTCGAGAGGTAGCCGACCCAGCGCAGATTGGGAGCCGACGCGATGGCCTCGGAGAAATGATCCAGCACCGGATCGGTCTCGCCCTGGGGAGGAACGGAAACAAGCAGTGCATCCGCGTGGGCGATCAGGTCCGGAATACGGGGATCATAGCCGTGGCCGTCGAACCGATAGGCCCGAATGCCATCCGCTTCCATGGCGCGAAGCTTCTCAGGCGAACGCACCGTTCCGGCGATGGCCGTGAACCGCTCCCGATAAAGGCCGATGAATTGATGGACCGAGTAGCCGAGGCCGAAGACGAACAGGTTCATGGATCGTTGTATGCCGATACGTGCGTGAGCTTGGGGCGAGCCTAGTGCATCGAGGGGCAAAAGTGGACTTCTTTTGGGACGAACCTGATGCCCCCTGAAAACCGGAAATTCTATTTCATCCACCGGGTCCGTCTTTCGATGACTTGATCGAGGACGGCCCTTTGGGCGATAACGTCGGCCCGAAACAGGCCGGGCTGTCTGGGTCGATCGGTCCTCTTCCGATCAAGTTCCGGCGCGGAGACGACCCATGATCCTGACCAACGAAGACATGGTCGACGTGGTGGCTTTACGGCGCAAGCTCCACAGTATGCCGGAACTCTCCAGGGAGGAGGCTCAGACGGCACAGGAGGTGCGAACCTTCCTGGCGTCCACTAAGCCGGACTGGATCGTTGCCGGCCTCGGAGGCCACGGGCTCGCCGCCATTTACGAGGGCAAGGAGCCGGGGCCGACCGTCATGGTCCGGTCGGAACTCGACGGACTGCCCATCGAGGAAATTTCCAGTCTTCCTTATCGGTCCGCCACGCCCGGCAAGGGCCATCTGTGCGGCCACGATGGACATACGGCGATCCTGGCCGGTCTTGCGCGTGCGCTCGGGCGCCGGCGGCCGCAGCGCGGTCGCGTGGTCCTGCTGTTCCAGCCGGCGGAGGAGGATGGATCCGGTGCCGCGGCCGTCATCGCCGATCCGCGCTTCCGCGAGATTTCGCCGGACTTTTCGTTCGCCCTGCACAATCTTCCTGGCCTGCCGTTCGGTCATGTTGCGCTGGCGGAAGGGCCGGTGAACTGCGCGTCCCGGGGCATGCGCATCGTGATGAACGGCAAGACGGCTCATGCGTCCATGCCCGAGACCGGCATTTCGCCGGTGGAAGTCGTGGCCGAGCTGATGCCGGCCCTGACCGCTCTCGGTCGTGGCGGCCCGCTGGATGACGACTTCGCGATGGTGACCGTCACCCATGTGAAGATCGGCGAGCCTGCTTTCGGCGTCGCTCCCGGACGGGCGGAAATCTGGGCCACCCTGCGCACCCGGACCGATGCCGGCATGGAGGATCTCTGCGTGAGCGCGGAACATCTGGCCCTCACTGCGGCACGGAAAAAGGGGTTGAGCGTCGAGATATCCCACGACGACATTTTCCTGCATTGCGAGAATGCGCCGGAGGCCGTCGCTCATCTTCGTCGCGCCCTCGACGAAGAAGGCATTCCGCACGATGAGAGCAATCTGCCTCTGCGGGCCTCGGAGGATTTCGGCCGCTTCGGACAGAAGGCTCCTGCTGCCATGTTCTTTCTGGGGGCTGGCGAGAACCATCCGAGCCTGCACAATCCCGACTACGATTTTCCCGACGACCTGATCGGCATCGGTGCACGGGTTTTCATGCGGACCTTGCGGAACCTGCTCGGGTAGGTCTCGTCCTCGGCAGGGCCGGCCCCGGACTTGATCCCGCGGTTACTCCCGGCCATCCCGATTAGAAAAGCGCGGCGCTTCTCGGATCGAGATCACCGGGACAAGCCCGGTGATGACATGGGGGATGCTATCCGGGATGGTTGCCGCCTAAAGCGGCAGGCCGCGCAGCGATGAGACGGCCTGCATCACGCCGCGCAGTTCCGCCAGCCCCCTCATGCGGCCGATGGCCGGATAGCCCGGATGCGTGGGCTTGCCGACATCGTCGAGAAGCTCGTGCCCGTGGTCCGGCCGCATGGGGATGCGCCAATGCTTCTCACCGGCATCCTTGCGGCGCTTCTGCTCTTCGAGCAGCACCGTGACCAGCGCGACCATGTCCGTATCGCCACCGAGATGGTCGGCTTCCATGAAGGATCCGTCCGGGTCCTTGGCGACATTGCGCAGATGGGCGAACCAGATTCGGTTTGAGAAGCGCTTCGCGATAGCCGGAACGTCGTTGGCGGGGTTGGCTCCCAGCGAGCCGCTGCAGAGCGTGAGCCCGTTTGCAGGCGAGTCGACGGCGCCGAGGATGAAGTCGATATCGTCCGCATGGGAGACGATGCGCGGCAGGCCCATGAGCGGGCGCGGGGGATCGTCGGGATGGATGCACATCCGGATTCCGACTTCCTCCGCCGTCGGAACCACCTCGCGCAGGAAACGGGCGAGGTTTTCGCGAAGCGCCTTGGCGTCGATATCCTTGTAGCGGTCGAGCATCGCGCGCAGGCCGGGAACGTCGTAGCGGTCGTAGGCACCCGGCAGGCCCGCCATGATGTTGGCGAGAAGCTTGCGCCGGTCGGACTCCGAAGAGCGGAGATGCCATTCCTTCGCTCGCGTCAGGACCTCAGGCGAGTAATCCGATTCCGCGCCCGGGCGCTCGAGCATGAAGCAGTCGAAGGCCGCGAATTCATGGACATTGAAGCGCAGCGCCGTGCCGCCTCCCGGGAGAGGATGGGCCAGCTCGGTGCGGGTCCAGTCGACCACCGGCATGAAGTTGTAGCAGATCGTGGTGACGCCGCATTGCGCGAGGTTGCGCATGGATTGACGATAATTGTCGAACAGGCTCGTCAGGTCGCCTTCGCCGATCTTGATCCGTTCGTGGATCGGCAGGCTCTCGACCACGCTCCAGCGCAGGCCCAGCGAGGGATCGGCGGCAATGAGCGCCTTACGCTTCTCGATCTCCTCGACGCTCCAGATCACGCCATAGGGAATCTGATGCAGCGCGGTGACGATGCCCGTCGCGCCCGTCTGGCGGATATGGGAAAGCTGAACGGCATCTTCAGGGCCGAACCAACGCCAAGTCTGTTCCATCAATTGCCTCTTAAAGAGTGGGGCCGAACGTCTGCGTCGGCGGATGTGCCAAATTTTTCTCTGGTGACTGGGATCATGCGCTGAGCACCTCCGGCGCGCCTTCGGTCTCCGGCTCGAAAAGATCCGGATACTGGGCAGCGAGTTCGGGCAGGGAGCGCAGGATTTCGCTCAGGTGCTGCCGCATGGCCTTTTCGGCCGCGACGGGATCGGATGCCTTGATGGCGTCGACGATCACGGCGTGCTGCCCGACGATGAGATGGCGCGGGGTCGCCTGCTTCACGTCGAGGTATCGCACCCGGTCCATCTGCGGTTTGACGTCTTCGATCATGCGCCACGCTGCGGGGCGGCCGGCCGCTTCCGCGAGAAGGCGGTGAAACTCTTCGTCCAAGGCCATGAAATCGTCGGAGGAGGTCGAACGCTGGGCGCGGCGCTGCCGGGTCAGGCTGGCATTCAGCTCCGCCAGCATGGCGGGCGAGGCTTTCAGCGCAGCCTCCCGCACGACCGCGCATTCGACTGCAAGGCGGATGAAGCGGGCATCCTCGACAGCCGCCCGCGAGATCTTGACCACCTGCGTGCCGCGCTGCGGCATGACCCGCACGAGGCCGGCCTCGCTCAGTTTGATGAGAGCCTCGCGAACCGGCGAGCGGCTGACCCCGAATCGCTGCGCCAGATCCTGCTCGGACAGCATCTCGCCGGGTGCGATCTTCATGCTGACGATGGCCTGCCGGAGGGCGCGCGTGACCTGCCGGGCCATGGGCTCACGGTTCAGGTCGATCTTCGCAAGGGCCGGTCTATCCGTCATAAGTGGCACACTACCATACTAGTAGACCATTGCAACGGATCGTGGATCGTTTTAAGGTTTGATCAGTAAGGCGCTCGGAACCGGCCCGGAAAACGGCTGCGTGAGGTGCCAAGGGAGTACGCGATGCTGATCCACCCGGACCGGCTGTTTCCTGTTGAGCCTGCCGCCTGTGCGGTGGCGCGCCGACTCTATGCGGAAGTGCAGGACCTTCCCATCATCTCGCCGCACGGCCATACGGATCCGCGCTGGTATGCGGAGAACGAGCCATTCCCGGATCCGGCAACGCTGTTCGTCATTCCGGACCATTATGTTTTCCGTATGCTCTACAGCCAGGGCGTGCGGCTCGAAGAGCTTGGAATTCCGACGAAGGACGGCTCTCCCGTCGAGCGCGATCCGCGGGCGATCTGGCGGCGCTTCGCTTCGCATTATCATCTCTTCCGAGGCACGCCCACGCGCGCCTGGCTCGATCATACCTTCGCGACCCTGTTCGGCTTCACCGAGCGGCTGTCGGCGGCGAATGCGGACGCTTATTACGACCGCATCGACGAGGCGCTACGCACGCCGGAATTCCGCCCGCGCGCGCTCTTCGAGCGTTTCCGGATCGAGGCCATCGCCACCACGGAGAGCCCGCTCGACCCGCTGAAGCATCACGAGACGATCCGACAGTCAGGCTGGAAGGGGCGGGTGGTCACCGCCTACCGGCCCGATCCCGTCATCGATCCCGAGTTCGAAGGGTTCCGCGAAAATCTCGTCCGCTTCGGCGAAATCACCGGCTGCGACACGGCGACCTGGAGCGGCTATCTGGAGGCGCATCGGAAGCGGCGCGCCTTCTTCCGCGATTACGGCGCGACCTCCACCGATCACGGCCATCCGACGGCGAGGACGGCCGATCTTTCGCCCGCCGATGCCGAGGCGCTCTTCCGCCGCGTTTCGACGGGAGCAGTTTCGCCCGAGGACGCTGAGCTGTTCCGGGCTCAGATGCTGACGGAGATGGCGGCGATGAGCGTGGAGGACGGCATGGTGATGCAGATCCATCCCGGCTCCTTCCGCAACCATAACGAGGTGCTCTTCCGCCGCTTCGGGCGCGACATGGGCGCCGACATCCCGACCCAGACGGATTACGTCCGCGCATTGAAGCCGCTGCTCGACCGCTTCGGGAACGAGCCCAACTTCACGCTGATCGTCTTCACACTGGACGAGACGAGCTATTCGCGGGAGCTCGCGCCGCTCGCGGGCCATTATCCGGCGCTGAAGCTCGGCCCCGCCTGGTGGTTCTTCGACTCGCCCGAGGGCATGCGGCGCTTCCGGGAGCTGACGACGGAGACGGCAGGCTTCTACAACACGGTCGGTTTCAACGACGACACGCGG
>Ga0182742_1005864_pt1 | contig 10108 bp, 9 predicted proteins | sample eDN5th37CBELigMG_FD_128880 | JGI IMG/M metagenome (GOLD analysis project Ga0182742, IMG submission 128880) | Enriched Miracle-Growth compost microbial communities from Emeryville, California, USA - eDNA 5th pass 37_C BE-Lig MG (version 2)... ... | reverse complement strand
CTGTGGTTGTGTCGAGCGACACTGTTCGCGCGCCTGCCCGCGTTTTCGGAGCGCCTTCCACCACGGAGCCACCGGCGATCGCCCGCTGGTTGGTGATCGTCGCCGTTCCGGCCGCAAGGTCGAGGTCGACCCAGCGGAGGCCAAGAGCCTCGCCGCGCCGGCACCCGGTCACCGCGAGGAACCTCCACAACGGGGCCAGCCGGTCGTCAGCGGTGGCGGACAGGAAGCGGACGAGCTGCTCGGCCGTCCACGCCTTCGGCGGGGGTCGGTCCAACCGCGGCAGGCCCTTCACCTTGCTGGCAACGTTACGGCTGACGAGCTCGTTCTCTAGGGCGTCCGCCAACGCCTTCGCGAGGATGCCGTGGATGTTCCTGACGGACTTCGCGGAGAGCCCCGAGGATGACAGGCGGCCGACCCACTGCGAAACGGTCGCCCGGTCGAGCTTCTGCAGGGGCACGGCGCCAAGCATGGGCACGACGTGAAGCACGACCAGACGTCGGTACGTGTCCGCTGTTGTCGGACGAACCCGCGCTGCAATCGTCGGAAGCCACTGACCGACCAGGTACTCCCCCACCGTCAAGTTGGCGGGCCGCACATAGGTGCCCTGTGCCACCTGGCCGCGGAGCGCGTCGAGCGCCTGCTGCGCCTCCCTGCGAGTGGAGAAGCCACGGCGGCGGACCTGCCGGCGGGAACCACCGGCCACGGGGACGTCCGTCACGAAGAACCACCGACCCGAGGCGTCACGCCTGACGCTGCCTCTCGCCATCTCTAGCGCCCCCTCGCGATGACCGGAACTCCATCCTCGTCTTGCACGACGTTCGACCACAGCGGCCCTTCCCTCGCAGGCCGCCAGTCGAAGTCCTCGCCCACAAACGATGCACCTGCGGCGAGCGGGGACAGGCGAACTCCGGCCCATGCTTCGTCCAGTGGTGTGTCAGCGATCAGCCCCTGAGCCTGAGCAGGTGTGAGCGTGTGTCGCTCGTTGAGGACCACGGCCTCATCGGGGTAGAGGCCGGTTAGGAGGTACGCCACTGGCACGTCGAACAGGACCGCGACGCCCATCATCTCCTCGATCGTGAGCTTCCGCTTGCCGCCTTCCGCTTCAGCGACGGTGATGCGCTTCCACCCAACGAACCCGATACGCCGCATGAGTTCCGCTAGCGCCTCTTGCGTCAGTTCCGCCGCCTCGCGAAGGTGCTTCAACGACCGAGCAACGACTTCCGCAATCGTGATGCGATGAGCCACCGTGTCGGGGCGAGCGCGACGACGTAGGCGCTCCGCGATGGCGACACGGAGGGCCTCCTCCAGGTCACCCTCCAGCTCCTCACGGAGTTCCGGCGACACAGACTCGCCACGAAACGCAACCTCGTAGAGCGTGACCCGGAGGTCGTCGAGGAGGACGTCGATCGTCTTGGCCGCACTCGATGGCTCGTGTTCTGGTCTCTTCGGCCTCATGTAGTCAGATTCCTACACCCTTCGCTGCCAACACGCAACCGCACGGAGGTAGGCTCCGCCCAACGCAGCGAGTCGGAAGGAGCCGACATGGAGGGGGAAGACCCTCGTAACGGTCAGCGTTTCCCGGACCCCGTGAGAAAGCCCACGATGGTCGTCGAGGAGGCGGCCTACTGGCTCGGGATCTCGCGAGGCCAGGGATACGAGGCAGCCCGCCGGGGCGAGATACCGAGCATCCGCCTTGGCAGGCGCCTCGTCGTACCGACTGCACCGCTCCGCCGGATGCTCGGTCTCGATGAGGGCGACGACGGCGAAGGAGTGTCTACCGAAGAGCCCGGTGTCGTCCTGGCGCTTGAGCCCAGCCGACGCCGCGCCTCACCACCTGGCGGTGACGCCGCGTGAGCGGCGGGCAGCCCCCTGAAGGCCGCCCTGCCACCCTGACCAACCTTCAGGTTAGCGAGATGTTCGAGGACGAGCGGGATCTACTCGAACGCCGACGTTGTGTCAGCTGTGATCGCCCTACTGCCAACCAGGTTGCGGGTGTTCCAATGCACACCTGGTGCCAGCCGGGCGCCGAGCGACGCGCTGTCCGGGCGAGCGATCCTGTGACGAGCCGTACGGCAGCGAGAGCGAACAAGGAACACAGGGGGCGTCTGCGCCACCTCGTCCTGGAGTGCCATGAGCAGCACACAGGAGGCTTGACCGACGACGAACTGTCGCAGATGCACCCCAACGAGCTGCTCTCCTCCCTATCCAAGAGGCGTGGGGAGCTTGTAGACGAGGGCCTTCTGGAGGACAGTGGCGAACGAAGGCCGACCAGGCGCGGCGTCCCCGCCGCCGTCTGGCGCCTCAAGCGGTGAACGACCGGTGGCAACGGCTCGTGACGACGGACCCTCCCGACTGGATGTTCGAGGTTCTTACCGAACGCCAGATGGACGGTACGAGCAACCGGTTCAAGTGGCGGCTCCTCCTCAACAAGGCGGGGTTGTCGTCAAGGGCCAAGCTGATCGGTCACGTCCTCGAGAGCCACTGCCACAACGACGAGCTTGGGTACCAACTCGGTGCGGGCGTCCTTGCAACCGAGGCTGGCGTATCGCGGGACACGGTTGTTCGTGCGGTCCGCGAGTTGGAGAAGGCCGAGTTGATCGCCGTGCGACGCGAGAAGGACGCGCGGGATCTCAACCAGCGGAATCGCTACTGGCTCCGATGGCCTTCGTGCCAACGGTATGTGGAGGCGAGCCCCGTGAAGAAGCGCCGCACCACTTCGGCCAAGTTCTCAGCGTCGTGACGGTGGACGCACATTGCGGGTACCCGATCTCTGCGTCTACGTGGACGCTTCCTGCGTCTACGGTGGACGCAAGGTGCGGGGAGGGTGGACGCAGGATCAGACACGTAGTGATCCTTGTGTTCAAGGTGTTCAAAAGGTGATGGTCACCGTTCCGGCGACCGCCAAAGATTGCCGAGTTCGACACCTCACACGGCTGGTGAACACCTCACCCGTCGCCGGGGTTGCGGTTCTCTCGGCTTTTGAAGGAGTAGGGACCGGGCTCACGGTGGGATTCCAGAACGAACCTCCACCCGCGGTCGGAGAAGTCATCCTCAACGAACGCGTCGCCCACCACCTTCGTCGTCTCCGTTACGAGCCACACTGACCAATGACACCGCGGCGCTCAACGCGCGTCGTTTTCTCTCTAGAAGGAACCCCAATGGACCACAACTCGCACAGCAACGAAGTGGCGACACCCGACGGACGCGTCCTGCTCGACGTCCTCATGACGGGCGCTGGACCGCAGGACGTGTACGCACCTGTCGGTGCTACCCCTGCGGAGATCGAGCACTACCGGGCGTTGATCCCCATCGCGGCGCCGCTCGTTCAGGACCGGGAGGTGGCCTCGTTGCTCAGGATGGCGGCGAAGGAGCGGTGGCCGTGGGAACGCGTCGAGGAAGCGTTGCGGTCCACGGAGTGGTGGGCGGAGTGCTGGCTGGTCCGCAAGTTGTACGAGGAGGACCCCTCCCTCCAGCCGGTTGACCTCGAGTGGGCGCGGAGCCGTGGCTGGCATCTCATCGCCGGTACCGAGGAGCAGGCCGATGGCTAGCGGGGGTGAGCGTTCGGGGCGTCCGGGCGCCCAGTACGGCCAGCGGAGCGACCTTCAGGCGCAACCGCGGACCGCTCAGCCGGTTCGGGTCGCGCCTGGGCAGCAGTACGGCCGGGCCGAGGCGCAGCGTGAGGCGCAGCGGTCGATCCCGCTGCCCGGCCAGAAGCCTTTCGCCCGCCCCACCGAGCGCCCGGACGAGCCGATCACCGCGGGCCTGCCGATCGGCGCTGGTCCCGGGCCGGAAGCGCTCGCCCCGATCGTCGCCCCGCGCGGGGATGACGTGGTGGCCGCGCTTCGGGCTGCGTACCAGCTCGCTCCCAGCGACGACCTGTTGGACCTGTTGATCGCTGAGTCGCTCAGGTGAGCACCTACGACTCGCAGCGGGCGGGCGACATGGCGGGCTACCGGGCCTCCCAGCCGGGTCCGAGGCTCACCCCTTACCAGGCTCGGCTCCTCGCGAGGAACGCTCGCCGCTATCCGGAGGTCCCTGCTGGGGTGCACGTGGGCGCGGTGATGCTCCCCGAGGACGTGCAGCGGTCGATCCTGGAGGCGGGCAACAACCGGGCCCAGGCTGCCGCAGAGCCGAAGCCGAAGAAGCGCAAGCGTGGCGGCGTGTTCGGCTTCGTAGACACAGTGGTGGGCGGGGCGGCTGGTGCCGTGTCGGACGTGGCTGATTTCGTGACTCCCGAGGTGGTCGAGGACGCGGTGGGGTTCACGGTCGGTGAGTTCTCCGACAGCTTCAAGAACATCGGCCGTCCCGCGTTCGCGGCGTTGGAGAGCCCGTTGCAGGCCATCACGGGTGCCGGACGGCAGCTCTACGGCATGGCGACCGGCCAGTACGCGCCGGACGACCCGTTGGACTTCCTGCACGACACCGCTGTGCAGACGACCGTCGGCCAGGCGTTGGCGGACTGGGCGTCGGGGCGTGGGGTGGACCTGGGGAGTGGATTCTTCCCTGCCGGGCCGACCGTGGAGCGTCGCCGCGAGAACGAGCGGGCCACTGCGCTGATCGGGAACAGCGCGTGGACTCCGGGACGGTGGATCGCAACCGACGTGCTCCGCTACGAGCAGGGGTCGACCGCGTACAACATCCTGTCGGGGACGATTGACGCCTCCATCGCGCTGCTTGGCGATCCGGCGAACAAGGGCCTCGACAAGTGGGCGGAGGCGGCTCGGGCGGCGCGGACCGGCTCGACGATCGTCGGCGCGGAGAAGGTGGCGCGGGCCGCGGCGAAGGCCGACTCGGAGTGGCGGGCGGTGGTCGACGAGGCGATCGGCCTGATCCCCTCGACGTACAAGGAGCCCCGCCAGAGCGTCCAGGTGTCCCAGGCGGCGAAGTGGCTGTACTCCGACTCGGGCCGGGACACGGTGATGAAGCTGGCGGAGACGGCCAGCGCGGCGGAGATCTGGCGGGCCAGCGGCAAGAAGTACCCGATCCGCCTCGCGCAGCAGCTCGCGGACACGAACGATCCTGTGGAGGTCGCGAACCTTCTCGTCGACGCGCTCACGTCGGACGTCCGGCAGCTCCCCCGCCTCGGGCTGGCCGACCGGGTGGTGAAGAACCGGCAGGAGCAGGGGCGCCTGTTCAACCTGATGCCCGACACGCGTGTCGACTGGTCGGACCCGGAGCGGTCGTTCCGCAACGTCGATGAGAGCCTGGCGAACGCCAACGTGCACGGGGACCGGCGCCGGGAGCTGCTCGACAAGTGGGCTCGAGCGCTGACCGGCGACTCGCGCCAGGCCCGGTTCGACGCGCTCGTGCTGTTCGAGGAGACGCTGCAGGCCCAGTTGATCGCCCACGGCATCCCCGACGACGCCGCGAAGGAGATGACCCGGTTCACCGGCCAGCTCCACCAGATCAACCGGTACGGGCTGGACGCGTTCGCGGAGGGCATCGAGTTCGCCCCGGGCGAGGTCGGCCCTCTGATGGTCGCCCAGCTTCTCAACACGGGCTACTACCTGTACGACCCGCGGGCGATCCGCGACGTCCGCCGGCTGACGATGAACAACCGGGTGTTGCGGTTCATCTCGAACAATCCGGGCTGGCGGATGCCGACCAGCATGGTCACCGCGTTGCAGGACGAGATCTGGAAGCCGGCGACGCTGATGAAGCCCGCCTATCTGGCGAAGATCCTGCCTGAGGAGCTGGGACGGGTCACGTTGGGCGGCCGGCTCTCAGGGCCGCTCGACTACATGCTCACCATGTTCGGCCGGCGTCGCGGGTCCCGGGTCACTGGCGAGGAGTGGACGTCGATCGCTCAGCGGGCCGACGAGCTGAAGGCGGCGCGGAAGGAGCTGTCGAGGCTCGCGGGGCAGGGCGACGCTCGGGCGAAGGAGGCCCTGGCCGAGCTGGACGTGGAGATCGCCAACCTGAACGAGGAGGCCATCTCCAAGATCGACGACTACTCGGCGGCGCTGAACCGCTCCCGCCCGAACCTCCTGTTCGACGACGCCGGCTACCAGCGGATGGTCGAGCAGCAGGTGCGGATGGGCAACCTGCAGAACGCCCACTACCTGCAGAACCCGTCCGAGTGGATCGAGGGGAACGCCGACGCGATCCTGATGATGGCGTCCGACCCGGTAGCCCAGCGGGTCGCGAACGGGGGCCTGTTCGACGGGGACTCAGTGGACGCAGCCCGTGGCGGGGTCGACGGCATCGTGGACTGGCTGAACAACGGCGCGGGACAAGGCTTCCGCGACGAGATGGCCGCCGTACACCCCAGCCTGGCCCCGGAAGCAGTAGCCCAGCGCATGGTGGAGGTCCTCGTCGACAACATCCTCTACCGGACGGGAAACGACCCTCGCCTGTTGGAAGCGATCGCCAAGGGGACGATCGACGGGGAGAGCATCGGCAAGTTCTCCCGGGTCCGCACGAGCGCGGTCAGCCGCAAGCTCCGCGACGTGCTGGACGACGTGCGGCTGAACAACCCGGACGTGGCAAGGCAAACCCTGTACCGGCCCCAGCAGGTCGCCTCGTCGGGCGGCTCCCGGGCCTGGGAGGAGTTCACGAAGCACCGCGACCGGCTCGTCTCCTGGTTCTTCCAGGACTTCTACGGCCGGGCGTCCGACAAGATGAACCGCTCGCCCGCCTTCCGCGGCTTCTACTGGGACCGGGCATCCGAGCTCGTCGCTCACATGGATCCCGAGGAGGCGAAGAAGCTGGCCGCCACAGCCGAGGACGTGCTCGGCAAGACCGGCGCCCAGCGCATCCGGGAGGCGGCCGAGTCCGCCGCAGGAGAGCTCACCGTTGAGGATGTGGACAAGCTGGCCGGCCACGCCGCGCTGGACGACACGACGAAGCTGCTGTTCGACGCGACGAAGCGGACCCAGCTGTTCGACGCGGTTCGCATCCTCGCCCCGTTCGGTGAGGCGTGGCGGGAAATCCTTACCTCCTACTCGCGGCTGCTCCGCCAGAACCCCCGTGCCATCCGCCGGTTCCAGCAGGGCGTCAACGCGCTGCGCGGGACAGGGATCATGCACACCGACGAGACGACGGGTCAGGAGATGATCACCATCCCCCTCAGCGGCGAGCTGGTCGGCATCTTCACGGGTGGCCGGCTTCAGGCCGACATGGAGATGGGAGTCGAGTCGCTGTCGATCGGCACCCAGGTCATACCCGGCCTCGGCCCGACCGCGAGCTTCCTGGCCGACAAGTTCATCCCCGACGAGCCCCAGTTCGACTGGGCACGACGAGTCCTGTTCCCCTACGGGCCTCCTGAAGGGCTGAACCTGCTGCCCGTCCCCCCTTGGCTGTCGAAGCTGGGACAGGGCGTGGGCTGGGTGGATGGCCAGACCGCCAAGTCCACCAAGGAGACGGTGATCGGCCTGCTCGCCGCGACCGGCGACTACGGGCCAGGGGAACGGGACCGGCTCCTCGGTGACGCCGACCGGGTGGCCGGGGCGCTGCTCCGCGCTCGTGCGCTCACCCAGTTCCTCGCCCCCGCCGCTCCCGTCGTCCGGTACACCGCGGAGACACCCAACGGGAACGTGCCCGCCGCCCAGGTCGTCCGAGAGTTCCGCGAGATCGGAGAGGAGGAGGGCTACGACGCCGCCGTCATCGAGATGTTCAATCGTTACGGGCCGGGCATCGCGGAGCTTCTCGTCCCCAAGACCGAGAGCGTCGCCCCCGGCCTCGACGCCAGCCCCGCCTTCGGCAACTTCGAGCGGGACAACCCGTGGCTGTTCGACTCGCACCCCGAGATCGCGGGTTTCTACGCCCCGCGAGAGGACCGGTTCGACTACCAGACCTACCTCCGCCAGATGCAAGCCGGCCTGCGCCGCCAGTTGACCACCAACGAGCGGCTCGCCGCGGCGAACCAGATGCGCGGCGACATGATCGTGGAAGCCCGGATCGCGCAGATGCCGCCCAGAGAGCAGTGGGGCGACGTCGAGCGGGCCTACCTGCGAGAGCTGAAGGACACGCTCGCCCGAGAACTGCCCGGCTTCACCCCGTACCAGGCGGTCGACATCAACGCGACCCGCCGGCAGATCGACGAGCTCATCACCACCGCCAGCGATCCGAGGCTCGAGGACAACCCGGTGGCCGAGGCGGTGCGCTTGTACGCGAAGCGGCGCGAGGAGGCGTTGGAGGCAGCCAGAGGCCAGGGCCGCGCAGGGTTCTCAGAGTCACAGGACACGGCCGTCATCCGAGCCTGGCTGCGAACCGTGGGCGAGGACCTCGTGGCGACCCACCCCGGGTTCGTCACCGTGTGGGACCGACTGTTGAGCCGAGAGGTGGACGAAGATGAGTAACCCCGACGAGTCGATCGACGAGTACCTGGCCCGCCAGGCCGCGGCGAACACCCCACCGCTCGGCCCTCCGTTCACGGTCCGAGAGCGCGACGTGCCAGCCCGACCCGGCTACGTCAGCCGCCCGGCAGCCACGCCGGCCATCCGCCGACCCGACGGGACGATCGACGTCCAAGCCTCCTACCAGGCGGCGATCGCGGCGCAGAACCGGGCCACCCCAGCCATCCGCGGTGGCGACGGCCAGATCGACCCGCGAGCGTCGTACATGGCGACCGTCCAGGCCGGGCAGGTGTACGTGCCGCCCCGCGCTGCCCGCACCGAGCCAGAGATCATCCCCGCCAAGTACTACCAAGGCGACGAGTACAGCCTGTACGCCCAAATGCCGAAAGAGCAGCGAGCCCGCGTCAAGCAGATCATGCGCGACTACAGGCTCCTCCCCGAAGGAGGCGGCGGCAGGGGCGCGGAATGGGATTCCACGGCCTTCTCGGCCTTCCGAGAGGTGATGGCCCTGAGCAACGCCAACGGCGTGTCGTGGCGCGTCCAGATCTCGTCGCTCCGCGAGCAAGCAGCCGCCGCCCCACCCGACGAAGGCGCCACCCTCCCCGCCCGCGTCATCCAGCTCTCCAGCCCCGACGACATCAAAGCCGTGATCGGAGGCGTCGCCCAGCAGATGCTCGGACGGCGACTCGACGACGGCGCCCTCAACGCCTACGTCCAAACCTTCCAGGCTCTCGAAGCCCAAGAGCAGAACGCCCGCTACGACGCCACCTACGCCCCCGGCGAAACAGGCGTCGGTCCAGGAGGCACGATCACCGACGCTCCCAGCGCCGAAGCGTTCGCCCAGACCCAGCTTCAGAAGGACTACGGCACCGAGGTCGACGGGACCAAGCTCGCCAACACCCTCGGCATGTTCCTCGACGTCATCGGCGGGTGAGCCCCTACAAACCTGACCACAGCGCGAGCGAGCTACTCCCACCTACTGGTGGGGGGTGGCCCGGCACATGCCCGGTCAAACGGTTCGAGGAGGGGTGGGGGGCGGCCGTCGGGAAGCGGTCGAGAAGGCCTCTGTGCGCCCCCTGGAGCCGCTCTCTCCGGGGCGGGTGGGGGTGGCCGGGGCCTCGCCACAGGCCAAGGGCAGCGAGGCACTACAACAGGGCGCTGTGGCTCAGTTGACCCGGGAGCAGATGAGAGCCCTGGCCGACAGCCTTCGTCGTGTCGGCGCAGCCGTCGAAGCGGGAGAGCTCGACTGCTCCCCGGCGATGCGGCACCGCCTGGACGGCGCGGTGGCCGCGTTGGAAGTCGCGCTCGGCCACGGATCAGACTCCCTCGCGGAGCTGACGAAGGACGATCCAGCGAAGCCCTCTTGACCGAAACGACCGTTTAGTTCAAAGTGCCGGCATGGCACGACGACGAAAGGCGCGGGCTGAGGGGATCGTCGCGTACGTGCGGGTCTCCTCCGAGGAGCAGGCGGTGTCGGGGCTCGGCCTCGCAGCACAGCGGAGCGCGATCGAGAGCGAAGCAGCGCGACGGCGACTGCCCATCGTCGCCGTTCACGAGGACGCCGGCATCTCGGGCAAGTCGCTCGACCGCCCAGGGCTCATCGCAGCCCTCGAAGCGCTCGACGCCGGCCAAGGCTCGGTGCTCATGGTTGCCAAGCTCGACCGGCTTACCCGTTCCGTCCACGACGCCACCGGGCTCATGCTCCGGGCCGAGCGTTCCGGCTGGGGAGTCGTGTCGCTCGACATGGCGGTGGACACCACCACCCCTCAGGGTGCCGCCATGACCCAGGTGCTCGCCGTGTTCGCAGAGCT
>Ga0182742_1005863_pt1 | contig 10109 bp, 7 predicted proteins | sample eDN5th37CBELigMG_FD_128880 | JGI IMG/M metagenome (GOLD analysis project Ga0182742, IMG submission 128880) | Enriched Miracle-Growth compost microbial communities from Emeryville, California, USA - eDNA 5th pass 37_C BE-Lig MG (version 2)... ... | reverse complement strand
TGAGAAGCACCTTAAACGAAGCCTCGCCGACGAGGCATGCCCAGGTGGCGGAATTGGTAGACGCACTGCTTTCAGGTAGCAGCGGGTAACACCGTGGAGGTTCGAGTCCTCTCCTGGGCACCAATCACTTCTTAAGTGGTTGATCCGCAAAGATTTCTCAGTAAATCAAAGGCTTGAGGGCACCCGAGTGATACAAACGGGTGATCCAAATGGTCTTGTCTATGGCGCGTCCCTGGAAGCATCCCAAAACCGGTGTCTATTGGTTTCGGAAGGCAGTCCCGGCTGACCTTCGCCCTATCATCGGCAAACGTGAAGAACTGCGATCTCTCCGAACCAAAGACCCTGCTGTAGCCCGACAGCGCCATGCGGACGTGGCTGCCGAGGTGGAACGGTATTGGCAGGCTCTACGCTCCGGTCCGATCACGCTCACTAATCAGCAAATCACCGCCCTTGCAGGAATACTGTATCGGGAGGAAACCTCTGCTCTTGCTGACGAACCCGGCTCACCAGAAGTGTGGGACCAGGTGAAGCGGATACATCGGCAGGCTAGGGAGGCCGGAAAGCTAGAACAGTGGCTTGGGCCTTCTGTTGACGATTTGCTTCGGCGGCAAGGCTTGAACATCGACAGCCGGAGCCGCGAACGCCTCATTGAAGCTGTGGATGCCGCTTCAATCCAAGCAAGCGAGCAACTGCGCCGAAATGCACAGGGGGATTATCGTCCTGATCCCGATGCCGCGCGGTTTCCCGAGTGGATACCACCGCGTCCGAACGGAGAGGAGCGGGAGAGGCCGTGCACAGCACCGGGCGCAAGAACCGCCACTCTCACTGCCCTTGTCGAAGGGTGGTGGCGGGAAGCGAAGGCTGCGGGTAAGTCGATCAGCACTTACCAGTCCTACAGCACAACCCTTGGGAAGCTAGCAGCCTTCTTGGGCCATGATGATGCCCGTCGGGTCACTCCCGAAGACGTGGTTCGCTTCAAGGATCACCGGCTGTCTGAAATAAACCCAAAAACAGGCAAACCGGCATCTCCGAAGACCGTCAAGGATAGTGACCTTGCGGGCCTAAAGGCCATATTCGGTTGGGCAGTGACAAACCGCCTCCTGCCATCCAATCCTGCCGAGGGGATTACACTGAAGGTTGGCAAGCCCAAGCGCCTTCGGCTCAAAGGCTTTACCGATGCGGAGGCGAGCGCAATCCTCAAGGCTGCACGGGAATTGAAACAAGGGAAAGAGAACCCCAAGACCTTTGCAGCGAAGCAATGGGTCCCATGGTTGCAGGCATATACGGGCGCTCGGGTCGGTGAGATGGCGCAATTGCGGAAGCAGGACCTCCGCAATGAAAAGGGTGTGTGGGTCATCACCGTGACCCCGGAGGCGGGAACGGTGAAAACGGGGGAGGCTAGGGAGATACCCTTGCATCCTCATTTGGTTGAGCTTGGTTTTCCAGACTTCGTTCAATCCTGTTCGGAAGGCCACCTCTTCCTTAACCCGAACGATCAGACGGGTGATGAGGAGAAGAGGGTCCTCGGCCCCCTCCAAGGGGTGAAAAACCGCCTAGCCGAGTTTACGCATGAGGTCATAGGTTATCCGGGCGTGCAGCCAACCCACGGATGGCGGCACCGTTTCAAAACCCTCTGGCGAGAAGCCGGTCTTGATCCACGCGTGATGGATGTAATCCAGGGCCACGCAGCACGGACAGCGGGGGATGACTACGGTGATGTGACGATCAAGGCGATGATCGCGGCCCTATCCAAGTTCCCCCGGCAGGGTGAGGACTGAAGGGGCTGGTATTCTGCCTATAGGATGCGGAACCGACCTCTTTCCGTTCGGGGAGGCTGAAATACGCCTTATCAAGTCTTCGGGGAAGGAAGGTAGCAGGGGTGTTCTCCACTGCCGATCTGCGGCAACCCCGCACGACTCTATGAGCCTATCATTCCTGCTATCTTGTCTGTCCCTCCTACGCTCGTTACCGTCCAAGCGGGGGAGCGTCGAATAATGGACATCGAACAATTCATTACACGTTGGACGGCTGGCGAGGGAGGGCAGGAACGTGCCAACTATGCGCTGTTCCTGACTGAGCTTTGCAGCGTCCTTGGCGTGTCTCCCCCCGATCCTGCCGGGACTGCCACTGAGAACAACGCCTACGTGTTTGAGCGTGCAGTGACCTTCCGCGAACCCGATGGCTCGACCGCGCGGGGGCGCATCGACCTCTACAAGCGAGGCTGCTTCGTATTGGAAGCCAAGCAGAGCCGCCAGGGAGAAGGTCCGAAGGCGAGCGGTGAGGGGAAGCAGGAGAGCCTTTTTGCCTTAGAGCCTGCTGCCAGGACTAAGCGTTCCGGTAGGCAGTGGGACGTTCTCATGATGAACGCCCGGCGACAGGCAGAAGACTACGCCAAGGCTCTACCGACTTCCGAGGGATGGCCTCCGTTCCTCATTGTCTGCGACGTTGGGCGATGCCTTGAGTTCTACGCGGACTTCTCGGGCCAAGGGAAGAACTACGCTCAATTCCCTGACCGGCAGGGCTTCCGCGTATTCATCGAGGACTTGCGTGATGCTGCCATTCGGGAGCGGCTGAAGCTCATCTGGACCGAGCCGCACACACTCGATCCAACCAAACGTTCAGCCAAAGTCACCCGCGACATTGCTGCGCGTCTCGCCAAGGTGTCCAAGTTCCTTGAGGACCAACGGACTGCGGATGGTCGGCCCGTTCACGCGCCCGATCAAATCGCCCTGTTCCTCATGCGTTGCCTCTTCACGATGTTCGCAGAGGACGTGGAGCTGATACCGAAGGACAGCTTCAAGGGTATCCTTTCCCGATGCCGCGAGAACCCGGACCTCTTTCCGCGCCTTGTCGGGCAGTTGTGGGAGGCAATGGATACAGGCGGCTTTGCCTTCGCCATCGAGGCCACCGTCCGTCGGTTCAACGGCTACTTGTTCAAGGATCGAACGGTGCTGCCCTTGCCGAAGGAAGAGATTGGTGAACTTTTCCAGGCTGCTAATGCGAACTGGAAGGAGGTGGAGCCTGCTATCTTCGGCACTTTGCTGGAACAGGCCCTTGATCCTTCCGAACGTCGCCAACTCGGAGCGCACTACACGCCTCGCGTTTATGTTGAGCGGCTTGTGATTGCGACCGTGATCGAGCCGTTACGTGAGGAATGGGACCATGTTCGCGCAACGGCGGAACGTCTAAACGCGACCGGCAACCCCAAGGGGGCACTTGCGGAGGTTCAGAAGTTCCATACCCGGTTGTGCGACTTGCGGGTGCTGGACCCGGCCTGCGGCACGGGCAACTTCCTCTATGTCGCAATGGAGATGATGAAGCGCCTGGAAGGCGAGGTGCTTGAGGCCGTGGCGGACCTTGGCGGGCAGGAAGCCTTGGGCTTAGAAGGGCATACCGTTGATCCGCATCAGTTCCTTGGGATGGAGGTTAACCCGCGAGCGGCGGCAATTGCCGAACTCGTCGTGTGGCTTGGGTATTTGCAATGGCACTTCCGCACGAAGGGCGGCGCACCGGCAGACCCGATCCTCAAGGACTTCCGCACCATCAAGACGATGGATGCCGTGTTGGCATACGATGGCAGGGACCTGGTTCGGGATGACAGTGGGCGTCCGGTAACCCGCACCAATGCCGAAGGCCAGCAAGTCGAGGTCTACGGCTACCGGAACCCACGTCGCCCGGAGTGGCCGACAGCGGATTACATTGTCGGCAATCCGCCATTCATCGGAGGCAAGGACATCCGAGGGCGCTTGGGCGAAGGCTATGCGGAAGCCCTCTGGAAGGCGCACCCGCACATGAACGAGAGTGCCGACTTCGTCATGTATTGGTGGGACCGGGCTGCGGAACTCCTAACCCGCAAGGGTTCACGTCTCAGGCGTTTCGGCTTCGTGACGACGAACTCAATCACGCAGGAGTTCTCGCGCCGGGTCATGGCGGAACGATTGAAGGCGAAGAAGCCTATCTCACTCCTTATGGCGATCCCCGATCATCCGTGGACGAGAGCGACACGCGATGCCGCTGCGGTGCGAATTGCGATGACCGTGGTAACAGCCGGGACGCATGAGGGTGTGCTGCGGGAGGTGGTCCGCGAAGCTGACCTTGATAGTGATACTCCCGTCGTGGACCTCAGAGAGCAACGAGGCACTATCAACCCGGACCTTACAGTTGGAGTGGACGTAACCAGCACAGTGCCGTTGAAGGCAAATGACTATATTTGCTCACCAGGGGTAAAGCTGCATGGAGCAGGCTTTATCGTCACGCCGCAACAGGCCGATGCGTTAGGGCTTGGAAAGCGCCAGGGACTTGAGCGGCACATTCGCAACTATCGGAACGGTCGAGATTTGATGGCTCGGCCACGTGGGGTCATGGTGATTGATCTTGATGGCCTGTCCGCTGATGAAGTGCGAACAAGGTATCCCGAGGTCTATCAGCACCTACTTGTCACCGTGAAGCCCGAACGGGACCGAAACAACGAAGAATACAGGCGTGTTCATTGGTGGTTATTTGGTCGCAAGAACACCTTGATGCGGGGATTTACAGCGGGTCTCCCGCGCTACGTTGCGACTGTCGAGACAGCCAAACACCGCGTCTTTCAGTTCCTCGATGCGTCTATCCTTCCCGACAATATGCTCGTCTGTATGGGCCTGGACGATGCCTACTATCTTGGTGTGCTTTCCTCGCGAGTGCATGTTGCCTGGGCGCTCCGCGCCGGTGGGTGGTTGGGGGTCGGTAATGATCCACGCTACTCCAAGTCCCGTGTCTTCGACCCCTTTCCTTTTCCTGTCCCCTCAGCACCGTTACGTGAAGACATTCGGGCTGCGTCGGAGGAATTGGACGCTCACCGCAAGGCACGGCAGACGGAGCATCCGCGGCTCACACTTACGCAGATGTATAATGTCCTTGAAAAGCTGCGGGTCGGAACGACACTCGATGCTGACGACGAGCGCATCAATACCGAAGGGCTGGTGCTGATCCTGAAGGAGCTTCACGACCGGCTCGATGCTCTCGTGTTCCAGGCTTATGGATGGCCTGCCGATCTATCGGACGAGGAGGTAATCGCCCGTCTTGTTGCGCTCAACAAGGAGCGGGCATCTGAGGAGGCAAGGGGGATTGTCCGTTGGCTTCGTCCGGCCTTCCAAAAGGCACGGGCCGGGATCGTAGAAGAGGCCGCACCGAAGGCGATAGAGAGGCAGGGCGAAATGGCGCTTGTGCCGGAAGTCGCTAAGGATCAGAAGCCTCGCTTCCCTGACGACGAGGTGGCCCGCACGGCTGCTGTCATGGCTGCCCTAGCGAACAGCACGGGTGGGATTGACGCCACGACGCTCGCCAGCACGTTCCGGCAGGGTAAGCGCATCGAGCCTCAGATTAGAGCGACCTTCACGTCACTCATGCGGCTCGGGTTCGCCTCATCGAGCGACGGCACGACGTTCCGCCTTCGCCGTGCGGCATAGGGCAAAAATAGACTGTTCGGACGTTAGAGGGGCATTGTAGGCGGCTGTCCCGCCGTAGCCGTTTTCGACCTACCCCGTACGGCTCCATGAGCCTTTTCGATTGGCGGAAGAGGGCGATACTTCGCGAAGCGAGGTCCTTCGTGCCGGTTGTCGATCACGGTGAGCTTCGCTGCCACGCCGAGGGTAGAGCGGAGGGACACGACGGGCGATCCTTCGTGGCGCATGGTGACGACAGTATCCGGGGCATGTCCCGCGTCGAGCAAGACGCGAGCGGCAGACAGGAACGGGGTCAGCGAACGGCAGAGGACCTCGCCATCAAGACGAGCTTCGTAGATTTGTCCCTTCGATGTCAGGGACGATGAAGTGACGATGATGTTGAGGGGCATGGGGATGTGAGGATGAACGAAAGAACCCCACCGAGGTGGTCCTTAGCGGGGTCGGTTGAGGTCTGATTGGTGGGTTCTGACGGGCTTCACGATAAGGTTGTCCCGTCGGATGTTCAGCGGGTCTCCGTCTCGGTGCCTGACGTGGAAGGCCGGGCCTTCGACATCCATGATGAGACGGGCGACCCTTGGGGTGTTGTGCTTCCAGTCCGACACCTTCACGGTTCGGACATTCCAGCACCAGTTTGGGCTATAGCCTCGGGCGATGAGACGGTCGTAATCCTCGGGAAACACCTTGGCGAGTTTGTCGCTGTTCGCGAGGGGAATGAGAAGGACCGCCCTACCGTCCCTGTCGGTTGCCCGGACGGGCTTGCGAAGGGATTTGATGGTCATTGCTCTATGGGTGTTAATTGAACGGATGCGGAAAGACAGGGCCGGCTGATGAGGCGAAGTGCCATCGTCTCAAGGCGGGAGAGACAGCCTGTGAAGGGGGGGAAGACAGGGAGTAGGCGTAGGGCAACACCTTTGGCTTCCCTGAAGGTTCATGAAGACCTCCCTGAAGTTGGGAAATCCTCATCAACCCTTCTTCTCCTCCTTCAATGAAGACTTCAGAGAGGAGGTTATTGAGAGGAAGAAGAAGAGGTGACCCACTCAAGGAAACATACAAAGGGACACTTCAGTAAACCTCAGTTCCCCCTGTAGTCCCCCATGACATCATCGACCTCACTGCCCCTGTCCTCAGTGAAGGTCTCCGTCTCTCGGCCTGGGTAGCCATCTCCCCCTAATGGTGAGGGATAATGTCGGTGCAGTATCACTGCACTTTCGTTCGCATCTTGGGTGGAGGTGCAACCTAATGTCGGTGCAGTGTCACTGCACTTTTGCGCTCCCTCACTGCACCGATGAAAAGTGCAGTGACTGCACCTGTGTTGTTCTGCCTTGGTAGTGCAACCTAATCAGATACCCCTGGAGGTGGCACTTAATCCAGTCTGCTCCGATGTTCCGTCAGTTGCTCAAGACACGGTGGACCGACCCCTTGCCAATGTTGAGGCGCTTGGCAATCTCGCCCATGCTCAGTCCTGTTGCATGAAGGGCCTTGATCTCTTCAGCCTTCGCCCGCGCGGTAGGTTTCCTGCCCTTATACTTGCCCTCGGCTTTCGCCTTGGCGATCCCCTCACGTTGCCTCTCAAGCATCATGTCGCGCTCAAACTCCGCAACACCGCCTAGCATAGTGAGCATGAGCTTTCCGGTTGGGGTTCCAGTGTCCACGCCAAGGTTGACGATGCGCAAGGCGACCCCTTTGGACTGAAGCTGGCCAACGATGTCCCAAAGGTGCTGCACGGAGCGGGCCAAGCGGTCCAGCTTGGTGACAACGAGGGTGTCTCCTTCGCGAGTGAACTCAAGGGCGTCATCAAGCGCCTTGCGAGGGCCTACGGAGGAGGTCTGTTCATGAAAGACCTTCCCGCAACCGAGAGCCTTCAAGTCTCTTACTTGCGCTTCAAGACCGGCTTCCTGTTCCAAGGTGGACGTTCTGGCGTAGCCAATGAGCATGTCTATCCTCATCGTTCCAATGAAATCACAGACATTCTGGGCTGTCTCGTTCCGAAAATCAAGCTCCACTCTAATGGAACGAAAACCGTCTACTTCTGGAACGTTCCACAAGGGCAGGATCTAGTGGAACGGCAGGTGGCAGGGCTACTACACCAAAACGGCCAAGGCTCTCATCTTGTAACTCAAGATAATTATCCCATCTCAGAATAGCTCAACAACGAGAGGGGTTACAAATGCAAGACGGGTTCTACAGGATTGACTACGAGGGTCAGGCCGATGTCGGGGCGGGAGCGTTTGCTCTAGTGCGTGGAAAGATTGCGGGTTTGGATGTAGGGGGGCTGACCTACACCGGATCATACACCTTGGACGGAACCGACGTTGTTGGAACAGTCACCGCCAAGGCTCCTCCAGGTGCGACACTCGTTACGGGCACGACGGCTGGGCCTGCGGGAATGTCGTTTGAGGTTTCTATTCGCGTTCGCGAGAACGGGACACTAGAGCTTCAGTCCCCAATTGGTCCGCTGCGCGGCCGCATGACGCTCATCTCAACATTGTAACACGTTGCTCAGCGTAACGACTTGCCGAGATAGGGTGCGGTGCTGATTGAGCCTCGCCCCTACCTACCCACGATGCCATGGGTTCCACTGTCCATACCACGGGCAAGCCATTCCACTGCGCCTCCGATACTGCGAGAGGCCAGCCGGGGGTATGGGGGGAACGCGGCCTCAATGCACCGTGATAGGGGCTTTCACGTTTTTGCGCCGAAATATGTGGGAAGGACCCCACTCAAGTCCCACGAGGAAGTATAGTCATGCCTTTGAACCAGATGGCTTATTGTCATTGCGGGCGTCGATGAGAACGATGTCTGGATGATTGACCAGTTTAAGTTTCTCCAAGATCCCTAAAACCCGCTCCTCCTGCGCCTTAGAAAAGAAGATGATTGCCTTAATAGCGTTCTTTGCATCACTGGCAGCTTGATAGATAGGGACCTGGTTCTGGAGGTTTCGTTCCAAGCTCGTGTTCTTCGCGAGCTTCATCTCGATCAGTGTCTTGTCACGACCCCCGCGAGATATTTTGTAGTCCACCGGCCCTCTGCCGTCGTTTGCCTCAGCACCAACATCTGAAGGTGATCCGAACCAAACAAGACGATAGAGGATTTGGAGGTCACTTTCGCGCTCGACAGGCTTTCCTTCATGGTAGAATAGTCGATGGCCGCCTTTGTTTTCGATCACATCCTTGAGGTATTGTAGCCGCGCATGAGCTTCTTCGTAGCTACTTCTCCCCATCCTGTAGAATGGAGTTAGCGAGTTTAGGAGAGATTGCATCTCTTGTAGTTGCCGGACGTAAACATGCTCCGTAGCGAATACCTTTTCTGAGCTAACGTTGGTTGCCTTATCTCCCGTATCTTCTTTGATCCGAATGTAATAGTCGAGGAGTTGCGGATACTCTAGGATTGTTTTGACTGCCGCTTCTCCCCTTTCTCTCTCATTCGGCTCACGGTCTTTCGGGCGGGCGAGAACCTTGTCGAAGTAGTTTGCCACCTGCGTTCGGAGTTGCGCATCTGGGATCGCAGCCGGGATCTGCTCGAAGTCCCGGATAAGATCGCCCCTGTTGATCCAATTTTCATCTCGCGTGAGGATGTCCTTTGGAGTGAGGATCACATAATCCGCATTAATCCACGGCAGATCATAATAACCCCGGTTCCACACTTCCAAATCGTAGTTGAAACTGGCCCTGTTGACTGCCACGCGCCGTATTTGATCAGCCTGCAAATGCTCTCGTGCAAAGGTCTGCGTATATTCGCAGAGGAAGCTCTTTATAAGATTTGTCGTAAAGTCACTGATATTGTCTCGCCCGATCCCAGGGGCCAACAAGCTAACCTTCTCAAGATGTTTCCCTCGCGTGATTTTCTCTTCCTCAGTGTCGCGGAAAACGCGTCCGAGGTTTCGGTGCAGAAGCCGTGCGAAGTCAAGCCCGAGGCCGGACCCTCCGTTTCCAGCTAGGGAGAAGCCCAGCCAATTCTGTTTGACTTCGGGGAAGCAATACCACGCCTGAAGATGCGAGTTACTCGGGAGACCTCCGTTTGAAGCTCTGTCCCTCAAGAAGATCAGGTAGCGGATCATCTCATTATGGAGATGGCGGTATTCCTCCTTCTCACTGTTGAAGAGAAGAAATGGATCAATGAAGAGAGGCAGATCATTCACAAGTGAGACGTTGAACGCGCCATATTGATCTAGAACGTTCGGATCAACTCCGAAGAAGTCAGCAAAGAAGGTAGCCATCCCAGAGCTGTTCCATATTGTCGAGGTAGAAGAGGCCCGCCCGCGACAGGTGTTTCGTTGATGCTTAGCAATAGCAGAGCTTGCGCGGGGCCTAATGCAAGGCGTCGCAATGGTCGATTGCAGGCTATCCACAAGGATCGGCTGCTACCTTAACCTTCAAACCTCCTCAATCTGGGCTGTCCTCTGCACGACCATTGAAGATGATAATCACATGAAGAGAGAGAAGAAGGTCGCGCCTGGGGTGGCGAGGAATACAAGTCGGTGATACAAACAATCTAGACGGTGCTTGCCTCAAGCATTGATTTGTAAGGGAAATTAGCGGCGATTGCCCGGTCCTCTCCTGGGCACCATCCCCTTTCTAAGGGGTTGATGCACAAAGAATTCCAGCATCGTTATCTTTGAACTGCCCGAAGGGGCGGTTGGCGCTCGTCGTTTTGGTGCTACCGGCC
>Ga0182742_1005862_pt1 | contig 10110 bp, 9 predicted proteins | sample eDN5th37CBELigMG_FD_128880 | JGI IMG/M metagenome (GOLD analysis project Ga0182742, IMG submission 128880) | Enriched Miracle-Growth compost microbial communities from Emeryville, California, USA - eDNA 5th pass 37_C BE-Lig MG (version 2)... ... | reverse complement strand
GGAGCGCCCACTCGTTAAAGCGAGGCGGATAGCCTCATCCTGAAACTCTCTCGTAAAACGGCTCTTCGGCATGGAGATCCTCCTGCTTCATCAGAGGCTCTCCACTTTTTCGATGCAAGTCCAACGAGGCTTTTAGTTGCGCCAGCAGGCGTTCATGCACCGGCCGCAGGTGCCAGGCGGCCCGTCCGACCCAGTCGGCCAGGGTCGAGCGATCCAAGCTGATGCCCTGACGGGCATAGATCTGCGCCTGTCGGTAGAGCGGGAGGTGATCGGCGTATTTCGACACCAGCACCTGTGCGACCAGCGCATCGGTGGGCAGTCCGCCCTCGATCACACGCGCCGGAGCGGACACTTGCACCACGGCCTCACAGGCGCGGCAGGCGTATTTGGGGCGACGGACCACCAGCACGCGGAACTGCGCCGGCACGATGTCGAGCCGCTCGGAGACATCCTCGCCAATGCGGTGCAGGAGGGTGCGGCAGCAGGAACAGGCGGGATCCTCGATGTCGATGATCGTCTCGATCCGTGGCAGATGCGCCGGTAAGGATCCGCGGTTCCGACGCCGCTGGGCCGCTCGGCTTTTACGCTCGGCCGGATCAGCTTGATCGTGTTCGGCTTCCGCGGCCGCGTCAGTCTGTTCGGCTTCTTCCAATCCCAGCAGCAGCTGATCCTCGGGAAGGCTCTCGGCCCGGCGACCGAAGCGGTGACGCTGCATCGCCTTGATGATCTGCTCCAGCCGCTCGGCGCGCGCCCGCTCGGCCAGGAGCATGGCCTTGAGTAGATCAGGATCGTCGGGGAGAGCTTGCATCGCGCTGGTCACAGGACGCAGTGAATCATGCTTTGCTGTGATCGACGATGGCTCTTACGGGGTGGGGCTGACGGTGTGATCAACTCGCTGCCGACGGCACTGTCGTCTGACGCGCCTCATGCACGCGGCGCCAGTCCAAACCTTCGAGCAGGGCTGAGAGTTGAGCGGCCGACAGATGAAGGGCACCATCTTGCACCTTGGGCCAGCGGAACTCGCCATCCTCCAACCTTTTGGCCACGAGAACCACTCCCGTGCCGTCCCAGAACACCAGCTTGACGCGATCCGCGCGTTTGGCGCGGTCGCCTCCTCGAGGATCCGCGCCTTCTCATCGGCCGACCAGCGCCGGCGTCCGCCGACCCCGGTGATGATTTCCAGACGCCGCACCGGCCGCGGCGGCTCAAGCATATGGTCAACCATCGACACAAAACGATCCTCAATCCAAGATCGTCAGTCTCGCTGCTCAGACATGCCAATGTAAGGTGAGGTCAGAACACCGCTTACCCTAAAGGCTCGGAGCAATGAGTTTCTCCGGAGCTGAAAAAGGGCGCCGGTCGAGCGGGAAAGGCATATAGAGTCGATCTGTTGTCTCGTGCCAGAGTCCAAAAGATCTGCGATAGGCACTCCTATCAGGACTGAAGAGTCCGAGATCGCTATCGATCTGAAAGGCCCCACCTCCAGACAAGCTTGTATCGGACCAACCGACGAACGAGAGAAGCTTATTGATCCTGCGGATACTAGCGCGTCCGAAAGCTCTTTCTAGGCGTAGGTGGAACTCCCCGTCCCCAGCGGCACGTACCGAATCGTACCATCCAATTTTCCGCATTACAGGCTCTCGTCGAAACATCAACGATGAAGCGTCCGGCCTGAAGTAGCCATTCAGAGCCCTAAAACCACGCAGCTTTGAGCACCGAATATGCTCTACCCAAGTTGCGGCAATTGACTGATCTTGCTGCAATTCTGCAACCGCTGTCGCGATCTTCTGGGGATGAGCCCAATCATCCGAGTCCTGATTGGTCACATACTCACCTTTAGCGATCGCTAGCGCCCTGTTTCTCGCGATGAAAGCTCCCGAGTTCCGATCAAGCGAAAGGCAGCGAAAGCGTGGGTCAGTCGCACTAAAATGAGCCGCGATACGAGAGGTTTCATCGCTGCTGGCATCATCGACAACAATCACTTCTATGTTTCGATAGGTCTGATCGCGCAGAGACTCCAACGCATGCAGAATTGTATTCGCACTGTTGTAAGCAGGCATTAGGATCGATACGAGCGGGCCCCCGATCACTTCATGGCCCTTCACGCCTGGCATTAAGTTCTCGCACGATAGGGGGATGAGTTCATTCTTCAACCTAACAGGGTCAATGCCTTGCCTTGTCAGCACCTCATTGACCGCAGCAAGTTGCCGGCTGAAGTTCCCGCTCCAGAACTCAATCTGGGCATCATAGATGCTAAGCTTCATCTTGCGCCGGGCATTATCTGCTTTGCGTCTAAGAGGCCTCTCCAACTCATCTGCCTCCGCGGACCAGTTTCTTTCTCGTAAATCATGTGCGCATTTGAGAATTGCGTCGAATTGCTCCTCTACAAGCAGATCTTTATAAGAAATTATTCTTGCAATCGTTGCCGCGTGTACAGCAGGTCCAATTCTTTCCGCAAGAGGGCGTACTTTGCATAGAAGAGTGGCTGCGTGCAGGCTCGAAGGCTTCCTGAGGATATCCTCGAAAACGCGTTCGACTAGATTGAAACTTTTCAGGTTCGCAGCGGCCGTTAGATATAGATGTCTGCAGGTCAAATCACACTGGAAGCTCTGCGACATCGCTTCGTAGGCCAGAATAACCCTCTCGAAGTGATGGGTCGTAAAATAGCAATTGAGCAGCATACGCCAAGTTTGGATGCTCTTGGTATCGACGCTCTCGAGCTCCGCAGCCGCAGCATTGAAATTACCGATTTCAATGAGCTTTCTTGCGCGCCGCTGAGCAATCTTTTGGCGGCTGAAACCGATAGTTCTCGCTCTAGAGACTGCTCTCCGGATGGTTTCTATCGACCTAAGTCTCGCGATACTTCTCAGGACGAAATATTGCATGGGAACTGGCTACTCATTCTGTCGAGAAGCAGAAGCTCTCGGCACTTTCATGTGCCTGTGGGCCAACAATGCTCAGAGCTAGTCGCAATTTCTAGCAGATATTGCCCATATGAGCTCTTAGAAAGCTTAGAGGCGAGCGTGAGAAGCTCCTCCCGGTTAATCCAGCCCGCATTGTAAGCGATCTCTTCCGGACAGGCGATCCGAAAGCCTTGACGTTTTTCAAGAGCCCGGACAAATTCGGATGCCTCGACCAAGCTATCGGGTGTACCCGTATCGAGCCATGCATAACCGCGGCCCATCAACTCGACCCGAAGGGTCCCCTGCTCGAGATAAACCCGATTTACATCGGTAATTTCCAGTTCACCGCGAGCCGAGGGCTTGAGATTGGCTGCAATATCGATCACCTGTTGATCATAGAAATATAGTCCTGTCACAGCCCAGTTGGAGCGGGGCTTCTTCGGCTTCTCTTCAATTGAAATCGCAGTGCCCTGTTCGTTGAATTCGACAACACCGTATCTCTCCGGATCCGTCACATGATACGCGAAGACCGTTGCGCCGGATTGTCTGTTGCGAGCGGAGCGCAGCAATGCGGTTAAGCCGTGTCCATAATATACATTGTCCCCCAATATCAGTACCGATGGACTGTTCCCAATGAACTCAGCGCCAATAACATAGGCTTGGGCAAGCCCCTCCGGCCTAGGCTGCTCTGCATAAGATAATCGAACGCCCCATTGCTCCCCACTCCCCAAAAGCTGGCGAAAGCGCGGGAGATCATCAGGAGTCGATATGATTAGAATGTCACGAACCCCTGCCAACATCAGCGTGGTCAGCGGGTAATAGATCATTGGCTTATCATAGATTGGAAGCAGTTGCTTGGACGTAACATACGTCATTGGGTGTAAACGCGTACCGCTGCCACCTGCTAATATGATGCCCTTCATCACTGTGTCTCTTTGCAGCTGTTACCTAGATGACGCGGCCCAAGCCTGTACGGTTCCTATGAAAAGTAGGTCGGCAGATCTGCCAAGACGGGCTGAGAACGGTCTTTATCAGATAAGATTGCTTTGGCAGGGTCTACAGGCCAAACGATGCCAAGCGCAGGGTCGTTCCAGAACAACCCATGATCATGATCAGCAGAATAATAAGCCGATACTTTGTACTGAATCTCAGTATCAGATTCGAGAGTGCAAAATCCGTGCGCAAACCCGACCGGCACAAAAAGTTGGCGTCCATTCTCAGCAGACAATTCCACGGCAACATGCTTGCCGAATGTTGACGATGATCGTCGGATGTCTACCACGACATCAAGGATCCGGCCGCGCACAACCCGAATAAGCTTGGCTTGGGCGAATGGCTCACCCTGGAAATGAAGACCTCGTACCGTGCCGGTCACGGCCGAGAGGGAGTGGTTATCCTGCACGAACTCGACATCGATACCGGCATCGATAAAGCGCTGCCGGTGATACGTCTCGGAGAAGAAGCCGCGTTGATCACCAATGCGTTGCGGGCTGACGATCCGGACATCCGGCAGTGCTGTTGGCTCCACTTTCAACACCGAATCACTCCTCAATCTAGTTGTCCTTCCAAGCGACAGAGACGCATGATTGCGCCCATTGACCTTTCAGCCGGGGCTCAAACGGCGATTCCAAGCCGCTCACCCTGATAGACACCGGAGCGGACGCGCTCCCACCAGGCATGATTGTCGAGGTACCAGGCGACGGTCTTTCTGAGGCCCGTCTCGAAGGTCTCGGCCGGACGCCATCCCAGTTCGCGCTCGATCTTGCTGGCGTCGATGGCGTAGCGCAGATCGTGGCCCGGCCTGTCGGCCACGTAGGAAATCAGCTTTTCCCTCGGCCCGATCGCATTGCTCGGCGCCATCTCGTCGACGAGCCGACAGATGGAACGAACGACATCGATGTTCGTGCGCTCGTTCCAGCCGCCGATATTGTAGTTCTCGCCCGCCCTGCCCTTCTCGGCCACGAGGATCAGGGCCTCGGCGTGGTCCTCGACATAAAGCCAGTCGCGCACATTCTCGCCCTTGCCATAGACCGGAAGCGGCTTGCCCTCGAGGGCATTCAGGATCATGAGGGGAATGAGCTTTTCCGGGAAATGATACGGCCCATAATTGTTGGAGCAGTTGGTGATCAGCGTCGGCAGTCCATAGGTGTGGTGCCAGGCGCGAACGAAATGGTCCGATGCGGCCTTCGAGGCCGAGTAAGGCGAATTGGGCTGGTATGGATATTCCTCGTGGAAGAAGCCCTCCTCGCCCAGGGAGCCGAAGACCTCGTCGGTCGAGATGTGATGGAAGCGGAAGGCATCGCGGCCCGCGGCGTCCAGCTTGTTCCAGTAAGCGAGAGCCGCTTGGAGCAGCGTGAAGGTACCGACGACATTCGTCTGCACGAACTCCACTGGGCCGTCGATCGACCGGTCGACATGACTCTCGGCCGCCAGATGCATGATCACGTCAGGCTGGTACTCGCCGATCACCGCCTGCATCTGCCGGGCATCGGCGATGTCGGCGCGCACGAAACGGTAGCGGTCGCTGCCGGAAACGAGTTTCAGGGAGTCGAGGTTTCCTGCATAGGTGAGCTTGTCGACGACGAGCACCTGATGCGGCGTGTCCGAAATAAGCTTGCGGACGACGGCCGACCCGATGAACCCGGCGCCTCCGGTGACCAAGTATCTCTTTGCCATAACGTTGCTCTTGTTCATCCCGTTGCGGAACAAGCCCCGCCACTCGGCCCAGGCAACCCCGTTTCTTGCGTCTTGGGCAGGGTACTACCCTATAATGGTAATATCGTCCACGGCTTCCGGCCGTGACCCAACTCGGAGGGCAATAAGCCACATCTCCGGAAAATTCAACTGTACGTTGCAGGATCTGAATTTGGCCGCCGGTCGCTCGATGAACGCAAATATAGCTCAGCCTTCTTGCGCATCCGCTCCAAGAAGGGGTGTTCCTCCACCTGCCGATAGGCGGCCAGGATCTTGTCCGCGCCGTAGATCTCCCTCAGGCGCCTCCAGGCCTCGGCCATGTGGACCACCCTCTTCTCCTCATCGATGCTTCTCGACTTGCGATGATAGACGAAGGTGTTGGTCGCGATGGCGAGCTCGAAGCCGGCCGCGACGGCCCGGAAACAGTAATCGTTCTCCTCCCCATAGAAGAGCTTGAAATTCTCTTCGTCGAAGAAACCGACGCTCTCGATGACCTCCTTCTTGATGCCGAAGCAGAAGCCATGGACCAGCGGCACGCGGGGCGCGAGCTCGGCATCGCTCCAGGTCTCGCAGGCGAGATCGAGGTCGGTCGGCGTCACATCCGGCGGAAGCAGGTTGATGGCCGTATTCTTGCCCTTGGCCTTGATCTGCGGGATCGACTGGGCGCCTGCGGCATTCGAAAGCGGACCTACGATGCCGATCCTGTCACCTCGGTTCGCCGCGTCGAGAAGCTTCAAGGCCCAGTTCGGGCTGACAATCGTGTCGCTGTTCAGGAGAATGCGGAAATCCGCCTTCCCGGCGGCAAGCCCCCGATTGGCCGAGCGCGTATAGCCCAGGTTCTCCTCGTTCTCGATCAGGGTGACCTGATCCCTGCCCTTAGCGAACTCTCGCAGATAGGCAGTCGTCACCTCGTCGGATCGGTCATTGACGACGATGATCCTCTGGCTCGGCAGCAGGGATGCCCAAGCTGCCTCCAGGCAAAGGCGGACATCCTCCAAAGCGTTATGAACGCATACGATGATATCGATGGGAACGTGGGACAAGGGCAGCAGCCGTTCGTTCTTCACCTCGGCGAAGGAACGGGCTGCCATGGGGTCGGCGAGAGTGCCCAACTTCAGAAGCGTTTCAGGCACGATCAGGGCTCGCGCGAAGCTGTGCCGAAAATACCGGAAATCTTCGTGGTCTCTCACTGAAGTCCCTTGCGGCAGCAGTGAAACGACGTTGAGATCGGGATAGCGGTAGTTCACCCATGCCAGTCCGAGTTGGTCCCGGCGGCTATATTGCTCGATCTGCTGCCACCATAGGTGAAAGGCATCGGATATCCCTTGCTTTCCGAGGGGAACGACCATGAAGCCGGTTTCAAACAGCGGTTGCTTGAGGGGCAATCCAGCAGTTCTGTATTGCTTGGCCTGCTTGTCGATGAGCTCCGCAGAGTCCTTGTTCAGGCGCTTGCAGGCTTCCGCCTCGTCATAGAAGCATGCGCGATGCGGATGCGCGATGAGACCGAGATGGGCATCCTTGCTCGTGACAACTTCAATGTAGTGTCGAATGTCGCCCTTCAGGATGATATTGGCATCCAGCCAGACGGCAATTTCATGATCGGGAAACAGTTCATGCGGATGAGTCTTGACCCAACGGGCGATTCTCGTCGGGTCGGGATGATGGTACGGCGCAGCCCGCATCTGCCAGACGCCGTAATCATTCCTCGGGCGATCCGTGAAGCACACATAATCAACTTCCGGATCGATGCTCTCCGGGAGGAGGAGATTGTCATACTTACCGAATATCGCCGTGTAGAGAACAATCCTCCGCCCGCCTGTTGCGGAACGTCGATAGGTGGAGATCTGCTCGGCTATATCGCCCCGGACATCCCAGCGATTGTCGAACAAGGGCTGTGCAGCCTGCTTCGGCAATCTGACGGCCAGAACGTCCTTCGTCCGGTCGAGCGTGCGCTGAACCACGGCAGCCGCGCTGGGAAGGCTGCGGGCCAAGGCCCGCAACGGGCGCGTCACCGCCCAAGAGAGGGATCCGCGAAGGCCTTTGATTTCGGCTTGCAGACCACGGATTGTGGCGCGCAACTCAGCAATCTCATCCTCTTGCCGTTGGAGTTGCTCTTGAAGAGAAGCGTGGCCCTCAGCTTTCGTGCCGCGACCGGTGTCCGCAACCTGAGGAAACCTGGATTCTTGCATCACAATTCGGACCTTACCGATCGATGATCGTAGGTTTCTCCGACGGCGCGAGGTCGGAAAGCCCAACTCGGGCGGAAGCCTGCATCTGCTTCATGGCTCTCTAGTCTCCCCAACATCGTCAACGGATAGGATGCGACCGCTACTTCATGCTTCCACCCGTTGAAGCCTCGTATGTATCGATGACTTCGTCGATCAGCCCGAATGCCTTGATTTGACCGTGCTCCAGTAGAAGCGCCTTGTTGCAGAGATCCCTCAGCACCTTATTGGAGTGTGAAGCCAAGACGAGAATCTTGGATTCTCGCGCGAAGTTCTCCAGCTTTTCATTGGCTTTTTTGAAGAAACGGGCATCGCCGGTTGCCACAACCTCGTCGAGCAAGAGAATATCCGTCTCCACATGGGTCGATATTGCGAATGCCAGTCGCGCTCGCATGCCGGCGGAATAGGTCCGCATGGGCAAATCGAGGAAGTCCCCCAGTTCGCTGAACTCGGCAATGGTATCGGCCTTCCTTCGCAGTTCAGCCTTGCTCATTCCCAGAAAAAGGCCACGGATGAAGATGTTTTCATAGCCGGTCGAATCCACATCCATACCGAAACTGAGGTTCAGCAATGGCGCGACACGCCCCTGGACCTTTACGCGTCCATGCGTAGGGGCATAAAGCTTGGCCATCACGCGCAGAAGTGTTGTCTTACCTGCACCATTGTGACCCAGCAGGGCCAAGCGATCCCCGGGGCCGAGCGTGAGCGACAATTGATCGAGCGCACGCACTACTATCTGACCCATCTGCCCTGAGGACAATTGTCCTCCGACTGAATTCTCCTGAGCCGCCGATCGCCGCCTGTCGGACTTAGAGGCCTGAACTGGGAATTCCAACGTTACATTCTCAAGCTTGATCAGCGCCATTGCCCAACCTCAAACCCAGAAGGCGATCCGCCGGCGCCAATGGGCATAGACCGGCACGGTGATGCCCCAACCAACCACGGTGATCGCCAATGTCACTGCCCAAATCAGAGAACTTGACATCTGGCCCAGAAGTGGAGCGCGCATTATTTCGATGAAGTAGTAGAAAGGATTGAAATCTACGAAGACTGTGCGGAGTCCCCTTACGCTGTCCGGGTACCAGAGGATGGGGGTGACAAAAAAGGCGAGTCGCATGGCGTTTGGAATCAGCTGCCCCAAATCCCTGTAGCGAACATTAATCAGCCCAAGCAAAAGCCCAACCCAGATTCCATTCAGCAGCACGATCGCCAGGGCGGGCAGGACCAGAATGATGTTCGGGAATGGCCAAACCTGGAAAAGAACGAGAACGGCAACGTACACGAGAGAGTTGAAGCCGAGGATGACAAGATTCTTCCAGAGTAGCTTGTATACATACACGGTCTTCGGAACAGCGATTTCCCGAATAGCAGCGGCATTACTCACGAAAGCATCCTTGCCCTCGATCACCAGCGCCTGCAGGAAAACCCATATCATGTAGCCGGTGACGAGGTGTGGAATGTACTCATTCATAGGGCGGGCCATGATCCCGCCGTACAGAGTTCCAATACAGGTCGCGACGAACGCTAGGCTGAGAGTGTTCCAGAAAGGTCCTATGCGCGAACGACGGTGGCGGGTCTGCACGTCGCGCCACCCGAGCGTCATCCATAGCTCGCGCCAGCGCCAGCCGTCGCGAACCTCTCGCAATACCTCCAACATGTTCGAACCGTCGGCTCTCAACTTCTTTTCCTTAGATTCCAGTCGTGGCGCTTCATCCGTCGTCCATTGAGCGGAGCAGACTCAATTTCGAGCTGGCACCTGACGACTGGAGATCGACAATGTTTTAGATGATGGCCTACCTCTCGTTTAAGCCTTCACCACGTTACTGCGCCTGCCGAGATACCGTCCGCGTGTATCCACAATGAGCTTCGCGTGTTTCTCGATCATGTCGTAATCGAACTTGTCGTGGTCCGTGGCCAGCAGCACCAGATCGTAGGCGGCCAACGCCTCGGGCGTCAGTTCGACGCTTTCGAGATCGAAGGCGTAGCGCCGCATCTTCGGAAAGGTCGGAACATGCGGATCGCTGTAGGCGATCTCCGCCCCCTTCGCCTGGAGCAGCGTCATCAGCTCGACGGACGGCGATTCCCGCATGTCGTCGACGTTCTTCTTGTAGGAGATGCCCAGGACGAGGATCTTGCTGCCGCGGATCGGCTTCTCGCGCTCGTTCAAGGCATCGGCGACCTTTTCGACGACCCATTCCGGCATCGTGCTGTTGATCTCGCCGGCAAGCTCGATGAAGCGCGTATGGAGGCCATACTCGCGCGCCTTCCAGGTCAGGTAGAACGGATCG
>Ga0182742_1005861_pt1 | contig 10112 bp, 8 predicted proteins | sample eDN5th37CBELigMG_FD_128880 | JGI IMG/M metagenome (GOLD analysis project Ga0182742, IMG submission 128880) | Enriched Miracle-Growth compost microbial communities from Emeryville, California, USA - eDNA 5th pass 37_C BE-Lig MG (version 2)... ... | reverse complement strand
CCGGATTGGCCCGAAACGCCGCCGTGGGTTCCCAATCACCAGGATCCTGCCCCTCTGGCACCACGCGAGGCGGAAAAATCAGCCGATCGACCGCAATAGCAACATCCGCGCACAGGTCTCGTCGTAGTCGTTTCCGCATTGGTCGCATACGGACATCGGATCCTTCCCTCCGTTGCGGCTTCGCCCTGCGGAGAGCAACGCCGGGGGGCAGGGAGCGTTCTGCGCCGGTGCGGGTGCAGGGCAGTGATTCCGCCGGCTCAACAGGCCGCGACGGGCGCCCGGCCGGGGAGCTGCGCCGCCGGGGTCAGTGCGCCACCATGCGGGCGGCCTCGGCATAGCCGATGCGCCGTTCGGGCGGGACGGGATGGCGGCCGGCGACGCGTTCCAGCAGCAGGCGCACATCCTCGGTCAGCCCGGCCTTCATCGCGGCATCGAGGAAGAGCTGCTCCAGCACGTCCTGCTGGGCATGGCTGCCGCCGAGCATATGCATGCCGCCCAGCGCCGGGCGCATCGCCTGCACCGCGCCGGCATGGTCGCCCTGTGCGTGCTTCAGCACCGCCTCGCTGACCGGCAGGGCGTAGCGGGTAACGATGGATGCGGTGGTGCCGCCGTGGCTGCGGGCGAAGTCGCGCATTCCCTCCAGCATCCGCCGCGCCGCATCCCAGCGCCCCGTCGCGGTCAGCGCCATCATCCAGTGCGGCAGGGTGAAGGCGGAGAGGCAGTCGCCGATCCTCGCCTCCGCCTTGTCGGCCAATTCCGTCCAGCGGTCGCCGGCATCCACGCCATGGCGGGCCAGGCGGAACAGCATGGAGGCGGCATTCTGCACGTCGATGTAGAGATCCGGCTGCGCCTGCGTCAGTGGGCTTTGCAGATTGCGGAAGCGGCGGTCGTAGAGATCCAGCACCGCGGCGAATTCCCGGCGCTCCAGATGATACATCGCCCGGTGCCACCAGAGATGGTGCATCAGGTTGTTGCCGCCTTCCCAATGCCGCTCCAGCGTGGCGATCCAGGCAATGCCCTCGCTGCGGCGGCCCTGCATTTCCATTACATGCGCCACAGCATGCGCGGCCCAGAGATCGCCGGGATCGAGGGCGATGGCGGCGCGGCCGGCAGCCTCGGCCACCGTGTAGTTGCCGCATTCCTCCTGCGCGAAGCTGCGGCAGGCCAGCATGCTGCCATAGCCCGGAAGCTCGGCGCCCCAGCGGGGCAGGATGCCCTCCGCCGCGCTGGCCATCGCCTCCGGGCGACCGAGCCAGAAGGAATTGAAGTGGTGCAGGCGGAAGGCGAGGATGTCGTGCGGGTGATCCCGGAAGATTCCCTCCCAGATGGAGAGCGCCCGCTCCATCTCCCCATCCGCCCAGGCGGTGAGGGCCGCGGCATGCGCCTGTTCGCGCGGCGTCGCGCGGGCAGTGTAGCGCCGGGCCGCCGCGGCCGATGCCTTCGCCATGGGGACTAGGCTCTGCCGGGAGGCCAGCATGGCGAAGCAGCCCTGCAGCAGATGCAGCATCCCGAATTCCGGATCGGCCTCCAAAGCCCGGTTCAGGCGCCGGCCGGCATCGGCGCGGTATTTCAGGTAGCCTTGCAGTGTGTCGTCGAAGCCGCGCACGGCTTCCGGCGAATCCGTGCTGACGGCCAGGCCATGGGCATCCTTCAGCATGGGCGCTTCCTCCTCGGAAACATCATGCCGGCTGGCAGGCCTGCTCCGCCAGCCAAAGCGACAGCACGGAGATGGCGGCCATCAGGTCTGCCGTCTCCATCGCCTCCTGCGGGTTGTGGCTGCCGTTCCGGTTGCGCACGAGTAGCATCCCGGTCGGCACCCCGGCCGCGGCGAAGTTGTTGGCGTCATGGCTGCCAGGGCTGTTCAGCCGGATCACGGGCAGGCCGAGCCGCTCCGTCGCTTCGGCAAGCCCGGCCATGATGCCGGGGTCCATCCGGCCCGGCGCGGCGGCGCTGCGCTCGCCCAGTTCGATCGCAACGCCGCGCGCCGCCGCGACCTCCGCCGCGATGGCGTGCAACCGCGCCTCCAGCGCCGCGAGATGCGCCGCGTCATAGGCGCGGAGGTCGAGGCTCATCTCGAACTGCCCGGGCACCACGGTCATGGCGTGGCGGTCGGGCAGGGTGTGGAAGCGGCCGATGGTCACCGCCATGGGGCGGCCCGCTGCCTCCTCCTCGCGCCAGAGCCGTTCCAGGGCCAGGGCGAATTCGGCACCGGCCAGGGCGGCATCGCGGCGGAAGCGGCGGGGCAGGCCGGTATGGGCATCCTCGCCGCGGATGCGGATGCGCGGGTGGCGGACATTCCCCGGATTGGCCAGGCAGACCGCGACAGGCGCATCGGCCGCCACCAATTGCGGTGCCTGCTCGATATGCAGTTCCAGATAGGCACCGAGGCAGCGCGGGTCGCGCAGTGGCTGCCCTTCGGCCAAGCGCGCCGGATCGCCTCCGCAGGCGGCGATGCTCTCGCCGAGCGTCCGGCCGCTGCGCGCATGCCGCAATTCCAGCGCGTCCGGAGGCAGGCGGGCGAGCAGGCAGCGGCTGCCGACCAGGCCGAGGCCGAACCAGACCGCTTCCTCGCAGCGCAGCGCCAGCACCTCGATATCCGCGCGCGACTGCAGCCCGAGGGCGCGCAGCGCGGCTATGGCGGCGAGGCCGCCGATCACCCCGGCGGCGCCATCGAAATTGCCGCCCTGCACCACGCTGTCGAGATGCGAGCCGATCAGCAGCGGCGGTGCGGCTGGATCGGTGCCGGCCCAGCGCATGGAGAGATTCGCGCCGGCATCGGTGCTGCATTCGAGGCCCAGGCTCTGCGCCGTCTCAGCCAGCAGCGCCATGGCCTGGTTCTCGCCGGGGCCGAAGGCGTCGCGGGTGATGCCGGGCGGATCGGCGCCGATTGCGGCGACGCCATCCAGCAGGCGCTGCACCAGCGGGCGCTGCGCCGCAACCGCTGCCGCGATCCGTTCAGGCGTCACAGCCCGAGTTCCGCCAGAACTTCCGTCGTATGCTCGCCAAGCGCTGGCGCCGGCACGCTCCAGGGGCCGAGGCCAGGCAGGGCAGGGAAGGGCAGGGTGCCGAGGCCCGGTTGCTCCAGCGGCACCACCGCGCCCACCGCGCGCACATGCGGATCGGCCAGCCAGTCGAGCGGCGTGTTCACCTTGTCGCAGAGCATCCGTGCCGCATGGAAGCGCTGCACCCATTCGGCGGCGGGGCGCTTCAGGAAGGCCTCCCGGAGGATGGGCAGCAGCGCATCGCGGTTGGCGGCGCGATCGGCGAAGCTGGCGAAGCGCGGATCGGCGGAGAGGTCCGGCAGTTCCAGGACCTGGCACATCTGCGGGAATTCCGGCTCCCGCAGCATCGCCACCATCACCCAGCCACCGTCGGAACCCTGATAGGTGCCGGAAGGCACATTGGCCAGGGCCGGGGCATGGCCCAGGAAGCCCTGCTCCGCGATGTTGCAGCCCATCAGCGCCGTCGCCGCCTGCATCAGCGAAACATCCAGCACCCGTGGCCGCGGCGGCGCGCCAGCGGCGCGGTCCCGCGTCTGCTCGGCCAGCGCCGCCTGCACCGCGGCGAAGGCGGAGATGCCGGTGACGACATCAACGGTGAAGATGGGGCCGGTGCGGTGCGGCACGCCATCCATGCCGACATTCATCGCCACCATGCCCGTATAGGCCTGTGCCACGCTGTCGGTGCAGGGGCGCTCGGCATAGGGGCCCTGCTGGCCGAAGCCGGAGATGGAGAGAAACACCACATCCGGCTTCCCCGCCTCCGGCGTTAGGCCGAGTCGTTTCGCCACGCCGGGGCGGAAGGCTTCCAGCATCACATCCGCCCGCGCCGCGAGCTTCGCCAGGGCGGCGCGGCCCGCCTCCGTCTGCAGGTCCAGCACGACACTGCGCTTGCCGCGGTTGAAGGTGACATGCATCACGCTCTGCGTGCCTTCGCGCGTGGTCAGGCCGCGCGACCAGTCGCCGGCGGGCGGCTCGATCTTCAGCACATCGGCGCCGCAGGCGGCGAGCAGGCTGGCGCAATAGGGGCCGGCGATGCCCTGGCTGGCATCCAGCACGAACAGGCCCCGATACGGTTTCAGCGTCTCCGACATGGCGTTTCCCGCTTCCTCGTCCGGGCCTATCCTGCCCGGAACCGCGAGAACTGGAAGGGACGATCCGTTATGCACCTCACGCGCCGCGCCTTCGGCGCGCTTGCCGCGCTTGCTCCAGCCCTGGCCGGTCCTGCCAGCGCGCAGGAGGCCGGCTGGCCAAGCCGCCCGGTCCGCTTCCTCGTCCCCTATCCGCCGGGAGGGCCGACCGACATCCTGGCGCGGCTGGTGGCGGCGGGCCTTTCGGAGGAACTCGGCCAGAATTTCATCGTGGAGAACCGCCCCGGCGCCAGCGGCCTGATCGGCAGTGCAGAGGTGGCGCGGGCCGCGCCGGATGGCGGGACCTTCCTGGCCAATGCCTCCATCCACACCATCATTCCGCATCTGCAGCCGCGGATGCCCTTCGATGCCCTGGCGGATTTCGCGCCGGTGACGAATATCGGCGCCGTGCCGCTGATCCTGGTGGTGACGCCCTCCCTGCCGGTGCGGAACGTGGCGGAGCTGGTGGCGCATCTGAAGGCCAATCCGGGGAAGCTTTCCTACGGCTCCTCCGGCAATGGCGCGGCGCCGCATCTGGCGGGCGAGTTGTTCAAGCTGCTCACCGGCACGGAAATGGTGCATGTGCCCTATCGCGGCAGTGGCCCGGCGGTGACGGATCTGATGGCCGGCACCATCCAGGTGATGTTCGATTCCATGCCGAGTTCGGCCGGCGCGGTGCGGGAGGGGAGGCTGCGGGCGCTGGCCGTGACCACGGCGAAGCGCGTCCCTGCCTTCCCGGACCTGCCCACCGTGGCCGAGGCGGGGGTGCCGGATTACGAGATCGCGACCTGGTACGGCATCTGGGCACCGGCCCGTACACCCGCGGCGATCATCTCGCGTTTGCAGGGCGCGGTGGCGAAGGTGGTCGCACGGCCGGAGACGCGGGAGCGGATGGCGGCGCTCGGCGCCGATCCGGTGGCGGACACGCCCGAACACTTCGCCGCCTTTACCCGCAGCGAGTTTGATCGCTGGGGCAGGCTGGTGCGCGACGCGAAGATCACGGCGGACTGAGCCATGCGAGCATTGATCTGCGAATCCTGGCGCGATTTCGACGAATTGGAGGTGAAGGACATCCCCCCGCCGAAGCTGCGGCCAGGGGGCGTCCGCATCCGGGTGGCGGCGGCCGGGGTCAGCTTCGCGACCCAGCTCGTGGTCGCGGGCAAGTATCAGCGCAAGCCGCCTCTGCCCTTCGTGCCGGGGACGGAGGTGGTGGGCACCGTCCTCGAATCCGCCCCCGATGTGCCGGACCCGCTGCCGCCCGGCACAAGGGTCTTCGCCGTGCTGGACTGGGGCGGCATGGCGGAGGAGGCGGTGGCCGATGCCATACATGTCGTCCCCGTGCCGGAGGGCCTGCCGCTGGAACCGGCGGTGGCCATGCCGATCAGCTATCCCACGGCCGCTGCCTCGCTGCTCTGGCGGGCGAGGCTGGAGAAGGGGCAATGGGTGCTGGTGCAGGGCGCCGCGGGCGGCGTGGGCCTGGCGGCCGTGGAGGTGGCCAAGGCCATCGGCGCCCATGTCATCGCCCGCTGCGGTGCCGCCAAGCAGGAGGTGCCGCGCAGCCGCGGTGCCGAAGCAGTGCTGGACAGCGCCGCCCCCTTCCGTGACGCGGTGCGCGACATCACCGGCGGGCGGGGCGTGGAGGCGGTGCTGGACAGCCTGGGCGGCGCCGCCTTCGACGAGGGGCTGCGCTGCCTGGCCGATGGCGGCACGCTGGTCACGGTGGGCTATGCGGCCGGCGCCATCCCGCAGCTTGGGGTGAACCTGCTGCTGCTGAAGAACATCGCCGTGGCCGGGCTGAACTGGGGCACCTATGTCGGCTGGTCGCCGGGCGACAACCGCCAGCTTCATGCGCCCCGTGCCCGCGCGCTCTGGGCGCAATTGATGCACTGGTGGCAGGACGGCCTGCTGCGCCCGGAGATCCATGCCGGCTTCCCACTGGACCAATTCCGGGAGGCGATGGCGGAGGTCCGCTCCCGCCGGGCCGTGGGGAGAGTTGTCCTCCGCCCCTGATTGGCGGCGGCCTGCTGCCGGCGTAGTTTGCGCGCATGAGGGACATTCCCGGGGACACCCCGGCCACGGCGACCCCGGCGAACCCCCAGCCCGGTCCGGCGCGCCGGGCCGATCCGCGCATGGTGGCGGCCATCGTCGCCAGCGCGCTGTTCATGCAGAACCTGGACAGTTCCGCGGTCACCACCGCCCTGCCGGCCATGGCGCGCGACCTGGGAGAGGAGCCGGCGCGGCTCGGAGTCGCCATCACCTCCTATCTGGTGTCGCTGACCGTCTTCATTCCGCTTTCGGGCTGGGTGGCGGACCGATACGGGGCGAAGCGCGTCTTCATGGCGGCCATCGTGGTCTTCACTCTGGCCTCGGCCCTTTGCGGCCGCGCCACCGGCCTGCCGGAACTGGTGGGGGCGCGGGTGCTGCAGGGGCTGGGCGGGGCCATGATGGTGCCGGTGGCGCGGCTGCTGCTGCTGCGCCAGGTCCGCAAGGACGAGATGCTGAGCGCCATGGCCTGGCTGACCATGCCGGCCATGATCGGGCCGATCAGCGGGCCGCCGCTCGGCGGCTTCCTGACCGATGCCTTCGGCTGGCGCTCGGTCTTCTACATCAACCTGCCGATCGGCCTGATCGGCCTGGCGCTGGTGGCCTGGAAGATCCCGCGCGTTCCGCCCGGCGATCCGGGACCGCCGGACAAGCTGGGCCTGACGCTGATCGGGCTGGCCCTGGCCTGCCTGATGTTCGGGCTGGAAACCGTGGGGCGCGGCGTGCTGCCACCGGGCATGCCGGAAGGCGTGCTGCTGATCGGCCTGCTGGTGTGCTGGGTGGCGGTGCGGCATTGCCGGCAGGTGTCGCGCCCGGCGCTGGATTTCTCCCTGCTGCGCATCCCGACCTTCAATCAGGCGACGGTCACCGGCAGCCTGTTCCGCATCGGCGCCGGGGCGACGCCCTTCCTGGTGCCGATGCTGCTCCAGGTCGGCTTCGGCAAAAGCGCCTCCCAGGCCGGGCTCGTCTCCTTCGCCACGGCGCTGGGCGCGCTGCTGATGAAGCCGCTGGCGCGGCCGATACTGCGCCGCTTCGGCTTCCGCACCACACTGATCATCGCAGGGCTGCTGGCTGCCGCCGGCATTGCCATCTGCGCCGTCTTCACCCCGGCCTGGCCCCTGTCCGTCATCTTCCTGCTTCTGGCCCTGGGCGGGCTGTTCCGCAGCCTGCAATTCACCGCCCTGAACACCCTGGCCTTCGCCGACCTGCCGGCGCAGCGGCTCTCCGCCGCCACCAGCTTCTTCGGCACGGCGCAGCAATTGGCGCCGGCGCTCGGCGTGGTGCTGGCGACCACAACGCTGGAGGTGAGCAAGTCCCTCGGCGGCCGTGACCTGGCGACGGTGCATGACTTCGCCATGGCCTTCATCGTGGCGGCCTGCGTGGTCGCGGCATCCGCTCCTTTCTTCGCGCGGCTTGCCCCGGATGCGGGGGAGGCGGTGAGCGGCCATGGCGCCGGACGCCCCTCGCGCTGACCGTCCGTTGTATTCGTGCCTCGCGCTGCGGGGCGGCATGGGGGCGGTCCTTGCCCTGATCCTGGCGGCTTGCGCACCCGCATGGTCCGAGGCCGGCTGCACGCTTCCAGGCGACCGGCCCATGCTGCTCGCAACGCTGTTCCTCGGCACTGCGGTGCCAGGACGGGAGGCGGTCTCGGCGCGGGAGTGGGAGGATTTCGCCGAAACGGTCGTCACCCCGCGCTTTCCGGAGGGCTTCACCGTGCTGGACGGCCAGGGTCAGTGGCGCAATCCGCAGACCGGGCAGATCCAGCGGGAGAGGACGAAGATTCTGGTCATCGGCGCCGCCGACACCCCCGCCACGCGGCAACGCCTGGAGGAGGTGTCAGCCGAGTGGCGCGGCCGGTTCGGCCAGCATTCTGTCGGGCGCGTCACCCGGGCTGTCTGTGCCAGCTTCTGAGGCGACGCCGGCCTGTCGTCTCAATCCACGATGAACAGCCTGGCCCCGGTCCGGGTGGAGGAGCGATGCGGCGCATCGCCGAAATCGGAGACCTGGTAGCTCATGCCCGGCTTCAGGGTGAAGCGGCGGCCATCCTTCAGCTCGGTTTCCAGCTCGCCTTCCAGCACATAGAGGATATGGCCGCGGTCACACCAATGATCGGCCAGGTAGCCCGGCGAATACTCCACCTGGCGGATGCGGATGTCGCCGATCTCCAGGGTGCGCCAGATGGCATGGCCGGTCTCGCCGGGGTGCCGCGTTTCCGGCACATGCGACCAGTCGGTGACAGTGAAGGGATGGGTCGGGATCTTCATTGCCGTCTCACTCTGCCGGCGCCGCTGCCACCGGGGCCTGCCGGCGCTTGCTGGTGAAGCGCCGCGCCAGGGAATCGAAGCCCAGATACAGCACCGGCGTTACGAAGAGCGTCAGCACCTGGGAGACGGCGAGGCCGCCCACCACGGCGAGGCCAAGCGGCTGGCGCAGCTCGGCCGCCGCGCCCCAGCCGGCGGCGATCGGCACCGCGCCGGCGCCGGCGGCCAGCGTCGTCATCAGGATCGGCCGGAAGCGCACCAGGCAGGCGGTGCGGACGGCGGTGAAGGCCGGCTCGCCGGAGCGCTGCCGCTGCAGCGCCACGTCCACGATCATGATGGCGTTCTTCTTCACCAGCCCGATCAGCAGCAGAACGCCGATCACCGCGATGACCGAGAGATCCAGGCCGAAGGCCCAGAGGGTGAGGAAGGCGCCCAACGCCGCCGCCGGCAGGCCGGAGAGGATGGTCAGCGGGTGGATCAGGCTTTCATAGAGCACGCCCAGGACCACATACATGATGAGCACCGCCGCCAGCACCAGCAGCCCCTGGCCGGCCAGCGCCTGCTGGAAGACCTGGGCGGCGCCGCTGAAGCCGGTGACGATGGTGGGCGGCAGGCCCATCTCCCGCTCGACCTGCCGGATGGCGTTCACCGCATCGCCCAGCGCCACGCCGGGCGGGGTGTTGAAGCCGATCACCACTGCCGGTAACTGCCCCTGATGGCTGACATTCAGCGGACCGGAGCGCCGCTCGATGGTCGCCACGGCCGAGAGCGGCACCAGCTTGCCGCTGACCGAACGGAGATAGAGCTTGGCGAGGCCGCTCTCATCCCGCTGGTCCTCCGGCAGCGCCTCCAGGATGACCGGATAAGCATTGGCCTGGCCGTAGATGGTGGAGATCTGGCGCGCCCCGAAGGCCGAGAACAGCGCCTGCCGCACCTGATCCACCGTGACGCCGAGCATCGCGGCGCGGTCGCGGTCCACATTCACCTGCACCACCGGCGCATCGAGCTGCAGGTCGGTGTTCACGTCCTGCAATTGCGGCAGTTTCGCCAGCCGTTCCTCCAGCCGCGGCGCCCATTCGTACAGCTCCTCCAGCCGCAACCCCTGCAGGGTGTAGAGATACTGGGTGCGGGTCTGCCGGGCGCCGAAATTGATGTTCTGGATCGGCTGGATGAAGACGCGCAGGCCGGGGAACTGGCCGGCGATCTGCCGGAGCTCCTGGACCACCTGCTCCATCGGCGGCCGCTCGCTGCGCGGCTTCAGGTCGATGAACATGCGACCCTGGTTGATGGAGACGCTGCCCCCCACCGTGCCCAGGTTGGACACCACATTGGCCACATAGGGCGACTGGCGGAAGGTGTCTGAGAGCCGGTTCTGCACATCCGCCATGGCGGCCATGGAGGCGCCGCGCGGCCCCTCGGTATTCACCACCAGCAGGCCTGTATCCTCCACCGGGAAGAAGCCCTTGGGGATGGTCACCGCCATCCAGGCCGCGGCGGCGCAGGAGGCGAGGAAGGCCATCCAGACCAGGCTGCGGAAGCGCAGCGCCCAGTCCAGCAGCCATGCATAGGCGCGCTCGATGGCCTGGAAGCCCCGCTCCAGCACCCGCTCCAGCAGGGAGGGGTGGGCATGGGCCTTCAGCCGGCTGGTCATCAGCGGCGTCAGGGTCAGGGAGACGATG
>Ga0182742_1005860_pt1 | contig 10113 bp, 8 predicted proteins | sample eDN5th37CBELigMG_FD_128880 | JGI IMG/M metagenome (GOLD analysis project Ga0182742, IMG submission 128880) | Enriched Miracle-Growth compost microbial communities from Emeryville, California, USA - eDNA 5th pass 37_C BE-Lig MG (version 2)... ... | reverse complement strand
CCCACGCCGGCCGCGTGAGCGGGATAATCACTTTCGTGAATAGGCCCCACTCGGAGGCGCCGTCGATTCGGGCGGCTTCCAGGAGCGCATCCGGGTACTGGTCCAAGAACTGCTTCATAAAGAAGACTCCGAACGATCCGCCGAGCCCCGGCAAGATGAGCGCCCAATAAGTATCGACCAGTCCAAGGCTCGATACGAGCAGGTACCTGGGAATGACGGTGACCTGAGGGGCAAACATGAGCGCCGCAAGGCATGCGTTAAAGATCGGCATCGCGAGCGGCATCTTCCTCATTTTCGCAAGCGGATACGCCGCCATGCAGCAGATCAGCACGTACGAGATCACGTTTGCCGCGGTGACGAAGACACTATTGAAGATGTACCTCGAGAACGGGACCCAGGCCCGCGACGCGGCAACCACCAGGTCGGTGTAGTTTTCGAGTGTAGGCCTCATCACATAAAACCGAGGCGGCCACAGGAACAGTTCTTCGATCGGTTTGATGGACTGAACCACCATCAAGTACATCGGCAAGGCCATCCCCGTACCGACGATCGTCAAGAACACATAGATCCATATTGGCTCACGCTCAACCTTGTTCTTTCGCCGCAAACTAGGCACCAGTGTGCCCATGCCAAATCCCCTCCCGACTAAGCTTTTAGCGAACTTCGATCCGCACGGGTGCTCCCGCCGTTATCAATACTCGCCCTTCGTGGACAACATCTTACGGAAGATGCCGCTCAAACCGAACATCATGAGAAACATGATGACTGAGACTGCGGAAGCATAGCCCATCTCAAATCGCAAAAACGCATAGTCATACAGGTGAGCCATGATCGTGTGCGCAGCATATTCAGGGCTGGGGAAGCCAACCATCGCCGACGCGATGTCAAACATCGAAAACGCGCCTACCACGGCCATCACTGCGCCGAACACCAACTGCGGCTTAACCAACGGCAAAGTGAGAAACCAAAGTTCCTGAATTCGATTCTTGACGCCGTCAACCTTGCCTGCTTCAAACACCGTTTCATCAATCTGCTGCAACCCGGCAAGGAACGCCAAGAAGGCCGGCCCCATGCTCATCCACAATTGCACGGCAATCACGACGCCCAACATCGTGTCGATGTCGGACAGCCAAGGAAATGGTTCGTCTAAAATACCGAGGTTGATCAGCCAGTTGTTTAGGTACCCATACCGGTCGTTCGAGAAGAAGATCCTCATGATGAACGCCATACCGACGCCGCTGAGCGACGGAGCAAAAAACGCAACCACGTATACGAGGCGCACCTTCACTTGGTTGATCAGCCACGCAATAATGAACGAAAGCATAAAGCCGACCGGACCAGTGAGGATCGCGAAGACAACCGTTACGTGTAGTGACTTAAGGAAGATGTCATCCGCAAGAAACAGAAGGCGGTAGTTCGTAAGCCCGATCCAGTTTGCCGGTTGCAACACGTTGAAATACGTGAAGCTCAAATAAATTGCGGTGAGCACCGGAGCGACCGTAAACACGATGAAGAAAATCATGAACGGCGCCATGAACAAGTATCCGGCCTTGTATCGCTTAACTTGCCTCCATAGCTCACCAAGCCGAGCCGAGAGCGTCAAGCGATCCGCGTCAGTCCTTGACACGACCGTTGGGTTTGCTTGTGCCATCTGGAATCCCTCCTGCTGACCTTGACTCGCCTAGATCCTACCTGTCGGCTCCGACGGTGCGCGACGCGGACGGAGCCGACACTCCCCAAGTTTCTATTCGTCTCCCGGTCGGGATTGCAACGTTCCCCGTATTCCGGTCGTGTTGATGCCTCTGAAGAGTTCTCGTCTCATATCTTCCGGAATCTCGATGCCGAACTCTTCCTGTTTTCGAATGAGCTCGCGATTGATGTCTTCAACCGCCCGCTCGATCGCTTCTCGGGGATTGATCCCTTCGAGCACGACTCGGTTCCAAGCGTTCACCACGTGACGAGGCGTAAAGTAGTCGCCAAGTACCACCGGCTTCTCACGGAACCAGCGCCACTGCTCCTGAATGGATTCCAGGTCGCTGACCGGCCAAGGCAGGTTGTTGAAGGCTTCGATATTTGCTGTATTCCACTTGGCTTCTACGCCGATCAACGCTTCGATCTCCTCTGCGAAGCGCGTCTGGATCTCCGTACTGGTCCACCACTTCATGAGTTCCCATGCGTCTTCCTGACGGTCAGAGTCAGTAAAGATCGTCACCGCAGTCGAGCTGCCGCCGGCGGAACGGTCGATTTCACCGGTGGCCGTGCGCGTTCCCGGAATTGGGACCATCTTCCACCATCCGGTAAGCTCCGGCGCTGCAGTCGACAGGAGGACGTACGTGAAGTAGTCGGCAATGCCGATCGGCATCTCACCTGTACGCATCCGGTTGTAGAAGTTGGCTTCGATTGGAATTTTGAACTGAGCCCAAAGGTCGGTCCAGAATCTAAATGCCTGCAATGATTCGGGCGTATCCAGGCGTGAACGCAGGCCATCGTCCGTGTAGAAATCCGATCCGTATTGGTATAGGAACGGAGCCAGGCTGAGCGCGGCCGCGGGTCCTTGGGCCGGACTTGGGTAGTAGAAGTTCATACCCATTTGCTGAAGCTCAGGCAACATCTCGAGCACATCTTGCCATGTCTCCGGCGGCTTGAGTCCCATCTGCTGCTCGATGATGTCGATTCTGTAGAACATCATGTTGAACGACTGAGTCTCGGGCAGAGCGAAGACGCCGTCGCGGAACGTGTAAGGCGTCAACATCCCCGGGCGGAACCGCGTGATGACCTCTTCAAAGTCGTCAAACTGCGTCAAGTCGACGACCGCGCCGCGGATGGCAAACTCGACAGGCAGCGTTTGCTGAGCGCCAAAGACGATGTCTGGCGCATTGCCGGAAGCGGCGGCGAGCAAGATGACCGACGTGCCTTGCGCCGTCAGAGAGCCTGCGGGCACCAAGTTGACGTTCACCGGAATGCCCGTATTTGGCGTGAAGCCTTATTCGATCATTTCTTTGATCGCCATGGCCCACTCACGACCCCAGGCCACCCACAACTCCAAGGCCTCTTTCTCGTCGTAAATGCTGCCGACTCCGGTGTAATCCTTTGTGAAGGACTCGAGGAAGCCATATACTTGATACTTGATCCGCTCGAACAACGGCGCCTTGGCCTGCGGAAACTTCTCATCGGGCCCCGCAATGTAGAAGTAGTCGATCAAGAGCGGCGAGTAACGCATGTCAAGCACGTAGTAGCCCAGACGGCTCTGCATCTCACCGAACTCGTTGATGCGCGTGTGGATCTTGTACGGGTCGTCGATCATCGTCTTAAGTTGATGGGCTGTCAGGTTGAAAACTTCAGCAATGTCGACGTTCTTTCCGGCATAACTGCGAATGCGATCCGCCTCGACCAATAGTCGCGTCCGAATCTCCTCGAGCTTGGGCAAGAGGCCCGGAATCCGCTTGTGAACTTCCCACTCCATGTAGGGATCTGGGTCGGGGCCGGTGATGTACGTAATGGCGCGTCCAATATATGAAAGCTCTCGTGTGGTAAGGTCGAGCACGCGGATCGTCTCGGCGTTGTCGCCGACTTTGACGTTCATCGTAATCGTATGCTCGCCCTCTTCGAGGTAAAAGAGGTATGGATTGCCGTCACGATCGCCAATGGCGTTGATGCCCCAGTATCGATCGTAGGAAAACACAACGTGCTTCATCTCTTCGAAGGGGAACTCGCCATCGATGAGAACCGAGCGCGCTGAAGGCGTGTGACGCCAGTTTTGAATGCTCTTGATGCCGATTTTGTAAAGACCGGACTCAGGGACCGTAAACTTCCAAGTGACCCACTGTCCACCTTTACGCCATCGCCAACCGCCAAACTCATTCAGTCGCCAATACCCTTCGGAAGGCGGATCGGAGAGAGGATCAAACCCAAATTCGGCGCGAATGGTCGGATCCGACTTTAGGTAAGGAGTCTCTGCTTGAATCTTGATGGCGACGTCCTTGACCTCTCGATAACCTTTCTCAGCATAGGTACGAGCCACTTCAGCATACGTTGGAAGGCGCTCTGCCGACCGAACTACGATCCGCCGAATGGCCATCGGCTCACGGATCGAGTGGATCGTAATCCTATTTACACCGGCCTCGAGCGGAAAGTAAAACGGATCGATGTACATGCCTTCGGGATCTTCGAAGTACTTGAATTGCCACGCCGGAGTTTCGATCTGGCGTGGGCGGATATCGTTACCCTGGTTGTCTTGCTGGGGAAGCCCGGCGTCGCGCCAGACGCGCTCGAAGGTTAGACGTCGGGCCTCACTGAATGGATAGACTCCATTCACGCGCACGTCCCGCATCGCCGAGGCGCGTTTGCCCGGGAGGGGATAATACTCGAAGCCGATCCAATATAGGCCGGTCTCGGGCACCTCAATATCCCAATGGTACGTGTCGTCCTCTTCCTCCCACAGGAGGATCTCGCCCGTAAGGCCCTCAAACTCGTTCACAGTCCGGGGCTCCGTCTGACCCTCGTGCATGACGAAGTCGGCGCCGTTTACTTCCAGATAGAAGTCTGACACGGGACGAAGCCCTTGTGCCTCCCACTCGGGCATGGCTTCGGCGTACAGCGGCTCTAGTAAGCGCGACATGTCGAATTGCGCCAAGAAATCGTCCACAACGGGCGCCGCAGTCTCTGCGGCGGAGCTTGAAGTCTGTGCGCCCGCGATCGTCGGCGCCAGGAGAGCCATCAACATCAATGCGATGCCGATGCCGATGAACCTCTTTCCTTTCAGCGCTTTACTGTCCATGACCATCCCTCCGTGTCAGTGCCGGCCGAGTTTTTTATTCCAAAGCTCCGGCTGCATTCACGATGTTTCGAATAACCTGTTCTCTGACGAACGCCACGGTATCTTCCAAGTCGGAGACGTGCGCGTAGTAGCTCGTCGTCGCAAACCAGCCCGAACCGACCTGGACGGCTGCGCCGATATCTAGATACCGCTCCGTGTCGTCGCTGAAGCCCACCGTAATCCGCGTCGAGTTTGCGCTTGGATAAAACCCTAGCTCATTCGGGTCGTCCGGCAAGGGAGGCAACGAGTCGGCGCCAAGGCCCACGAGCGCGTTTACCAGCGTCTCCACTCGGGAGGCGTCGACACTCGTGCCGGCTCGTACCCAGCCGTCGCCGCTGCGCTCGATCAAGGTCCCTTCAGGGGATCCCGATCCGCGCTGGATGCGGATATAGGTCACGTCGGAAAGCGATGCAGGAAAGAGCCTTGACCGGACCCGCGAGGCAGCGTCAAGCAACTCATCGGCGGCGGACGCAGGTCCGACGTAGATGCCGTCTCGGGACGAAGTCTTCAGGTAAACTTCAGAGCCATCTTGTACCGGCGCTCCCAAGGAAAGTGTGAGGCGATTGCCGTCCGTGAAGACGACGTTCACATCAATCGCGTTTGGATCGGTGCCAAACCCGTAATCGACGCCTTCTTGTTCGGGAAGTCGACGATTGGCCCCAACGGACCGGACGGCATCGAGGAGCGGCTCGAAGTTAAAGACGACGGTGCGATTGGACTCCCACGCCCCGGAGCTGTTGCGCGTGAACACGGTCCGAGTGCCCTCAGGCCCTGCGCTGATCGAAAGCTCTTTGACACGCTCCGGATCGAATGAGAGAAGACTGTCGTTGATGCCGAGCGCTTGGCGAACGATATGCTGTGCGTGGAATGCCGGAACCACATAAATGTCATCACGGCCGGATACGCGGAAATAGTAGTGATGTCCGTCGTCGGTCGCCGTGCCAACGTCCAACACGACCTGAGTGCCTTCCTCAAAATCGAGGGTGAGGCGGGTCGTGCCCGGCGCCGGGTAAAACTGCGCACCGGCGTATCCGGACTCGATTTGTCCGGATGCTTGGATGAGGCGCACGCTTCTCAAGAAGTGGTTGACGTCAAAGGCGACGGCTCCGCTTTCGAAGACCCACGCCGCCCCTTCTCGTTCAATTTGGATCACGTCGGGGCGATCGTCGTCGTCCGTAGCAATGGCGCTCTCAACCCGGATTCTCGATACGTCATCGGGGTTGACGCGCATGAGGTTCGAGTCGACGAACGCCATGGGGTATTCGCCGATTCCGGCGAGCGATACGTTGCTGATGGCGTATACGACGTCCGAATCGGAGGCCTTGACAAAAAGGCTCACCGGAGAGCGGAGGTTGCCGATTAAGAGCCCTTTTGATACTTCCGCTCGATCAACCAAGCGTACGATCGCCCTCGGAGGATCAAATCCAAATTCCGGATGATCGCCCGAGAGTTCGTCTGCAATCGTCAAATTGGCAAGCCGATTGAGGAGGTTAGTCACCGCCTGTTGATCCGCACGATCCTGCACCGGCAGCACGACATCCCACTCAGCCCCGTCCTTTTGCAGGACAACGCTTTGATTCTCGCGTTCGATCTCGATGCGAGAAACGTCGAAGCCCGCTAGCCCGAGGAGGTCAGGACCCGACGCGCCGAAGGCGGCCGGCGCCGAGACGACGAGAGCCAACGCTATGACGACCGCAATCAGCTTTGAAATGGATAGAATTCGATGTCCATCGACCATCCTATTCGCACCCCCGTTAGACGTGAATCCATTGAAGCGCTCTATTTTCTATACGAAAACAATAGCCCCTCGAGACGGCCGAAGCGACGCCTTGGCATCCCGTAAGACTTACCTCGGGGCTAAACAGGTTCCTCCCACGGGCGATCGCATTTTTAATGGGCGCGATTTCCTTGTGGGCATACCTGACATGCCCTATCACAAATGTGATCATACGAATGTACAGTGAGCAAAGCGGTTTTAACTTTCGACGAATGTACCATTTCGTCGTATATGAATGCAGTCCTCCCCGAATTCGGGGATAATGGCTGCTAAAGGCGGAGTTACTTTTGGCGAGTTGGCCATTTGCCGTTAACGTTTCCAAAAAGTGAGCGGTTGGGACTGCCTAACGTAGGACGTTCCCACACCTTCTGCTATCAAAGGATGTCATTGTCAACTGCAAACAGCGTGCCTGGTCGGTGGGTCGAACGGTATGGCGATACGTGGATGGTCCCCCGCACTTCCAAGGTCTCCGATCAGTGTGATGCTACATGCGACCTTTGGACCCCACTTCAGGCTAAGCTTTTACTTTACACCTCGATGCCGAGATTCCTTCTCAATTATTTAATATGCGTGAGATTGTAGGCGGGTGACTGGCTAGGGGCCTTCTCTTCGAGATTCATGTGTGTTTTTCAGCAGCTTTGTTTTCGAACGCTCGTGATTTGACGTGCATGCAAGGTTGGATCGCCGAGGGGAAAGCGCCATATCAATGATGGATCGACAATAAACAGAGCGCTTCGACGAAGCCTTTCGGCTTGGCGAAGCGCCCTTTGAAGTTTACAAATTGATGCCCAGGGCGCCGCCTAACGCTCCGGCGCCGAAGCTCCACAATGCCCTAGTCAACCAGTACGACGTAGCGACGTCCCCCCACGAGAATCCGCTCTGGAACAGGGTCGCCGACACGGCAAAATATATTAGTCCGACAAGGCCTCCGTGGAGCCAGCCCACTCGCCCACTCCTCTTGCCTGCAAGCATGCCGCCTATGGCGATGCTGATATAGCCAAACCACGGCACATCAGCGTCAAAACCTTCCCAAGCGGTCAACGAAACCGCGAGACCCATGAGGACCGCTCCGGCGAAGGTGATTGCAAAACCAAGGAACGTACCTCCAAGGACGGCGCCGATCGAGAATCGGGCAGACGAGCCACTTTCACCAGCACCTCCGCGCCCAATCATCTGGCGTACCTCCAGTCGTCTCACATTGAGCGTTGCTGTGGAACGTTGCTATGGAAGTCTATATGCAACGAAGAGCGTCGAGTATGTCCATCACCGTATCAAAAAGTCAAAATAGGCGCCCGACTCCGGTTTGATTTCAAGCTCGATCGCTCTTACGCGCGCTCGCTTGGGACCGCGCAGCATCGAGCGCCGCAGGAGCTGCAATTTGCTCGTCTCCCCTTCCGCCTCAACCTCCACCCGACCGTCCGGCAGGTTTTGGACGAACCCGTATAACCCGAGCTCCCGGGCCTTGCGCTGTACAAACAAGCGGTATCCGACCCCTTGGACGCGGCCTTCGACACACATGTGCCAACGCTGTGAGGCCAATCTACCTCACTCCTTATTCATTTACGGATCAATGAGGAGTGTGCGTGTGAACGGATCCCACAGGAGCGTTAGGTCGACAAGATCGGCGAACTGGATCGGAAGGTACAGCTCTCCGCTGCGAACCAACGGTGGATGGGACAATTTCACGGGGCGTCCGTCGTAGATCCATTCGACGCCATCCGTCTCGCCCACAAGGAAGTGAAACCCTCGAATTCCCGTCACTCGACCCGTACCGACATCCCAGCGGAGCCGGGCGCCCGTAAGGGCCTCCCAGTCGGAGGCGCTCAGGTAGATCGTATCGAGCGTGACGACGGGTTCGTGCTTCAGCCTTGCCGTCGATCCATGGCGCAGGACACGGACGTACTGGGCGCCTTGCCGATCGTGACGTGTGAATCCCCATGATCCGGCCGTGACCATCGTTCCGTTGCTTTCATTGATATGGACGAACTCAACGGGTTGTGACGCGGTCCTTAGCGTGACGACCGTCCGGAGGGGCGCGACATCCCACGCTTCGATTCCGTGGTCAACGCTCACCAAGAGCTCCATTTGACCGTCTAGGTCAAGGTCACCCGTTCCAAGCACTTGATCCGTTGAAACGAGGCGATTTTGCGGCGCTCCTTGCGGAACAAGCGTACCGCCCTGCCCTGATTCGAACACATATACGAGCCCTCTCGAGGTCGAAAGGAACACTTCATCTCCGGGACCTGCGCGAAAGTCGCCGACGGCTAGGAACGTGTGGCCACCCCAAACATAATTCTCCCACGTGCGCACGAGCGCGCCCGGTGCGTCCTCTTGACCTTGAGCCCAGTCCAACACGACGACGTGGTCCAGGTCGCGGGCGACGACGATCTCGTCCCTCTCGTCGGAATCGATGTCCCCGGCAGCAGCGAAACGCACGCCGCGGCGAATCTCGCCAAGCTCCTCCGCGGCATACCCTGTTCCATCCCACCGGAATACCTGTAATTCCCCCGAATTCGTGAGGAGCGCGAGGTCCGTCATTCCCCATCCGTCGAGGTCGAGCGGAAGGAGTTGGACAATGTCGTCCCACGCATACCGTACCTGATCGACGAGTTGAAACGATGCTCCGTCAAATCCGAATATCGCTACGACGCCGGGCGCGGCCGATCCGGCCCACACCTCATCGGCTCCGTCCCCGTCGTAATCCGCAACTGCGATCGAGCTGATCGCTCCCGCCGGATGGCGAATCCTCCCGATCATGCGCGGGCCTTCTGGTTCTGTCGCATAAACGGAGATTACGTCCTTTGCGAGCACCGCAATGTCGAGCGAGCCATCCCCGTCCACATCGCCGGCCGCTGCTTGCTCTACGGGTTCGGACGTCGGGTGCTGCCACGACTCGACCCATACGAACGAAACGCCTTGCGCGAGCAGCGTTTGGCTTAACCAACACACGAGCGTCGAGACGGCCAGTAAAGTGACGAGCAAGGCGGCAATGCCATTCCGGGCGGAGCCACCCGGGCGGCAAAATGGGCGGAACCTCACGATTCGGCCTTCTCCTTGATCGCGGACAACATCTTGTCGACGTTGATTTCAAGGGCTTTCTTGAGTACCGGATTGAATATTGCATCGAGCATCGGTACGCCGAGTTCCGCATCGCATGTCAACTCGACCCGGACAGTGCCGTCTGCCTCCGGGGTGAACCGCCACTCGCCCTCGAACTTCTTGACGTCTCCTTCGATCTGCTTGTACGTTATTTTGGGCGTCTCGTCGTCAAACGTATCTCGCTCAGTCCACTTCAAGTCGCGCCCAATCACATGGACATGCCAGCGTGTCGTCGTCCCGTTCCCATCTTGTTCGAGCACGGTTACGTCCTTCACGTCGGGCATGTACTTGGGGAAGTCCTCCATGCGCCTCGCCAACTGATATACGGTGTTCACGTCCGCTGAAATCACCGTCGATCGCTCGACGTACGGCAAGCACGATCACTCCATTCCGCTGTAGCTCATCACCTGGCGCGCCTGTT
>Ga0182742_1005858_pt1 | contig 10113 bp, 6 predicted proteins | sample eDN5th37CBELigMG_FD_128880 | JGI IMG/M metagenome (GOLD analysis project Ga0182742, IMG submission 128880) | Enriched Miracle-Growth compost microbial communities from Emeryville, California, USA - eDNA 5th pass 37_C BE-Lig MG (version 2)... ... | reverse complement strand
TCCCGCTCAAGGAAAACACCGACAAGGCGATCGACATCGCCGCGAAGAACCACGTCATGGTGAAGAAGGTCGTCGTCGTGCGCCGCACCGGCGGCAAGACTGGCTGGGCGCCGGGCCGCGACCTCTGGTATCACCAGGAAGTGCACAGCGTGCCGCGCGATTGTCCGCCGGCCAGGATGAAGGCGGAGGATCCACTCTTCATCCTCTACACATCTGGCTCGACCGGCAAGCCGAAGGGTGTTCTGCACACCACGGCCGGCTACCTCGTCTATGCCTCGATGACGCACAAATACGTCTTCGACTACCAGGACGGCGATGTCTACTGGTGCACGGCCGATGTCGGCTGGGTCACCGGCCATTCCTACATCGTCTATGGGCCGCTGGCGAACCGCGCGACGACGCTGATGTTCGAGGGCGTGCCGAATTTCCCCGATTACGGTCGCTTCTGGGAAGTGATCGACAAGCACAAGGTCAATATCTTCTATACCGCGCCGACGGCGATCCGCGCCCTGATGGGCGCCGGCGACGATTTCGTGAAGCGCTCCGAGCGGACCTCGCTGCGCCTGCTCGGCTCCGTCGGCGAGCCGATCAACCCGGAAGCCTGGGAATGGTATTACAACGTGGTCGGCGAAAGGCGCTCGCCCATCGTCGATACCTGGTGGCAGACGGAGACCGGCGGCATCATGATCTCGCCGCTGCCGGGCGCGACGGAATTGAAGCCCGGTTCGGCGACGCGGCCCTTCTTCGGCATCAAGCCGGAGGTGGTCGACAATGAGGGCCATGTGCTCACCGGCGCTGCCGACGGCAATCTGTGCATCGTCGACAGCTGGCCGGGCCAGATGCGCACGGTCTATGGCGACCACAAGCGCTTCGTCGAGACCTACTTCTCCACCTACAAGGGCAAGTATTTTACCGGCGACGGCTGCCGGCGCGACGAGGACGGCTATTACTGGATCACCGGCCGCGTCGACGACGTGCTCAACATTTCCGGCCATCGCCTCGGCACGGCGGAAATCGAATCGGCGCTCGTCTCCCATCATCTGGTGTCGGAAGCCGCTGTCGTCGGCTATCCGCACAGCCTCAAGGGTCAGGGCATCTATTGCTATGTCTCGCTGATGGCCGGCGAAGAGGGCAATGACGCGCTGCGCCAGGACCTCGTCAAGCATGTGCGCAAGGAGATCGGCCCGATCGCGACACCGGACAAGATCCAGTTCGCGCCCGGCCTGCCGAAGACGCGCTCCGGCAAGATCATGCGCCGCATCCTGCGCAAGATCGCCGAGGACGATTTCGGCGCTCTTGGCGATACGTCGACGCTCGCCGATCCTGGCGTCGTGGACGATCTGATCGCCAACCGCCAGAACAAGGCGGCCGGCTGATCGCCTTCCGGACCAAAGCGAAACGGCGGCCAACCGGCCGCCGTTTTCGTTCGAGTGCTGCTTTTCGGAAGGCCGCCCTCCCTGCCCACGATGGACGGGAGCAGGTGAGCCGGATTCTTTCGATTCAAAAATCGATCGCCCTGCCCTTGATCTCCCAATCGCCGAAGCGTGCCGGATCGGCGCCGCCGCGTCCGCCGATTTCCGGCGCGGGTTCCAAGGGCTTTGCCGCCCTGCGGCGCGCCTCGGCTTCCTCAAGCGCGCGAATGGCGGCGGGGGGCAGCACCTTGCGGCCGTCGTCGTGATTGTCGTTGTCGCTTTGCATGAAATTGGGCATCCTTCCCGATATTGAAGAATTCCTGCTCGCTTCCCATCATATAGGAACGTGAAGGCGTTGTGGAAAGCGTTGATTCACGTGAAACATTCCCTTGACAGCAGGGGAGTGGCAACCCGGCAAAGAGACTGACAGGAGCCGAAAACGCATGAACCTCATTCGCACAGCCATGCTGCTCGCCGTCATGACGGCGCTTTTCATGGGCGTCGGCCTGCTCATCGGCGGCAAGAGCGGGATGATGATCGCGTTTGTCGTCGCCGTCGCCATGAATTTCTTCTCCTACTGGAATTCCGACCGCATGGTGCTTTCCATGTACGGCGCCAAGGAGGTCGATGAGCGCAGCGCGCCGGAATATTACGGCATCGTGCGCGATCTGGCGCAGCGTGCCGGTCTGCCGATGCCGCGCGTCTTCGTTATCAATAGCGACCAGCCGAACGCCTTTGCCACCGGCCGCAACCCGCAGAATGCCGCCGTCGCCGCCTCGACCGGCCTTCTTCATGCGCTCACCTATGAAGAGGTGGCGGGCGTGATGGCGCACGAGCTTGCCCATATCCAGAACCGCGACACGCTGACCATGACGCTGACGGCGACGCTTGCCGGTGCGATCTCCATGCTCGCCAATTTCGCCATGTTCTTCGGCGGCAGCGGCAACCGGGAGAACAACAATCCGCTCGGGTTCATCGGCGTGCTGATCGCCATGATCGTCGCGCCCTTCGCCGCCATGCTGGTGCAGATGGCGATCAGCCGGACGCGCGAATATTCCGCCGACCGGCGCGGCGCGGAAATCTGTGGTAACCCGCTGTGGCTGGCCTCCGCCCTCAAGAAGATCGCCATTGCCGCCGGCCGTATTCCCAACGAGGCGGCCGAGCACAATCCCGCGACCGCGCATATGTTCATCATCAATCCGCTGTCGGGCGAGCGCATGGACAACCTGTTCTCGACCCATCCGGATACGGGAAATCGCATCGCCGCGCTGGAGGAAATGGCCGGGAAAATGCGGACGCGCTCGACGGAACCGGTCCGGACTGATAATCCGGCACGCAAATCGCGCTCCGTACCGACGACGGGCTGGGGACGCGGTGGTTCCGAGCCACCCAAAGGTCCCTGGTCTTGAGCGAAGAAAAGCAGAAAAACAGATCCCATTCGAAACGACATCCCGGCAGCAAGGGCGCAAGGCCCGCTGAGCCTGCCGCGAACCACCCTGAAAAGCCGGGCCTGCGCGCCCGCCAGGCCGCTGCCAAGATCCTCGGTGCGGTCGTCGACCGCAAGACGCCGCTCGACGGCATGCTGGATGTGGAGAACGGCAATCCCGCCTATCGGCAGCTGGGCGATGCCGACCGGGCGCTTGTGCGCGCCATCCTCAACACGGCGCTTCGCCATCTGCCGCGCATCGAGATCATCCTCAACACGCTGGTCGGCACGCCCCTGCCGGAAGGCGCGCGGGCGCTTCACCATGTGCTGACCGTCGCGGCCGCGCAGATCCTCTATCTCGACGTGCCGGATCACTCGGCCGTGGATCTTGCCGTCGAGCAGGCGCAGATCGATCCGCGCAACCGGCGTTTCGCCAGTCTTACCAATGCAGTGCTGCGCCGCCTGTCGCGCGAAAAGGCCTCGCATCTTTCGGCAACCCGCACGGTTTCCGTCGTACCGGACTGGTTCCATCAAAAGCTCGTCGCCGTCTATGGTTCCGAGCATGCCGCGCGCATTGCCGATGCGCTGCTCGAACCGTCCGCCATCGACCTCACCGTCAAGTCAGATCCCGAAGGCTGGGCAGAGCGCCTTGGCGGTCTGGTCCTGCCGACCGGCTCGGTGCGCCTGCCCGCCGATTCGGGCGCCATTCCGGCGCTGGAGGGGTTCGAAGCCGGTGAATGGTGGGTGCAGGACGCAGCGGCGAGCCTTCCGGCCAGGCTCTTTTCGCCCCTTGCCGGCAAGCGTGTTGCCGATCTTTGCGCCGCGCCCGGCGGCAAGACCGCGCAGCTCGCCCTCGCCGGGGCCGATGTCATCGCCCTCGACCAATCGGGCAACCGGCTGAAGCGGCTTGTCGGCAATCTCGATCGTCTTGCTCTTTCGGCGACCGCCGTCGAGGCCAATATGGCGGATTACCGCCCGGAAGAACTGTTCGACGCCGTGCTGCTCGATGCCCCCTGCTCTTCCACCGGCACGATCCGCCGCCACCCCGATGTGCTCTGGACCAAGGGACCGGAAGACATCGAGAAACTTGCCCGCCTGCAGGAGCGGCTGCTGCGCCACGCGCTGACGCTGGTCAAGCCGGGCGGGGAGCTCGTCTTCTCCAACTGCTCGCTGGATCCGGCCGAAGGCGAGCACATGGTCGCCCGGGTGCTTGCCGACAATCCGGCCTGGCGCATCGAGCCGGTCGAGCGCACCGACTGGCCCGGGCTGGAAGCGGCGGTATCGCCGCGCGGAGAGCTTCGCACCACGCCCGCCATGCTGCCGGCGACCGGTGGCTATGCCGGCGGCCTCGACGGCTTCTATGCCGTGCGGCTTCGCCATGCCGGCTGAGCAGAACCGGCCGTTTCCGCAAACTGCCAGCGTCATCAACAGTCCATCGCTCGGCGATGAATTGACGCCGCTCCTTTCCTCAGCCTACCTATAGGTCAGGAGGCATTGTTAACCATGCAGCTTTCCGACCGGCAGCGGCTTCTCTATCTGTATTTGCGTGAGGGTTGGCGACGGTTCTCGCGCAGGCTCGCCCTCGGGCGAATCAGCGCCATGCGCTTTTCCGGCGGCACGCCTGAACGGTTGATCGTCGCGCCGACGGACCTGCATCCCGCCGATTCCTTCGCCGGCGAAGAAATCGTCGCCGGCCGCTTTCCGTTGGCGGGCCGTATCCTCGAATGCGATGGGGAGTCGCCCTTCGCGCTGGAGCTTCCTTCCGAGGAATTCGCCGTGCGCCTGCATTCCTTCGGCTGGCTCAGGCATATGCGGCTGGTCGATCCGGAGCAGGCGGCGCATACGACGCGCTTCATCGTCGACGACTGGCTGCAAAGCCATGGCCGTGTCATCGGCGGCCTTGCCTGGCGGCCTGAGATCGCGGCGCAGCGCATCATTGCCTGGCTTTCCCATTCTCCGGTCGTGCTGAAGGATGCGGATTATCCCTTCTATCGGCGCTTCCTGAAGAGCCTTGCCTTCCAGGTCCGCTATCTTCGCCATGTCGCCGATACGACGCGGGACGGCGAGCCGCGGCTGAGGGTCCGCATCGCGCTTGCCATGGCCTCCATCGCCATGCCCGCCTCCCCGTCGCGCATGCGCAAGGCCGCGCGCCATCTCAATGAGGAACTCGACCGGCAGATCCTTCCCGATGGCGGCCATTGCTCGCGCAATCCGCGTGCGGCCCTCGATCTGCTGCTCGACCTGCTGCCGCTGCGCCAGACCTATGTCAATCTCGGCCATGACATGCCGGCGCAGCTCATTCCCTGCATCGACCGCATCTATCCGGCCCTGCGTTTCTTCCGCCACCAGGGCGGCGAGCTCGCCTTGTTCAACGGCGCCACCTATACGCTGGCGAACGAGTTGATGTCGGTGCTGCGCTATGACGAGACGGGCGGCGCCCCGTTCAAGGCGCTGCCGTCCAGCCATTACGATCGCCTGGCGGTGAACGAGACCGTCGTGCTGATGGATACGGGCGTGCCCCGGTCGGTCGATCTGTCCGCGACGGCATCGGCGGGCGCGCTTTCCATCGAAATGTCCTCAGGCAGGAACCGTTTCATCGTCAATTCCGGGCGGCCGCGCTTTGCCGGCGAGGCGCTGCGGCAGATGTCGCGCACCACCGCCGCCCATTCCGTCGCGACGCTTCAGGATACCTCCTCCGCGCGCATCTCCACCTCGCGTTTCCTCGGGCCGATCATCGTCGGCGGGGTCAGCAAGGTGGACGTCTCGCGCGCCGAGCGCCAGTCCGGCGCCGACAGCGTGACGGCGACCCATGACGGCTATCTCAAGCGCTTCGGCCTTCTTTACGAGCGCGATATCCTCGTCGCGGCGTCGGGCAACGAGATCCGCGGCCGCGAACGCTTCTACAAGCCGGGCGATCCGGACGGTCCCGTCGAGCGCGGCACGGCCGTGGTGCGCTTCCACATCCATCCGACGATCCAGCTCTACCGGGTCTCGTCCAACGAGACGCGGCTGATCGCGCCGGATGGCGAAGCCTGGGCGCTGACCTGCGTCGATGTCGCGGTCGAGGAGGAGGAGGACGCCTTCTTCGCCGATCCGTCCGGCGTCAGGGCGTCGCGCCAGCTCGCCTTGACCATGCCGCTTGCCAAGGTGGCCGAAATCCAGTGGTCGCTGGTGCGGCAGCGCTGAAGGAAGGATTCTCAAGGATCCGGGTCGGCTTTCGGTTTTCTCACGGCGGCACCTGTGTTAACGGGGCGCATGACCATCCGGCCCCCCCTCCCGGGCCGTCAGAACGGAGCGTCCCATGGCCGTCATTTCCAAGAAAATCCCCGCCCCCGATCGCGTCGCCCTGCGCACGGCGCTTCTGTCCGTGTCCGACAAGGCGGGCATCGTCGAGCTTGCCCGCGCGCTGGCTGAAAAGGGCGTGCGCCTCCTGTCGACGGGCGGCACGCACAAGGCGCTGCGGGATGCCGGCCTTGCGGTCACCGACGTTTCCGAGGTCACCGGCTTTCCGGAGATCATGGACGGCCGCGTTAAGACGCTGCATCCCTCGGTCCATGGCGGCCTGCTGGCAATCCGCGACGATGCGGAGCATGTCGAGGCGATGAAGGCGCACGGCATCGACGCCATCGACCTTGCGGTGATCAATCTCTACCCGTTCGAGGAGGTTCGCGCCAAGGGCGGCGACTATCCGACGACGGTGGAGAATATCGATATCGGCGGCCCGGCGATGATCCGCGCCGCGGCCAAGAACCATGCCTATGTGACGATCCTCACCGATCCGGCCGACTATCCTGCCCTTCTGGAGGAAGTGGCCGACGGCTCGACCTCCTATGCCTTCCGCCAGCGCATGGCGGCCAAGGCCTATGCCCGTACGGCGGCCTATGATGCGGCCATCTCCAGTTGGTTCGCCGAAGCGCTCGATATCGCCATGCCGCGTCACCGCGTGCTCGGCGGCGTGCTGAAGGAAGAGATGCGCTACGGCGAGAACCCGCACCAGAAGGCGGGTTTCTACGTGACCGGCGAAAACCGCCCCGGCGTCGCCACCGCCACGCTGCTGCAGGGCAAGCAGCTTTCCTACAACAATATCAACGATACGGATGCCGCTTTCGAGCTCGTCGCCGAGTTCCTGCCGGAAAACGGCCCGGCCTGCGCGATCATCAAGCATGCCAATCCCTGCGGCGTCGCCACCGGCAAGACGTTGAAGGAGGCCTATGCCCGGGCGCTCGCCTGCGACCCGGTCTCGGCCTTCGGCGGCATCATCGCGCTCAACTCGACGCTCGACGGCGAGACGGCGGAAGAGATCGTAAAACTCTTCACCGAAGTCATCATCGCACCGGATGCCGATGAGAAGGCCCGCGCCGTCATCGCCGGCAAGCCGAACCTGCGCCTCCTGGTGACGGGCGCCCTGCCCGATCCGCGCCTGCCCGGCCTTTCCGCCAAGACGGTTTCGGGCGGTCTGCTGGTGCAGAGCCGTGACAACGGCATGGTGGAGGATCTCGAACTCAAGGTCGTCACGAAGCGTGCGCCGACGGCGCAGGAACTGGAAGACATGAAGTTCGCCTTCAAGGTCGCCAAGCACGTCAAGTCGAATGCGGTGGTCTATGCCAAGGACGGCCAGACGGCCGGTATCGGCGCCGGCCAGATGAGCCGGGTCGATTCCGCCCGCATCGCCGGGCTGAAAGCCGAGGAAGCCGCCAAGGCCATGGGGCTTGCCGAGCCGCTGACGCGCGGTTCGGCCGTTGCTTCGGAGGCCTTCCTGCCCTTTGCCGACGGCCTGCTTTCGGCGATCGCCGCCGGCGCGACGGCGGTCATCCAGCCCGGCGGTTCGATGCGCGATGCGGAAGTCATCGCCGCGGCCGACGAGGCCGGGGTCGCCATGGTCTTCACCGGCATGCGCCACTTCCGCCACTGAGCCGCATTCTTCGCGATTGGTCGGGCCTGCCCCCGACCATGCATAGGGGCGTGCAGTCCCCTAAGCTTTCAAGCCTCGATTTTCGCCGCCGGATAGGGTGTGCGCAGCAGAAGCAGGAAGCCCGCGACAAGGAAGACGATGAGCGCCATCATGCCGATGCGGGCGGAGCCGGTTGCGGTGGTGATGAGCGCGACGGAGAGCGGGGCGAGGAAGGACGTGGCGCGGCCGGAAAGGGCATAGAGGCCGAAATAGCGGCCTGCCTCGTCCGGATGGATGCTTCTGGCGAGATAGGACCGCGCCGAGGCCTGGACGGGGCCGAAGGCGATGCCGATCAGAAGCCCGTAGAGGATATAGGCCTTCTCCGCCGCGGTGCCGAACAGGCCGCCGGAATCCGCGGTCGAAAGCGGCAGCAGGCCGAACAGGGTGAAGCCCGGCCCGGTCGAGACGATGCCGACGGTCGCGACGATCAAGCAGACGAGGCTTGCCGTCACCACGGTTTTCGAGCCGAGCCGGCTGTCCAGCCGGCTGGCATAAAGACAGCCGCCGATGGCGACGACATTGAGGATGATGCCGTAGATGCCGAGCTCGAAGGTCTGCCAGGCGAACATGCCGGCGGCGAAGGCGCCGCCGAGCGCCAGAAGGCCGTTGACGCCGTCCTGATAGATCATGCGGGCGAGAAGGAAACGCAGGATGCCGGATTTCCGTCTGAGATCGCCGAGGGCCGCCGAAAGATCGGCAAGGCCGACGCGGATCGCGGCACCCAGCGGCCGCTGCCGGTTCTGATCGGGCGTGAAAAAGAACATCGGCAGGATGAAGACGAGATACCAGAGCGCCGAGATCGGGCCGGTGATGCGGGCATCCTCGCCGGTCGCGGCGTCGAGCCCGAAGAGCGGGGCAAGGCCGATCGCCGTCCGGCCCGTCGCGGGGTTCGCCGCAAGAAGCGTGACGACGGCGATGAGCACGATCATGCCGCCGAGATAGCCAAGCCCCCAGGCGATATTGGAGATACGGCCGATCTGCGCCGGCTCGACGAGTCGGGGCATCATGGAATCGTTGAAGACGATCGAGAACTCGGCCGCGACGGTCGCCAGCACGATCATCGCCAGCGCGAAGACGATACTGCTGCCGGGCGCGGCATACCAGAGCGCGGCAAGGGACAGGATCTTGATCACCGCGAAGCCGGCGATCCAGGGTTTTCGCGCGCCGGAGGCGTCGGCGATCGAGCCCATGACGGGGGCGAGAAGCGCGATCACGATGCCCGATATGGTGAGCGTATAGCTCCAGGCCGCCTGGCCGGCGGCGGGATCCTCGGCTAGGCGCGAGACGAGATAGGGGCCGAAAATGAAGGTGGTGACGACGGTGAAGAAGGGCTGAGCCGCCCAGTCGAACAGCATCCAGCCCGTTATGCCGAGACGGCCAGCCCGCGATCTTCCCGTTTCCGCCACCGTCCGTCTGCTCCCCGAATCGCCGCGGCGGGTCGCGCGGCGGCTGCCGCGGACGCTAGCATTTGCGGGCGGCCGGGTTCAACCGGGGCGTCCACCGCGGCCAGGGCACCGCAGCCGGGCAACCGGCTGCGATAATACTGGATGGACTACCGCGCCTCCGCCAGATCGCTGAGGATGCCGGCGGCGACGCTGACCTTGGCGAGCGTAGCCTCGCCCGCTTCCGTCAGCCCGGAAAGGTTGGCGGTCACGCGGGCGAGCCGTTCCTTTTCCGTCTGTTGCCAGGCCGCGAGCGGGGCCTTGTCGCCCTTGTGGCGCGAAAGGACCGCCGTTGTGAGATCCCGGCGGGCATTGGCGATATCGCTGAGGCTGCGCTGCAGGGCGAGCGCCTCGTAGAGATCGCCGGTCGGGATGCGGCTTGCCGCCGAAAGCAGCCGGCCGATATTGAGCGCGGTGCTGACACCGGCGAAGGTCTGCGCCGTCTTGCCGAGCGAATCGCCCGTCGCGCCGGCGATCAGCATCACCTCGGGCACGAAGGTCAGCATGGAGAGCGTCGCGATCTCCTCCGCGAGATCGCTCGGCACGCCCTCGTCCTCATAGGCATGGGCCTTGCGGCGGACCTCGTCGCCGGCGGCCTGCGAAATCAGCGTCGCCAGGTTCGGGCGGAGCTGCTTCAGCGCCTGCTTGAGCTTGTGCACCGCCTCGCCGATGGGACCGGCAACGGCGCCGGTCGTCAACAGCAGGCCGGTGACGGAGGCATAGATGCGACCGATCTCCTCGTAGAGCTCGTTCTGGACGGAGCCGGAGACCTGGTTGTCCAGGGCGTCGACGCCGGCATAGAGCGCCTGCAGCCCGTAGCCGTCGCGGGCGATAACGGCGGCCTTGACCGCGTTTGCCGGGCCGAAGCCGGTGCCGTCGGTC
>Ga0182742_1005856_pt1 | contig 10116 bp, 5 predicted proteins | sample eDN5th37CBELigMG_FD_128880 | JGI IMG/M metagenome (GOLD analysis project Ga0182742, IMG submission 128880) | Enriched Miracle-Growth compost microbial communities from Emeryville, California, USA - eDNA 5th pass 37_C BE-Lig MG (version 2)... ... | reverse complement strand
CAGGTAGTCGACGACCACCGGCGAGCCGGGCGCCAGCGAGGTCTTCACCCACGGCGGCACCGAGAGGCCGCGCTCCACCGCCTTCTTGGCCACCAGCCCGGCGGCCGTCATGACCGACGGGTTCGAGGTGTTGGTGCAGCTGGTGATGGCGGCGATCACCACGTGCCCGTCGGTCAACCCGAAGCGCTGCCCGTCGAGCTCGACGGCCACCCCGTCCTCGGGCCCGGTCTCGGTCCCGAGGCGCAGGCCCGTGCTGCTCGACGGGTCGTCGGGGTCGACGCCCGCCATGGCCGCGGGCGGGTCGCTGGCCGGGAACGAGAGCGCCGACGCGTCGTCGATCGGCGCGCCCGGGAGGCGGCGGGCCCCGGCCTGCTCCGGCGGGCGGACGGCGGCCAGCGCCTGGCGGAACCGGCGGCGGAGGCCGCCGATCGGGACCCGGTCCTGCGGCCGGCTGGGCCCGGCCACCGAGGCCTCCACGTCGCCCAGGTCCACCTCCACGACGTCGGAGTAGGACGAGAGGGGCGCGTCGGCGGCCCACAGCCCCTGGGCCTTGGCGTGGGCCTCGACCAGGGCGATGTGGTCCTCGTCGCGGCCGGTGGCGCGCAGGTAGCGCAGGACGGCGTCGTCCACCGGGAACAGCGTGGCCGTGGAGCCGAACTCGGGGGACATGTTGGCGATGGTCGCCCGGTCCTCCACCCGGAGCGCAGCGACGCCGTCGCCGACAGCCTCCACGAAGCAGCCCACGACGTTGTGGGCCCGCAGGGCCTCGGTGACGGTGAGGACGAGGTCGGTGGCGGTCACGCCCTCCCGGAGGTGGCCGGTGAGGTGGAGGGCCACCACCCGGATGCCGCCCAGCACGACGGGCTCGCCGAGCATGGCGGCCTCGGCCTCGATGCCGCCGACGCCCCAGCCCAGCACGCCGAGCCCGTTCACCATCGGCGTGTGCGAGTCGGTGCCGAGCACGGTGTCGGGCACGACGAGGCCGTCGCGGACCACCGCCACCCGGGCGAGGTGCTCGAGGTTCACCTGGTGGCAGATGCCCGCTCCTGGCGGGAAGACGGTCAGGCCGCGGAAGGCCTGCTGCCCCCAGCGCAGGAACCGGTAGCGCTCGGCGTTGCGCTCGTGCTCGATGGCCTGGTTGCGCTCGAGGGCGTCGGGCCGGCGGGCCACCTCGGCCACGATCGAGTGGTCGATCACCAGCTCGACGGGGATCTCGGGCGCCACGGCGCCGGCCTGGCCGCCGGCGGCCACCACCGCGTCGCGGAGCGCCGCGAGGTCGGCGACGACCGGCACGCCCGTGAAGTCCTGCAGGAGGATGCGGGTCGGGCGGAAGGGCACCTCGCTCGGGCGGTGCGCCGGGTCCCAGGCGGCCAGGCGCTCCACGGCGCCGGCGGCGGCCTCGTCCGTGTCGGCGGCCCGGGCGACCCCTTCCAGGAGGATGCGCACGGTGCGCGGCAGGCGATCGAGGTCGCTCACCAGCTGGTCGAGGGCGACGACCTCGAGATCGGCGTCGGGCAGCGGGAGACGGATGCGCGGAGCCATGCCGCCTCCGTACCACGGACGCCGGCTCCTATCCCCCGGAAAGGGTGGCGCCGCGGGGCAGACGAGCGGAGGGCAGGACGCCCGCTGCGAGTCAGGCGGTGCGCGGCGGCCAGGAGGCCGCTCGCCGGGGCGGCGAGACCGGTGTGCGAGTGGCGCCGCGGCACACGAGCGGAGGCCACGGATGGCCGGAGCGAGTCAGCGAAACGCTGTCCCGTCGAAGCGGTCGACGGTCACGAAGGCGTCCACCGGGTCGCGGCGGAGGCGGGTGATGTGGCGGGCGGGGCGGCCGAGCGGGATGGCGGCGGCCAGCACGTGGTGCTCGGGGAACCCGATGAGCTGGCGCACCGCCGGCTCCTGGCGCACCAGGACGGTGGTGATGACACCGCCGTACCCGTGGTCGCGCGCCGCCAGCAGGACGTTGTGGCAGAAGGGGTAGACCGAGGCGCCGGCGCTGATGCTCAGCCGCCCGAGGCCGCTGTCCATGGCGGTGAGGCGCTCGAGGTCGGCGGTCACGAGCAGGAGGACCGGCGCGGCCCGCACCACGGCCGCCGACGTGCCCCGCACCGAGGGCAACGGCGTGCGGCGGGCCTCGTCGAGGTCGATCGGCTGCGTCGACGGCTGGCCCGGCGGGTTCCGCCAGTAGGCCTCCGAGGCGACGAAGGGGACGAGGCCCGCCCGGTAGAAGGCCTGGTCCTCGCGCTGGGCCAGCTCCCAGAGCTCCGCCAGCCGCTCGCGCGTGGCCGGGTCGCGCACCACCACGACGTGCCAGGCCTGGCGGTTGCCGCCGTTGGGCGCGAAGCGGGCGTGGTCGAGGATGTCGAGCAGCACCTCGTCCGGCACCGGCTCGTCGGTGAACTCACGGGTGGCGGGCGTGGTCCGCATGACGTGGCGCAGCTCCATGCCGCCCAGTGTGGACCCGGGCCGGTCACGCGAGGGCGGCCAGCAGCTCCTCGCGGGTGGCGCCGGGCAGCGGGTAGCGGGGCGCGCCGGCCCCGGCGCCCAGCACCCGGTCGAGCACGCCGGGGGCGGCCAGCACCTCGCCGGGCAGCGCCAGGAGGTTGGCGATGGCGCCGTAGGCCCGTGCCACCACGGGATCGCCGGTGGCCACGCCCGCCACGAGCGCCTTGCTGACCACCCAGGCCGGGTCGTCCGGCTCGTAGGGCTCGCCGCGGGCGTCCGCCAGGAGCTCGGCCTGGCGGTGGCGGTCGAGGGCGGCGGTCGCCCGGTACAGCGGCTCGGCGGTGGCGGCGGTGGCCTCGTCCACGCGCCGGACCAGCTTCTCCGGCTCGTCGTCCTCCGCCTGGCGCAGCACGTCACGCACCGCCCGGATCTGGACGAGCCCGATGGACAGGCCCCGACCGAAGGCGGGATCCGTGCACGCCCAGCTGTCGCCCACCGCCACGACGCCGGTGACCACCGGCATCCCGTCGACGACCAGCCGCCGCCAGCGGTCCTCGCCCACCGCCATCACGTCCACGCCGGTGAGCGGCTCGCCCTCACCCCAGTGGGCCGCCAGGGGGTAGAGGGCCAGCGCGGCGTGCCAGCGGGCGGGGTCGCGCAGCGCCCGCATCGGGGTGTCCTCGACGTGGCTGATGAGCGCCACCGACCAGGTGGAGTTGTCGGCGGGGAGCGTGACCACGGTGAGGGAGTCGTGGTGCTGGAGCAGGCCGCCCCGGATCTCGGGCATGGCGTCGCTCCGGAAGTGGCGGCTGGCGTACACCAGCCGGCCGCCGGAGCGCTCCTCCGCGGGCGCCGCCGCGCCGATGGCCGCCAGCCAGTCGGGGAGCGGGGAGCGCCGACCGCAGGCGTCGACCACCAGGTCGGCCTCCACCACCTCGCCGCCGGCGGTGAGCACCCCGGAGACGTGCGGGACCGGGGCCGTCCGAGGGGTGGTGGCCCGCAGCCCGGTCACGGCCACGCCGCGCCGCACGACCAGCCTGGGGGTGCGGGCCGCCACACGGGCGGCGGCGGCTTCGACCACGGGCCGGCGGGCGGTGAGGTTGACGAGCCGGGCGTCGGCGGGATCGGGTGCCACGCCGGGCGCGCCGAGCAGCCGCCGGAACGGGTCGACCCGCGCGGCGCCGGCGGCGGCGAGCTCGGCCACCAGCTCCGGCACGAGCTCCTCGGCTTCCAGGCGCCAGCGGGCCAGCAGGTAGTGGGGCTGGCGGAACTGGGGCACCCCCCGCCGCTCCCAGGTCGCCCAGCTCGCTGCGGGGTCCGGCGCGGGCGCCGGGTCCCGCTCCAGGATCGTGACGTCGTGGCCGTCACGGGCCAGGACCGTGCCGAGCACCAAGCCGTGCATCCCCGCTCCCAGGATCACCACCTGCATCGCCCACCTCCTCGTCGTCGGTGGGACGAGCGTCAGGCCTCGGGGTGCTCGGTTCCCAGGTCATCCGGTGGCCGATCGGTGCTCACCGCCCCGCCGAGGCGGACCTCGCCGATCTCCACCGCCCACAGCAGGTCGGTGAGCACGTCGATGGCCCGCCCCAGGTGCCGCCGGTAGGTGCTGAAGGGCAGCCCGAGCACCTCGGCGGCCGCCTCCTGGGTGGGGGCGGCCCGCACGAAGGTGCGGTCCAGCACCCGGCACAGCCCGGCGTGGCGGGCGTCGCGGCCGAGCCGGGCCACCGCCTCCACCAGGGTGGCCCGCAGCGCCTCGGGGCTCGGCCCGTCGAGGCCGACGGCAAGCCGCGTGCCCACCAGCGGGCTGGCCGCCAGGACGTCCGGGCGGTGGAGGTCGCGCAGCGCGGCCCGCACCGCGACGGCGAAGGCGTCGCGCGACAGCGGGCGTGGGCGCAGCAGCGTCGCCGGCACTGGGCCGGTGGCCCCCGTCTGCTCGCGCTCGTTCATGAGGTCGAGCCAGGCGTCGACGTCGATGCGCCGCCAGTCCATCCCGAACAGGGCCACCCGGCCCGCGCCGACGCCCACCTCGCCGACCTCCGTGAGCCCCAGGTAGTCGAAGAAGGGCCGCCAGAACTCGGTGTCGACCACGGTGGTGAACGACCAGGCCAGCGGCCGGGTCAGCCAGTCGGTGATGGCGGCGATCGACGAGGCCAGCACGGCGTAGGGGTCGCGCTGGTGCTCCGCCACCCCGGCCAGGATGCGGATGATGTGGACCTGCTCCCCGGGGCGGACGGGGTCTTCGCGACGCACGTGCTCGAGGACGGCGCGCACCACGGGGTCGCGCTCCTCGAGCGGGGAGCCGGTGGGGTGCAGGAGGGCAAGGACGAAGCCCGCCATCTCCTCGCCCTGGCGCACCACCTGGAGGTCGCCCGGCCGCTCCGCGAACCACGCCGAGGCGAGCGCCGCGCTCTCCGGCCCCTCGAAGCGCTCCAGCACGGCCACCGCCTGCGCGGCCTCGTCGATGCGGGCCGGGGCCAGCGCGCCGGCGCCACGCGCCCGCAGCGCCCAGAACGTGCTCGTCAGCGGGCTGCGCCGGTGGAGGAAGAGCAGCTGCACGGCGGCCAGCTGGCGGTCGGGGCCACCCGCCGCTCGCAGCTCGTCGACGGCGTGGTCGTGCACGATCCGGTGCAACCACCGCCGCCGCTCCGGGGAGCGCCGGTCGAGCTCGGCCTCCAGCACCTCCCGGGCGAGGTCGTGCAGCGCCAACCCGCGGGGGCCCTGCGCCATGAACGGCCGGGCCGCCAGCCAGTCCCACACCGCCGGGGCGGCGTCGCCCACCGTGCGCCGGAGCAGGTCCTCGGTGGTGAGCCACGCGATGGCGCTGGTGAGCAGCCCGACGGTGTGGGCCTCGTCGGGGGCGTCGTCCAGCACCGCCGAGGTGAGCGCGGCGACCAGGTCGGGCACGTCGACCAGCGCGGCGGGGACGGCGCCGCGGGCGGCCGCGTCGGCCAGCAGGGCCAGGGCCAGCGGGTGGCCGCGACCGAGGGCGGCCAGCCGGGGCCGGTCGGCGGCGGTCACGCCTGCGACGGCCAGCAGCTCCTCGGCGTCGGCGTCCGGCAGCGGTCCGAGCGGGTGGACCGCCACCACCTCCCGCCACCCTGGGTCGGTTCGCCAACCGGGTGCAGGCGGGTGGCGCCCGGCCACGGCCACGACGGCGTCACCGGGGAGGGCAGGGAGGAGCTCCTCGCGGAGCCACCGGTCGAGCGGGGCCAGCACCTCGGCGTGGTCCACCAGGAGCACCGCGCCGTCAGGGGCGGTCGCTCCCCACGCCCGGGCCAGCGCGTCGGTCACGCCCTGGGGGGTCGGGTCGACGTCGCGCCCGTCGAGCAGGGCCACTGCCCGTCCGCGTGCCACGGCCTCGACCCGCAGCCGGCTGAGCAGGGTGGTCTTGCCGATGCCGCCTTCGCCGTGCACGAGCAGCACCCGCCGGGGCGAGCGGCCCTCCAGGGCCGCGACGAAGGCGTCGAGCTCGGTCCGGCGGCCCACGAAGGCGCGGCGGCGAGCCTCGTCGAGCCGCTCCGCCAACGTCCCGCCCACGCCCGACGACCTCCGCTCAGCCCGAGCCGGGCGCCCGGCCGGTCATACGGCCGCTTCCACCTTGCGCATGAGCTCCTCCTCGCTCAGGGCCAGTGCGGGCCGGCGGTCGCGGGCCAGCGCGTTGCCGAGGCGCTGCAGCGTGGCGTTGACCGGGGTGGGGACGCCGTGCAGCCGGCCGAGCAGCACGATCTCGCCGTTCAGGTAGTCGGTCTCGATGGAGCCCGTGGCCCGGCTCACGCTCTGCCACGTGGAGCCGCCGTCGCGCATCTGCATGCTGGCCCCGCGGGCGAAGAGCTCGCCGCGCCGCTTCGCGTCCTCCTCGGCGGTGGCCGCCTCGATGCCCGCGGCCGCGAGGCAGGCCACGGCCTCGGCCTTGGCCCGGACGTGGACCGGCTTGCGCGCCGCGGGCTCGCACAGCACCTCGATGACGTTGTTGAGGTTGGTGAGCAGCTTGGCGTACTTCCACCGCATCACGTCGGGCACGGCGGTGGCGTCGAAGCTGGCCTCGGAGAGGACGGCCGCCAGCTCGCGGGCCAGGTCGTCGACGCCGTGCGGGTAGCGGCCGATGTCCATGATCCCGGTGACCGGCGCGCTGTCGGCCCGCACCACGCCCGGCTCGAGGTGGCTGGCCGGGAAGATCTCGTAGGCCCCGTACACGTTGGCGAAGCGGCGCAGCGCCTGCCGCTCGTTGTCGACGCCGTTCTGCGCGCAGACCACGGGGGTGTCCGGCGGGGCGGCGACCGCCAGGCGGTCGAGGGCCCCGGCCGTGTCCTGGCTCTTGACCGCGAGCACCACCACGTCGCCGGGCTCGGGCGGGATGGCGGTCGGGTCGTCCACGGCCGGGATCTGCAGCGTCTCCTCCCCGTCGGGCGACTCGAGCCGGAGGCCCTGCCGCTGGATGGCCTCCAGGTGGGGACCGCGGGCGATGAGCACCACCTCGTGGCCGTGCTGGGCCAGGCGCGCGCCGAGCACGCCGCCGATGGCGCCCGCCCCGTAGACGATGAACCGCATCCGCCCATCCTGCCGCGCCCGGCGGCCGACAGCTCAGCTCAAGGCCGCGCGGCCATGGATGGCCGCTCCCCAGGGCTGCGAGACGGGTGCGCGAGCGGCGCCGCGGCACACGAGCGGAGGGCAGGACGCCCGGAGCTCGTCATGGCGCGGCCCGCCGGACCTTCGCCACGACGGTGACGGTGGTGCCCTCCTCGCTCTGCTCGACGTGGACCTCCTCGGCCACCGCCCGCACCAGGGCCAGGCCGCGGCCGCCCTCGGTGCGGGCGGCCATCCGCCACCGGCCGGCGTCGCGCACCACGAGGCGGACCTCGTCGCCGTCGCGCACCGCATCGACGGTCAGCGGGCCGGGCGAGAAGCGGGGGTAGGCGTGCAGGCACACGTTGCTGGCCAGCTCGCTGACCGCCAGCTCCAGCGCGGCCACGTCCTCGCGGTCGGCCCCGACGGGGGCCAACCAGCGCCGCACCGCCTGACGCACCGAGGCCAGCCGTGCCGTCTCGGCCGGCAGCTCGAGGTGCAGGGCCGGAGACTCGGCCCGCCGCCGCACGACGAGCAGGGCGACGTCGTCGCCGGCCTGGTCGGCGCAGAGCACGTCCATCACCCGATCGGCCAGCTCGTCGCTCGTGCCGAAGGGCTCGCGAGCGGCGGCGCACAGCCGACCCAGCCCGGTGTCGAGGCGCTCGCCGCGCCGTTCCACCAGCCCGTCGGTGAACAGCAGCAGGGCACCCCCCGGCACGAGGGTGAAGTGGTGGTCGACGTAGCGCATGCCGGCCTTGGCCCCGAGCGGCGGGCCTGCGGGCACGTCGGTCACCCTGGCGCCGTCGTTCCCGCAGAGGACCGGCGGGAGGTGCCCGGCGCTGGCGATGGTGCAGCGACCGTCGATCGGGTCGAAGCACACCACCGCCATCGTCACGAAGACCTCGCCCTCGCCGGCCTCGACGAAGTCGTTGATCTCCTCGAGCAGCCGGGCCGGGTCGGACTCGCGCAGGGCCAGCACCTGCAGGGCGGTGCGGATGTGCGACATCGTCGACGACGCCGCGAAGCCGTGACCGGCCACGTCGCCGATCACGAGCAGCACCCGGCCGTCGCGCAGCGGCTGCACGTCGTACCAGTCGCCGCCCACGAGGCCTTGCTCGGCGGGGCGGTAGCTGCGGGAGATGTCGAGCTCGGGCACGTGCGGGAGGCCGCCCGGCGCCAGGGTGCGCTGCAACCGCTCCACCAGCTCGCGCTCGCGATCGAGCTCGCCCGTGGCCTCCCGCAGGGCCCGCTCGGCCTCCCGCTGCTCGGTGAGGTCCTGCACCGTGCCGATCACGCGCTCGACCGCCCCGGAGGGGCCGCGGATGGGCTCGACGCGGATGGCCACGTCCCGGCGGGCCCCGTCGCTGCGCACCAGCACGGCGTCGACGCTGGCGGGCCCCGTGCCGCCGGCCAGGCGCAGCCGGTCGAGGTGAGGGTCGATGCCCTCCAGCCGGCCGTAGAGCTCGCGCCCGTCGAGCGGCCCCCGGTGGTGCTCGCCGAGGATGCGGTAGAGCTGCTCGGAGCCGACGACCTTGCCCGTGGCCACGTCGAACTCCCAGCTGCCCAGCCGGGCGATCCGCTGCGCCTCGGCCAGGGCGGCCTCGCTGGCGGCCAACCGGCGGAGGTTGGCCTCGAGCTCGGCGGCCTGCTGCTCGAGCAGCGCGGTCTTGCGGTGCAGCTCCAGGAAGACCTGCACCTTCGAGCGCAGCACCACCGGATCGAAGGGCTTGACCAGGTAGTCGACCGCGCCCCACTCGTAGCCCTCCACGGCGCGATCGAGCTGCTCGTCGAAGGCGGTCAGGAAGATGATCGGGATCGACGAGGTGCGCGGGTGCTGCTTGATGAGCCGCGCCGCGGCGAAGCCGTCGAGACCGGGCATCTGCACGTCGAGCAGGATCAGCGCAACGTCGTGGGTGAGCAGGTGGCGCAGGGCCTCCTCGCCGGAGCCCGCCTGCACGAGCGGCGCGCCGAGCGGCTCGAGCACCGCCTGCAGGGCCACGAGGTTCTCCTGCCGGTCGTCGACCAGGAGGATGGGGGAGGCGTCGGCGGGGCTCACTGCGCCGGAGCCCTCCGGCGCGGGCCGAGGCGCACCCGCAGCAGCTCGAGCAGCGCCTCGACGTCGACCGGCTTGGTGACGTAGTCGTCGGCACCCGCCGCGAGGGCCTTCTCGCGATCGCCGGGGAGCGCCTTGGCCGTGAGGGCCACGATCGGGAGGTCGGCGTGGGCGGGCAGCGCCCGGATGGCCTCCATCGTCTCGTAGCCGTCGATGCCCGGCATCATGATGTCCATCAGCACGAGGTCGACGTCGCCGTGCTCCTCGAGCTGCGCGATGCCGTCGTGGCCGTTGTCCGCGAAGCGCACGGTGATGTGGTGGGCCTCCAGCGCGGCGCTCACCGCGAACACGTTGCGCACGTCGTCGTCGACGATCAGCACGGTCCGACCGACCAGGTCGGGATCGGGACCGTGGGCGGACCGGTGGACCTCGTCATCCGCGCGCCCTCCAGGGGGGCGACCGCCGGCGCGGGGTCGGCGCTCGGCCTCGAGCAACCCGGGCTGGCGGGGTGCGCCGGCCTCGGCCCACGCGCCGTTCATCGAGCCGTCGTCGTCGATGTCGCCGAGGTCCGCCACCTCCGGCACGTCGAAGGTGAACGTGCTGCCCTTCCCGGGTGTGCTGGTGACGCGCAGCTCGCCGCCCAGGAGGCGGGTGATCTCCCGGCTGATCGACAGGCCGAGGCCGGTGCCGCCGTAGCGGCGGCTGGTGGTGCCGTCGGCCTGCTGGAAGGCCTCGAAGATGAGCTTGAGCTTGTCGGGGCTGACGCCGATGCCGGTGTCGATCACGTCGAACTGCACGCCCCGGCCGCCGTCGACGCCCTCGACCCGGGTGGGCGAGACGACCACCCGCACGCTGCCCACCTCGGTGAACTTGATGGCGTTGGACAGCAGGTTGCGCAGCACCTGCTGCAGACGCTGGTCGTCGGTGAGGATCTCGGCCGGGGCGTCGGGGGAGAGGTCGACCTCGAGGGAGAGGCCCTTCTGCTCGGCCGTCGCCCGCAGGGAGTGGACCAGCTCCTCGACCACGCCCCCCACCGAGATCCACGTGGGGTGCAGCTG
>Ga0182742_1005855_pt1 | contig 10117 bp, 6 predicted proteins | sample eDN5th37CBELigMG_FD_128880 | JGI IMG/M metagenome (GOLD analysis project Ga0182742, IMG submission 128880) | Enriched Miracle-Growth compost microbial communities from Emeryville, California, USA - eDNA 5th pass 37_C BE-Lig MG (version 2)... ... | reverse complement strand
TCCGTCGACCCCGCGCTCAATGCCGCGACCCAGTTCGGCGGCGGCCACTGCAAGCACTCGATCATCTCGCCATGCCGAGGCACGATCCGGCACACAACGCTCGTGCTTGCGGAAAGGCTGCTCGGGATAGAGGTTGGCGGTGTCGCTGCCGGTTGTACACGAACCGCTACGAACGGACTGCCTGGCTTGCGCCTGGACGACGGCAGCAGACCGCGTCGGCGCAGCATCGTCAGGATCGCGAAGATCCTCCGGACATCCAATCCGTTCGCCTTCGCATAGGCGGTCAGCGAACAGCCCTGGCTGCGAGCCGCTTCCATGGCCGCCACCGCCTGGCGCTGCTTGTCGGTCATCGTAGCTGTCATCTCATCACCTCCGCTTTGGATAAGCGACAGCTTCTCGCGCGAATGGTCGGCTGGGAAGAATGGGGTTAACTAATCGCTTACCAACCAATGCAGCATGGCGAGCACCGTCGTCGCCTTCATCGTCGCGCCGTTGTCGCCGTGGAGAACGGGCTTTCTTTCGAGCGCATGGATGCCCTCACTCAGCGCGGTTCGCCGCAGTAGATCGACAGCATGATCGGCACTGTCGGTCTCATGAACTTCAAAACCCACGATCTTACGGCTATAAACATCCAGGATCAGGTACAAGTAGAACCACTGGCCCAGCACCCGGCCGGCGAGGAACGTCACATCCCAGCTCCACAACTGCCGCGGCTGGGTCGCCACATGCGTGCTCGGCGGTCTGCGAGGTTGAGGCGCTTTGGACCGCCCACGATGTCGCACCTGACCATGAGCGCGCAGCACACGGCTGAAGCTGGACTCACTGGCAATATAGGTTCCTTCATCGGCCAGCATCGGCACGATCCTCGCCGGCGGCAGCTCGGCGAATCGCGGCTCGTTAGCGATCTCGAGGATGCGTTGGCATTCTTCTGCGCTCAGCGCATGCGCTGGCGTCGGCCGGATCGCCTGTGGGCGACCGTCACCGCGCGCCAGCTCGCCGCCTGCTTTCCAGCGCTGCACGGTGCGTGCATCGATACCCGCCACCTCGCAAGCCTGCTTGAACCGCGCTCCCTCGCGGCAGGCCGCCTCCAACCACTGCACCGTCCGTTGGCGATCTTCCAGCGCGATCATTCTTCCTCGTCTCGCTGCAAGATCGCCTCGAATTTTTTTGAGAGCACCAGCAAGGCTGTCGTCTCAGCGAGCGCCTTGTCCTTCCGCCTCACATCTCGTTCGAGTTCTTTGATGCGTCTCTTCGCATCACGACTGGCTTGCCCTTCGCAATATCAACGACGGCAAGGTACGATCAGCACGTGAGTGGAAGTTGGCGATGAACCAGTTCGCCGTGCTGTACGGCGATCGCTTCGTCAGTCACGCGAGTTAATACATCCCGCCTCGAACACAGAAAATCTGATACGTCCTTAAGAGGTCACTCGATCAAGGTACACGACTTTGCGCTCATAGTTGTTGCCATGTGTACGGCTCCCTTACCTCCCACGCTCCACCCCCTTCGATGATCCCTGTGCATTGATGTACGAGCTGAGGGCACGCCGACCGTTACTCTTGGCACGTCCGCTGCGAACCTAACTCTCCTCCCTGCCTACGGAATTGGTGCATGCAGCATACAACCCGACCGGTGTCATCCCCGCCCCGCCTCATCACAGAGTCAGTTCTCAACGTCGGCAGCCAAAGTTTGCCCCGCCTTCAGAAATGCCCAACCTGCAGCAACCAAGACACTTGTCATGATCATGAGCGCATATCGAAGCCCGGTACCTGAGCCATGATTACCCCCGAAAGCGTCGCTGAGTACGCCCGTAATCACTGGTCCGCCGCCCAAACCGATGAGGTTCGCGAAGAAGAGTACTAATGCGATCGCAAGCGACCTGCGTGCTGAGCCGCAAACGAAGTGGACTGCGGCATAAGCTGGCGGCACGGCTGACGTGAGCACTACGGTACCCATCAGCAGCATACAAATCATGATGAATAGGCTCGGCGTCCAAAGAGCAAGTTCATAAAGTGGAACACACGCCAGCAATCCCCATCCTGCAAAGCGAGGCAGCCAGGTCACATCTGATCTCGCGAGTCGATCCGCCAATGCGCCGCCGCCAACACTGCCGACTGCCGCACCGACGGCCGATACCGCTCCGAAAAGCACACCCGCTCGGCCCACGCTCAAACCGTGATTTCGGATCATTAATGAAACGATAAAGACAAGTGCACCGTACGCCATTAGGAAGTAGGTAACGATGCCGCAAAGTAGATAGCGATACGCAGGCTTTCCGAGCAGGGTTAAAACGGCGGTGGTAATGGATTCCTCAGAAGCTATCGGCTTGCAGTGGTGCGAGATGCGGCGTGGCTCGATCAACGTGAGATGCGCAACGGGCGCAAGCACGAGCCCTGCAATTCCAAATACAATGAACGTAACACGCCATCCGTACGCTTGAGCCAACATTCCCCCAACAACGAGGCCGAGAACATAGCCAACCGAAGATGACGCGGTGAAGATGCCGATGGCACGTGATCGTTGATCAGGAGGGTAGTAGTCCGAGATGAGGCTCTGCGCAGGCGGTATTGCGCCCGCCTCACCAGCGCCCACGCCGAACCTGGCGACGATCAGTTGCCAGTACGTGCCTGCTAAACCGCAGACTGCGGTCATTACGCTCCACGCGGTGACCGATATCGTTATTACCAGCTTCCTGTCGCCGCGGTCGGCCCACCAAGCCACGGGGATGCCCAGGGTTGCATAAAAAAGCGCGAACGACGCGCCTCCAAGGAACCCCAGCATCGTGTCCGAGATCAGAAACTCTTCCTTAATCTGCTGTAGTAGAACACCGATCACGTTACGATCGACGTAGTTACAGGCGCCCACCAAGAATAGGACGATCAAGAACTTCGTTCTTTCGTGCCGACCATAGAGCGCCCATGGATCCTGCTCAGACATCATCATAGCGACCGGCTAACGCAGCTGCTCGCAGTTTCCTGTCGACTCAAGACCCACATACGGCCTCGAAGACGCGAAGTGCATTCTCGCCTAGTATTCCTCGGATCTGCTCATCGTTGTAACCTCGCTTAACAAGTCCTCTAGTGATGTTTGGCAGATCACGGCAGTCCTCGAAACCTACAAGCCGCTGAGTAACGTCCCTTCGATACAGGGAACTCCATCCGGCTTGTTTACGATACTCCTCACCTCCAAGCGTTCGAGCCAATACATGATCGGGTGCTTGCATCGGCCAGTCCGTTCCAATCGCCACGTGCTGCCAACCGACGAGCCCAGCGATGTAATCAATATGATCAAGCATGTGCTCGATCGTCGGAACAGCCTCGGCCGAGAGAAAATAAGGAACCGCCAGGACGCCGATCACTCCTCCAGTGTCCGCAATAGCTTTCAACGCCTCATTGGTCTTGCCCCGAGGGTGATCGTAAATGCTCCGGGCCGCTGTATGATTGGCTGTTACGGGCTTCACCGAATGACGGCAGGCATCCATCGTGGTGAGGTGTCCACAATGGCTGACGTCCACCATGATACCCAGCCGGTTGCAGTGCTCTACCACCTCTACCCCAAACATGGACAAGCCACCGTCCACGCGTTCGGTGCAGCCGACCCCAATGTGATCCATTCGATTGTAGGTTAACGTGAAGGCACGGAGTCCCTTGAGATAAGCTCTGTCGAATGTCCCTAGATCACGTTGCACAGGGATAACCGGCTGGTATATCGCGTACATTGCGATAACGCCATCGCGTTTGGCCTGGCGGATCTGGCGTGCGGTGGTGATATAGCGAAGCCAAGATAGCTGGGCGTATCGCTCCATATTCTTTTCCCAAGGCAGCATCAGTGGGTCCCCTCCAACATACACGGGGATATCGATGTCATATGCTCCACAGGTCAGGCCGGATTGTTGAAGCCACTCCCTAACCAAATCCGATTTTCCAAGTAAAGACATCTCAAGGGGCCACCACGTTACTTCGCTCAGAAGCTCAGAGTTAGTACGTGCGCCACTAATCTTGGCGAGCAACTCCGCCTGAAGCTCATGCGGATAGTTCGCGAAGATTCTGCTGCCAGCTCCCATGGAGAGCATGTCAAAGATGATGCTTTCACCGTGGACTCGGGCGGCTCGTGCTTCCTCAGCACTGCTGAGAGCAAAATCAAAGTGTCCAGGCATCTTACTAATTTCCGTTTCCACGCTCCCTCCAAGACCTACTTGGTCACATTTGCTACCTGGACCTCATAGAAAACGCTCAAACCAATCGAGCAGCGCCTCGTTCTGTGCCAACCGACTCGAGAGTGGTCCGGTGGAGTCGCCCATATGATTCATTCCAGGGATGCGAACAAACTCTGTCACACATCCCGCGTCATATAGTGCCCGATAGAACTGCTCGGCTTCTGCGATTGGGCAGCGGAGATCCTCCTCACCATGCAACATCAGAGTGGGGGTTGAGCAGCGGTAAGCGTAGGTCAGCGGAGAACGCGATCGATAAACATCTGGTATTTCGTCCGGACGACCGCCCAAGTCATACTCGAACAACTGCGGTGCATCCGACAGATAGTACATCGTCGAGAGGTTTGTAGATGAAGACTCCGCCACCGCAGCACGAAACCGCCTGGTGTGGCCAACCACCCAGCAGGTTGCAAAGCCACCATGGGACGCTCCCCAGACACCCAAGCGGTCTGCACATGAGAGTCCTCGCCCAATGGCAGCATCCACTGCCGCCATGTGATCCGGAAACCCTCGATCACCCCAGTCGCCCATGATTGCCCGTGCAAATGGTTCTCCGTAGCCGGCCGATCCGCGGAAATTTGCAAAGAGAACAGCGTAGCCATTGGCCGCCAAAAGCTGGAAGTCAAACCTGAAGGCGTTGCCGGTCGCTATGAACGGCCCGCCGTGAATGAACATTACCGTCGGTTGCGCACCTTGACGGTCGGCGCGCGCAAGGTGCCAGCCCTCGAGATTTAACCCATCGGCGCTGACAAACTCAACGTGCTCAACCGAAAGGCTCGGCCAGGTTTGTAGAACGCGGTCATTAAGGAATGTCAGTCGCTGTTCATGCTCGCCATTCATGCTGCACTGATGTAGCTCCCACGCCTTGTGCAGATCGCTTGCGCAGAACAGGATTATCGAAGCTCTCTCGCATGCATCCATGATCAAGCAGGAGCGCTGGCCTTGCACGACGCGATCACATTGGATCGGACCTCGCAAAGTAACCTTCCAGATCTCTGCACACCCTCTCACTGTGACGGTAACGTAAGCGTAGTTGGCATCCGGAACGCTAAATACATTCCCTTGCGCATCCCAGGTAGGCATATCGTGATGTACACGCAGCCCGACGTTACCGACAGTGCCTGTAGTACGACATTGCGGATCGGATCCGTCTCGATTCATCACCCAAATGCCGTTCGTAGGAATAGTAAGCCGGCTTTCGAAGGCTCCGGCTACAACAACGCGCTGGCCGCAAGGTGACCAAGCCGCCCAAAGTAGAGACCATCCTTCTCCCGCAACCTCCTGGATGGACTCATTGGTAAGATCAAAAGTACAGAGTTTCACACCTCTCAGAGACGACACGGAATAGGCGGCGACTGCATCCGAGGCCATATAGAGAATCCGCCTGCCGCAGGGGCTATAAGCGGGATTCATCGCGATCCGGGTAGAGGTCTGCAGCGCGTCAATAGCGCCGGTCCGGACATCCACAATTTCGATACTAGATGTAAAATCATCGATGAACCCCAGGCCTTCCGACCTGAACACTTTTGTCGTTATTCGGTGCAACCTTCCGGGCTTCGAACTCTTGATACGAGAGTACGAGATTGCGGAGCTATCTGGCGCCCAACTGAAGGCTCCTTGCACATGGCAACCACTCGGGGTCAATGGACAAACATCGTCCAGATTCGCGTTTGTGACGTAAAGTCGACTACTATCTCCATCGGCACCAACGAAGGCAAGCACGCGACCGTCCGGCGACCAGCGCAGAAATGTCACCTTACCTGAGAAGCTGAGCGTGCGGGCTTTTTTAGTCTCGATATCTTGGATCGTGATATCAAAGTGCTCGCGGTCGCACTCGTGGTCTATCCGGGAAGTCGTGTATGCGACGCAGGCACGCGTTGGGCATATCTGCGCGTGATGCACAAAACTCAATGCAAATAGATCATTCGGGTGAAGCACACGGCGGCTAAACTCACGCATCAATTCCACTCACCATTGTAGTTACCAACTCTGTCATCCGCATACCTCTTGAAAAACGCGCATCGCGTTCTCACCCAAGATCCCTTTGATCTGCTCATCGTTGTAGCCGCGCTTGACTAGACCACGTGTTATGTTGGGGAGGTCGCGACAGTCGTCATACCCGACCAGCCGTTTGGTGACGTCGAGTCTGTGATCGGCGCTATACCCAAGCGAACTCAACTCAGCGCCTAGTGTCTCAACCAACAAATCGTCTGGGCCTTGCATCGGCCAATCCGTCCCAATCCCGACGTGCTCGCTGCCAACCAGATCCGCGACATAGTCAATGTGATCAAGCATGTGCTCAATTGTTGGCACACGCGCATCCGTCAAGTACGCGGGCAGAGCCAGAATTCCGATAACCCCGCCTGTGGATGCAATGGCCCGCAGCGCTTCGTTGCTCTTGCCCCGGGGATGGAAGAAAACACTGCGTGCAGCAGTGTGGTTTGCATTGACTGGCTTCTTCGAGTGGCGACAGGCGTCCAAGGTAGTTCGATGTCCGCAATGACTCACATCTATGATCACCCCGAGATCGTTGCAGTGCTGAACTACGTCGATACCAAACATAGATAGACCAGTGTCCACTCGCTCAGTGCAACCGGTGCCCACATGGTCCATACGATTGAACGTTAGCATGAACGAGCGAAGTCCCTTGCCGTACGCTCGGTCGATCGCACTCAAGTCCCTAGGAGCGGGAAAGGATGGCTGACAGTTGGCATAGAAAGCGACTCTGCCCTCCCGCTTTGCTTGTCGAATCTGTGACGCCGATGTAGCAAGGCAGAGCCATGGCAACTGCGCATACCGAAGAACTCTCTCTTCCCAGTCGTCGAGCTTCGGGTCGTATCCATCGTGGACTCGGATATCAGAGAATGTCCCGCAGGTCAGCCCCCCTGCAACAAGCCACTCCCGGAGAAGATCCGACTGACCCATTCTTGAGACTTCGAAAGGCCAGTAAATCATTTCCGCCCAAAAATCCGTTCTAGCCGTCCTTGCCGCGGTGATACGCCGCCGAAACTCCGCTTTTAGTGCATCAGAATAGTGTAGGAATATGTTTCCACCGGCATGCTGCGAAAGCATGTCAAACACAATGCTTTCCCGATGAAGCTTGGTGGCGCGGGCCTCATCGGCGGCGCTTAGTCCAAAGTCAAATCGCCGAGTCAGGATTTCCATCGCATCCCCGGCGATTCAACCATTACCATTCGTTGCCGCACGATGAAAGCAGCTCCTCGTCCCCAATCGGACACCACCTCCAAGATGACAGCTACGATCGACTTAGACGCATTTTCGCAGTTAGAAGTCATACGAGAGACGAACTCCCACTGTGCGCGGCCGCATTTGATAGCCGTAAGGGCCGTCGAACCCACCCAGCACCGAGAAGCTATACGCGCCCCTGGATGTAAAGGCATCCTCGTTCGTCAAGTTTCGAACGTATAGGTCAATGCTAAATTTGTTGACACCGATGCGAGCAGTGGCGTCGACTTTTTGATAGTCCCCCGCCTTGGTCACCGGTGAATTTTGCAGATCGCCGAAAAACGACCCTACGTGGATTGCATCCGCGCGGACAAATGCAGGGTAGCCGGCCACCTCGAAATCAAACTGTAGCCCCAGATTCGCGTTAACCTTTGGCGCTCCTGGCAGCAAGTTCCCGGCTGGAAAACCCTGGGCCGGCAGCCCTTCGATTATCCGCGAATTGAGGTACGATCCACCAAGATCAACGCGTAGACTGTCTGTCGCCTGAAGATTCAGCTGGAGTTCGAGCCCATCGGTGCGAGCCTTCCCGGCATTGACTTGGAACCCTGATATACATGCCGGGATGGCGGGATTACGAATGACATTCGATACCGGCACCCCAGACCAATCCATCCGAAATACTGCGGCATCTATCATCAGACGATTAAAGGCAACAAACTTTCCACCCAGCTCGTAACTATCAACGTTGTCCGCGTTGACTTCCTGCGTTGATCGCAGGGAGATACTGGTTCCATCCACGATGCCGTCACTATTAAGATCGCACAAATTTCCATTTAGTCCCGCCTGTGATCGGCCTGGACGAAATCCTTGCGACCATCCTGCATATATCAATGCGCCTTTTGTGGGCTCATAGCTCAAGTTAGCGCGGAACACTGAATCGGATTCCTCGAACTTCGGCTGATCCGGGGGGAGGGAATAAAACGATCCGCTTCCCTGAGCATGAGGAACTTCGCGTTGGTATTCAAAGAAGCGAGCTCCGGCTGTCGCCGTCAAGCCAGGCAAGAACTCCCAGGAAACCTCTCCGAAGATTGCCTTTTGATCGGAGTCTTGCTCGCCCGAGGATGAGGAAAGAATTCGCCCAGCTGCGGGAAATAGACTTCGGGCTATGTCACCGAACCAGATAATATCTCCAGTAGACCTCTCCTCGTTCTGCTCAACGTATACGCCGGCGATAAAATTCCAATCTCCCTCCAGGTGAGTGGCGAGGCGGACCTCGCCCACGTTTCTCCGTAGCTCGCTCTCATTTCCGTTGGATGCTGCCCAATTGAAGCCAATCGATGTGTAGGGCCGCATATAAACAGTTCCACCCTCGAGATATGAGTACGTTACGAGGAGGTTTGCCCAGCTCATATCGTAATCGATGGTTGCATTGGCAATATCAATACTCGAATCGAGCACTCCCAGCGTTTCTCCACGCCGCACATCCTCCGCTGCAACTCGGAGGACTGTCTGCTCATAAGGCCCACTCGTCGCCACCGGGATCCCGTTAGTCTCATTATCCTGACCGAGGTACGATAGAGAAAAACGAAGCCGCTCACTTGCTTGATAGAGTGCTGACACTCTTCCCCCTGACACGTAGTATGCCCCCACCTCATCTTCATCAATCGCGTACGCTTCCGCTCCGTAGGGCTGAACAACGGTAGATTGGAACGCTGCATTGGTTCCCGCGCGGTTTCGGTAGAAGCCGCTGTCGGACTGCACGTAGGCTGTGCCGCGGATAGCAAGCTTGTCTTGGACCAGCGGCGCGTTTCCCGTCAAAGTGAACCGGTAGTTCTCGGCTCCAGTACCCGAAGTGACGGAGAAGTCTGCGTCGGCCTTCGCCTCGAAGGAATCCAATTTTGGTGGCATAGGTATTGTGCGAACGGTCCCTCCCATAGACGCACTCCCAAAGGCTGTGCCCTGAGGACCACGAAGAACTTCAACACGTTCGATGTCAACCAGCTTTATGTCTACGTTCGATCCAAGCGATCCGGCGGCCCCGATGGTCGGCGTCTCACCGAAGTATGTGCCGGTTGTTTCACCGCCACGCGTGCCCTGAAAGATTGTATTGGCTTCCAGGCCGCGGACAACGATAGATTGGCTTGGCACGCCTTCCGACTGATGTGCTCCCGGCATACCGCGAAGATAGTCACTCGCACTGAACAAGGCACGTCGATCAATGTCATCAGCTGAGACCACAGCGATGCTGATCGGAACATCCTGGAGATTCTCCGCACGCTTTCTTGCCGTGACGACGATTTCTTCGATGCGGCCGCGACGCTGTGACAGGCTCCTGCCCGGATCGGCTGACAGATTCACACTATCTTCCGTCGCCGGCGCTGCTCCCTGTTCCAGGCCGGAGGCGCGTCCGAAAGTTGGGAAAATAGCGCAGGCTGCAGCGGATGCTAAGAAGCCAAGAGTAATAGTTTTCATTTTTTCCTCTCTGCCGTTGACCAACATGCCAGCATATCTGGAACCATTTCTCTCCTTATAGTAGAGAGAGCGACTGGCTGCTGGTTGTAGCCCCTGAAGCCAGACCCTGGAGTCCCCTTAAAGTCAATGGCACTTACTTAAGTTGAAGGGTTCGGAAGGTAGCCATGTCGGCGTATCTGCCGCCGAGCTTTCTCGCGCGGCACCTTCAGCCATTGATAAGGTTTCGGGCGTCGTTTTCGAGCGCGC
>Ga0182742_1005854_pt1 | contig 10117 bp, 7 predicted proteins | sample eDN5th37CBELigMG_FD_128880 | JGI IMG/M metagenome (GOLD analysis project Ga0182742, IMG submission 128880) | Enriched Miracle-Growth compost microbial communities from Emeryville, California, USA - eDNA 5th pass 37_C BE-Lig MG (version 2)... ... | reverse complement strand
GCTGGGCGGCGACACGGATGAGGCCCCAGATGGGCGGGTAGAGCCGCATCGTCTCCTGAATGACGGCGCGGGTGTAAGCCAGCGCGGAATAATCCGCAGCGGTCGGATCGCGGTCTCCGTAAGTGGTTTCGCCCTCGCGGCGGATGCGCTCTGCCGCTTCCGGGTGCCTCGAGGTGAGGTAGAGCGACCAGGCCAACGTCAGGGCCGTCGTCTCCGTACCCGCCCACAAATACTGCTTCATCTCGTCGACGGCCTGCGCCCGGTCGAATTCGGGAATGTTCGGGTCGGCGACAGCCTCTTGGATCATCGTAAAGAGGGTGCGCTCCCGATGCTCTCTCGGGTTGGCGGCCATGACGATGTCCGGAACGCCGCCCCACACCTCGACCGCTTTGGCGGCGCTCTCCTCGGTGATCTCGAACTCGGCCCCTGCCACCTTCTTCAGGCGGATGGCCTTGTGGTTCATGACGTCCGTGTAAGTCTTCACGCACTTGAAAACGAAGTGCGGGTTGAACGGCATATCGCGGTCGAACAGCGCTTTGCAGACCATGTCCGCCGCAAGGGTCCATGTCTGCTCGACCATCTCGATGGTTTCGCCTGAGCGCGCCACCTGACGCCAGTTCTCCATCTTGGTGCGGATGGCGGCCAGGAAGTAAGGGATGTATTCGGCAAACATATCCGGGTGAAAAGCCGGCTGTTGCGGCGCCCGGATCTTTTGCCAAAGTTGTCCGTCGACGGTGATCATGGATTTGCCGAATATCGGCTTAAGTCCATCGAAGTATTTCGTGTAATTATCTGCCTTCGTCACCAGAACATGTTTAAAGTGTTCTGGTTCGGTCAGAAGAACAACTCGCTGGTCTGCCATGTTTACGGCGATGACATCGCCGTAGCGCTCCGCCATTTGCATCAGCGTGCGCATGGGGTTGTCGGGATTACCCTTGAGCAGAGGAGTCAGCTTGAACCAGATCGAGCTCTGCTCACCCAGCTGGTGAACATGCGATGGCATAGGTGCGCTCATGGTTGAGGTCACTCCGCGAATCTGGTCATCCGAACGCGAGTACAATGTGGATGCTGATGCGACCGAATCGGTTCTGGCGACCATAACTTCTCTACATCATCCGGGCGGGGACGGCATGTGGAAGCAAACGCCGGGCCGGAGATGCTCCTGCGTCGTACCACCAGCTCTCCGCACGGTCCAGTTTCCGCAACCGGCCCGCTACACAATGGCGCGCTGGAAGTAAGTGCGCTGTTACCTGCGGATCAGAGGGCTGGCGAGAAGAGCTGAGCCGTCTGGTTAACCGTACCGTTAACAACGACACGACCATTGACGAGACGTGCGGTACCCGACGCGACGAGGCGCAACGCATGCGGGTACAACTTATGTTCGGCTGCCAGTATCCTCGCCGCGAGACCGTCGGGCGTATCGTCTGGCAGGACCGGCACGGCGGCCTGAGCCACGATAGGGCCTGAGTCCATTTCAGGCTCGACGAAATGAACCGTGCACCCGGCAATTTTCACCCCCGCGGCAAGCGCTTGGGCCTGAGCATCAAGCCCTTTGAATGCGGGGAGCAGGGAGGGGTGGATGTTGAGCATGCGGCCGCGCCACTTCTCGACGAACCCCGCCGTCATCAGTCGCATGAACCCTGCGCAGCAGACGAGATCGACGCCGGCCGCCGTCAGTGCTTCGTGCAAGGCGCTGTCGAAATCTTGGCGCGAAGCATGGGCCCTGTGATCGATGGCCCGAACGGGTAGCCCGCGGCCGGCAGCCCAATCGAGACCCGGCGCTTCAGGCCGGCTGGAGATCACCGTCACAATCTCGGCTGGATAGGCCGGATCGCGCGAAGCCTCCACGAGCGACATCATGTTGGAGCCGCGGCCGGAGATCAGAATGCCGACTCGCTTCTTATCCATGCCGCCGCCCACTAACTCGCATCCGTAAAGGTCAGCTGACCTGTGAAGCGCACTGCCTCGGCCGTGCCGCTCCCCTTGGCTTGAGTCTTTTCTCCGCCTCCTGGGACGAGTTCGCCTATAATGTGCGGTGCCTCGCCCTGGGCCCGCAGATGCGCCATGAGCTCGTCGGCTTTGGCACGCTCGGCAACCAGCACAAGCCCGATCCCGGCATTGTAGGTACGCAGCAGCTCGGCGGTATCCAGCCGGCCAACCTGCGAGAGCCAGCCGAACACCGCAGGGGCTTGCCAGCTCGACAAATCGACTGCGGCGGCGATACCGCCCGGCAGTACGCGCGGCAGGTTCTCGACGAGGCCGCCCCCCGTGATGTGCGCGATCGCCTTCACGCCACCGACCTCACGCATGCTCGATAGCACCGGCCTGATGTAGATCCGGGTCGGAGTGAGCAGAGCCCCCGCCACTGATCGGCCGACCGCGAATGGCGCGGTCGAGTTCCAGTCGAGTTTCGCATCGGCGACGAGGCGTCGGATCAGGGAGTATCCGTTCGAGTGAGGGCCGGATGAAGCGAGGCCGATGAGCACGTCGCCGACCACAATGTCCTTGCGCGGCAGTAGCGCGTCCCGTTCCACCGCGCCGACCGAGAACCCAGCCAAATCGTAATCCTTGGCCGCGTACATGCCTGGCATCTCTGCCGTCTCGCCGCCGATTAGGGCGCAGCCGGCCTGCCGGCAACCTTCGGCGATCCCGGCCACGACCGTCCGTGCCGCTTCGACATCGAGCTTGCCGCAAGCAAAATAGTCGAGGAAGAACAACGGCTCGGCGCCCTGGGCCAGGAGATCGTTCACGCACATGGCGACGAGATCGATGCCGATGGTCTCGTGCCGGCCGGTCTCGATGGCAATTTTGAGCTTGGTACCGACGCCGTCGGTGCTGGCGACCAGTAGCGGATCCTGGAAACCGGCGCGCTTCAGGTCGAACAGCGCGCCGAACCCGCCGAGGTCCGCGTCGGCACCCAGCCTCCGGGTGGCTTTCGCCAGCGGCTTGATGGCTTCGACCAACGCGTTGCCGGCATCGATATCGACTCCAGCATCGCGGTACGTGATCGGCGTGCTCTGGTGTTGGCCTGGCTCGGTCATCGTGTCCTTCGCATGGCGTCCGGCGACGTGCCGGCGTAGCCCGATCTCGGCGGCAGGGGCATTGACCGGACCCCATTTTGGCCCCATTGCTCCCCGCGAGATGAGGGGGCGTCTAGCAGACTTCCCATGCTGCGGGCAACTTGCGCAAACGGTGAACGGACTGAAGGAGGGTGGGGTTCGTGAGCTTGCTCGAAGAGAACCGCATCGGTGCTCTCGCGGCGGTGCTCCTCGCGGCACTGGCCTGTTGTTTTGCATCCAGCCGGCCCGCGCTGGCGGAAGGCGACGAACCCTTTACGGTAGCGAATTATCCCGTCGACGCCGTCGCTGCTGATGCCGTGGCAGCCAAGCAGAAGGCGCTAGCCGACGGGCAGCAGGCTGCGTTCCGCTCGCTCCTGAAGCGTCTTGTACCGGTAACGGCTTACGACCAGCTCGATCGCGTGAAGAGCGCCAAAGCGGCGGAGTTCATCGGCGGGGTCGCCGTGCGGGAGGAGCGAACCTCCGCGACGCAGTACGTTGCCACCTTGGACTTTTCCTTCCAGCCAGATGCGGTGCGCAATCTCTTGAGCCGAGAAGGCGTGCCTTTCACGGACGAGCAGGCACCACAGGTGGTGCTCGTTCCCGTCTATGCTCCACCCGCGCCCGGGCAAGGTCCAGAGCCGGCTTCTTTATCGGCCCCTCGGGGGAGCCAGATGTGGAAAAGCGTGTGGGCAGGTCTCGACCTCAAGAACGCCCTCACGCCGATCAAGCTCGCTGACGTCAAACCCGAGCTGACGGCGGACGTTATCCAGAAGCTCATAAACGGCGATGGGACGGCGCTTTCGATTCTCAAGGACGCCTACGGATCGAGCCTCGTCGTGCTCGCCGTTGCGCAACCGGATCTTGCCAAGCAACGACTCAATGTTTCGCTGACGGGGCGAGATGCCGTCGGCGCCTTTGTGCTCAGCCGATCCTACCGGCTGGCTCTCGACGATGTGGCGTACACGGGCGAGCTGGCGGCAGTGATCTCGCTGGGAATCCTGGAGGGACGCTGGAAAGAGACGAAGGTCGCCAGCACCTCGGGACCGTCGATGGGCTACGGCTTGGGCGCCTCCCAGGTGCATCTGATGGTCGAATTCCGCAACATGCACCAATGGCAGCAGCTCTATGACTGGATCTCGCGGCTGCCGGGAATCGAGGGGATTCAGGTAGGCGGCCTGACAGCACGGTCCGCCGACATCGTCGCACTTTATCCCGGCGGCGAGGAAGCCTTGGCTTCCGTTCTTTCGGCGCAGGGGCTGGATGTGCGGCAACTCGGTGGTGCGTTGCTGGTCCGCGCCGCCTTGTGATTATTTTCTAAATGTGCTCGATCTGCCACAATAACGCGAGCTGGGCACGCCCCGGCGCGCACCTATATGGACTGGTTACGACAACAAATCTTATCCGACGCCACCGGAACTCGCTTGAGCATACCCAATTTGATCACACTCGGACGGGCCATTCTCGTGCCCGTCGTGTTTTGGCTGCTCGTGTCCGGCCGGACCCAGGCTGCGTTCGTGCTCTTCGTCATCGCTGGCGTCAGTGACGCCATCGACGGGTACTTGGCGAAGCGGTTCAACTGGCAGACGGAGCTCGGCGCCTATCTCGACCCACTGGCGGACAAGATGCTGGTGGTGTCGATTTTCATTGCACTTGGCGTGCTGAAGGAGTTGCCGTCCTGGCTCGTGATCGCGGTCGTCTCTCGCGACATTCTGATCGTGATGGCCGTCGTACTCTCGTGGCTTCTCGACCACCCGGTTCACATCAAGCCGCTGATCGTGAGCAAGATCAACACGGTGGCGCAGATCGTACTCGCAGCCGCGGTCCTGGCGGATGAGGGGTTCGGCTTGGGGATCGGCGATCTGCGCTTCGTATTGGTCTGGGCGGTTGCGCTTTCGACCGTAGCATCGCTCATTGCCTACATGCGCGCCTGGCTCGCGCACATGGCCGGTTACGAGGCGGACGGACCAGGCGCTTGAAATCCGTTCGCCGGCTCTGCACTCTCCCTGAAGTCCGCTCTCGGGCTCATGCACTGCGAGGCCGCGCAGTCAGCGCTGGCCGTCAAGCTGAGGGAAGCGTCATGCGCGTGGAACGGCAGGTGCTCTTCTGGCTTTCGGCACTGATCCTGCTGATCCTCGCGGCGCTCGTCCTCCGCTCCGTGCTCCTCCCGTTCGTGGCGGGCATGGTGATCGCCTACGCTCTCAATCCGTTGGCGGACCGGCTCGGGGCGCTCGGTCTGCCGAGGATCTGGGCTTCTGCAATCGTCGTGGTCCTACTGATGATGGCGCTGATCGCAGCGGTGATCTTTCTCGCGCCGATCGTGGCCAATCAGGTCAAGGAATTCGTGGAGGTGCTGCCGAACGAGCTCGACCGCCTGCGCGGCATGGTCGAAGCCTCTGCGCGCGAGCGCCTTGGTAACCGCTTCGCCGACTTTCAGGTATGGCTGGATAGCGCCGCTGCGGAGCTATCGCACAACTGGGCGAGCGTGGTCGGTTTCGTGGCTCAGTCCGTCTGGTCCCAGGGCCGGGCGCTCGTGAGTTTCGCGTCGCTGCTGCTGATTACGCCGGTCGTCGTGTTCTACCTTCTCGTCGACTGGCACCCGATGCTGAACAAGATCGACAGCTGGCTGCCGCGTGACCACGCGCCGACCATCCGGCGGCTCGCGTTCGAGATCAACTTGGCCGTTTCAGCATTCATCCGTGGCCAGGGGCTCGTATGCTTCATACTCGGCACACTCTATGCTCTGGGTCTGACGTGGGCTGATATCCCCTACGGGCTCGTCATCGGCCTCGGCGCCGGCCTGCTCTCGTTCGTTCCGTTCGTGGGCTTCGCGCTCGGCCTTATTACGGCTTCGACGGTGGCCCTCGTCGAATACTGGCCGCAGACATTGCCGTTGCTGAAGGTATTTGCAGTGTTCGGAATCGGTCAGGCCCTCGATTCCAGTCTGCTCTCGCCCCGGATCGTTGGTCCCAAAGTGGGCCTGCATCCGGTCTGGCTGATTTTCTCCCTCTTCGTCTTTGCATACCTGTTCGGCTTCGTCGGTGTGCTGGTGGCTGTGCCGATGGCCGCGGCAATCGCAGTGCTGGTTCGGTTCGCGCTCGAGGTTTACCTGTCGAGCTCCATCTACAAAGGCCGGAGTGCAGTGGCTCCGGTCAACTTGGAGCAGCCGGTCGAGAAAGGGCCATGAGCGATACCCCCGAACAGCTCACCCTGGAGCTTCCGCATCGCGCGGCGGACGGTGCCGAGGACTTCCTCGTCAGCGGCTGCAACGAGGCTGCCGTGCTCGCCATCGACCGCTGGCCTGACTGGCCGCATCCCGCTATGGCCGTGGTGGGTCCCCCGGGTTCGGGAAAGACCCACCTGGTCAACGTGTGGCGGACGCGTTCTGGCGCTTTTGTCGTACCGGCGTCTGGGCTGAGCGAGGATGCGGCTTCCATGTTCGGGGAACGAAGGGCCATTGCAATCGAGGACATCGATCGTGGCATCGCCGATGAGCGGGTGTTCTTCCACATTCTGAACATGGCGGCCGAGCACCGGCTTTCCGTGTTGCTGACCAGCCGTCAGGCACCTGGGGAGCTCGGGATCGCGCTACCGGACCTGCGGTCGCGACTGAGGGCGGCGCCGGTGCTTAGCATCGAGCCGGCGGACGAGGCCCTGCTTCGGGCGTTGCTGGTGAAGCTGTTCGCCGACCGCCAGCTGGTAGTCGAGCCGCACGTTGTGTCCTATCTTGCGCTCAGGATCGAGAGATCGGCCGAGGCTGCGGCGCGCGCGGTAGCGGAGATCGATCGACTTGCGCTCGCCAGCCGTCGCAAGGTGACGAGGGCGCTCGTCGCCGAGGTTCTGGCCCGGCTCTCACCAGATGATATGGGATGAGCCTGCTGCTGCGAGTTCCGCCATTATCACCTCGTAACGAGCTGGCTGTATCACTTACAGTTCCGTGAGGCGCTCTCGCTGCGGTTGCGCCAGGAGCTCAAGATGACTGCCGTCGAGCAATCCGTTGATCCTAGTAGTACCGGTCACCCGGAGCCACCGAAAGGTCCTGCGCGCTTCTACAACCGAGAGCTTTCATGGCTGCAGTTCAACAGGCGCGTCTTGGAGGAGGCGCTCAATCCCCGCCATCCGCTTCTCGAGCGGCTGCGCTTTCTCTCGATTTCAGCCTCCAATCTCGACGAGTTCTACATGGTCCGCGCTGCCGGCCTCTATGGCCAGGTCGCAGCGGGCGTTGCAACGCTGAGCGCCGACGGTCTCACGCCGTCCCAGCAGCTGGAACAGATCAACGAGTTCGTGGCCCGGCTGGTCGCAGAGAAGCAGGCTTGCTGGAGAACCCTCCGGGCCCAAATGGCCGAGGCGGGCATTCATCTGGTCGAGCCGAAGGATCTTCGGCCACAGGAGAAGGCATGGCTCGATAATGAGTTCATGGCCCGTCTCTTCCCTATTTTGACGCCCATGAACGTCGACCCGGCACACCCCTTCCCCTTCATCCAGAACCAGGCACTGACCCTGGCGGTGAAGATGCTTCACCCCGACGGGAAGGTGATGAAGGGGCTCATTCCCATTCCCTCTCAGCTCGACCGCTTCATCCGGCTGCCCGCGGATCCAGATGATCCGAAATCCATTCGGTTCATGCGGATAGAGAACGTCATCGGGCTGTACCTCGATGAGCTTTATCCTACCTTCACGATTACCGCCCAGGGTGCCTTTCGAGTGCTGCGCGACAGCGACGTCGAGTTCCAGGAGGAAGCCGAGGACCTGACGCGGGCCTTCGAGACACAGCTCAAGCGCCGCCGACGCGGGAACGTCATTCGCCTCGAAATCGATGCCGAGATGCCGGAGGACCTGTGCCGGTTCGTCGTGAAGGAGCTGGAAGTCACGGAAGAGGCTGTATTCGTCAAAGAAGGCTTGCTCGGCCTCGCCGATACGAGCCAGTTCATCATCCGCGACCGGCCCGATCTTCTCTTCAAGCCGTTCAACATCCGTTTTCCCGAGCGCATTCGCGAGTTCAACGGGGATGTTTTCGCAGCCATTCGCGCGAAGGATTTCGTGGTGCACCACCCCTACGAATCCTTCGATGCAGTGCTGCAATATCTGCGTCAGGCCGTGGCCGATCCCAACGTCATGGCCATCAAATGGACGCTCTATCGCACGCTTAGAGACAAGAGCCCCATTGTCGAAGCACTCAAGGAGGCGGCCGATTCGGGCAAGTCGGTCACGGCGGTCGTCGAGCTCAAGGCGCGCTTCGACGAATCGACGAACATCAACCTGGCACGCGACATGGAAAAGGCGGGGGTCCATGTCGTCTACGGCTTCGTCGAGCTCAAGACGCACGCCAAGCTGGGACTCGTCGTGCGCCGCGAGGGCAATGACATCGCCACGTACTGCCATATCGGCACGGGCAACTACCACCCTCAGACGGCGCGCGTTTACACAGACCTCTCGTTCTTCACCGCCGACCGGGCGATCGGGCGGGACGTTGCGCGCATATTCAACTTCGTGACCGGCTACGGTAAGCCGCAGGACCTTGAGGTCATGGCAGCGAGTCCCAACGGCATTCGCGCGCGCATCCTCGAGCATATCCGCGAGGAGATCAAACACGCCAAAGCCGGAAGACCGGCAGGCATCTGGGCGAAGATGAATGCGCTCGTCGATCCGCAGATCATCGCCTCGCTCTATGAGGCGAGCCAGGCCGGCGTTGAGATTGATCTCGTGGTGCGCGGCATTTGCTGTTTGCGGCCGGGTATCCCCGGCCTATCGGAGAACATCCGCGTGAAGAGCCTGATCGGGCGGTTTCTGGAGCACTCGCGCATCTACTGTTTCGGGCGCGGCCACCCGCTGCCGTCGCCAGAGGCGGCTGTGTACATCAGCTCCGCCGACATGATGCCGCGCAATCTCGATCGCCGTGTCGAGGCTATGGTGCCGATCAAGAACCCGACCGTGCACGAACAGATACTCGGCCAGATCATGCTGGCGAATTTGAAGGACAACCAGCAGAGCTGGCAGATCATGCCCGATGGATCTTCGGTGAGGATCAAGCCCGGCCCAGGCGAGGAACCATTCAACGCGCACCAGTATTTTATGACCAACCCGAGCCTTTCGGGTCGCGGGCAGGCGCTCAAGGAGAACATGCCGCCGCGGGTGAGGCTCACCCTCAGGGACTGATGCAGCAGGGCGGTATGGAAAGGCGTGGCCTGGGGAGCCAGGCGCGGACGGGCGCGCTGGAGCCTGTCGGCGTCATCGACATCGGCTCCAACTCCGTGCGGCTGGTCGTTTACGAGGGCGCCGTGCGTGCACCCACACCGATCTTCAATGAGAAGGTGCTCTGCGGTCTTGGCCGATCGGTGGCGACGACTGGTGTCCTCGGTGAGGCTGCAGTCGCGCGGGCGCTAGCTGCGCTGCGGCGCTTTCGGGCGATCGCAGGGATACTCGACGTTAGAAAGCTTCGCGTCGTAGCAACGGCGGCGGTGCGAGAAGCTGCCGATGGAGCCGACTTCATCGCCAAGGCCGAGGAAGCTTGCGGCGCCGCCATCGAGGTTCTTCCCGGCGCTCGCGAGGCAGAGCTGGCGGCGGAAGGTATCCTGATGGGGTTCGGCGAGGTGGACGGCGTGGCTGGAGACCTCGGCGGCGGCAGCCTGGAGCTCATCGACATTGCCGGCGCGCGCTTCCGAAATGCCGCGACGCTCCCGTTGGGCGGCCTTCGGCTGCTTGATCTGACCGGCGATCATGTGGATGAGGCACTGGCGCTGGTGGACGAGCACATCTCTCGCCATGCGTGGATCGGCGAGACGCGTGGGCGCACCTTCTATGCCGTCGGCGGTACGTGGCGCTCGCTCGCGCGGGTGCACATGGAGGAATGCGACTACCCCCTGCGTGTCATGCAGGGCTATGCCATTCCCGCGGCCGAGGCGTTGGTTTTCTGCGAGGAGCTGCGCCGGGGCAAGAAAGTGAAAGGCTTAGAGACTATCGCCCGCGCGCGGCGCGAGGTCCTGCCGTTCGGCGCGCTCGTCATGGAGCGTCTGCTGCAACGGCTGCAGCCGGAGAAGGTCGTCTTTTCCGTGTTCGGCATC
>Ga0182742_1005851_pt1 | contig 10119 bp, 8 predicted proteins | sample eDN5th37CBELigMG_FD_128880 | JGI IMG/M metagenome (GOLD analysis project Ga0182742, IMG submission 128880) | Enriched Miracle-Growth compost microbial communities from Emeryville, California, USA - eDNA 5th pass 37_C BE-Lig MG (version 2)... ... | reverse complement strand
CGGACGAGTTCAGCCATAATCCAACTGCTCATCGAATAGACGGCTGTAGCATCCATTAAGTTTGGATCCACGTCGCCACCGACATGCCCGACGCCTCGGTTGTTACGAATTTCGTACAGCGGCGGTAGCAAGCGTGGGATGAGGATGCGTAGCGACCTCTCGCCGGTCAGTCCGGGGTTTTTGAGTTCTTCGAGCTTCTTACAAGCCGCGACCATGTTGTCGGGCTTCTTCGGACCCGAGACATATGTCCCAGACAAAGCGCCGTGAATTATGGTGTAAACACACTCGCAGAATTTTCCGCCATTCAGCTCTGACGGCTCCCAGCGGTGTTCCAAAAAGTTGGTGCCGATCTGCTTATAGATGTCCATCAACGGGTCTCGAAGCCCCGCCGGGATCGCAGCAAGCAGATTTGAGGGGTCTGTACTCACTCGCTGCCGAAGGGCTTCACGAGCTCAGCGCCCGCCTTCAGTCCCGGTGCGGTCAAGGTCCAGCCCGCCGCTTTAGACCCTCCCAACACGTTTCCTTTGTCCTTCATGTAGGACGCGTGATTGGCCTCGTTGTAACAGCCTAGTTTCTTGCAGTTGGCACGAGCAAGTTTGTCATCAAATTTGCTGTCGCCGGTCTCCAACAGTTTCGCGATCCCGGTCAGCACGTAAGTATTGATCGTCTGCGCCTTCGCATTGTTGCCGGGAGCGGCTGATACGATGATTTCTACGGCGCCGTTCTCGACATGGAAAACTTGGCTCAGCGCGTCGTCTGACACCTGATGACTTTTCTTCCAAGCCTTCGCCCTGGCGTGCAGGCCGCCGTCGAACGCCGCGTCATCATCGTCTGAGTGGCGCTCCTTATTACCCTTTTTGCTCTTTTCCTCGCCAACTACATCGCCATCGTCGCCAAGCATGGTGAGCGCGGCTCTGATAGCGAGTTTCCGCTTCGCGCTGTCGAGCGGATAAAGAAGGTCATGCAATTTGGTCGCGACCGTCGGAATTTCACTTTTTGAAGCAGTCATTCTTTAACCTCGGGAATCACTGAATTGCACGCAATTGTAGAATTCTGATAAAAAGCAACAGTGGGTAAGCTACAAAGTATTTCATTGTCCCGGCTATCCCCAGATGGACAGGGGAGCCGGAAGCCAGGAGAGCCAAATGTCACGCGAAGAAAGGATGCTGAAGGCTGTTCGGAGGAAGAAGATTGCTTCTTGCGCAGACGCTCGAAAGGCCATCGGCGCGACGTGGTCTTACTACTACATGAAGAAGCTCATGGATAAGGGCCTCGTTAAACGTATCGCCCGCGATCAATACGTGGCTGTGAGGTAAGGCGGCCTAAGCCGCCTTCCTTTTCTGCTTTGAACTACGGCCCGACCTAGCGGCGGGCCTAGACCGCCAAACGGCGCTGAATCATCTTGAAATGACGGAACGGCACGTCGCAGGGGGCGAGGGGCAGTTATCGCGCCAGCGCGGTGTAATCTCCGGCCTGCAAGCGGCTGGACGTGTCACGGTTGGGGCAACGAGACTGCTAATGCTATTCGAGGATATTCAAGCGATGCATATCGCTCACCGTGACCGCCTCCGGGAGATGATGCTGGCAGCGGCCACGCCCAAGAAAATCATAACAAATGGATCCATGTCGCGTCTCCGGCAATCGGGAAGTCCCGGCAGGCTCATGCAAACCTGCCGGGGTGGCCTCGTCAGGGCCTTATGGTGACCGTTGGTCGCCATAAGCGCATCACGCCGGAGGAGGTCCGGCCATGCGCCGTCGCGGTTCTTCCTATGAGGCGGACACTCACGACTTGTCCGCCGTCCCGCCAGAGCGGGACCGGAAGCGCTTGCTTTCGAGGAACGCGGCACAAACGCCAAGGCCGCGCCCATCTCGCGATGGGTAACTCAAGCCGCAGTCCGATACAGGCCCTTCGGCTCCTTCACGCCCAGCAGCGCGGCCGGATCAATATCGAGACGGTGGCGAGCGTCCGCATGGCCTTGCTCTTGGAAGATGTCGATTAGCGCGACCTCCTCCAATTCAAGTTCAAACTTGCGGGCTGCGAGCTTTTCGAGCGCGTCGGCCTTCTCCTCTGGCGACATGGCGGTGCCGCGCGTTGACGCCTGCTTGCGTGCTAGAGCGGTAAGCCGCTCTAGCATTCTATCCGGATGCAACCACGCGAGGATTTTGTTCGACTTGGGACTATTGAAACCCCAACTGACTGACACGTGACCCTTGACCGCATCGAGTTCAATTCGCGGTTCGCCTTCCGAGGCCCACTTGTTCACGATGATCCGCAGCTAGGCTTCGATCATTTTGAAAGGCAGCGGTGACGTTGCCCCCAACTTTTATCCAGCGATGAGTTTCTCCTGACGGTTAGGTTGCCTGTTGGGCGGTGTGAGCGACGGGAGTTGGCGCGGAGCCGTTGGCGTAGCGCAGCGCCAGCTTCCGGCGCGGATGGAAGGTGAGCACGAACTCGGACGGCGTTCTCCATCCGAGCTGAGAGTGCGGGCGGGATCCATTGTAGTCGGCCAGCCAACAGCCAAGGGCGACGCGTGCCTGAGCTAGCGACGTGAACAGCGTCTCGTTCAAGAGTTCATCCCTCAGACGCCCATTGAAGCTTTCGATGAAGGCATTTTGCATGGGTTTGCCCGGCGCGATGTAGTGCCACTCGACACGGGCCTGATCCGCCCATGCAGGATGGCGTTGCTGGTGAGTTCGCTGCCATTGTCGCTGACGATCATCGTGGGCTTGCCGCGAGCGGTCATCAGCCGGTCGAGTTCTCGCGCCACGCGGGCGCCGGAGAGCGAGGTATCGGCCACCAGCGCCAGGCACTCGCCAAGCGTACTGGTTGTCATCCCGCACACAATCCAACCAACCGCTTGAAACGCCCAACCGGCCTTGTTGATGAGATCGATCTGGTCTTGATTTGCAGCGTTTACAATTACCATCGTACATGGCGTGTGAACCGAACTTGCGCGGGGTCTTTTGCCTTGCAGACCACTCTCGTGCTGCCAATAATACTTCAAGGCGTCGATGTCTATTCGCTCTCGATGGTAGGGTTACGCCCGATCGCGACACTTTCCAAATTCCGCCATCGATATCGACAGTCTGTTCGGGAAGATGTCCAAACATGATCTGCGAGGTACTGCGATGCGCTTCGGCACTTGCTTGCACGGATATTCATTGACCGCGCCGCAAATGTACAGGAACTCGCTCTTCGACGTCACGAAGCGATCGCATAGGCTTCCGTGTCCCAGGAAATGGCCCAATGAAGAGAAGGTCATTTTGCTAACAAGCCTACCTCTCGCGGAATGCTTTGTTCATTTGATCGGCTATCGGTTTGACAAGATATGAGAGCGCAGTGCGCTCCACAGTGGAAATATAGACCTCAGCGGGCATGCCCGGGACAAGCCTCATTCCATGAACTTCGGTGTCGGCAGTGTCCAGAAGTTGCACTTGCGCGACGTAATACTCGTTGCCGCCAGAATCTCTAGCCGATGCGGGCGAGAGCATTGCGACACGCGCGGAGAGCTCCGGCGTAGTATTGCGGTTGAAGGCGGTCAGCCGCACGCGCGCCATTTGGCCGATGCGGACTTGGTCAATGTCGGCAGGAGCAATCTTGATCTCGACCCGCAACTGCGCGTTATCAGGGACAACGGTCGCGATTCTTGCGGCTGGCGTAATAACGCCGCCAATGGTGTGGATGAATAGCTCGTTGATGTAACCGGACACCGGGGCGCGGATTTCGGTGCGTTCGAGACGGTCTTGGATCGCAAGCTTTCGCTCTTTCAGTTCAGAGATTCGGGTGTCAATTATGCGTAGCTCACGCTGTGCCTCCGTGCTGGCCGTCTGGTCGATGGACAGGATTTGAAGTCTGAGCTCGGTGGAGCGGACCTTGGCTCTAGCGATGGAAGCCTCGATCTCGCCCCGCTCGCCGACCAGGCGAGCCCATTCGCGACTGGCTGTATAAACACGGCTGTAGTCCGTGATCTTCTTCTCGTACAAGTCAACCAGCTTGGTGCGTTCGGCGCCGACCAGCTGAATCTCTTCCTCCTTGGCGGCGAGTCGGGATTCCATCCCTCGTATTTCCTCGCCGGTCTGATGAATCGAGAGCGTGAGCTGCTCCTTGCGGCTGTCGCGGTTGATCTTGTTGCCCTTGAAAAGGCGGATTTCGCCCGTGCGGATAACCTCCGCGAGCGGAGACTGCTCTTGCAGTTCTCGCGGAAAGGCTATCTCCGGAAGGTCGTCGCGTTCCGCGATCAGCCGGGCTTGGCGGCCATACGCCTCCATGAGTTGGGCGCCCACGATAAGAAGCTCGGCTTTGATCTGCAGATCGTCCAGCGCGATAAGGATCTGCCCCTCTCTCACAAACTCACCCTGGCGGACCGCTATCAATTTCACGATCCCGCCGTCGCGATGCTGGATTTCCTTCAGGTTCTGGTCGACCTTCAGCGACCCCTGAGCGATGATCGCTCCCTCGAGCTTGGCCCAAACCGCCCAGGTTCCGCAGCCAAGCAGAAGCAGTGCGATCAGTAGTAGCCCGGACACAATTCGCGATGCGAGGCTCAAGTTGCTGTCCATAGTTTTCGCCATGGCTACGATCCCGGAATGATCGCGACCGTCACGCCGAACGCATGGTGGCCTTCGATCACGATCGAATAGGTGTCTTCAATCCCGTCGCCGTTCCCGTCGTGAACCTCCACCACGGTGATATCTTCCTTTTCCATATCGTCGAACTTGAATTTGACCTTGAGGTGATGGTCGCTGCCGGATTTGTAAACCTTATCGAAAGCGTCCGAGAGCTCATCAAAAAAATCCTCTTCGTCACTGTACTTGATTTCGAAATCGGCAACGTAGAGCTTGTCACCAACCTTGAAGTCGGTGATGCGCGCGACGACGTCAGAGCTGGCTCCTTCGCTCGGCAGGTCAAAGGTATAGCAATTCGCCCCTCCGCCGCCCGCCACCTCGACATATTCGCCGCCGAAATGGATGGTATCGTCGCCTGCGCCGGCTACGACCTTTTCGAATCCGTCGATCGTATCGAGGCCGACTTCCGCGCTTTCGACGCTGCCGACTGCAAGGTCAATGACGAGACTCTCAACCGCGAGCGAATAATCTATGATGTCGCACCCGGAGCCGCCGGCGTAATTGTCGGAAGCGGCGTCGAGTGCGGCGATAACATGGTCGTTGCCCGCGCCGCCCAGGACCGCATCGGCTCCGTCTCCGCCATCAAGGACATCGTCGCCTTCGCCTCCGTCAAGGCAATCTTCTCCGGGACCGCCGAAAAGCTTGTCGTTGCCTTTACCGGCGACAAGTTCGTCTCCGCCGGCCCCACCGAACAAGGTATCGTCATCCTCGCCGCCGATCAGGAGATCATCCCCCTCCTTGCCATGGAGGATATCCTCACCTTGCTCGCCTGACAGGCTGTCATCGCCGGCTCCGCCGAAGGCTGTATCGTCGCCCTCGCCGCTCAGAACGGTGTCGTCTCCGTCATTTGCAGAGATGACATCGTTTCCGGCGCCGGCGATTACCGTATCGTCCGCCGACGACCCCACGATCGTGTCGCTACCCGCGCCAGCGACGACCTTTTCAAAATCCTCAATGGTATCGAAGCCTGCTTCTGCGCTCTCGGCGGTGCCGGCCTCGAGATCGATCGCGAGCGCCGTCGTCGCGAGCGAATAGTCGATGGTGTCGCAGCCGGCATCTCCGAAATAATGGTCGGCCGCCGCATCGATGGCGCCGATCACCGTGTCATTCCCATCGCCGGCCGAGATGTCGTCGGTCCCGGAGCCTCCATCCAGAACATCGTCGCCAGCACCACCGGAGAGTTCGTCCTCGCCGGCCCCGCCGAACGCGACGTCGTTTCCATCGCCGGCGATCAGGTTGTCGTTGCCGTCGTCGCCGCGCAGGACGTCGTCGTCACCTTCGCCGTGAATGATGTCGTCGCCGGCGCCGCCGAGCAGCGTATCGTCACCTGAGCCGCCGACAAGGAGGTCATGCCCGTCCTCGCCATAGAGGACATCGTCGCCGGCCTCGCCGAAGATCCGGTCGTCGCCGCATCCGCCGAATACGACGTCGTTGCCCGCGCCGGCAAACACGATGTCGCTTCCGCAGCCGGCATAGACGACGTCATTTCCATCGCCCCCGACGATATGATCGTCGCCCGAGCCACCTGCGATCGCATCATTTCCGGCCAGCGCAACGATATTGTCGTTCCCGTCGCGGCCATCGATTTCATCATCGCCAGGCGTTCCGACCAGGTTGTCATCGTTCGGGCCACCCGCGATCGGGGGTACCGGCAGCACAGTCAGATGCGCCGTCTGAGGTACTGCAAATTGGCCGTCGGAAACGCGATAGGCGAATTCCACTTCGCCCAGCACGCCGGGCGCTCCCTGATACAGCCATCCACCCTCGACCGGGGTCAGCGTGCCGCGCGACGCAGTCAGTTGCAGGACGGAAAGCGCGTCTCCGTCGGGGTCGCTCGCTCCGGCAAGGAGGGCGCCGTGGGCGATGAAGTAGGCATGGAATCCGACTAGGTCGTGCAGCCGGACAGCGCCGTTCAGGCGCGGCGCTCTGTTTGCCTGGGTGGGATCGTCATCCTGACCCGTCGCATCGGTGTCGGGCCCACCAACTGCGCCGCCACCGCCGCTGCCGCCACCTCCACCAACGCCGCCGCCACCTCCGCCACCGCCGATGCCGCCACCTTCACCGACGCCACCGCCACCACCTCCGCCGATGCCGCCGCCTCCACCGAGGCCGCCACCATCGATGCCACCGCCACCACCTCCACCGATGCCACCGCCGCCACCGATGCCACCTCCGCCGATGTCGCCGCCACCACCGCCGATGCCACCGCCACCGCCCGTCCCGAAGTCGGGGAGCACCGGAGGTGCTTTGAAACCCTCCAAAAGCGCCTGGCCCGAACCGAACGGCCGCAGGCTTGATGAGGGGGCCAGTCGTCCAGCGCTGCTGAACTCAAGCGCCGGCGCCTCATTGGCGAGGAATTCGGGGATGAACGAAGAGGTGAAGAACAGAATGTTGTCGGCGTCTTCTTCCTCCTCGTCGGATTCGTCTTTCGCGGGGGCGCTCTCGCTGTCTTCATCGCCAGCCTTTGCGGCGCGCTCCGGCTCATACGCTCCTGCTTCCTCATCGTCCTGCTGCTCCGTCTGCGCTTGCGCAGGCTTCGGCGCGATGAACGATTGCAGGTAAGCGATGACACCGAGCAGAACAGCGAGGAACAGAAGCGGCTTGCGCGCAGGCTTGGTGTCCTCGTCCCTGCGATCCTTCGCATATTCCTCAGGGAGGCCGCCCTGCGACCCTTGCTGCTCAGCGTTTCGGAATGCCTGAACCTGTATCATGCGAGCACCCGTCGGCTGGAGTCCACGGCAGCTTGAGCGACCGGCCGCATGATCTCGTGCTTTGGCCCAAAAGATACGAGGCGGCCGTTCTGAATGACCGCCAGATAATCCACCGCGACCAGTGCGCTCGGCCGATGCGCCACAACGATCGCGATGCCGCCGCGCGCAAGAACGCTCTTGATCGCGTTTGTCAACGCGACCTCTCCCTCGTTGTCGAGATTCGAATTCGGCTCGTCCATGATGACAAGGAACGGATTGCCGTAAACTGCGCGCGCCAATCCGATCCGTTGACGCTGACCGGCGGAAAGCGCCGTGCCGTTCGCTCCAAGCTGCGTGTTGTAGCCTTCCGGCAGCTTGACGATCATCTCGTGCACTCCGGCAGCCTGGGCGGCTTCGATCACCTTCACCGGGTCCGGCCGATCCTCGAAGCGCGAAATGTTGGCTTCGATAGTTGCGTCCATCAGGCTGACGTCCTGTGGCAGATAGCCGATATGCCGCCCGAGCAGTTCGTCGGGCCATTGCGTCAGGTCGGCATTGTCAAGCCGGATGCTGCCACGCACCACTGGCCAGATGCCGGTCATCGCCCGGACCAGGGTGGTTTTTCCGCCACCGCTCGGACCGATCACGCCGAGCGCCTGGCCACTGCTCAGTTCGAAGCCCACGTCGCTGAGAATCACACGTCCGGACCCAGGCACGGCCACGGTGATCTTTTCGACGGTGAACAGCTGCTTCGGCGCGGGCAATTTCAATGGCTCGACCGACGAGGCCAGCGCCACTACGGTATCGCGGAGGCGGCTATAGGAGAGGCGCGCGGCGACAAAATTCTTCCAGTTTCCGATCGCCAGATCGACCGGAGCCAGCGCACGCGCGCTTGCCACGGACGCCGCGATGATCGCGCCGGCCGACAAATCTCCCTTGATCGTCAGATAGGCGCCAAGACCGAGTACCGCGGATTGCAGCAGCATGCGCAACACGCGCGAAATCGCCGCGAATGTCCCCGTGATATCGTTTGTTCTGGTCTGCAGATCGAGATGATCGCGGTTCGCAACGTTGAACCGCTCGACCGCGCGATCGGCGAAGCCCATCGCCTTGATCACTTCAGCGTTGCGCGCATTGGAATCGGCGACGGTGTTGCGGACCACGGTTGCTTTCCGAGCCGTCTGGGCCAATGTCTTGGTCCGAATCTCGCTGACGATCGTGATGATCGTCAGAATGAGAGCACCTCCCAGTGTCAGCGCACCTAGCAGCGGGTGCAGGATATAAACGAACACCACAAAGATCGGCATCCATGGCAGATCGAATAGAGCCATCGGCCCCTGGCTGCCGAGAAAGCTTCTGACCGTGTCGACGTCGCGCCCGCGGTCGAGCGCCTCCGAGGAAGAAAAGCCGTAACGCGGCATGTCGATCGCCACACGATGGGCGAGCGGCGCCACCTTGGTATCAAGCCTCGCGCCGACCCGGATCAGGATCTGTGACCGGATCACGTCGAAGCAGCCCTGGAACAGATAGAGACCGATCGCAAGCGTCGACAGAACGAGAAGCGTCGGGACGCTCCCGCTGGTGAGCGCTCGGTCATAGATCTGCATCATGTAGACCGAGCCGGTCAGCGCGAGGATGTTGATGATCCCCGAGATGACGAACAGGAAGATGACGATTCCGCGAAAGCCGGCCGTCAGTTCCAGAAGCCTCTGACGCTTCGCCGCCGTCAGTTCTCTTTCTTTGGCCATCTTGTCCAACTCCCCACCGTACCCCCGATCGGCCGGAGGCTTGTTCAGCCTCCGGCCGCAGCGAGCAGCCTCACAGGGTCAGATTGGGATTGGTCGGAACGTAGCCTTCGACCTCCAGTTCGAAATCGGCATCCGGATTGCCGCCGACATTGCCGCGGATCATCGTCACGCCGTTCTCGAAGCTCACCGAGAGTTGGCCTGCCGCAGTGAACGCGCCGCCGCTTACCAGCGTGAAGCTCTGGTTGCCCAACGCCGTCTCGTCGGCGTCAATGCCGCTCAGGTCGATCTTGTCGCCCGGCTCGAAGCTCACGATCCGATCGCCATTGGCGGCCTGGATGGTCGGGAACACGAAGGTGTCGTTGCCGGCGCCGCCATCCATCACGTTCACCGCGTTGCTGGCGGTGATCGTGTCATTGCCTAGGCCAGTATTGACATTCTCGATGCCCCACAGCGTGTCGGCGCCCGTTTCGCTGCTATGGGCATAGCCCTTCGCCAACGGACCGTTGCCGAGATGAACCGTGGCATCCGCCGAGACGCCGGTCATGTCCAGCGTATCATTGCCGACACCGCCATCACTTTCGTCGCCGAAATAGAGGTCATTGCCGTCGCCGGTCTCGGCAACGATGGTATCGTTGCCACCGCCACCGAACACGGTGTCGTTGCCGGCGCCCGCCACGATCAGATCGTTGTCATCTCCACCGAACAGCCGGTCGGCCCCGTCATCGCCAAAGATTGTATCGGCTTCCGCGCCGCCGAACACCTGGTCGTCGCCCGCGCCCGCCATCACCACGTCGCGGCCCGAACCGGCGTCGACGAAGTCCGCCCCATCACCGGCCGAAATCGTATCGGCGCCGCCGTCGCCGATCGCCACATCGTCGCCGGCAAGGGCAACGATGTTGTCCGAACCGGCCGTTCCGATCAGCACGTCCCCCTGCGGGGTTCCGGTGCGCAGACCGGGACCGGTCACATTGCCGCCGGTGCCCGTGCTATCGCCCTCGTCATCAACGCCATCGCTGTCGTCATCGTCATCGCCAGCGCTGTCGTCGTCATCATCG
>Ga0182742_1005850_pt1 | contig 10124 bp, 7 predicted proteins | sample eDN5th37CBELigMG_FD_128880 | JGI IMG/M metagenome (GOLD analysis project Ga0182742, IMG submission 128880) | Enriched Miracle-Growth compost microbial communities from Emeryville, California, USA - eDNA 5th pass 37_C BE-Lig MG (version 2)... ... | reverse complement strand
GAGGCGGGGGCGGCTCGACGGTTGTTCGTCAAGGCGTCCAGCGCAAGACCGGCGTCTTGGCGGCCTTCACCTCGTCGAGACGGCTGACCGGCGTGGTGTGCGGCGCGTCGCGCAGCATCTCGGGATCCTCGGCGGCGATCGCCTTGAGGGCCTCGGCGAACGCTTCGAGCGTGTCTCGGCTCTCGGTCTCGGTCGGTTCGATCATCAGGGCTTCCGAGACGATCAGAGGGAAGTACACCGTGGGGGGGTGGAAGTTGTAGTCGATGAGGCGCTTGGCGATGTCCATCGCCCGGATTCCCCGGTCCCTGGCGAGCGTCCGGGCGGAGGCGACGAACTCGTGCATGCAGTCTTGTCCGCCGGGGACGGGGTAGACGTCCTTGACCAGGCTCAGGAGGTAATTGGCGTTGAGGACGGCGTGTTGCGCGACCCGCTTCAGCCCCTCGGGCCCTTGGCTTCGAAGGTAGCAATAGGCCCGGAACAGGACGCCCGTGTTGCCGAAGAACGACCGCACGCGGCCGATTGACTTCTCGGAGCCGTGGTCGAGATAGAACGACCCGTCCTCCCGCCTCCCCACGGAGGGCGCGGGCAGGTAGGGGGCGAGATGGGCCCTGACGGCGATGGGGCCGGCGCCGGGGCCGCCGCCGCCGTGTGGGCCGGAGAAGGTCTTGTGCGGGTTGTAGTGCATGAGGTCGGCCCCCATGTCCCCCGGCCTCGCGACGCCCAGGATGGCGTTCATGTTGGCGCCGTCGAGGTAGAGCAGGGCGCCTCGGTCGTGCAGCAGCTTGGAGATCTCGCTGATCTGGGGGTCGAACAGGCCCATCGTGTTGGGATTGGTGATCATGAAGACGGCGGTCTCGTCGTCGAGCTTCGCCTTGAAGTCCTCCAGATCAACGAGTCCCCGGGCGTCGCTCTTGACCGTGACGGCGTCGAACCCCGCCAAGGTGGCCGAGGCCGGGTTGGTTCCATGGGCGCTGTCCGGGATCAAGACCCGGGTCCGCCTCCGCCCCGGCTCGTGGTCGCGGAAGTAGGCCGCGGCGACCAAAAGGGCGGTCAATTCGCCCTGCGCTCCGGCGGCCGGCTGGAGACACACCGCCTCCAACCCGGCGATCTCGGCCAGATGCTCTTGAAGGTCGTAGAGGATCGCCAGCAACCCTTGGATGGTCGAGTCGTCTTGGAGCGGGTGCTGTCCCAGCAGACCGGGGAGCCCGGCGAGCCGCTCGTTCCGCTTGGGGTTGTACTTCATCGTGCAGGAGCCAAGCGGATAGAAGTTGCCGTCGATCGACATGTTGAGCGTCGAGAGGTTCGTGTAGTGGCGCACGACGTCGAGTTCGCTCAGCTCGGGCAGCGGCGGCGGCGTCTTCCGCTGGTGCTCCGGGGGGATCAGTTCGTCGATCGGCCTCTCGGGCGAGCCGCCCTCCGGCAGGATCGCCGTCGACCGTCCCGGACGGCTGGATTCGAAGAGAAGCGGCTGCAAATTCAGTTTGTACATGATTGGAGCTATCGACGAGCGTGTGTTGGGAGACCGTCTTGTCGCTTTTTTTCAGAGGGCTTCGAGGGCGCGCCGGTAGGCGTCGGCCAGGCCGTCGATCTCGGCCTTGGTTCGCTTCTCGGTGACGGCGATCAGGATGTGGTCGGACAGTTCGGGGAGCCAGCGTCCCAGCCAAACGCCGCCGTGATATCCGAGCTTGCCGACCTCGGCCAGCACGGCGCGCGGGTCCTTCTCGCAGCGGATCACGAACTCCTTGAAGAACGGCCCGGACAGCGGGAGCGAGAGGCCCTTGACGGCGCCCAGCGCTTCGGCCGCCTCGTGGGCCTTTCGGGCGCTCAATTCGGCGGCCCGACGCAGGCCCCCGGGACCCATGACGGCCAGGTAGATGCTGGCCCGGAGGGCCAAAAGCCCCTGGTTGGTGCAGATGTTGGAGGTCGCCTTCTCGCGCCTGATGTGCTGCTCGCGGGTCTGGAGCGTCAAGACCCAGCACCGCTTGCCGTTGCGGTCGGTCGTCTGGCCGACGATTCGCCCCGGCATCTTGCGGAGATATTCCTGGCGGCACGCGATGATGCCGAGGTACGGCCCGCCGAACGACATGGCGTTGCCGAGCGACTGCCCCTCGGCCACGACGATGTCGGCCTCGTAGTCGCCCGGAGCTTGCAGCAGCCCCAGCGAGATCGGGTCGACGCTGACGATCGCCGGAGCGCCCTGGTCGCGGGCCGCCTTCACGAGGGCCCGGACGTCCTCAAGCTGGCCGAGGAAGTTGGGGTACTGGAGCACGACCGCCGCCGTCTCCGGCGTGATCTCCTTGGCGAGCGCGTCGGGATCGACCCGGCCGTCGACCATGGGGACCGTGACGATCTCCGGGCCGATCTCGGCCAGGTACGTTTTCAGGACCGTCCGATACTCGGGATGGACCGAGCCGGCGACGACCACTCGGCCCGAGCGGCGACCGACCGCCAGGGCCATCAACACCGCCTCGGCGACGGCCGACCCGCCGTCGTAGAGGCTGGCGTTGGAGACGTCCATCCCCGTGATCTGGGTGATGAGCGTCTGGTATTCGAAGATCGCCTGGAGCGTCCCCTGGCTGGCTTCCGCCTGATAGGGGGTGTACGACGTGTAGAACTCGCCGCGCGACGCGAGGTTGTCAACGACCGAGGGAATGAAGTGGTCGTAACTCCCAGCGCCGAGGAAGCAGACCCGCTTGTCGGCCCCCTCGTTCCGGGCCAGCAGGCCGCTGATTTCCTCGGTCAATTCCCACTCGCTCAGGGCGCGGGCGACTTGCAGCGGCCGATCGAGCCGATATTCGGACGGGACGACGTCGAAAAGCCGATCGATCGAATCCAGGCCGATCGCCTCGAGCATCACGCGCTCGTCTTCCGGGGTGTTCGCAATGTAAGCCATCGTGGTTCCGTCTCTGGCGCTGGAGGCCGACCGCGATGTCGGCGATTTGGAGAGAGGCTCAGTGTTCCTCGGCGATCTTGGTCTCGTAGGCCGCGTGGTCCATCAGCTTCTCGATCTCGGCGGGGTCGTCGACCTTGATCTTGACCAGCCAGCCCTTGCCGTAGGGCTCCTCGGCGAGAAGTTGGATGTTGTCGGCCAGCGCCTCGTTGACCTCGATCACCTCGCCGCCGACGGGGGCGTAGACGTCGTTGACCGACTTGACGCTTTCGACCTCGCCGAGGCTCTTGCCGGCCGTCAGCCGATCGCCGACGGTCGGCAGCTCGATCGTCAACAGGTCGGTCAGTTGATCGACGGCGAACTTCGAGATTCCCACGGTGGCCGTGGCTCCGTCGAGGGCGACCCATTCGTGGGTGGGAGCGAACCGCAGCGTCGAGGGGTCCATGGTGTCGGAGTCCTTGAGTCGAGACTTGTCGTTGGAAAGGGAACGTCGAAATTGAGTCAGGCCTGGGCACCGGCCGGCTTGGGACGCTTGTAGAAGGGAAGCTCGACGATCACCGCCGGCTCCTCCTTGCCCCGCACGTCGATGATCGCCTCGGTTCCCACCACCGCCGCGCCGGGGTCGACGAGCGCCACGGCGATGCTGGCGCCCAGGGTCGGAGAGAACGCGCCGGAGGTCACCGAGCCGACGACCCGGCCGCCGATTGAAACCGCGGCCCCTTGGCGGGCGATCCGCTTCCCCTGAAGCCGCAGGCCGATCCGGGTGGCGCCCGGGCTGGCTTGATGCTGGCTCAGGGCGTCGGAACCGACGAAGTCCCCCTTGTCCAGCTTCACGGCCCAGCCGACTCCCGAAGCGTACGGGTTGATGGAGTCGGACAACTCGTGGCCGTAAAGGGGCATCCCCGCTTCGAGGCGGAGCGTGTCGCGAGCGCCGAGGCCGCAGGGCAGGATGCCGTAACTTTCGCCCGACTTCAAGAGGGCTTCCCAGACCTTCACCGCTTGGTCGGCGTCGACGATCAGCTCGAAGCCGACCTCCCCGGTGTAGCCGGTTCGGCTGACGATCGCCGGGACGTCGCCGGCAAGCTTGCCCTCGCCGAAGTGGTAATACCTCAGGGCGTCGAGGGGCTGGTCGTAAATCGCCTGGAGGGTGGCTTGGGCCGATGGGCCTTGGACGGCGATCATGGCCGTCTCAAACGTCCGGTCGATTAGTTTGGCCTTCGAGCCGGCGAGGTGTTCCTCGAACTGCCTGATGACCGCCTCGCGGTTGGAGGCGTTGCAAACCAGGTCGTAGGTCTTGCCCGTGAAGTAGACGAGAACGTCGTCGATCAGGCCGCCGAGGTCGTTGGCCAGCAGGCTGTATTGGATCTGGCGCGGGCTCAGCTTCTTCGCGTCGTTGGTGCAAACTCGGTTGATCCAGGAGAGCGCCCCCGGCCCCTCGAAGGCCAGGCGTCCCATGTGGCTAATGTCAAACAGCCCCACGCGGTTGCGCACCGCCTGATGTTCCTCGACGATGCTCGTGTATTGAACGGGCATCGCCCAACCCGCGAAATCGACGATTCGACCGCCGTGAGTCCGATGCCAGTCGTACAGTGGTGTTTTCAACGGGGTCGCCGAGGCCATCAATGACTCTCCGGGATGCGCGTCGGGTCGGAATCGGGTCCAACGCTATTGGGAAACATGGATTGTAGCCGGGCCGCTCCATCCCGACAATAAAGCCGAAAAAGGCGAAACCCTCCGAATCAGCGGCCTCGCTCGCGCATCGCGTCGCGGATGTTGGCCAGCGTTTGGGGATCCGGGAGGCGGTACGGTCGGAACTTCTCCAGCAGGTTTCGTTCCTCGCTGAAGTAGAGGGCTCGGTTGGGTCCCAGTTTGGACGCGGCGGGGTTGTCGAGCAAGTGGCTGGAATCCGTGGGGCTCATTTGGAAGAGGACCCTCATCTCGAACTCGCGGAGTTGCTGAAGGGTGAGATGGCGGTTGAGGTTGTTGACCGTGTCGCACCAAGTGATCAGATGGATTCCATAGCCGGGGCCTTCGCGAAGGATCAGATCGAGGCGCTCGGGAGGTCCCGTCTCCTCGTCGCGCGGACCGAAGCCGAAATCGTCCTCGCGCCGGCGGAGGTCCCGGAACCGCGCCAGGTCGTGGATGAATAGGAAGAGCTCCGGGCCGTCGTCGGCGCCGGGTTCTCGGCGCCGCTCCAACTCGTCGGCCACTTCGGCGAGGAAGGCCGGCGCGTCTCGCCAGTCGCCCCACTTAACGCCGTGGGGCGGAACTTCGGCGACTCGGCGGAGGGCGTCGGCGAACTCGTCGTCCTCGGGCGTTCCGTCGAGCAGCCAGAACCGCGCGCCGGCTCGAACGCGGTCGTCGGTCGCGGGGGGATATTGGGCGGCCAGACTCAACAGCGAGGCCGCGACGACGCCGAGGGCGGCCTCCCCGTTCTGACCGACGATCAAGAGGTGATTGCCTCCCTGGCGGCGGAAGAGGGCCGAGGTGGGCTCTTTGATCGCGACGGGATCGCCCAGCCAGGCCGGAGCCGACCGGGGGGATTCGAGCGGGCCGTCGGCCTCTAGTTTCGCGAGCAGGAGAGCGTTTCGGGCGAGATTGGCTTGGGCGTCCCCCTCGAAGACGATCGGCTCGCGCGCGAGTCGCGGCTTTCGGGTCTCGGCCAACTCGCGGATCGCGCGGAGGCGGTTCTCCCGCTCCTCCTCGGGGATCCAGACGACCTGGAAGAGGTTGTTCCCCTCGGGCGCGCCGTTGGCGTCGTTGTAGATCGCCTCGCCGGGGCGGGAGAGGAGCTTCGCGGCGGTGTTGTTCTCGGCCAGGATGAGGTGCGAGTCCACCTCGCCGCACTGAAGGGCGATCCGCACGGCCATTTGCCCGAGCGTGCTCCGGGCGAGGGTGAAGGCGCCGGCGAGGCTCTGCGAGCCCAAGACGACGTGAACGCCGAACGCCCGACCTTGGCGGACCAGCCGGTCCAGAAGCGCCGCGGCTTCTTGGGAAACCTTGTCCTCCTCGGCGAAGAACTCTTGGAACTCGTCGACGATCAAGAGGATCCGGGGCGGGGGAGGCGAGCCGGGGGCGTTGCGGTAGCTTGGAAGGTCGTGCGCTCCGGCGTCTCGAAACCGATCGGCGCGGAGCTTCATTTCGGCGTCGAGACGTTGTAGGACGCTGACGCCGAACTCGCGCTCGCTCTCGATCGCCACCACGGCGGCGTGGGGCAGTTGGTGGGTCGCGTAGACCTTGAACTCGACCCCCTTCTTGAAGTCGATCAGATACAGCTCGATCTCGTCGGGGCCGTAGATGAGCGCGAGGTTGGCGATCATAGCGTGCAACAAGGTCGATTTGCCCGACCCGGTTCGACCGGCGATCAAGACGTGCTGGGATGTTCCATGTCCAAGCGCGAGATGTTGTTGTCTCAGGGCCGCGGCCTTGCCGAGCGGGATGTCGATTCCGGATCGAGCGTCGCCGGTCCACCAGGATTCGGGATCGGGCGCGATGAAGTCGAAGGGGACTTCGATTCGCCTGGCCGCCTTGGCCGCCGCGCCGATCTTCTGGATCAGCCGCGTGGCGGTTTCGCCGGCCGGGAGCGCGTCGAGCGTCAGGGGGAGCGGGCCGAAGTCGGGGTCGTCCCAGGCGAGCCGGCCGTCTCGCCAGAGGAGCCGGGCGCAGTAGGGGCGGAGATCCTCCAGCCGGCCGCCGACGGGAAATTCGCGAGAGACGTCGGCCGCGATCAGGGCCAGGACGCCGCAGGGGGTTCCGCCGGCGACGATCGCCGAGAGCCTCGCCGCGGCCTTCTCATCGAACTTGGTCGGAAAATCGGCGACGACGACCACGCGGTACGGCTCTGCGACCTCGCCCGCGTCGGCGTTGTATTCCTCGATCGTCGCGTACTCATTGCGCAGGTATTGCTGGGTGACGAACTCCATATGGGCTTCCAGGTCGGCGAGCCGCTCCTCGATTTGTCGGGGGTCGGTCCAGACCTTCTGATTGACCAGCGCGTCGTCGAAATCGGCCAGGTGCATGAACGCCCCGAAGCCCCGGCCGATGCCGATCGGGTCGATGATCGTGAATCGGACCATGCCGGGAGGAAGTCCGACGAGCAGGCGGAGCATCGCCGACCGAAGCGCGCCGAGGGCGGCGTCCCGCCCCTCGGGCGGAGTCTCGACGAGCAGGTTGGCCGACCCGGGAAACGCCCGGAGCGCCGGCTGGATGAAGCGCTCGGGCAAGCCTTCGAGCGGATCGTCTTCGGGGGGCGCCGCGCCCGGGATCGAGCGCAGGTCGATCTCCAGCGTCCCGAACCGAAGCGCCGGGGGGATCGAGTCGGGAACCGGCTGATCGTCCCAGTTGGGGGCCTCCCAGTCGACGCCCAAGAGGTCCGCCCGCTCGGCCACGGCGTTCAGATCCGACGCGGCCAGCTCCACGCCCGCTCGCCATCGATCGCGCGCGTCGGCGAGGCCCGACCGGTAATCCGACTCGGTTTGGTCTTTGAACGCTCGGTCGTCGGCTTCAAGTCGCGCCGCGCCCGCCTCGTTCTTCGACCGAAGCTCGGTTATGCGGTGGTTGTGGGCCTCGACGGCCTCCTTCATTCGGCTCGTCTGGGTGGTCTGGATCTCGGCGAGCTTGCGGGCGTAGACGTCGTTGGTCTGGCGGAGCCGCTCGTCGCGGTCGGCCTCGCCCCGCGCGATCGCCGCGGCGTGATCGGTCTTGGCCTTCTGAAACGCCGCGGCCTGTCGCGAGGCGAGCTGTTTGAGGGCCTCCTGATGACGCGCTTCGATCTGGGAACGAGCGTGCGCGGCCAGCCCCTCGGCGTCGGCCAGCGATTGGGTCAGGGGCTTGTAGAGCCGTTGGAGCTGGACCTTGGAGAGATTGACCAGTTGGATTCGGAGGGCGAGCCCAAGGACCAAGCCCACGACGACCAGGATCGCGATGGAGGTTCCCCCGACGCCGATCATCGCGGCGAAGCCGAGCATCAGCGCGACCGTCGCGATGTAGACCCAGGCCTCGTTGGCGCCCTTCATCGATTTTGGGATGACCAGCTTTTCCAGGAGCCTCAGCGGCTCGCTCATCCGCGTGATCCGCTTGAGCAGTTCGTCGGCCGGGGCTTCGAACTTGGAGTACGACTCGCGGGACGGCGACGGAATTTCCGGGTCGAGGTCGAACTTGCGGTAGTCGGCCGCCAGGGTCGCCAGCCGCTCGCGGTACGCTCGGAGGACCTCCCGGGCGTCGGCCACGGGGTGGAGTTCGGCGTCGCGCTCCTTGGCCGCGAGCCGCCGCCCGGAATCCTGGTCGCCGTTCGCGTCGGCCTCGGCCCGGGCGCGGTCTCTCTTGGCCTTGTCCCGCAGGGCGTCGAACTCGGCGGCCAGGCGTCGGCTCGACGCGGCGAATTCGGCCTTGGCCCGCGCTTCGGCCGCCGTCGCCTCCTCGACGATCGACCGCCGATGCCGCTCGTCGGCCTCTCGGTACTCGTTTTCAAGCTCCTCAACCCGCCGTCCCAGCGCCGTCCGCTTGGATTCGTAGGCTTGGCCGACTTCCGCCGTACGGGCCTTCCGTCGGTCTTCGATCTCCGTCTCGGCGCGAAGCCGCTCGGCCGACAATTCGAGGATCGCGCGCAGGGCGTCGCGCTGGCGCTGGATTGGGTCGAACTCGGAAGGCTCGGTCGAGGCGGCGGCGTCGTCACGCGCGCGCTGGGCTCTTAGCGAAGTCGATGGGCTCACGGCGTTTCCCTCCGATCCGAACAATCGCGGCGGACCTGGTCGAGCGTCTCCGCGAGCTTTTGGAGGCCGATGACGGCCGCCTCGACCGCGGGGGACAAGGGGGCGAGATGCCGCTCCTCGAAGCGTCGACGGACGGCATCGCCCCACGTCGGCTCGGTGAGCATCCAGCGATCATTCAGCGCCCGGATGGTCTGCTTCAGTCGAGTCGCCCCCGCGATCACTTTGGCGTTGGCCATGTTCGATGCTCCCGTCCGGCTCGTCCTAGTCTTGGTCGAGGATGTCCACGGCGATGGAATCGAGGGCCGGCTGATGACCGTCGCTGGGCGGCGAACCGGACGATCCGGCCGGAAGTTGAAGCTGGACGTACGCCTCCAACGCCTCGACGATCCGCCCGAGCAGGGCCGCGCCCCGAGGCGCGTCGATCGCGGCCAGATCCTTGAGACGCTGGATGCTCCCGTGGTATTCGAGGAGCGCTTGTTGGAGGGCCGGTTGCCACCTCCGAACGAGCGTGAGACGTTTTTCGGCGTCGGCCAACTCGGCCTGGGCGATTCGGAGTCGGTCCTTGGCCTCGGCCCGCGACGGATGACGCTCGGGCGTCTTTTGGAGCGACAGCCGAAACAGGTCGGCCTTGGCCGAGGCGACCCGCTCTCGCCGGCGCTTGATCTGCTCTTGCCAATAGATCGGTCGATCCTGATGGAGCCAGACGACGGTCCTCCGAACTTCGGCCTCGACCGCGCCCAAGGCCGCCAGCGCGTCTTCGCCGTAGAGCGAAAGCGCCGCGCGGAAGTCCTTCAGAGCCTCGATGGAATGAACCTCGGCCTGACCGCTCATCGCGCTCCCCGCTCCGGATGATTTGAGGGAACCAGCGCATCCGCTCATGGATCGCTGGAAGACATTCTAACCGCTGATCCGGTCGATGGGGATGGACCAGTCGCCGAGGATCGGCGAGGTCGAAACCCCGAAATCGACGGCTTGAGGCTGGGTGTGGGATCGGCTACGTTTGGATCTTTGCCCCTCCCTCACGACGCGGTGTTGAACTCGACCATGCCCGACAAGACGGACGCGACGCCCCCCCCCGACGATCTTCACGCCGAATACACGAGCCGACTGCAATCGCATCAGCGGGTGCTCGCCCGTTGGGAGCGGGCCGAGCGCCGAATCGCGGACCTTCGGCTCGCCGTCTTCGCGGCGGCCGTTGTTTTGGCGGTCTTCATTTACCAATCGGGTCGGATCTCCGCGATCTGGCTGCTGGTTCCCGGCTTGGCCTTCATCGCCCTTCTCCTGGTCCACGAGCCGATTCGCCGACGGGTCTTGCGCTCGGGTCGGGCGATCGACTTTTACCAGCGCGGGTTGGCTCGGATGGAGGATCGTTGGGCGGGATCGGGAACGCAAGGATTGAATTTTCTCGACCTCGACCATCCCTACGCGGCCGACCTGGACCTCTTCGGCGAGGGCTCGCTGTTTGAGCTTCTCTGCGCGGCGAGGACGAAGGCCGGGGAGGAGGCGCTGGCGTCTTGGTTGTT
>Ga0182742_1005849_pt1 | contig 10126 bp, 10 predicted proteins | sample eDN5th37CBELigMG_FD_128880 | JGI IMG/M metagenome (GOLD analysis project Ga0182742, IMG submission 128880) | Enriched Miracle-Growth compost microbial communities from Emeryville, California, USA - eDNA 5th pass 37_C BE-Lig MG (version 2)... ... | reverse complement strand
CCCTTTCTCGTGCAATTGGGGAAACAGCACCGCTTGTTGTAATTGGAATCCCTGCTTTATTGATTCCACTTCCAGATGGGATTTTTGATAAGTTTACGATTTTACCAGTCCAAATCTATTATTGGACACTCGATTCGGCTTTAGTAGCTGAGTATACGAACTTGGCTGCGGCTACGATTGTCATTTTATTGGTCGTCTTGTTCCTAATGAACTCCGTTGCGATTTTCATTCGAAATAAATTTCAACAAAGATATTAATTCGGGAGGTTCGATATTATGTCTGTATTAGCTAAGAACAAAGGTTTTCAAGTTGTGACTTCTATGGAGGAGGCAAAAAATCCGATGTCTTCTAAAAAGATTGTTTATGATACCAAAGATTTAAATCTTTGGTACGGGGAAGATCATGCGTTAAAGAATATCAATCTGTCAATCTATGAAAATGAAGTGACTGCTATTATTGGGCCTTCTGGTTGTGGGAAATCCACTTATATTAAAACATTAAACCGAATGGTTGAATTGATTCCGGTTGTTCGGATTTCAGGAGAAATAATGTATCGTGAACGAAATATTCTCGACCATTCGTTTAAGGTAGAGGATTTACGAACAAGGGTTGGAATGGTGTTCCAGAAGCCAAATCCTTTTCCAAAATCTATCTATGAAAATGTTGCTTACGGACCAAAAATTCATGGAATTCGGGATAAAAAAACACTTGATGAGATTGTCGAGAAAAGCCTGAAAGGGGCAGCCATCTGGGACGAAGTTAAAGATCGTCTAAATGAAAATGCTTATGGTCTATCAGGCGGCCAACAACAGCGCTTATGTATCGCCCGAGCATTGGCGATTGAACCCGATGTCATTTTGATGGACGAACCAACCTCTGCACTTGACCCAATTTCTACCTTGAAAGTTGAAGAACTAGTTCAAGAGTTAAAAAAGGATTTCAGTATTATTATTGTGACTCATAATATGCAGCAGGCGGCCCGTATTTCGGATAAAACAGCCTTTTTCTTAAGTGGTGAAGTAGTAGAGTTTGGCAAGACGGACCAAATCTTCTCTACCCCTTTTGATAAGCGAACAGAAGATTATATCACAGGACGTTTTGGTTAAGACAATTCCTTTAAAAATATCCTATCGTGAGGTTAACAGGGGGTACAGGTATGGTAGTCAGAGAGAAATTTGAAGAAGAATTAAATCAGTTACAAACGAAGTTGATGGAACTTGGAAACTTTGCAGCAGCAGCACTTACTAAAGCATTAGAAGCTCTTGAAACAGGAAATGTCGAGTTAGCACTAAAAATCATTGAGGATGATGCATTAGCTAATATTCAAGAGGAAGAGATTAATGATCTAGCGATTCTTCTCATCGCTAAACAATCTCCTGTTGCAGTCGATTTACGCAGAATTATTGTAGCGATCAAAATTGCAAATGATATTGAAAGAATTGCAGATTTTGCCGAGAATATTGCCAAATCTGCCATTCGCATCGGGAAAGAAACTTTAGTCAAACCAATTGAACACATAAGACAAATGTACAACTTAACAACTAGAATGTTAGCTATGTCCTTAGAGGCGTTTGGTGAGGAAGATCTATCTAAAGCAAAACAAATTGCTGAATTGGATGACCAGGTAGACGATTTATATGGGCAAACCATCGTTGACTTATTGCAGCTAAATGCTACAAATCCACATCAGTCGCCGCAAATCACTCAGCTGCTATTTATCTGTCGATACCTTGAGAGAGCTGCAGACCATACAACGAATATTGCGGAGAATGTTTTTTATCTAGTTAAAGGCAAACGATATGATTTAAATAATTAAAAACATACTAGCATTTCACTTTGAAAAGTGCTATTATAGAAAAGTCGTATGAATGAAACAGGTTATGTTTGGAGGGAAATTAAATGCGTGTAAATATTACGTTAGCGTGCACAGAGTGCGGAGACCGTAACTATATTTCTAAAAAGAATAAGCGTAATAACCCAGATCGTCTTGAGCTGAAGAAATACTGCCCAAGAGAAAAGCGTGCAACTGTACATCGCGAAACAAAATAAGCAGCAGCGGGAATCTTCCCGGCTGCTTTTTTTTATTGCCTTTTTTCGAAACTCTTTTCTTAAACTTATTGCTAATGTTTTGGCTTAATTTTAGACTGTAAATAGCAAACACCCACATATTTATTAATTTATTTTCACATTATAATGGTTTTCAAATTTACAACACTCTTTACGAGATGCAGTTTTTCGTAAAGAGTGTTGTAAAAACCTATAGCCGATTATAACGAAGTGGTAGCCATTTCGTATGTCTAAAACTTGATTAGGGGGTTACATTAACAATGGATGGAAAATTGGAAATACGAGAAAAACTAAAGTCGGAATTAGCGAAGCTTGATTTACCGATTTATGAAGATTTATCTTACCAGATTGCTTTAAATCTATTTAATGATCTTGGTTGGAAGCAAGCAAAAACAATTGGAATTACTGTTTCAAGACCACCAGAAGTTGACACATTTCAAATTATCCCCAAAGCTTGGGAACAAGGAAAACAAGTAGTGATTCCAAAATGTTTACCAAAAACAAAAGAGATGGAATTTCGAATCCTTGAAAAGTTTAGTCAACTTGAAAGGGTTTATTTTAACCTGTATGAACCTATTGTAGATAAAACGAAAAAAGTGGATCCTAATCAGATTGATTTATTAATAGTGCCAGGTTTAGCTTTTAATTCAAGTGGTTACAGACTTGGGTTTGGCGGGGGGTATTATGATCGTTTTCTCAAGCATTATAATAATGAAACAGTTAGCTTAGCTTTCCCACAGCAACTGGTTGAAGAGATTCCAGTTGAAGCACATGATTTACCAGTTGGGAAAATTATCACTTCACAAGGAGTGTTCGTATGTGGAAGCTAGTTTAGGTTTAATATTCCTTGTTCTGATAGCGACTATGCTTGCTGTCAAATCTTCGTTTTTGAGCTGGTCAGGTGCTGCAATGGCTTTTCTTGTGGGTCTCTGTACAGCACTTGGCTTTGGAATAAAGGGGCTGTTGCTAATGGGGGCCTTTTTTCTAAGTTCTAGCCTTTTTTCAAAATATAAAAAGATAAACAAGGTAGAGTTCCAACATATACATGAAAAAGGTTCAACTAGAGACTGGGCGCAAGTATTAGCGAATGGAGGTTTAGCAGCTTTAGCTGGTATTTGCTCCATTTTATCGTCAGATTCTATTTATTTAATGGCTTTTGGGATTGCATTAGCTAGTTCAAATTCGGATACTTGGGCTTCTGAATTAGGTTCATTAAGTAAGAAACAACCAATCTCAGTTAGGGGATTTAAAGTAGTAGCTTCGGGGACTTCTGGTGCAATTTCCTTTGTTGGAACAATGGCAGGTTTTTTGGGTGCATTGTTTATTGCTGTACTTTCACTTCTTCTATTTGAAACCAATACTAAAATGTTTTTCTTTATTGTTGGTTTTGGATTTATTGGCATGTTAATTGATACTTTATTGGGTGCTTTTCTTCAGGCAGAGTATCGATGTGCTAGATGCGGCTGTAGAACAGAAAAATTACTTCATTGCCATCAAGAGACAACCTTATCCAAAGGAAAAGCGTGGATGAACAATGATGTAGTAAACTTACTCTCTGGGTTACTGGCTGTTTTACTAGGAACGGCTCTTTATTAGTTCTAGACACCAGTCATGAAAACTTTTATGAAGGGGAAAAGATAATACTAAAAGGAGGAAATATATGAAAAACCGCGTGAATCGAGTTGTTTTAATTGGCACAGGGTTTGTTGGATCGAGCTATGCTTTTGCCATGCTGAATCAAGGTGTGGCAGAGGAATTCGTTATGATTGACCTAAATAAAGAAAAATCAGAAGGGGATGCAATGGATTTAAACCATGGTATGCCTTTTGCTCCAGCGCCTACGAAAATTTGGTTTGGAGGCTATAATGAATGTAAACATGCTGATATTGTCGTCATTTGCGCAGGTGCCAATCAAAAACCGGGAGAAACAAGACTTGATTTAGTAGAAAAGAATACAAAAATTTTCAAGGGGATTGTGCATGATGTGATGGAAAGTGGGTTTGATGGCATCTTTATCGTCGCAACGAACCCTGTCGATATCCTTACATATGCAGTTTGGAAGTATTCAGGATTGCCAAAAGAACGGGTGATTGGTTCAGGAACCATTCTAGACACCGCTCGTTTGCGTTTTTTATTAGGTGATTACTTTCAGATTGATACTAGAAATGTTCATGCTTATATTATTGGAGAACATGGTGATACGGAATTACCGGTATGGAGCCATGCAGATATTGGCGGAAAACCAGTAAATACGATTATTAATGAAAAAGAAGAATATATGCAAGCGGATTTGGATCAGATTTTTATAAATGTCCGTGATGCGGCTTATCATATAATTGAACGCAAAGGTGCAACCTATTATGGGATTGCTATGGGGCTTGTTCGACTTACAAAAGCAATCTTGCAGAATGAAAACTCTATATTAACTGTATCCGCATACATCGATGGAGAGTACAATCAAGAGGATTTGTACATTGGTGTACCGGCAATTGTGAATCGAAGTGGAATTAGGGAAGTTTTGGAATTGACATTATCGGATGACGAAATGAGCAAGTTCCGCCATTCTGCCGAGGTTCTTAGGGAAATAAAACATTCGGTTTTTCCTTCATAATTGAGTCATCTTTGTTCAAGGCACTTTCTCAACCATGTTGCTTCTGAAGGAAAAAGACCACTAATTGAAATAGGGGATAAAAAAAAGCTAATTTTTTAAAAATGAGCTTCCAAACCCCGTTTGATCCAAAGAAACAGCTATTATTGCGTTGCGTTAAAATCTGCTTAAGGATTTTAACAACCGTTTTTCCGGAAACAGCCTTCAAGGATAAAACATGAAATGGATAAAATATTAATTCTTTCCACAAAATAGTTGTGGAGGGATGAAAATAATGAAAAAAATGGTCTCGATTTTTCTTTTAAGCTTTGCAGGATATTTTATCTATCAAAACCGTTATAAGGTCATTAATAGCATCCTAGGGAACGCTTTAATTAGGAGGTTTGCAATTGGCTCTCTATTAGGAATCCCAGGGATACGACAGAAAATATTTCAAACAGTCTTTTCAGGACCAACTGAGTTTAGATAATGCAGTTATAAACGATTGTTGAATCACAAAGTTAAAATTGTTAGTGAACAGTTTCTGTAGCAAAATAACCTAATATAAGAGTTTAACTTAAGGAAAAGGCCTATTTGGGTCTTTTTCTTTGGAGTTTTTTTCAAACTTTGTTGCTAATTTTAAACATACAGAATCGCTAGTATATCGTTAAAATCGGCTTAAGGATTTTAACAACAATCTTTACGAAACAACCTTTTCTTTTATCTTTGTTTCGCTTAACGGTTCTTTCCTATTTAGTTTATAATAGGATTTAATTGAAGCGTACTGAGAAGAAGAAGGAGGGGAAAAGTTGAATTTAGAAACCGAAAAGCTATTCTGGCAGGCAGTCCACTTCTTAATCGTGAAAAAGCATTATCGAATCCTACAAATCTCAAAGAATCACCAAGAGGTCTGGTTGGAAAAAACAGAAAATAAAGAATCCCCGATTATACGGCTTTTACATACCGATCTGGATTGGAGCAATAGGCTTAAAACTGATATTGAAATGGTTGCATTAAATGGTGAGAGATTAAGAAAACGGTTGGTAAGAGGGCAACTGAACATTACGAATATATATTTTGTCCCACTCCCTCCCGTGGATGATTATGAACACTTATTAACAAATCCTTATATCCCCGCAGGAAAGCGTAAAATTAAAGTGACAAGCTTTATAGTGGATGAAGCGAAGCGGCACATTTCTTTAAATCACTTACCTTCTGTGTTCGGCAAAGAGCTAGTCTTTGATGAAAACCTTAATAACGATATTGAGATTGAAATACATAGGTTGAGGCAGGAGGCAATTTCTATTGCTGCAACGCGTGCAAAGGCTGAAGAATCTGTTTTTGAATCTGGGAAACCTCTACTCACATATTTTTTTATTATCGTCCAGGTCATCATTTTTGCCTTAATGGAATTACAAGGTGGAAGTACACAAACTTCAACATTAATTCAGTTTGGGGCGAAATTTAATCCGTTGATCATCGAAGGTGAATGGTGGCGGTTTTTGACGCCGATGTTTTTACATATAGGTTTTTTACATTTATTAATGAATTCAATGGCTCTGTATTATTTAGGTCCTTTGGTTGAACGAATCTATGGGAATATTCGATTTTTGTTCATTTATATATTTGCTGGTTTTGCCGGTGTTTTAGGTAGCTTTATTTTTAGTACGAATCTTTCCGCTGGTGCGAGTGGAGCAATATTTGGTTGTTTTGGTGCGTTGCTTTATTTTGGTGTCGTTTTTCCTAGATTATTTTTTCGTACTTTGGGAGTAAATATATTAATTGTCCTCGCGATAAACTTGATGTTTGGCTTTACAGTGCCAGGGATTGATAATGCTGGCCATATTGGGGGATTAATCGGGGGCTTTGCCGCAGCTGGAATCCTACGCTTTCCTAAAAAAAGAAAGTATGGTACACAAATTCTTTATTTTGTTGGGACCGCTGTAATTGTAATGGCTATGCTTCAATATGGATTTAGCGGCTCTGCTTCCGTGGTTGATAAACAATCTATCATAATCTTGGCTCAAGACTATATTCAAGGGGAAGAGTACGATAAAGCTCATAAAGTTTTAAGTGAGTTTCATGAGGTAGAAGAGGATTCAACTGAAATCTTATTTCTCCTATCATTCACAGAGATTAAACGAAATAATCTTGATGATGCGAAGGATCAACTTCATCGAGTCATTGAGTTAGATCCTAATTTTCATGAAGCTCATTATAATTTAGCTTTAGTCTATCTAGAGGAAAATTCGTTGGAGAACGCGAAAACCTACGCTGAGAATGCAGTTAAGATAGAACCGAAACGTGATGATTACCAGGAACTTGTTGAAAATATTGATGCTTTTATTCAAGTGAATCAGGGAAATTAGGGAAAACAGGAGCAAAGACTGTCATATCTAGACACTCTTAGTTCCTGTTTTTTTGGTTTTTTATTAGCGATACTCATTTCTGTCAAGCTTCCATCTAGTCCAGTTCGAGAAGTATGTTTTTATTTCTGTGTGGCTATGATGGGAAAGGAGCATGGAAAAATTTAGTTAATGCTAGATAAATGAGACTCGAGGTGGATTATGGAACAAAAAAATAAACATCCTGTTCACGCGGATATCAAAAAAAATGTCGAGTTTTTAAAAGAATCACTAGGGGTAGATAAAAGCTTTGATATGATTCAACTCGATGTTAATTATGCGGATACGGATATGTCCTTATTTATGGTGGATGGCTTTGCAAAAGACGATATTATGCACTTATTAATGAAGTTCTTGGCCAAGTTAGAGCCTGGAGATTTAGATAATGATACTTTATATAAGCTTTTACATAGGTATATTCCGTATATTGAGCTTGAAACTTCTGACGATTTAGATGCGATTACAGATAAAGTATTAGCGGGACCTACCGTTCTCCTTGTTGATGGTCTGACTAAAGCTATTATCATTGATGCTCGAACATATCCTGTCAGAGGTCCTGAAGAACCGGATACGGAAAGAGTTGTCAGAGGCGCGCGCGACGGATATGTGGAAACCATTGTGTTTAATACAGCTTTAACAAGAAGAAGAGTACGTGACCGAACATTACGGATGGAATATATGCAGGTAGGTCGACGCTCCAAAACAGATATCGTGGTTTGTTATATTGAAGATATTGCCGATCCCGAAATGGTTCAGCAGGTTAAAGATTCGATTGGAAAAATTGATACAGATGGATTACCAATGGCAGAGAAAACAATTGAAGAGTATATTTCTGGTCGTCATTGGAATCCTTTTCCAACCGTTCGATATACAGAGAGACCTGATACAGCAGCGGTTCACCTTTATGAGGGACATGTTTGCATTATTACCGATGGCTCACCCAGTGTAATGATTACGCCAACAACTTATTGGCATCATATGCAACATGTTGAAGAGTATCGAAATAAACCATTTGTAGGTGCTTACTTACGGATGGTCCGTTATATGCTTGTATGGGCATCTGTTTTCCTATTGCCTTTATGGTACTTACTCGCTTCAAACCCCAATTTATTGCCTGAGCAATTTTCATATATTGGGATAAATGATCCTGGGAAAATTCCAATGTTTGTGCAATTTATGATTATAGAGATAGGTTTAGATGGTTTAAGGATGGCTGCTATCCATACACCGACCGCCCTTGCTACTGCGCTAGGTCTTGTTGCCGCATTAATGATTGGTCAAGTGGCTGTAGAGGTGGGTTTACTCACTAACGAAGTGATTTTATATTTCTCGGTCGCTGCAATTGGTACATTTGCGACCCCAAGTTATGAAATGAGTCTAGCGAATAGACTTGCAAGGATGTTTTTGTTAATTACTACAGCAGCCTTTGGAGTGGGTGGGTTTGTTGTAGGAGTTTTATTATTTATCATTTATTTAGTCCGAATGAATTCTTTCGGCATTCCATATTTATGGCCTTTTATGCCATTTAATTGGAAATCCTTCCGAGATGTTATTATTCGCGCACCAATCCCTTTGAAGAAGGGGAGACCAAAAGTTTTACACCCTAAAGACCCTGACCGTTAAAAACCCATCACTCTAGTTTCCTTACTTGAGAAGAAGGCTGGTATCGATTATACTTATTAAATGTAAAATTGTTCACAAGATGAGAGGAATGAACGTGAAGACAATCTACGATATCCAGCAACTTTTAAAAAGATTTGGTACTTTTATTTATATTGGAGACCGAATTGCAGACTTGGAACTTATGGAAGCGGAACTAAAAGAATTGTACAACTCACAATTAATTGAAACAGCTGATTTTCAGTCGGCCATAATGTTATTACGACATGAGATTCGATTGGAAAGAGAAAAACGACAAACAAGGAACTAGGTGGGCAAAATGACGGAAAAATGGTTAATTGGTGTGGATTTAGGCGGAACGACGATAAAAATGGCGTTTATCAATTTTTATGGAGAGATTTTGCATAAATGGGAAATACCGACGGATGTTTCCAATGAAGGAAAAAACATTACCACGGATATCGCCAATTCCATCGATGAAAAATTATCTGAGGTAGGTAAGACAAAGAGTCAGGTTCTTGGAATTGGAATTGGTGCACCTGGCCCAGTGAACTTGGATAACGGAAATATTTACGAAGCCGTTAATCTTGGGTGGAAAGAAGAATATCCTTTAAAATCCCTACTTGAAAGTGAAACTACATTACCAGTTGTTGTCGATAATGATGCCAATTGTGCTGCCTTGGGTGAAATGTGGACAGGGGCCGGAAATGGTGCTGGCGACATTGTTTGCGTGACACTTGGTACAGGCGTAGGTGGAGGAGTTATCACGAATGGAGATATCGTCCATGGAAAGAGCGGTGCGGCTGGTGAAATTGGCCATATCACTTCTATTGCCGATGGAGGTGCGCCATGTAATTGTGGGAAAACTGGTTGCCTTGAAACCATTGCATCAGCTACGGGCATTGTCAGAATGGCAATGGAAGAATTAAAACAGTCAAAATTAAATGGACGCTTGCGCTCGATTTTTAATGAAGAAGGGAAAGTTTCAGCAAAAGATATCTTTGATGCTGCAAGAGATGGTGACCAGCTTGCGAGTACTGTTGTTGATAAGGTCGCTTTCCATCTAGGGATGGCGCTGGCTAACATCGCGAACACTTTAAATCCTGAAAAAATCGTTCTAGGTGGTGGTGTATCTAGAGCAGGTTCAATTTTACTTGATGCTGTAACGGAGAACTTCCAGCGATTCTCTTTCCCGCGAGTGGCCAAATCAACAGAAATCTCAATCGCAATATTAGGAAATGATGCTGGTGTGATTGGATCTGCTTGGTTAGTGAAAAATAGAATAGCCGAATGATTCGACTATTAGAGTGTCCTTATTGGACACTTTTTTGTGCGACGGGCAGTCGCATTGAGTGTTGACTGAAGTCAACACTCTTCTTGCAGTTTCGGACAGAGACGTCATTTCGATGAAACGACTGAAAGAAGAAAATGTAATAGAATCCCAGAT
>Ga0182742_1005845_pt1 | contig 10127 bp, 9 predicted proteins | sample eDN5th37CBELigMG_FD_128880 | JGI IMG/M metagenome (GOLD analysis project Ga0182742, IMG submission 128880) | Enriched Miracle-Growth compost microbial communities from Emeryville, California, USA - eDNA 5th pass 37_C BE-Lig MG (version 2)... ... | reverse complement strand
TTTTTTTTTTTTTTTTTGTTTTTTTCTTTTTCCTTTTTTTATTTGGGTTTACCCTTATTTTTTTAGGAATTTTTTTTTTTTTAGGGTTTTTCAAGTTTAATTTTCGACTCAAAGGGAGAGTCTTTGAATCAAGACAGAATAGAAAGGATAATGCTTAGCAAATTAATGAAACAATCAAGATGAAAGCGATCCCAATCTAGCAAACACCAAAGAGCTTTATTGTCTTTATCTAACAAGGGATTGTGAGCAAAACAAATTCTGGTAATCTTGTCTTCTGAGGATATGATAAAATGTGAACTTGGCTGATTTTTGGCAAATCCAGAAGAAATAAAATATCTACATACAGTTTGATGGCTTAGTGATAAATGAATAGCCCAAACTAATCCATGGTAAGATTAGACAGTTTTGGAAATGTTCTTATATGGAAAGCGAAATTAGGAAAATAATAATAAAAATCAAATATAATTTTTGGAAATAATGTAGCCTTAAAAAAAATGCATACTGGAATTTTTTGAAGTATTCAGTTTTTTACTCTTATAATTTCTATTTTAGTTGTATTTTTTAATATTGTTGAAGAACATTCTTTTAAAAAATTTAAAAAAAAAAAAGGAATTCTCTTGACAATGAAATATTTATTTATTTATTTGATGTTTGATGTTTTCATAAGCTCACATATTTTTTATTTGATTATAAATTTATTCTATAGAAAATCTGGGTATAGTAAACAAGGGACTACATCAAATTAGTATTTGTAAATTGTATGGCTTGCTCCTACTTCTGAGAAATTAAAATTTTACCCAATTAAAAAAACTATATAAACAATAAATTACATTGCAAAAAGAATAAAAAATGGTTGATACAGGAGTTTCTTTCGATAACATCTTGAAAGAAGGATATCTTTCAAAACAGTCAAAGTTCCTTAAAAAATGGAGAAGGTAATCAGTCAGTCTTGCACCCTTCTTACCTTTTGTCAGGAGATGGTTTGTTTTGACACCAACTCATCTTTGCTCTTTTAAAGAAGAAAGAAGCTATAAGAGCCCCACAGAAGTAATTCTTCTCAAGGACTGTACTACAGTAAAGTCAGCTGAAGATGAAATCCACGAAAGCAATGCCTTTGTAAGTTTTTTTTATGAAATAGATTGTTATCAATTAATAGAGAATTGATGCATTTGATAGAACCTTTTACATTATAGCAACTTCTAACAATGATAAAGAGTCATGGATTGGTGCTATAGGTAAAAAAACCCTTTTTAGCAAAGTTTTAATATTTCTTGCAAAGGTAAAGCGATGGTTACTCCCAATATCAGAAAAAATTCAGAAGATGATGACTAAGGAAAAGAATATTAGGGACTGGATATATTTGTTTCCTGTATCAAATTGCTAACATAAGTTTCAGTATCCATTTGAATATGAATGCAATTTCATGAATATGCCTTTTACATTATTTATAGTTTGCAAGTTGTATCAACTGAAAATCTGCCATTGCACCGCGAATAACATTTTCACATTCTCCTTTCAGATTTAAATTCCCAAAATATCTAATTTCTATTCATTTCTTCCAAAGTTTTTATTTAAGGGAGGTGGCTTTTAAAAATCCCTTCATATTTTCCAAAAAAACAAAATAAGAAAAAACAAACAAAAGAGAAAATGTCATATTCATTTGTCATATGTTCTGAAGAAACAAGGATTTAAAGTTTAATTTGAATGAATAATTCCTACTTATTTCACAATGAATTGTTCAGAATAAAATTTATTCTCATAATGTCTTGTTTTGGCCGAAAAATCGCAGTTCCACAAAGAGATAATCAAAGTATTTATAAAAGAGTTTTTGTTTCTTTATTCTCTAAGATTTATATGAAATGAACGTTGTTGATCCAAATTTGCTGAAATTGAAAAATAACCTTGAAAAAGATTCATTAGTTTCACCTCCAAAATACGGAAAACCTATAAATCCAATTGAGAAGGGTTGTGATTTAGTTCGTTCAATATTAAAATCAAAATCTGGAATCATTCAACATAGAAAACCATCTTTTGAAGGAAGAAAGTCTATTCATCCCCAAAGATCTAATGATTTCATTTCATCTCATGGAGCTTTTTCCCAAGCAGATAGAAATACTTCGATTGGAGGAAAAGTATCATATACTTTAGGAGATGAAGGTATTGATTCAACTGACAAGAAAAAACCTCACCCGTCCTTGAGTTTGAAATACACATATGATACAATAATATTAAACCCTCCTCTAAGTAAACAAGCAGATGCTATTTTAAGATATCTAAGCAAAAGGAACAAGACAAATTTAAGCAGTCAACTTATGGTGAAGAAGTGGGTCCGTGATTTCAAGCTAACAAGGCCTGAAAATGATAAATCGGAAGAGCATAAGCAACCACCTTTAATAAAAAAACCCTTTCATTTCCAAAGGCTCGAAAAAGTCTCTAAAACTATTTTATAATATTTATATATAATAGGAAATGCAAATTGTGTATGGGGAAGGACAAAGTAGAAGGTTAAGACCAGGTGAAGAGGCTACTATTATTGAAACCATAGAGTGTCTAATTTCAGGAATAGTTGAAGCTGATCAAGTTCCTCAGTTAAGTTTCGCAGGTAAATATCCAAGAAAACTAAATGTGACAATTAAAGTATATAGAAGTAAAGTTTTAGAAATAGCTGGTCTCACCAAATTACATGATTTTCCTTTTTGTTTAAAACAGGTAATCATTTTTGAATATTCCAAAAATTATTGTTATTTAAGATTGAGCTGCATTTAAAAATAATGTTTACAAAATTCAGGTGCTCTCTGGATTATAAAACACAGGAGAAGAAATTAAAGAAGTTTATGATATGGGCAGAAGCAAAAAATTGGTTGATAGATTTGGCAATTCCAAATGAACTCTCTGCTTATCTTCTTGAAAATCATATAGTGGATAACGACAATTCTTTTCGAAAAGGAAATTCTTTGGAGTAACTTTGAATTTCAAAAAAGATGCCCCAAAACTCAATAAATTATTTTAAACAAAGTTAACTTTATCAATGATTTTTTTTTCTAAATATAAAAAAGCATTGATATTTTCTTTTACAATTTTATAATTATTATTATTTAACTTCTTCATCATACGTTTGTATGTAAGATTTATTATTATTTATTCTTATTATAATTTTAAGTAAAGAAAGTTTTATCTTTATACAAACAGAATTTTTTCTCTTTCCTTTTGAAAAGGATATTAAGTAGTTGAGATGAGAGTAAAAAAGGAATGATTCGAATTATGAAGGAAAAATTGCATTTCCTAGAATAAACTATTGGAGAAAGTAAGATTTTTTTTTAGACTTTGTTTATAAAATGCGTTATACTTGAATATAAATGACTTTCACCTATTATGTTTGAAGGATTTAAAGTATAAAGATCAATATAGAAGTTGTTTTCTTATATTAATATCTTAAAGATCTATCAATTCCTTCAATTTGGATTTTGGTTTATACACATAAATCCTATAAAATATTTATTCTCTGATATCCTTATTCGTCAGTATCTTCAGGCAAGTTTGTTAAATCAAGATCTTTACCAGTAATCTTTTTGTAAAGGTAAAGCACATCCTCAGTTGCAGATTCGAAATGACTTTGGGGATCCATTGATTTTGTAATATAAATATTGTCAGAAAAGTCGGAGTTTGATTCATAAATATCAGAAATCTAAAATCTTTAAATAAAATAACTCAGGAAAGCTTTACAGTGATGAACTTTTCTTTAATAGTTCCAAGAATATCGAAGGCAGGCTTTAATTCGGCTTCAGGATTATTTGTTTCAACCTTAGCAGAAATAATGGCAATATAGTAACCCTTTTTACAAACTTGATGAATATCAGACATCATGAGAACATAAATATCTATCTCCTTTAAAAAAAAAAAGTCTGAAAGAAATTACCTGAGTTTCTGTTAACTTGTCTTTGTGGAATAATGAGCTGGAGAGAAGGATACTTGCTACATTCAGGGATAGGATGATCAAGGATACAAATGCATCTTATAGCTTTACCAACGTTCTTAACCTTGCTTTGGTTGTTAGTTTTAAGCATATAGCTTGGATGACAGATCAACATTTTGCAAGGAGCGACTTCATCACCGCTTTTAACTCCTGAAATTTTTCCTTCGCTGTCAAATAAGACCTCGTCGATATCCTTATTCAACATGAAGGTTCCTCCATTAATGGCGCACATTCTTGAGAAGCCTTCTGGAATGCCACCAAGACCATAAATTGGGTATATGAAGGGGGAATTTCCATATCTACCATGAGAATCCATATAAAGCTTAATTTTATCAACAGTTTCAATGGCTGGTCTTTGGATAAAATTGTCGTCGGCATAGAGGGCAACAGCGTGACCAATGAAATCAACTGTATTTGTTGAAAGATCAAACTTCTTAATAAGAGCACTGAAAGGTTCTTTGTTAAGATCCAATCCTAAATTAAATTAAGATATTTTTGTTTGAATATTTCCTCACCTCCATGAGTTTTTACCTCAATAGGGTCGTACTTTTGGACAAAAGCGAATAAATTTTTACATCTATTTTTCTCAAGTAATCCCATTAAATTAGATTTCAAGGCTTCTTCAGCAGTGCCAGGAACCTAAGAATAATTAGAGCCAGAAAAAGTGCTAAGAGAACCTTTTCAATTCTGATTCCTCCTTTACTAAAAAGACCTCCTTCCTTTACTTGATATACAAAAGTGCCATCAACAGCTTTCCATTCAAGGTATTTTGTAACTCTTGTCTTCAAGAGAATTTTTACAAGATTTCCTAAAAGTAAATATTTTGAAAATATTTAATATACCATTGGCCATGACGAATTTGGGGATGAGATCGACATTCCAATCTCTATTAGAGCCCAACTCCTTTGGTGGTTCTGAGCCAGGCCTGAAAAGTTTCCAAAGAGCAGTCAAGTTCAAAGAAGCTCCTTCGCCGCCATAATAAGCATTTCTGTCAATGTGTAAAACTCTCTTGCCTTTAGAATTTAGATGGAATTAACAACACCAGATAATTACCTTCTTGAGAAAGAAGACCAGAAAGAATGCACTCGGTCAAGCCTGTGCCGCATACAACTACATCATATTCTTGGTCCATTGCAAACTAATTTCTGTTTTTGGTTAAATTTTTATAATCAAATAAGAAGCTAGTCTAAATATACGCGTCTGAACTTATTTATTTAATTTTTTCATGAAATAATTAACTTTTCGCCTCTAAGCTTCAAAAAATTCAAAAAGAGTTTAAGATCACCTTTTAAATCCTGAGTTTCAGTTTTTAATTTTTTTTTTACTTAAGAAAAGAAATTGTCCTAATGTCCAAGGAGGGGAAAAAACACAATAATTACTTTCAAAAAGGAATTTAATATTTGTATATGAAATTTATAATCTTAACAAGCATCTCTAAATGAATGTTTAATTCAAACTAAATTTATTAAATTCAGGGTGAGATCCTCATGGAATCGACAATGAAAAAGCAGTGGATTACAATCGAAAAAGAACTCGAACCGAGCATAATTAAAATACCTAAAGCTTATGAAGGGTGTATAGAATCAGTTCTAGTAACAGAAAACCAAATAAAAGAAAGAATCTGGGAATTAACAGATCAAATTGCTGATTACTATGGTGATAGACCATTTGTAATAGTCGTAGTTTTAAAAGGATCATTCCTTCTCTTTAGTGAAATGTATGAAAGACTAATGACAATTTACAGCAGTGGAAAATACAACAACAAAATTGTTCCGGAGTTTATTCGTCTTAAAAACCTTAAGAACACTGAACATTTAAACGAAGTCATAATGAGAGGAGTTCATGAACTTGAAATTGAAGGGAAAGAAGTAATCCTTGTAGAGGATATCATTGATTCAGGTGCTTCGTTGAAAACTCTACTTAAAGTAATTCAAGACACAAAGAAACCTAAGGATATCAAAATATTAAGTCTTCTCATTAAAAAAGAAAGACCTGTATATGAATTCAATTTGGACTTTGTTGGTTTTGAAATTCCGAATAAGTTTTGTGTTGGATATGGAGTTGATTACAACGAAAAATTTAGAGATTTATATTCTCTTTGTCTAATTAATCAACATGGACTTGACAAATTTAAAGTTTTATAAAAAAAAAGTTAGAAAGAAGTTTTATCTTGTGTTATGACATGTCGTATAAATGTAAATTTTACATAAAACTTGGTTATGATAATATATTAGACAGATAACCTTGCAACTTTGGTTTCATGTTTTCCTTTAAAAACAGAGAAAAAAAAATATTTTCACCTTTAATCGAGATCAACTTTTGAGAATTAATTTTTAGATGAGACGAGTCCTCAGACTTCCCAATTCATACAACATGTATGGATGCAAAACAATTGTTAGAATGAATTATCAGGCCCATGATAGCTTAAATTCGAGTTGTAGACATATTTTTCAGATTTAAACCAAGGAAAAGAGAATTTTTCAGAAAAAAGGGAGAAATGGTCTCGAAAAAGGTCTTCATCAAGCTTATCTCCTCAGGTTCTAATCCTCGATTCAGTCTTTCAAATAACTTGAAACGCAGGAAGATGCCTAGACATTGGAAAAGTCTATAAATAGCCCATACACTAAATGTTCCAGATTGCCTACAAAACCTTCCGACATGCCGAAAATTAAAAAAAAATAGGAAATTCACAAAAAATGTTCTAACAATTTCTCATAAAAATAGAGGGAATAAAAAGTATTAAAACTTGTTTTAGTTAAGTCATAATAAATTTTTCTTTGAAGTAAAGTTGTTTTTTCATTCTCAATGAGACTTTACAAAATTTGAAGATTCAGAAATCTAAATTGAAAATTAATGTTGAAACAAATTCAAATCACTGCCATATTTAGAAAAAAAAGAAAAGAAAAGAGAATCAAATAAATGTTTATAGTCTAAAAACTTAAGAAAATAAAAAATATATTAAAGTTGGAATTATTTGAAAGGAAGTCGGAAAATTCGAAAGACCTTCCGACAATGTTGGAAAATTAGAAATTTCAATCTGGAACACTGCATACATCTCTTTCCATTTATAATTTTTGTTATTTCTCTTTCGATGAGTCTCATTTGATTTATTGTGATTCTCACCTGGGGTAAAAACGATCCAAAAAGAAAGGTTAAGACAAAAATAATTCTCTCTTTATACACTTTCTCATGTTTTTGTTCTTTCTTGATAATTTTAGAAGTTCTAAAGTTTAATAAAACTATACAAAAACTCAAAACTTAAGAAATTAAAAAAGAAACGAAATTAATTTTTTTCAGAAAATTCATAACTAAGAAAAGTAATAAAACATACGTGATAAAGTCTGTAGAACTAAAATTACCTTATTACCTCATTTTTTGTGTTTTTGGGGGGAGAGAAAATTTTTGAAAGACTAACAAATCTTTGTATAGATTTATTTTATCAACGTTTGTATCATTTTTTTGGTATAATAGAGAAACTATCATCTTAAATAAAGGCTTTTCTTAAAGTGTCCACAATTTTTTTCTTTCTATGAGAAGGCTTTTAATACAGACCAAAGAGGTACATTGGTATGTTCCTTTCTCTGTTCTGTCTCCAACAAGGTGTTTTCCCAAAATTAATTTTTATCTATAATTAGACCTCGGTATCTGTAGTAGGATACTACTAGGGTATCTTCAAAGAAACTTCGACATGAAGTTTTTTTTTCAAATGGTAGTGGAATAACACTGTATTCATTATGGAGCAAATGAAGAAGAGAACTCTAAGCGTCAATCCTCAATATAGAATAACAAATCATTGAACAATTAAAATTAGCTTTAATTTATTTTTTTTTGGATAACGTGCTTAAACCTTCTAATTGAAGTTCGAAAATGTCACCTATAGGCAGGGCTTGCAAATCCATTTAAAATTTTCGGATTTATCCGAGAAAAAAGATTTTGAGGGCTTTCTTTTCCGATGATTTTGACCTTCGATTTTCGATTGGAAGAAAAAAAAAATTACATCCGGAGTCTTTTTCCCTCTCCGGAAAAAAAATTTCAGGGTATAGACTTCATCTAAGTTTTCTCATATCTTATGATTTTATCTTTGACTAATTTAGCAAATATAATAAAAGCTCTTTTAAAATGTTATTAAATTTATATATGCATATATAATTCTCTCTTCCTACAAACGGATTCACTTGAAGAGATTTGTTGTTACATTTTCCTAATTTATAACATTATGGATACTGTATGGCGATGCATGCGGGAGGATGTATTAGTCTACTGCCCGCTTAAATAAATATATAATTCACATAAAATTCATTGAAACTATAGGAATGAAAACTAAAGAAATCAGCTTAAGAATCTGGATTATCAGAAATAAAAAAGATACAATTTTCTCAGTACTCCATCTCTTGATCGTTGCAGAAAACCAAATTCATATAATGATTTATTTTTTCGTTATTCCGAACTTTTCATAGAAAAATTTTTTAATATATTTCTAAGGGTTTTATTTCCGAGAATTTTAGCTTGAACCGGCCGAAATCCGAAAAGTATAGCCTACGACCGGAAAGAAAATAAAAATCCGAAAAACTTTTGCAAGCCCTGCCTATAGGTGTTTTTTTACCTTTTCAAGTTTTTTTTTCTGCTTTTTTCAAACTTCTTTATTTGTCTAGGATCACTCTCAATATCTTCTTCATCATTGTTTGTTATTTGATTTACTTCAAGATCGTATTCCTTCCCAATCTTGCCTCAAAACATTTTATTCCAATTTCTCTTCCAAACAAACAATGAAAATTGATATTGCCTTGATCAAACAAACCTCATTCCATATTCATTCCTTAGTTGTTCTTGCTTATGTTGAATTTCAACAAGTTTATTTTTGAAATCTGGGTAATCTTTCAAAGGTTCAAATTTTGAATTAGTGTCTCTGAACTGATCCGCGTTTGAATTTTCAACACTCTCTGAGTTTCTCCTCGGTACTTGAGTCTGCACATCGATTTTATCCTTCATAAGGGGCGCTTTCGATAACTTAGAAATGGGAAGACCTGCACTCTTGTCGACTGGGTGGGAGGATTTATTTTCTTTAAGCAGTTTCGATGTAAAGGATATTGTTTTTGTCTTCCCTTCTTTGTTATGACTTTTAATGAATCTATATCAACAATAACGTCTTTATATTCATCTTCATACCAACTTAATACTAGATTTGCTATTTGGATTCTCATAAACAGTTTTTCTTAATTTTTAATTTTTTTGGTAAAAATTTTTTTTCTGTTATTTCTCAACAATGAAAATTAAAAAAGAAACCTTATTAACTTTGTGCAAGGAGTGATAAAATAACAATTAAAGAAAAGTTTTTATGTTATTCTCATGTACATTATTCATAGAAAACAATATAATTTTATTTTTTTTAACCAGCAAACAAAAGTAAGAAGAATTTAAAACACTTTAAAGTGATTTTTAAAGGGGGCATTGTTTTATAATAACGAAATTTGAATTTTCAATAACTTGTTTTAGTTGTTTCGAAAAAAATTTAATTATTTTCTCAATTCTAATACCAACATTTTTTGCTCATGTTATAGAAGGTACGTAAAAGCCTCAATTTATTTAACTTCAAGCTACAATTCAATATAGCTCACAGAGAAATAATACTTGAAGCTTAAAGTTTGAATGTTCCTTTTCCAAGATTTTAATTGAATATTCCAAAAAAGCTGCAACATCATTTTTCCATTCTTTAAAGTTTCTAATGACAAGGATGAATTTTTGGGATATTTATTTCGAAATGCCTAAAAACATTTCCTTATTGATAAAATTAAATTCATATACAGAAAGATTCTATGCAAAATAAAGCCAAGGTTTACATTTTTGTCCCAATTACCATTCCTGGTATGAAAAAGGAAACGTTTTATAAGACCCTTGAAGCTATTGTGACACAGTTAGGCTATAGGTATAGTTATATTGCCAACAAAGAATTCAAAGATAGATGTAAGAAAACTATGATTAGAGGAAAAAACCAAACAGAAAAAGACTTTTCTAGAGTAGTTGACAGAAAGGCTAAATTTCAGTTTCAAGAATGTCTCAGAGGCCTCATTGAAGAGAGTTATCTCCCACCTTTAAAACCTCATTTTATTTACATTGAAAAAAATCATCCTCCTAGTTCATGGGAAGGAACAGAAAG
>Ga0182742_1005844_pt1 | contig 10128 bp, 9 predicted proteins | sample eDN5th37CBELigMG_FD_128880 | JGI IMG/M metagenome (GOLD analysis project Ga0182742, IMG submission 128880) | Enriched Miracle-Growth compost microbial communities from Emeryville, California, USA - eDNA 5th pass 37_C BE-Lig MG (version 2)... ... | reverse complement strand
GGCATACTCGATCAGAGGAAGATAATCCGCGACCTTCTCGCGGACGACTTTCTCGAGAGAACCTCGGAGCTGCCGGTAGCTCGCGGAATCCGGATCGCTCGGAAAGGCCTCGAACATGTTGCGTCCGATCAGATCCTCCCGCTCGCGCATGGTCACTTGGAGATAGGCGTCGTTCATCCCGACAATCGTGAACGAAAGGTCCAGCAGCACGTAAGGGTTGGGAGACGCGCTGAACAATGCTTCGAAGTTGATGGTCTTCAATCGATACGCTGGGCAGCCGCCAGCCCCCTGTTTTGCCTGACAGAGCCCGTCTTAATCTAGGCGGACCTTGGCCAAGCACCATAGGGCCAGGCCATTCGCCCTGTAACTGTGACGGATGTGACACTCCAATGGCGCAGGACCGAACGGGGGCGGCGAGCCGAGCCGGCTCAACCCTCGTAATTGATCCGTATCCGCGCAGCCGCCTGCCGTGCCCGCTCTCGTGCCTCCTCTACCGTGCCGCCCGAGGCCAGCGCGACGCCCATGCGCCGATGCTTGCGGGTCGTGGGCTTGCCGAAGATGCGCACCTCAACGTCCGAACCCTGCGAGCCGAGGGCAAGGGCCTCCTGCAACCCCTCGATCGTGAAACGCTCGGCCTCCCGATCCGCTAGGATCACGGCCGAGGCGGTGGGACCATGCAGCCGGACCGGGGGGATCGGCAGGCCGAGGACGGCCCGGGCGTGGAGGTCGAACTCCGAGAGGTTCTGGGACAGGAGCGTCACGAGCCCCGTGTCGTGAGGGCGCGGCGAGAGCTCGGAGAAGATCACCTCGTCCCGCGTCACGAAGAACTCGACCCCGAAAATTCCGTAGCCTCCGAGGTTGTCGACCACCTTCCGAGCCATCTCCTTGGCGTCGTCGAGCAGCTTTTCGGTCATGGGGGTTGGCTGCCAGGACTCCTGGTAGTCTCCCCGCTCCTGTCGGTGTCCGATGGGTTCGCAGAAGGACACGCCCTCGCGGGAGCGGATCGTCAGCAGGGTGATCTCGTACTCGAAGTCCACGAACTCCTCGACGATGACCTTCTTACGGTCGCCACGCATGTTCGCCACGGCATCGTTCCAGGCCTGCTCCAGCTGGTCCGCCGTTCTTACCGTGCTCTGTCCCTTCCCCGACGAGGACATGACCGGCTTGATCACGCAGGGCAGGCCCGTATGCTCGGCGCCTTCCCTCACCTCCTCCAGGCTCTCGGCATAGCGGTACTTGGAAGTGCGCAGGCCGAGTTCGGTCGCGGCAAGCTCCCGGATCCGGTCCCGGTTCATGGTCAGCGACGCGGCCCGGGCGGACGGGACGACCGTGAAGCCCTTATCCTCGAAGTCCTGCAGCACTTCTGTTCGGATCGCCTCGATCTCCGGTACGATGAAATCCGGCTGGTGCTTCTCGATCGTGCTCCTGAGGGCATCCGCATCGAGCATGGAAAAGACCTCGGACTCGTCCGCGACCTGCATGGCGGGAGCATTTGCATAGCTGTCGCAGGCTACCACGTGGCAGCCGTAACGCTTGGTCGAGATCACGAACTCTTTCCCGAGCTCACCCGATCCGAGGAGGAGAATCTTGGCTGTAAACACGGGGATGCCTTTCATTCAGAGCCTGGGCGGGGCGCCCGGATGACGCCGCTTAAAAAACGCGATTCCCCATTACCATGGGGAAATCTGCACTTGGAACCACCCATGGGCGATAGAGGTCACCGGGACGAGGCCCAACTACGCCAACCGATGGCCGATCGGCCCTATTCATACGGGATCGTATCGGCCCCGGTTCATCTAGGCTCGCCTGCAAGAAACGCACTGTTTCCGGCGTTTCTCGGCCCACGATGGATCAACTTCTCTCAGGTAGCGTTCAACACCATTGGCAGGGTTTCCGCCCCGTTTGCGTTGAATGCAGCCCTGCCGTCTCAATCGCGCATTACACATTAGCAAGTTCAATGGGTTAAGGGGTCTGCCAGGAGAAACCCAATGCTATCCAAGAAGAAACCGTCCGATACCCGAAGCCGCCGCGTGACCCGGGTCGAACCTCCTGTGCTCGAAGAGGCGATCGTCGCAGCGCAGGGACTGACGGATGACATCGAAAGCCAGATCGAGATCGCCGCTCAACTCATGGGGATGCCGGAAGAGGAAGTCCGACCGGTTGTCCTGAAGGTCTCCGCGCAGGCGCCGGCGCCGGTGCGCCGCCCCGTCCAGGCATCCGGGCGCTTCTCCCTGCATGAGCGCAGCGAGGGACCGAAGGTCGTGGTGGTCGAGCGCAAACGTCCGCGCCTCGTCATGCCGAGATAATTCCCTTATCCTTCATCTCGCCCGGGCACGCCGATCGAAACGGCCAAACCCTTCTCCCCTACCTCCGCCCTGCGGGATCGTCCGGATATGGTCAAAGGTATTCTTCTTGCCTTCCTTGCCTTTGCCGTCTTCGCCTGGGGCGACGCAGTGGTCAAGGAGATCGGGCACGGCCTCGACCCGTTCGAAGTGACCTTCTTCGGCTACCTCATCCCGTTCGTCCTGTCGCCCGTCTTCATGAAGCCCGGCGACAGGCTCGTCGATCTTGTGCGCTGGAACAGGCCCTGGCTGATGGGGCTTCGGGTCTTCCTGATCGCCATCACGACGCCGCTCAGCGTCATGGCGTTCCGGAGCCTCCCCTTCGCGGAGGCCTTTGCCCTCCTGTTTCTCATGCCCAGCCTCGTCACGGTGCTCTCCATCTTCGTGCTGAAGGAGCATGTCCGGTGGCGCCGTGGCCTTGCCGTCTGCGCGGCCTTCATCGGCGTGCTGATCATCGTGCGCCCTGGATTCAAGGAATTCCTGCCGGGCCATCTGGCTGCATTCGCTGCCGCCTTCTGCGCGGCAGGCGGCGTCATTACGGGCCGGATGATCGGCCACACGGAAAAGCGCTTCACCCTGATCGGAACCGTCTTCCTGGCGACGACCGCGATCGCGGGAATCCTGATGGTCCCCGGCTTCGCGTGGCCGACGATGCACCAGTGGATTCTGCTGGTCGCGTTCGCCGCGACGGCGTTCGTCGCGCAGGCCCTGTTCATCATCGCGACCATGTACGCGCCGGCCGACCGGCTCGGAGCGGCCCAGTACAGCCAGATCCTCTGGGCTCTGGCCATCGGTGCGCTGTTTTTCGACGAATGGCCCGACCTGCTCGCCCTGGTCGGCATCTTCATCGTGGTTGCCGCCGGCCTGTTCATCTTCGCGCGGGAGCAGACCCTCAAACAGGGGCAACGGGGCATGGCCAGCATCGAGTCTGAGAAGGCAGGCGCTCCCATCCCCCATTGAAGGATGGGGGTGCGACTTCTCCGCCTGCCTTCGTTTCCTCACTCCCGGTCTGCCCTATCTCCGCCACCACGAGGCTCTGAATGCCCGGCATCGGGTCAGGGCCAAGGTTGACGGGATGGATCCCTTGGCAGGCGCTTATATCAACCGGATCGGCACGGCCGTGCCGCAGCATGACGTCCATCAGACCTTCATCGGCTTCGTCGATCAGTTTCTCCCGGATCGGAAGGACAAGCTGATCTTCAGGCGGATGGTCCAGCGCTCGGGCATCGAGCACCGCTACTCCACCCTTACCCCGAGCGAGAATCTCGAGTCCGCGGCGGACAGGGAGGGCTTCTTCCGGCCCGGACGGTTTGCCGGGACAGGGGCCCGCATGCGGCGCTTCGAGACCCATGCGGTGGACCTTGCCCAGCAGGCGATCGAGACTCTCGACCTGGGAGAGGATCTCCCATCCATCACCCATCTGGTCGTAGCCTCCTGCACCGGCTTTACGGCCCCGGGGCTCGATCAGCACATCATGGATCGGATTGGGCTCAATCCCTCCATCGAGCGCACCATGGTCGGATTCATGGGTTGCGCGGCAGCCGTCAATGCCTTGAAAGTCGCCCATCACATCGTCCGGTCGGAACCGGCCGCCAAGGTCCTGGTGGTCAATCTCGAACTCTGCACGCTCCACCTTCAGGAAACCTCGGATCTCGAGGTCATCCTCAGCGCTCTGCTCTTCGGCGACGGATGCGCAGCGAGCCTGGTTTCATCCGGGCCCCAAGGCATCGAGCTCAAGGATTTCCGGGTCGCGACGATCCCGGATACCCGCGATCTCATCACCTGGCGGGTCGGAGATGCGGGATTCCAGATGAGCTTGTCCGGGGAGGTTCCCCAGCAGATCACGAAAGCTCTCCGCCACGAGGCCACCCGCAATGACGAGAGCGGCATCCTGCGGGGACAGCACAAAGACGATTTCGACCTCTGGGCGGTTCATGCTGGCGGGAGAACGATCCTCGATGCCGTCGAACAGGGCCTCGATCTCGGGCCGGACGCGTTGCGCTGGTCACGGGGCGTGCTGCGGGATTTCGGCAATATGTCGTCCGCCACGCTGATGTTCGTGCTCGACCGGATCATGCAGGACGCCTCTCCGAGTTCGAACGGCTTCGGCATGGCGTTCGGCCCCGGACTGGTGGCCGAAACCTTCCGCTTCACCCTTGCCGGATAGAGGCAGCCATGGCGCGGAGCTTCGCCGAGCGCAGTCCTGAAACGGAATGGATGGATACCGAGTCCGTCACTCTCGACGATTACCGCACCTGCCTGAAGGATCTGGCCACGGTCAATGTCGTGACCATGACCCATGGGCCAATCCTGAAATGGCTCGACCAGGCTACCCGTCGCCTGGATTCCGACGAGCGCGTGACGATCCTCGATGTGGGTTACGGCTATGGCGACCTGCTGCGAAGGATCCATGACTGGAGCCGCCGGACCCGGCCGGTCGACCTGACCGGGGTCGATCTGAACCCGATGAGCGAGCCGATCGCCCGCGCAGCGACGCCCGTTGGCGTTCCCATCGACTATCGGACCGGCAACGTATTCGATTTCATGCCTGAGCGCCCCATCGACTTCATTCTCTGTTCGCAGACGACGCACCATATGTCGAACGACGAGCTCGCAGGCTTCGTCCGCTGGATGGAGCGGACCGCCGCCCGCGGCTGGTTCATCGCCGATCTCTACCGGCATCCGATCCCGTTCCATTTCTTCCGCGCCCTGTCCTGGGTCGCAGGATGGCATCGCTTCGTCCGGCATGACGGTCCGATCTCGATCGCCCGCAGCTTCCGGCGGAAGGATTGGGAGACCATCCTGGCCGCGGCCGGTCTCGAACCCGGAACGGCACGGATCCGCTGGTATCCGTCCTTCCGCCTTTGTGTGAGCCGGCTGAAATGAGCGATGGAAGCAAGGAGAACGTCGTGATCGTGGGTGGTGGCCCTGCCGGCGCAGCCGCAGCCTGCATCCTTGCCGAAGCCAAGCGCGCCGTCCTCCTGATCGAGCGGGATGCGGTGCCACGGCACAAAGTCTGCGGTGAATTCCTGAGCATCGAAGCCCAGACCTATCTGGCTCATCTCGGCATCGACCTCGATGGTCTCGGGGCGAGCCGCATCTCGCGCCTGCGCCTCATTCGTAAACGACAGCAGACCGAAATCGACCTGCCTTTCGTCGCCAGAGGCCTGTCCCGCCGGACCCTGGATGAGGCCCTGCTGCTGCAGGCTCAGAGCCGAGGTGCCCGGCTCATCAGGGGCCGGATGGTGAGGTCCATCTCGGCGGATCCCTTGCAGATCGACACGGGTTCGTATGACCAAATCTCGGCGGAGGCGGTCTTCCTGGCGACGGGCAAGCATGATGTCAGGGGGATGAAGCGGATATCGACCGGCACCATGAACGACCTCATCGGCTTCAAGCTGCATTACCGGTTGACGGAGCCGCAGCAGCAGGCGCTCTATGGCGCTACCGAAGTCCTTCTCTTCTCTGGAGGATATGCCGGCCTTCAGATTGTCGAGCAGGACATCGCCAATCTCTGCCTCGTCGCGTCCCGGCAGCGGTTTGAGCAGGTCGGCAAGAACTGGGACGCCCTCCTCGATTGGATCGAAGGCGAGTGTCCGCATCTGGCGGAACGGCTGCGGGACGCAGAGCCGCTCTTCGAGCGCCCGCTGTCGATCTTCCAGATTCCATATGGTTTTCTTCACGAGCCGGAGCCGGACGAGCCACAAGGTCTGTTTCGCCTGGGCGATCAGGTCGGCGTCATTCCGTCATTTACTGGCGAGGGCCTGTCAATTGCCCTGCACAGCGGATGCCTCGCGGCCTCGACCTTCCTCGCGCATGGCAGGGCGAGCTCGCTGTTCCACCGCCGCATCCGCTCCGATATCCACCTTTCGCTCCGTCTGGCATCTGTCCTGAACCGGATTGTGCGACACGGCGCAGGCCAGCAGGCCGTCCTCCAAGTTTGCAGCATCTGGCCGGCCGCGATGCGGCACCTCACGACCTTGACCCGCGTTCAGGAGGCCTCGGTAAGCAGGGCGCTTGCGTCATGATCGTTCCGACGGAGCCTCAGACATCCGCCGCCGTCGCGGAGCACTACGATGAACTCGATCGGTTCTATCGGGGGATCTGGGGTGAGCATGTTCATCACGGACTCTGGTTGACCGGCCGGGAGACTCCGGGCCAAGCCGTGGAAGCACTCATCGCCCATATGGCAGCCACGTTGGGGCTGAAGCCCGGACAGCACGTCTGCGACATCGGCTGCGGCTACGGCGCGACGGCGGAGTGGCTTGCCATCAAACACGGCGTTCATGTCACCGGCGTCACGCTCTCATCGGTGCAGCTACAGCGGGCGGAAAGCCGAGCGGCCGGATCATCCCTTCTCGCGTTCACCCGAGAGGACTGGCTCAGCAACGCATTCGAGGATGGCGTTTTCGACCATGTGATCGCCATCGAGAGTTCCGAGCACATGCCGGACAAGCAGAAGTTCTTCGACGAGGCGTTTCGGACCCTGCGGCCGGATGGACGGCTTGCCGTCTATGCATGGCTCGCCCGTGCCGATGCCCGCTCATGGGAGAAAAGCCTGTTCCTTGAACCGATCTGTCGCGAGGGCCGTCTGCCCGGGATGGGCACCGAGGAAGAGTACCGCGCATGGGCAATAAATGCCGGCTTCATCGTGGACGGGTTTGATGATCTCAGCGCGAAGGTCAGGCGGACCTGGTCGGTCTGCGCCGGGCGGGTCGCGAAGAAGCTCCTCACCCATCCTCACTACCGGCGCTATCTGCTCGATGCCCGGTCCAGAAACCGCATCTTCGCCCTGAGCCTTCCGCGGATCTGGCTGGCCTATGCCACAGGATCGATGCGCTACGGCTTTTTTACGGCCTCTAAGCCGTCACGCTCGTCCTGAAATCAGGATTTCCGTGCGGCCTGGGCAAGGCGCTCGGCTGCCTCTGCTGCGCCCATGGCACCGGCAAGCGCTTCGGCCGTGAGTCCGCCCGCATCACGGGCCTGGAGATCCGCTCCTCGGGACAGAAGGGTCTCGGCGATTTCGCTCCGGTTGAACATGGCGGCGATCATGAGCGGGGTCTTCCCGCCCTCGCTGCGGCCATTCGGATCCGCGCCTCCGTCCAGCAGGCACTGGATCGTTACCATGTCGCCCTTGAAGGCGGCGCCGGCAAGCGGCGTCTGTCCGCGATCGTTGGCAAGCTCCGGGTCCGCGCCATGGGCCAGGAGTGTCCGCACGGCATCGACATGCCCGTGGTAGCTCGCCAGCATCAGCAGCGAGTCACCCTTCTCGTTGCGCAGGTTCGGCGGCAATCCCATGCGCAGCAGCTCCTCGAGTTCCTGCGCCTGCCCTGCCCTTGCATGCTGGAACACACGCTGAGCGAAGGCGATGGTCTCCTCGTCCAGTTCCGGCTTGGGTGGCTCATTCGACATCGCTCTCTCCAGACATCTCGCGCAATGGATTGCGCGTCAGAACGCGGACAGTTTTGCGGCGAGGAGATCCAGAGCAGCGGGACCATCGACGCCGAGCGCCACCTGGACCAGCTTCCCGTTCCCGTCGGTCGACAACGCACCGGCTTCCTCAGAGGATCCGGTATTGACGCTCAGGCGCAAGGTCTCCAGGCGGAAAAGTTCCGGCGCCAATGCGAACAGCATCACGCAGGGATCGTGAAGCGGGCGGCTCTCCTGATGCGTCTTCGTCTCGAAATACGATTCGATGAGTGCGGCAACCATGGTGCCAAGGGGCTTCCTGGTGCCACGCAGCCCCTCCGTGAATTCACGCGCGGCGCGGACCCGACGCGTCACATCGAGGGGAACGAGTACGAGGGGCAGGCCGGAAGAGACAACCACATCCGCCGCCTCGGGATCTGCCCACAGGTTGAACTCGGAGCGAGGACCCACATTGCCCGGCTCATAGACCGCGCCTCCCATGGCGATGATCCGACCGATGCGCCTGGCGGCATCGGGCTTCTCAAGAATTAGGCGGGCGATGTTCGTCAGCGGCCCGAGAGCGAACACATCGACAGTGCCGGCCGGCTCATGGAGCAGCAGATCGGCGAGCCATTCCACGGCCGGCCGGCTTTCCGGCTGGCGGATTGGATCGGGCAGATCGACCCCGCCGATGCCGTCCTTGCCATGGAGGTTCAAGGGCTCCGGGCCGGGCCGGGAGAGAGGAGCGGCGGCTCCCGCCAGAACGGGAACATCCTTCCGACCGGCGAAAGCCAGCAGCCGGCCCGCATTGCGCGTCGTCGTGTCGAGGCCGATATTGCCGGCAACTGTCGTCATGCCTCGGACCGAGAACTTGGGAGACGCGAGCGCGAGCAGGATGCCGATGGCATCGTCGATTCCTGGGTCCGTGTCGATGACGATCGACCGGGGTTTTGCATGAGGCATGATCGGACTAAACCCTTGGTGTGAATCCGCGCCGCCGCTTATCCGACACGGGACCGGATTTGACCATAGCCACAGGTGCCCCGTGATCCCTTCAGCTCCGATTCCCGACGATCTCCTGGTAAATGCCGCAGACGAGGTCTGCATCAGGCAGGACCTCGTTCTGGTCGCCCTCGGCAAGCGTCCGGCCGATATGCTGTTGCGCGTCGGTCGCTTGCTCGACGTCCACACGCGCACCTGGATGGAGGATCAGGAGATCGTCATCCGGGGACGGCGCATTGCCTGGACAGGACCGGCTGGCACTTTTCCGGGATCGGCCGTTGCCACGATGGACCGAAGTGATCTGACTGCCGTTCCGGGCTTCGGCGAAGTGCACAAGCATATCGAGAGTTCGCACCTCACGCCGGAATACGAGGCCGCGCTCGTTCTGCCGCGCGGCAACACCTGGACCTGCGAGGCGAGCCATGAATTCTCAAATATCGATGGCGCGCACAATCTCGAACTCTGGCTCACCGCCCGGCGGCACGGCTCGCCGATGAAGATCTTCCCCCTGCCCGGTTCGGCCGTTCCGCCGACGGCCTATGAATGGGGCGGCGGATATTACGGATACGACGAGCAGGCGGGTTTCCTGAAAGAGAGCCTCATGGTCGCCGGCCTCGACGAGGTCATGGATTGGCCCGCCGTGTGGAACCCGGAGAACCCGTCGCACAAGCGGCTCTGGGGCATGATCCAGGCCACGTTCGAAAAGCGCGGCGTCGTGGAAGGCCACGGGGCGGGCCTGCGCGATCTCAATTCCATCAATGCCTTCTCGGCCGCCGGGCTTGCCTCGGATCATGAAGGCTGGACGGCCGAGGAGGTGTGGGACAAGCTGCGCCACGGCATCTTCATCGAGATCAGGCCGCATTCGATGCCGGAAATCATCTCCGGCCTCATCCAGCGCGGTCTCTCCGACTGGTCGCAGATCGCATTCGCCACCGACGACCGCAGCGCGTCGGACACCCTGCGGATCGGTGCCACGGATCACAATGTCCGGCTTGCCATCGAGTCGGGGCTGATGCCTGAAATCGCAATCCAATGCGTGACCATCAACCCCGCCCGTCATATGCGCCTGACCCCCTGGGTCGGCAGCATCGCACCCGGTCGCTTCGCAGACATCGTGCTGCTCGATGATGTGGAGAAAGTCTCGATCGTCGAGGTCTGGGCGGATGGGAAGCCCGCGTCCAAGGCGACAGACTATCTCGGTCCCCTGTCCTCCATCGACTGGCCCGAATGGGCCTCGCAGACCGTGAACATCAAGCGCCGGATCGAGCCCAACGATTTTGCCGTGGCCGCGGAACCCGGACGCGGCTCCATGCAGGCGGCGCTGCTGCGTCCGTTCCACTGGCACGACGACTTCATCACCATGGAACTGCCCGTC
>Ga0182742_1005843_pt1 | contig 10130 bp, 4 predicted proteins | sample eDN5th37CBELigMG_FD_128880 | JGI IMG/M metagenome (GOLD analysis project Ga0182742, IMG submission 128880) | Enriched Miracle-Growth compost microbial communities from Emeryville, California, USA - eDNA 5th pass 37_C BE-Lig MG (version 2)... ... | reverse complement strand
TCGACCGTCGCGGTGTCCCCGGCGGTGAACAACTCCGCGAGGTATGCGATGGGGATGCGCAGTGCGTCGAGTGCGCCGAACAGGTTGCCGATGTCCTCGCCGTCGTGTCCCTCCCGGCTGACGGCGTCGACGACCGGCGACAGCGGTGGCACGTACCAGACCATCGGCATCGTCCGGTATTCCGGATGCAGCGGCAACGCGACCCGGTAGGTGCTGATCAGGTCGTAGACCGGGGACCGTTGCGCGGCCTCGATCCACTCGTCGGAGATGCCCTCGGCGCGGGCGCCGGCGATCACCTCGGGGTCGCGGGGGTCGAGCAGCAGCCCGCGTTGCGCCTCGTACAGGTCGGTGTCGTTCTCCACCGAGGCCGCCTCCAGGACCCGGTCGACGTCGTAGAGGACGAGACCGATGTACCGGAGCCTGCCCACGCACGTCTCCGAACACACGGTCGGCAGTCCCACCTCGACCCGCGGATAGCAGAAGGTGCACTTCTCGGCCTTGCCGGTCTTGTGGTTGAAGTACACCTTCTTGTACGGGCATCCGGACACGCACATCCGCCAGCCCCGACACCGGTCCTGGTCGACGAGCACGATGCCGTCCTCCGACCGCTTGTACATCGCCCCGGACGGGCACGACGCGACGCAGGACGGGTTCAGGCAGTGCTCGCAGATCCGCGGCAGGTAGAACATGAAGGTCTGTTCGAACTCGAGTTTCACCCGGTCGCCGACCTTCTTCAGGATCGGATCGTCGGGCACGATCGACGGTGAGCCGCCGAGATCGTCGTCCCAGTTGGCCGACCATTCCACCTTCATCGGCTCGCCGGAGATCAGGCTGCGCGGTGACGCCACCGGGACGTGTTCGCCGAGCGGGGCATTCGTGAGGTTCTCGTAGTCGTAGGTCCACGGTTCGTAGTAGTCCTGGATGGACGGCATCTTCGGATTCGAGAAGATGCGGGCGAGTTTCGCGAGGCGTCCGCCGTCGCGGAGACGCAGACGTCCCTTCGCGTCCCGGACCCATCCGCCGCGCCAGCGTTCCTGATCCTCGTAGGTGCGTGGATAGCCTTGGCCCGGCCGGGTTTCGACATTGTTGAACCACACGTACTCGGTGCCCGACCGGTTGGTCCATGCCTGCTTGCAGGTCACCGAGCAGGTGTGGCATCCGATGCACTTGTCGAGGTTCATCACCATCGCAAGCTGTGCCATGACCTTCACGACCGCCTCGTTCCCTGCTCACGCATCAGTAGACGACCTCCTGGGATCGGCGCCGCACGATCGTCACCTCGTCGCGCTGGTTGCCCGTCGGACCGAGATAGTTGAACGCGTAGGCCGTCTGCGCGTATCCGCCGGCGAGGTGGCTCGGCTTGATGAGGATGCGCGTCAGCGAATTGTGGATGCCGCCGCGGCGTCCGGTGGTCTCGCTGCGCGGGACGTCGATGACGCGGTCCTGGGCGTGGTAGACGAACACCACTCCCTCGGGCATCCGGTGCGAGACGATCGCCCGGCACACCACGACACCGTTGCGATTGACCGCCTCGACCCAGTCGTTGTCGCTCACCGAGATCTTCGCGGCGTCGGCCGGCGACATCCACATCGCCGGTCCGCCCCGGGACAGCGACAGCATGAACAGGTTGTCCTGGTATTCCGAGTGGATCGACCACTTCGAGTGCGGGGTCAGGTACCTCACCGTCAGGCCGATACCGTCGCCGGAGCCGACCGCTTGCTCACCGAACAGCCGCGACATGTCGAGCGGGGGCCGGTAGACCGGAAGCTGCTCCCCGAGTTCTTCGAGCCAGTCGTGGTCGAGGTAGAAGTGCATCCGGCCCGTCAACGTGTGGAAGGGCTTCAGTTCTTCGATGTTCACGGTGAACGGGGCGTACCGGCGACCTCCTGTTTCGCTCCCCGACCATTCCGGGCTCGTGATGACCGGTACGGGACGGGACTGGGTGTCGGCGTAGGTGATCCGCCGTTCCTCACTGCCCTCCGCGAGGTGCACGAGTCGCCGTCCGGTGCGTTTCTCCAGCTCGCGGAAACCCTCGACGGCGAGCCTGCCGTTGGACGTGCCCGACAGCGCGAGGATCGTGTCGGCCATGCGCTCGGCGGTGGTGATCGCCGGACGCCCCTGCCCGGCACCGGAATCCATCACGCCGAATCTCTGTGCCAGTTCGGCGACCTCACGGTCCGGCCGGGTCACGACACCCTTGGTGTTCAATCCGAGGGTCTCGACGAGCGGGCCGAGGGTCGCCCACTTCTCCGCGACCGCACCGTAATCCCGTTCGACGACGGTGAGCGGACCCATCGTCTTCCCCGGAACCGGTATTTCGCCGGTCGCGCGCCAGTCCCGTTCGGTGCCGGACGGATACGCCATCGCCGCGGGCGTGTCGTGCTGCAGTGTCCCCATGACGATGTCGGTGCGGGTTCCCAGATGGGTCCGGGCGAGGGCGCTGAAGGTCTGCGCGATGGCGCCGAAGGCGTCGTAGTCCGAACGGGTTTCCCAGGGCGGGTCGACCGCCGCGGTGAAGGCGTGGATGTAGGGGTGCATGTCGGTGCTCGACAGGTCGCCCTTCTCGTACCAGGTCGCGGCGGGCAGGACGATGTCGGAGAACAACGTCGTCGAGGTCATGCGGAAGTCGATCGACATGAGCAGATCGAGTTTTCCTTCGGGCAGGTCGTCGGGCCACGCGACCTCGCCGGGTCGCAGGCCGGGGGCCGTCGGCTCGCCCTGCACGTTGGAGTCGGTGCCGAGCAGGTGCCGCAGGAAGTACTCGTTGCCCTTGCTGGACGAGCCGAGCAGATTCGACCGCCACACGCTGAGCACACGCGGCCAGTTCCGGGGATCGTCGGGGTCGGTGACCGACAGCTTCAACTCGCCCGAGGCGAGTTGCTGCGCGACGTGCTGCGGGATCTCCGTTCCCGCGGCCCGCGCCTGTTCGGCGACCTCGTGGGTGTTGCGGTCGAACTGCGGATAGAAGGGCGTCCAGCCCATGGCGACGGCGGACGCCATGACGTCCATCGTGTGCTTGTCGCGGAAACGTCCTCGTCCCAGGGGACTGGCCAGGGCGTCGGCGCGGTAACCGTCGTAGCGCCACTGATCGGTGTGCACGTACCAGTAGGAGGTTCCGGCCATCTGGCGGGGCGGGCGAGACCAGTCCGTCCCCATCGCCATGGCCGCCCATCCCGTGACGGGCCGGCACTTCTCCTGGCCGACGTAGTGCGCCCATCCGCCTCCGTTGCGTCCCATGCAGCCGGTGAGCATGAGCAGCGCGAGTACAGCGCGATAGGTCGCGTCGCCGTGGAACCACTGGCAGATGCCGGCCCCCATGATGATCATCGAACGCCCGCCCGATTCCTCTGCGTTGCGGGCGAACTCCGTCGCGATCCGGATCGCCTGGGCTGCGGGCACTCCGGTGAGGGCCTCCTGCCAGGCCGGGGTGTACGGCGAGCCCGGGTCGTCGTACCCGCTCGGCCACTGCCCGGGCAGGTCGAGCTCCGGGCGGTTCACCCCGTACTGCGCGAGCATCAGGTCGAAGACGGTGCACACGAGGTGATCCCCGATCCGCCGCACCGGCACGCCCCGTTCGATGCTCTCACCGTGCCCGTCGACGGTGTCGAAACTCGGCAGGTGCACCGCCGCGGTCTCACCCGCTCCCCCACCTCCGGGCGCGACCGTCAGTGCGGGGACGAGGTCACCGAGTTCGAGATTCCACTTGCCGATGCCGTCGTCGCCGTAGCGGAATCCGAGGGAGCCCCGGGGTGCGACGACGGTGTCGGTCGCACCGTCGACGAAGACCGGCTTGAAGGCCGCGTTCTCGACACTGTGCCCGAGATCGGCGGCGGTGAGGTTCTTGCCCGGCACGAGCTTCCCGTCGCGTTGGTCGAGCCGTACGAGGAAGGGCAGGTCGGTGTACCGGCGCACATAGTCGACGAAGAACGGAACACGCTGCCGCACATAGAACTCTGTGAGAAGCACATGGCCCATCGCCATCGCCAGGGCACCGTCGGTACCCGCCGCGCACGCCATCCACTCGTCGGCGAACTTGGTGTTGTCGGCGTAGTCCGGGCTCACCGAGACGACCTTCGTGCCGCGATAACGGACCTCCGTCATCCAGTGCGCATCCGGGGTGCGGGTGACGGGCACGTTCGAGCCCCACATCATCAGATAGGACGCGTCCCACCAGTCCCCGGACTCGGGCACGTCGGTCTGGTCGCCGAAGACCTGCGGCGACGCCACCGGCAGGTCCGCGTACCAGTCGTAGAACGACGTCATCACGCCGCCGAGCAGTTCGACGAACCGGGAACCGGCGGCGAAGGAGACCATCGACATCGCGGGGATCGGCGAGAAACCCGCCACCCGGTCGGGCCCGTACTCCTTGATGGTGTGAACGTGCGCGGCGGCGATCATCTCCGTGGCCTCGGCCCACGTGACGCGCACCAGCCCGCCCTTGCCGCGGGCACGCTGGTAGCGGCGGCGCCGCTCGGGATCGTTCTGGATGTCAGCCCAGGCGAGCACCGGATCGCCGAGTCGCTGCCGTGCCTCCCGGTACATCTCGACGAGCAGCCCGCGCGCATACGGGTACCGCACGCGCGTCGGTGAGTAGGTGTACCAGGAGAAGGCCGCGCCGCGCGGGCACCCGCGCGGTTCGTACTCGGGACGGTCGGGACCGACTGTCGGATAGTCGGTTTCCTGGGTCTCCCAGGTGATGATGCCGTCCTTGACATAGATCTTCCACGAGCAGGAGCCGGTGCAGTTCACCCCGTGGGTGGAGCGGACGACCTTGTCGTGACTCCAGCGGTCCCGGTAGAAGATGTCGCCTTCGCGGCCACCGCGCCGCGTGACCGTGCGCGTGTCGTCGGACTGCTCGCCGGAGGTGAAGAACCGTCCGCTGCGCACGAGCAGTTCCTCGATCCGGTTCCCGACTCCGGCGGTGTCCGTCACGGCTTCTCCTCACGTACGTCGCGGTTCCCGGATCCTGCGGCCGACGGCGGCGGTTCGTGGGCATGCAGCCGGAAGGCGGTGTAGAGCAGGCACACCAGTGCCGTCGCGGCGAGCAGGAGCAGGCCGACGGTGTAGTCGTTGCCCTCGGCGTCGTAGGTCGCGCCCATCACCAGGGGTGGGAAGTAACCGCCGAGCCCACCGGCTGCGGCGACGATGCCCGTGACGCTGCCCACCGCGTGCGCCGGGGCGCGGCGCGCCACCCATGCGAAGACCCCACCGGTGCCGATACCCAGGAAGATCGCCATCGTGATGAACGTCAGCGCCGACCACAGGTCGGGCGGGGGCTGGAAGGTCGCGATCACCGCCATCACGGCGGTGCCGGTGAACGAGGCCAGGACCACGTACTTCGGCGGCACCCGGTCCGACAGCGCTCCGCCCACGGGCCGGGCGAGGACCGCGGCGAGCGCGAAGCCTGCGGTGCGCGTGCCGGCGTCGACGGCGGAGAAGCCGTAGATCGTCTTGATGTAGGTGGGCAGATAGTTGCTGAACGCCACGAATCCGCCGAACACGACCGCGTACAGGAACGACATCTCCCAGGTCACACCGAGTTTCGCCGCGGCCGTCAGCTTGGGAAGTACCGGGTCGGTGTTGGGACGGAAATCGGGAGAGTTGCGCATCACCAGGATGCACACCACGGCGGTCACGGCGAGGGCGGCGGCCACGATGATGTGGGTGGGCACCAGACCGAACCAGTTCACGAAGCGCGGTGTGAAGAAGGCCGACAGGGCCGTGCCCACCATGCCCGCCCCGAACACGCCGGTCGCGAAGCCGCGGCGGGCGGGTTCGTACCAGTTGTTGGCGAACGGGATCCCGACCGCGAAGATCGTGCCGGCGATGCCGAGGAAGAACCCGCAGACCAGGAGCAGCGGGTAGGAGCCGGCCTCGGCGGCGAATCCGACCGCGACGACGGGAACGATCGACAGCAGCGAGACGGCGATGAACATCGCCCTTCCGCCGTACCGGTCCGTCATCGCCCCGACCGCGATACGGCCGAGGGAGCCCACGAGGATCGGCGTGGCGACCAGCATCGACGCTTCCGTGCTGCTGAGCGACATGTCGGTCGCGTAGGTCGTCGACAGCGGCCCGATCATGTTCCAGGCCCAGAAGTTTATGGCGGACACCCAGGTCGCCAGCGCGAGGTTCGCCCCCCGCACCCGTCCGAGACCTGCCGATGTGGTCGTGCTCACCACTCCAGGGAACCACTACCCGGGACGGTCCGGACCCGGTTCGGCGGAACCTCACCCCGGTGACACCGGGCCGTTGCACGGCGGTGATATCAGGCCGCGACACGGCGGCGACATCGGGCCGCTACACGGCGGCGACCACGACTCTTCCGGAAACGACGCACCCGTGGTGCCCGAACGAACGGGCACCACGGGTGCGTGGTTCACCCGCCCACCGGGAACCGGCAGGCGGGTGGGGTGATCAGGACTCGGCGTTCTCGCCGGTCGCAGCGGCCTCGGCCGACTCGTCCTCGACGGGGACGAGGCTGATCTTGCCGCGGTTGTCGATGTCGGCGATCTCGACGCGGATCTTCGAACCGACGTTCACGACGTCCTCGACCTTGGCGATGCGCTTGCCGTTGCCGAGCTTGCTGATGTGCACCAGGCCGTCGCGGCCGGGGAGCAGGGAGACGAACGCACCGAACGCCGTGGTCTTGACCACGGTGCCGAGGAAGCGCTCGCCGACCTTCGGCAGCTGCGGGTTGGCGATGGCGTTGATCTTGTCGATCGCGGCCTGCGCGGACGGGCCGTCCGCTGCACCGACGTAGACGGTGCCGTCATCCTCGATGGAGATGTTGGCGCCGGTCTCCTCGGTGATCGAGTTGATCATCTTGCCCTTGGGGCCGATGACCTCGCCGATCTTGTCCACCGGGACCTTGATGGTGGTGATGCGCGGAGCGAACTCGCTCATCTCGTCCGGGGCGTCGATGGCCTCGGCCATGACCTCGAGGATCGTGGCGCGGGCATCGTGGGCCTGCGACAGCGCACCGGCGAGGACCTGCGACGGGATGCCGTCGAGCTTGGTGTCGAGCTGCAGGGCCGTGACGAAGTCCTTCGTGCCTGCGACCTTGAAGTCCATGTCGCCGAACGCGTCCTCCGCACCGAGGATGTCGGTGAGGGCGACGTAGCGGGTCTCGCGGGTGCCGTCCTCGAGCTCGACCTCGTCGGAGACCAGGCCCATGGCGATACCGGCGACCGGGGCCTTCAGGGGCACACCGGCGTTGAGCATCGACAGCGTCGAGGCACAGACCGAGCCCATGGACGTCGAGCCGTTCGAGCTCAGAGCCTCGGAGACCTGACGGATGGCGTAGGGGAACTCCTCCTGGCTCGGCAGAACCGGGATGAGCGCGCGCTCCGCGAGGGCACCGTGGCCGATCTCGCGGCGCTTCGGCGAGCCCACGCGACCGGTCTCACCGGTGGAGTACGGCGGGAAGTTGTAGTGGTGCATGTAGCGCTTGCTGGTCTCGGGACCGAGCGAGTCGACCTGCTGCGCCATCTTCACCATGTCGAGCGTGGTGACACCCATGATCTGGGTCTCGCCGCGCTCGAACAGCGCCGAACCGTGGGCGCGAGGAACGACCGCGACCTCGGCGGAGAGGGCACGGATGTCGGTGACACCGCGGCCGTCGATGCGGAACTGGTCGCGCAGGATGCGCTGGCGCACGAGCTTCTTGGTCAGCGAGCGGAAGGCCGCGCCGATCTCCTTCTCGCGACCCTCGAAGTTCGGAGCGACCTGCTCGAGCACCTCGACCTTGATCTCGTCGGTGCGGTCGTCGCGCTCCTGCTTGCCGGCGATGGTGAGCGCGTCGGCGAGCTTCTCCGACGCAGCGGACTCGACCGCGGCGTAGACGTCGTCCTGGTAGGGCGGGAACAGCGGGAAATCGCCGGTGGGCTTCGCGGAAGCGGCGGCGAGCTGCTGCTGCGCGATGCACAGGCGGGCGATGAACGGCTTCGCTGCCTCGAGGCCCTCGGCCACGACGGTCTCGGTGGGCGCCTGGGCGCCCCCCTCGACGAGCGCGATGACGTTGTCGGTCGCCTCGGCCTCGACCATCATGATCGCGACGTCGGCGGTGTCGGGGTTGTCTCCCCCACCGACGATGCGGCCGGCGACGACCATGTCGAAGACGGCGTTCTCGAGCTGCTCGACGGTCGGGAACGCGACCCACTGCCCCGACTTGTTGTCGTCGGAGACGATGAGCGCGACACGCACGCCACCGACCGGGCCGGAGAACGGCAGACCGGCGAGCTGGGTGGAGGCCGACGCGGCGTTGATCGCGACGACGTCGTAGAGGTCGTTCGGGTTCAGGCTCAGAACCGTGACGACGACCTGGATCTCGTTGCGCAGACCGTCAACGAAGGACGGGCGCAGCGGCCGGTCGATCAGACGGCAGGTCAGGATCGCGTCGGTGGAGGGGCGTCCCTCGCGACGGAAGAACGAGCCGGGGATGCGACCCGCGGCGTACATGCGCTCCTCGACGTCCACCGTCAGCGGGAAGAAGTCGAACTGGTCCTTGGGCTGCTTCGAGGCGCTGGTGGCCGAGAGCAGCATGGTCTCGTCGTCGAGATAGGCGACGACCGAACCGGCGGCCTGACGTGCGAGGCGGCCGGTCTCGAAACGGATCGTGCGGGTGCCGTAGGCACCGTTGTCGAGCGTCGCGGTGGTCTCGTAGACCCCTTCGTCGATCTCGACTGCGGTAGTGCTTGTCATCTGTATGTCTTCTCTTCCCTCTTCGTCTTCGCCGTACCCGCGCGGGCGCCGCGACCCCCGTGGCCACGGCTGCGCACCGACTCACGGAGGCGGTCGTCGATCGAAACCCTCCGGCGGATTCGGGATACGACACCCGACGGGACCGGAAGGTCACTACCGAGGACCGACACCGTCGGTGCATACGGATCATCGCCGCTGGAGGCGATGGAAGTCGCCGGCCGAACCGGCACAAACACCGACAGCCAACGAGGCCCAGTGTAGTGGGTACCCCGTCGGCTGCCGGAAAAGATCAGCGAATGCAGATCAGGTCGTGTCCTGTCCGCGTCAGCGACGCAGGCCCAGACGCTGGATGAGCGAGCGGTAACGCTCGACGTCGACCTTCTCGACGTACTTCAGCAGGCGGCGACGACGACCGACCAACAGCAGCAGGCCGCGGCGGGAGTGGTGGTCGTGCTTGTGCTGCTTGAGGTGCTCGGTGAGGTCCACGATGCGCTTGGTGAGCAGTGCCACCTGCGCCTCGGGGGAACCGGTGTCGGTCTCGTGGAGGCCGTACTCGCCGAGGATCTGCTTCTTCTGTTCGGTGGTCAGAGCCACTGGGTCACTCCTGTACAACTGACGTCCGCGTGACGGTAGACGGACGAGAGTCCGCCCGGTACGGCCACCGCGAACCGCAGCACGCACCGACGGTCCAGCCTATCAGAGACAGCTTCCACCGCCGAACCACGATCGGGTTCAGTGCCCGGCCGGCACCCACGCGGCCCACCGCAGCCGACACCTCGGCGAACCCCTGGTCGAGCAACTCGACGTACCGGTCGATGTCGTGATCGGGACGACTGTCGTCGCTCGCCGGGGCCAGGACGGTGACCGCGAAGGCATCGCCTGCCCGCGCGAAGGTGTGCATGAAGTCGACACGCGGCACGAGCGCCTGCACGCCGGCGACGAATTTCAGGTGACCCCACGGCACCGACCACCGCACGTCCGCGCCGCAGTTGACGCTGCTGAGCGCCGTCGCGACACCGGGCACCGCGCCGGACGCGAGGGCGTGTGCCAGGGCGCGGGAGACACGCCGGAAGACCGGATAGGGGGCGGCACCGGTGCGGTGCATCGCGTCGATGCTCTCCGACGAGTCGACGCGGGCCCGTTCGCGCGCAAGCGAGTCGGCGATCGTCGCGGCGCGCTGCGCGGGTTCGGGGATCTCGACGTGCAGGGGTACCAGGCCGCCCGCGACACGGTTCACCCCGAGGCCCGCCGCAGACTCGCCGAGTGCCACGGGAACTGCCGCGTACTCCGAGGGCAGATCCTCCCCGCGCTCGCGGTAGTAGCGCTCCATCGCCAGCGACACCGCCGTCAGACCGAGGGCGGTCACCGTCCAGGACCGTCCGGCCAGCGCCGACAGGTCGGGGCGCAGGATGCGGATGACACGGCGG
>Ga0182742_1005842_pt1 | contig 10130 bp, 8 predicted proteins | sample eDN5th37CBELigMG_FD_128880 | JGI IMG/M metagenome (GOLD analysis project Ga0182742, IMG submission 128880) | Enriched Miracle-Growth compost microbial communities from Emeryville, California, USA - eDNA 5th pass 37_C BE-Lig MG (version 2)... ... | reverse complement strand
TGTCTTTCCGACACCCGAGGCCGCGGTGCGCGGCGCCCTGCACCTGGCGCAGGACCGCCGCAACCGCGCTGCCGCCGCCGAATTGCCGCCGCGCGAGGTGCTGGAACTGGCCGCGGACCGGGAGGCGGTGCGGCGGATCCTGGCCGGGGCACGTGCGGACGGCCGCCTGAGCCTGACAGTGGAGGAGGCGCTCGGCGTCCTCGATGCCTATGGCCTGCCGACCGTACCCGCCCGCCACGCCGCCGGACCGGAGGAGGCCGCCGCCGCCGCCGCCATGCTGCGCTTCCCGGTGGTGCCGAAGATCCTGAGCCCCGACCTGGCACACAAGACCGAGGTGGGCGGCGTCATGCTGGGCCTTGATTCGACCGAGGCCGTGCGGGAGGCGGCGGAGGCGATGCTGCGCCGGGTGCGGACGGCGCGGCCGGAAGCCCGTATCGACGGCTTCCTGGTACAGCGTCAGGCGGCCCGTGCCCTGGAACTGCGCCTGCGCCTGGGCGACGACCCGATGTTCGGCCCCTGGATCGGCTTTGGCAGGGGCGGGACCGCGGCCGACCTGGCAGGGGATGAGGCCTACGACCTGCCGCCGCTGAACCTGACCCTGGCCAGACAGCTCATCGCCCGCTCCCGCACCGCCCGTCTGCTGGCGGGGTTCCGCGACTATGCGCCGGCGAACCAGGCCGCCGTCGCCGATGCGCTGGTGCGGCTGAGCCAGATCGCGGTGGACTTCCCGGAGATCGCCGCGCTCGCCATCAACCCGCTCTTCGCCGATGCGGAGGGGGTGCTGGCCGTTGACGCCAGGCTGCAGCTTCGGCCGGAGGGTGAGGCGGGGCTGTTCGCCATCGCACCCTATCCGGCGGAGCTCTGTGGCACCTTCCGCACCAAGAGGGGCGAGGAATTGCTGATCCGCCCGATCCGGCCGGAGGATGCGGCGGCCCATGCCGAGGCCTTCCGTCAACTCCCCTCAGAGGATGTGCGCTGGCGCTTCTTCTCGCCGCTGCGGGAGCTGTCCCCGGCCCTGATCGCCCGCCTGACGCAGATCGACTATGACCGGGAGATGGCCTTCATCGCCGTCCGCCGCCGCCCCGGCGAGCCGGACCGGACAGTGGGGGTGGCCCGGCTGATCCGCGACCCGGTGGGAACGGAGGCCGAATTCGCCATCATCGTCGGCGAGTCGATGAAGGGCCAGGGCCTGGCACGGCACCTGATGCAACGGCTCTTCGACTGGGGGCGGGAGCACGGCGTCCGCACGGTGGTCGGCCAGGTGCTGGCCGACAACAAGCCGATGCTGGGCTTCGTCCGGGCGCTCGGCTTCAGCCTGCGTCACTCCACCGAGGAGGACGGGGTGATGGAGGCGCGGCTGGAGCTGTGAGCCGCTCCCCGGCGCGGCTCGGGGTTGGCAATCGGCTGTGCAGGCAATCCGGTGCCGCCGGGCGCGCCCGGCCGGCGGCGATCCGCTATGACCCCGGCCGGATCGGGCGGGTAGCACGGATGGATGCGACGAGGATGACTTCAGGGGAGAGGGCAAGGGCGGAACTGCCCTGGCTCGGGCATGTCCGCGCGACGCTGGCCCTCGGCCTGCCGCTGATCGGCGCGCAGCTCGCGCAGATGGCGATCAATGTCACCGATACCGTGATGGTCGGCCGCCTCGGCGCGCCGGAACTGGCTGCCGCTGTCCTCGCCACCCAGACCTTCTTCCTGGTCTGGATGTTCGGCACTGGCTTCGCCCTGGCCATCATGCCGCTTGCGGCGAGCGCAGCGGGCCAGGGTTTCCGCCAGGGCGTCAGGCGCTCGGTGCGGATGGGGCTTTGGGTGCTTGCGGCCTATGGCGCCCTGGTCATGCTCCCACTCTGGCACACGGAGGGCATCCTCCTGCTCCTTGGCCAGGACCCGGAGGTCGCGGCGGTTGCGGGCCGTTTCATGCGGGTGCTGCAGTGGTCCATGTTCGCATCCCTCTTCATCATGGGGTTGCGGTCCTATCTCAGCGTCCTCGGGCGCGCCCATGTCGTGTTGTGGGCGACGGTCCTTGGCGCGGTGCTGAACGCCCTCTTCTGCTATGCGCTGATCTTTGGGCATTTCGGCATGCCGGCGCTGGGCGTCGTCGGCGCGGCCTTCGCCTCGGTCGGTACCAGCCTGTTCATCGCCCTGCTGCTCTTCGCCTACACGCTCTGGGCACCTGGGCTTCGCGCCTATGAAATGTATTCGCGAATTTGGCGCCCGGACTGGCCGGCCTTTCGCGAGGTGCTGCGGCTCGGCTGGCCGATCAGCACGACCATCATTGCGGAGGTCGGGCTCTTCACCGCCTCCTCCATCATGATGGGCTGGCTCGGCACGCTGGAGCTGGCGGCGCATGGCATCACCCTGCAACTCGCCTCGATCGCCTTCATGATTCCGCTCGGCCTGTCCAATGCGGTGACGGTGCGGGTGGGGCTTGCGCACGGCCAGCGGGACTGGGCCGCGCTGGGGCGCGCCGCCAAGGCTGGGCTTGGCGTCGCCGCGGTGGTCGCGCTGCTCAGCGCGCTGCTGTTCTGGATGCTGCCCGAGACCCTGATCGGCCTCTATCTCGACCGGGAGGATCCGAATGCCGGAGAGGTGCTGCGGCTCGGCGTCCCGCTTCTGGCGGTTGCTGCTGCCTTCCAGATGGTCGATGCCCTGCAGGTCGTCGGCAGCGCTGCGCTGCGCGGCCTGAAGGATACGCGGGTGCCGATGGTGATTGCGCTGTTCAGCTACTGGCTGGTCGGCATGCCAAGCGCCTGGCTGCTGGCGTTCGTCGCCGGCTGGGGCGGGGTCGGCATCTGGTGCGGCCTGGCCCTCGGCCTGCTGTCCGCGGCGGTGCTGCTGAACTGGCGCTTCCTGCGCCGCGACAGGCTTGGCCTCCTCGATCACTGAGCCAAGCCATGCCGGCGGCGCCGGTCCCCATCGCGGCCCGGATCGCCCTGAATGCGTTCGCCCAGGGCGATTGCGGGCTAGATGTCCGACTGCAGTTCCTTGGCGAGTTGCCGCACCCGCGCGGCCGCCTCGGCGCCCTTCAGCGCATCCCGCCAGGCCGCCTCGGCGACCCGCTGATGGATCGTCACGGCCTCGTCCGCCGCGGTGATGGTGGCAACGCCGATGCTGGCACTGGGGGAGGTGTCCGGGGCGAAGGGGCTGCCCGCCACATGGGCGCGGTCACGGCCGCGCAGCACCATGAAGCTTCCGGCGGGATCGGGCCCGGCGCTCAGGCCGAGCTGCACGCCGATGGGGACGGATTCCATCAGCCCGGCCAGGTTCTCCGCCTCGGTCAGGGCGGCGGCGCGGCAGCGGGCACGGGTGCGCTCCGGCACCGGCAGGCCGGCGGCCACGCCATCCTGCAGGAAGCGCCGCAGCGCGCCTTCCGAGAGGATGCCGATGATGGTCGGGCGACGCTGTTGGTATAGCTTACGGCGGGCGGCGAGCAGGCCGAGCACCTGGTCGGCGGCGGCACGGGCCAGAACCCGGTCCGGCCCGGTGCCGGCGGCTTCCGCCCAGGCCTCGGCGAGGGCGCCGTCGAAGGCCTCGGTGGCAGTCTGGTAGCAGACCGCGCTGCCCACCAGCAGGATCTGGTCGGCCTCCTCCTCCACCTGCCGTAGCCTTTCGAGGAAGGCAGCCGGCCGGGCGAAATACTCCACGCCGATGCCAAGCAGCGACAGGGGCGAGATCTTCAGCAATTCGGCCAGCCGCCGGATCGTGTCCAGCTTGATGACCTCGCCCTTCTCATAGCGGTAAAGCGCAGCCCGCGAGACTCCAAGGCGGGCTGCGATCTCTTCCGCACGGAGACCGGATTCCAGCCTGTAGGCACGCAACTGCTGCCCAATATCCGCAAACCGCATTACAGCCTCCGGTAGCAAGGGAATTTGAATGCAACCGACCAAATTTAGACGCAGTCTCAGCGTCTTCCTTGCACGCCGAAAAAGATGATTCAAGCATGAATCGCCATCTTCACCCCCTGGTGCCTGGCCAGGGGGTGGAGAAGGCGAGTGGAGCCGTCAGTCCTGGTTGTCGGGCGCGACCTTGTGCGCGGCCATGATCTCCAGCGCCTTCACCAGGGCGGAATGGTCGAGCCCCGCCCCGCCCGCCGCGACGCAGGCGGAGAAGAGCTGCTGCGTGCTGGCGGTGTTCGGCAGGGCGATACCCAGTTCCTTCGCAGATTGCAGGGCCAGGTTCAGGTCCTTCTGGTGCAGCGCGATACGGAAGCCGGGGTTGAAGGTGCGCTTGATCATCCGCTCCCCGTGCAATTCGAGGATGCGGGAGGTGGCAAGGCCGCCCATCAGCGCCTGCCGCACCTTGGCCGGATCGGCGCCGGCCTTGCTGGCAAAGACCAGCGCCTCGCTCACCGCCTCGATGGTCAGGGCGACGACGATCTGGTTGGCGACCTTGCAGGTCTGGCCGGCGCCGTTCTGCTCGCCGACCAGGGTGATGTTCTTGCCCATCGCCTCGAACAGCGGTTTCGCCCGGTCGAAGGCGGATTGCGGGCCACCGACCATGATGGTGAGCGTCGCCTGCTTGGCGCCGACCTCGCCGCCGGAGACCGGGGCATCCAGGTAGTCGCAACCCAGCGCGTTGATCCGCGCAGCGAAGTCCTTGGTTGCGGTCGGGCTGATCGAGCTCATGTCGATGACGAGCTTGCCCTTGGAGAGCCCTTCCGCCACGCCGTTCGGGCCGAACAGCACCGCCTCCACATCCGGGGTGTCGGGCACCATCAGGATGACGACCTCGGCCGCCTGGGCGATGGACTTCCCATCCGGCAGCACGGTGGCGGCGCGGCGGATCTCCTCCGTCAGGCTCTTGCGCTCGGGCACGAAGAGCTCATGGCCCGCATTCTTCAGGTGCAGCGCCATGGGCTTGCCCATGATGCCGAGGCCGATGAAGCCGATCTTCATGCGCTGTCTCCCGGTTGTTGGTGTGCTGAGTGTCAGGACTTGTAGGGCTGGAACCAGCCGAGGCCGTCCTCAGTGATTCCGGCCGGGCGGTATTCGCAACCGATCCAGCCACGGAAGCCGAGTTCGTCGATGCGGCGGAAGACGAAGGGCCAGTTGACCTCGCCGGTGCCGGGCTCGTTGCGGCCCGGATTGTCCGCCACCTGCATATGCGCGATCAGCGGCAGGTGCTTCTCCACGCGCTTAACGATGTCGCCCTCGGTGACCTGGCAGTGATAGAGGTCGAATTGCAGGCCGATGCGCTCCGGCCCGATCGCCTCGATGATCGCCGCGGCCTCGTCGGTGGTGTGCAGGAAGAAGCCAGGGATGTCGCGGTGGTTGATCGGCTCGATCACCGGCTTGACGCCGGCCTTCCCGCATTCCTCGGCCGCCCAGGCGAGGTTGACGGCATAGGTCGCCAGCAGCGTGTCGCGCGGCACGCCAGCGGGGGTCAGCCCGGCCATGACATGCAGGCGCGGGCAGGAGAGGGCGGCGGCATAGTCCAGCGCCTTGCGGATGCCGTCGCGGAATTCCTGCTGCCGGCCGGGCAGGGCGGCGATGCCGCGCTCGCCCTTGGTCCAGTCGCCGGGGGGCGCGTTGAAGAGCACCTGCTGCAGCCCGTTGTCCTTGAGCCGGCGGGCGATCTCCTCGGCCGGATGCTCGTAGGGAAAGAGGAATTCCACTGCGGTGAAGCCGGCAGCCCGGGCACGGGCGAAGCGGTCGAGGAAGGGCACCTCGGTGAACATCATCGACAGATTGGCGGCGAAGCGCGGCATGTCCCCCTCCGATTCCCGTTGGCAGGCACGCTACCGGCGAGAGGCGGCCCTGGCTACACCTTGTCCCATCCCCCGGTTGGGGGCGTGCGCCTGGCCCGCAGCCGGTGCAAGCTGGGCGCGAAACGGAGGCATGATGCAGCAGCCCGAAACCCTCAACGCGGCCCGCATCCTGGGGCTGATCGCGGCGCTGACGCTCGCCGTTGGCTGCCTGCTGGTGCTGCGGCCCTTCCTTTCCTCCCTGCTCTGGGCGGCGATCCTGGTCTATTCGACCTGGCCGGCCTACCGCTTCCTGCGGGAAAGGACGAAGCTCTCCCCCGGCTGGGCCGCTGGGGTGATGGTCGCCCTGGAATTCCTGCTCATCGGCCTGCCGCTGGTCTTCGCCACGCCGACGCGGCGGGAGGACATCGAGGGGCTGCGCGCCTCGGTGGAGGCGCTGCTGACCCAGGGCATGCCCGGCCTCGGCGACTGGCTGGGCCGCCTGCCACTGGTCGGCCGCTACCTGCAGCCCTGGTTCGAGGGGCTGGATACCGGCATCGCCGGCTTGGCTGAGCTGGTGCAGCCCTATGCCGGCACCCTGGCGCAGGGTCTGCTCTCCATCCTGCTTGCCGTCCTTTCCGGCCTGGCGGAGCTGCTGGTGGCGATCTTCCTCGCCTTCTTCCTGTACCGTGACGGGCCAGCCATCGCGGCGCGGGGCGAGGCGGCGCTGGCCCGCCTGGCCGGCAGCCGCGCCCGCCACCTGGTGTCCCTGACCGGCGATGTGACCCGGGGCGTGGTCTACGGGCTGCTGGGGACGGCGGTGGTGCAGGGGATCATGACCACCTTCGGCCTCTGGCTCAGTGGCGTGCCGCGGCCGGTCCTGCTCGGGGTGATCGCCGGCGTGATCTCCATCTTTCCGGTCGGGGCGCCGCTGGTCTGGATTCCCGCCACGCTCTGGCTGTTCACTCAGGGCTCGACGGGCTGGGCCATCTTCCTCGGCCTTTATGGCGCCTTCGGCATCAGCAGCGCGGACAATGTGATCCGGCCCTGGCTGATCTCCCGCGGCGCCGACCTGCCACTGCTGCTGACCCTGCTCGGGGCGCTGGGCGGTGTCTTCGCCTTCGGCTTCCTCGGCCTGTTCCTGGGGCCGGTCGTGCTCGCCGTGGGCTTCACCCTGCTGAAGGACTGGGCAGCGGAAGGGGCGGCCCCGGCCGGAGATCGGGCCTGAAGCCCTTTCGCCCCGCCGCGTCCTGGCCTTATAGGAGGGTTCTGACCCGGGCGAACCGGGCGGGGTTGGGGGCGGGCCGTCCGCATCCCGGAGGTTTCCATGGATGGTGAGGCGGGGCACTGAGCGCGGCCCCGCATCCCGGAGGATTGGCGGAGCGTGTTTGCCTTCATCGTGTCGCGGCTGCTGCAGGCGATCCCGGTCATGCTGGTGGTAGCGCTGATCAGCTTCGCGATGTTTGCCTATGTCGGCGATCCGGTCGCCATCATGCTCGGCCAGGACTTCACCGAGGCGCAGCGGGCGAAACTGGTGCAGGATCTGGGCCTGGACCAGCCCTTCTTCGTGCAGTTCCTCAAATTCGTGGCGAATGCGGCGCAGGGCGAATTCGGCCTGTCCTACCGCCTTTCCCGTCCTGTCGCGGAGCTGATCGCGGAGCGGGCGCCGGCCACGCTGGAACTCGCCTTCTGCGCCGCGGGCCTGGCGCTGGTGGTGGGGGTGCCGATGGGGGTCTACACCGGCCTCTACCGCAATTCCTGGCTCAGCCGCCTCTTCCTGACCTTCAGCCTGATCGGCGTCTCCCTGCCCACCTTCCTGATCGGCATCCTGCTGATCCTGGTCTTCTCCGTCTGGCTCGGCTGGCTGCCCAGCTTTGGCCGCGGCGAGGTGGTGCAGCTCGGCTGGTGGAGCACCGGCTTCCTGACCTGGAGCGGCATCAAGGCGCTGATCCTGCCTTCCATCACCCTCGGCCTGTTCCAGTTGACGCTCATCATGCGGCTGGTGCGGGCGGAGATGCTGGAGGTGCTGCGGACGGACTACATCAAATTCGCCCGCGCCCGCGGCCTCGGCAACCGGGCCGTGCATTTCGGCCATGCGCTGAAGAACACGCTGGTGCCGGTCATCACCATCGCCGGGCTGCAGCTCGGCGCCATCATCGCCTTCGCCATCGTGACGGAGACGGTGTTCCAGTGGCCGGGCATGGGGCTGCTCTTCATCCAGAGCGTCGGCGTCGCCGACATCCCGGTCATGGCCGCCTATCTGATGCTGATCGCGGCGGTCTTCGTGACCATTAACCTGGTGGTGGACCTGCTCTACTACGCGGTGGATCCACGGCTGCGGGTGGACCGCGGCGTGGCGAGGGGGCACTGAGCCATGGCCGCGACCAATGCCATCGGCCGGATGCTGGACAGCGACCTGTGGTGGTCCTTCAAGCGTTCGCCCGTCACCGTCCTCTCCGCCATCGTGGCGCTGGTCTGCATCGGGGGCGCGGTGCTGGCGCCGCTGATCGCGCCGCATGACCCCTTCGACCTTGCCAGCCTGCAATTGATGGATGCCTTCAAGCCGCCGGCCTGGTCGGCGGAAGGCGACCTCACCTATCTGCTCGGCACCGACGACCAGGGGCGGGACATGCTTTCCGCCATCATGTATGGCGCGCGGGTCTCCCTGCTGGTGGGCATCTTCGCCACGTTGTTCGCGACCATGCTCGGCGTCGCCGTCGGGTTGCTGGCGGGCTATACCGGCGGCCTGGTCGATAACGTGCTGATGCGCGTCGCCGACATCCAGCTCACCTTCCCCTCGATCCTGGTGGCGCTGCTGGTGGATGGCGTGGTCCGCGCCGCCCTGCCGCGGGAGGTGCATGACCAGATCGCGCTCTTCGTCGTGATCTTCGCCATCGGCATCAGCGAGTGGCCGAAATTCGCCCGCACCGTGCGCGGCTCCACCCTGGTGGAGCGCAACAAGGAATATGTGCTGGCTGCGCGCGTCATCGGCATCTCCCGCGCCCGGATCATGGTTACGCATGTATTGCCGAACGTGCTGGGGCCGGTGCTGGTGGTGGCGACGCTGAATCTTGGCCTGGCGATCCTGGCGGAGGCGACGCTCTCCTTCCTCGGCGTCGGCGTGCCGCCGACCCAGCCCTCGCTCGGCACCCTCATCCGCATCGGCAACGACTTCCTGATGAGCGGCGAGTGGTGGATCGCGATCTTCCCCGGCCTGGCCCTGGTGGCCATGGTGCTGTCCGTCAACCTGCTGGGCGATTGGCTGCGTGACGCCCTCAACCCGAAGCTCCGCTGATGTCTGATGCCCCGCTGCTGGAGGTGAAGGATCTCCGCGTCGAATTTCCCACCCGCCGCGGCACGCTGGTGGCACTGGACGGCGTCTCCTTCAGCATCGCGCCAGGGGAGGTGCTGGGGGTGGTGGGCGAGTCCGGCGCCGGCAAGTCCATGACCGGCGCCGCCATCATCGGGCTGCTGGAGCCGCCCGGCCGCATCGCCGGCGGCGAGATCCGCCTGAACGGCCGCCGCATCGACAACCTGCCCTATGAGCAGATGCGGCGCGTCCGCGGGCGCGAGATCGGCGCCATCTTCCAGGATCCGCTGACCACGCTGAACCCGCTCTATACGGTCGGCCACCAGCTCATCGAGACGATGCGGACGCATCTTGACCTCTCGGCGGGTGAGGCGCGGGCACGGGCCATCTCCTGGCTGGAGATGGTCGGCATCCCGGCGGCGGCGCAGCGGGTGGACAGCTATCCGCACGAATTCAGCGGCGGCATGCGCCAGCGCGTGGTGATCGCTCTGGCCCTCTGCGCCGAGCCGAAGCTGGTGGTGGCGGATGAGCCGACCACGGCGCTGGATGTCTCCATCCAGGCTCAGGTCATCGCCCTGCTGAAGCGCCTGGCGCGGGAGAAGGGCACCTCCATGATGCTCGTCACCCACGACATGGGTGTGATCGCCGAGACGGCCGACCGCGTCGCCGTCATGTATGCCGGCCGCATCGCCGAGATCGGCCCGGTGCGGGAGGTGGTGAAGCACCCGAAGCACCCCTATACGGCGGGACTCATGGCCTCCATCCCGCCGCTCGACCGGAAGGTGGAGCATCTGGCGCAGATTGAAGGAGCGATGCCGCGCCTTTCCGCCATCCCCAAGGGTTGTGCCTTCAATCCGCGCTGCCCCAAGGTCTTTGACCGTTGCCGGCATGAGCGGCCGGACCTGATGGATACCGGCGCCACTCATGCCGCCTGCTGGCTCTACGACAAGGTCGAGAATTATGCCTGACGCCACGCCCCGGCAGGCCGAGCCCATGCTCGAAGTCCAGGACCTCGCCCGGTATTTCGACGTCTCCCGCCCCTGGCTGCAGCGTGTCCTGGCCGGGGAGAAGCGGCGAGTCCTGCGGGCGGTGGACGGCGTCTCCTTCTCCATTCCGAAGGGCACCACCCTGTCCCTT
>Ga0182742_1005837_pt1 | contig 10136 bp, 10 predicted proteins | sample eDN5th37CBELigMG_FD_128880 | JGI IMG/M metagenome (GOLD analysis project Ga0182742, IMG submission 128880) | Enriched Miracle-Growth compost microbial communities from Emeryville, California, USA - eDNA 5th pass 37_C BE-Lig MG (version 2)... ... | reverse complement strand
CTACGAGCCATCCGGCGCGCTGCATGGACTGATGCGCGTGCGCGCCTTCACCCAGGACGATGCGCATGTGTTCTGCACGCCCGAGCAGATGGCCGAGGAATGCCTGAAGATCAACGACCTGATTCTCTCCACCTATGCTGATTTTGGCTTTGAGGGCGAGATGACGGTGAAGCTCTCGACCCGGCCGGAGCAGCGCGTCGGCTCTGACGAGGCCTGGGATCACGCCGAGAACATCATGCAGGATGTGCTCAAGCAGATCGAGGCGCGCAGCGGCAACCAGAAGATCAGGACCGCGATCAATCCCGGGGAAGGTGCCTTCTACGGCCCGAAGTTCGAATATGTGCTGCGCGATGCGATCGGCCGCGACTGGCAATGCGGCACGACGCAGGTCGACTTCAACCTGCCGGAGCGGTTCGAGGCGTTCTACATCGCACCGGACGGCTCGAAGCAGATCCCGGTGATGATCCACAGAGCGATCTGCGGCTCGATGGAGCGCTTCCTCGGCGTGGTGCTGGAGCACTATGCCGGCCACCTGCCGCTCTGGCTTGCGCCAAAACAGGCGGTGATCTGCACCATCGTGTCGGATGCCGATGACTATGCACAAGAGGCGCTGCGCGCCGCAAACGCGCTTGGGCTGCGGGTCTCGACCGACCTTCGCAACGAGAAGATCAACTACAAGGTGCGCGAGCATTCGCTCGCCAAGGTCCCGGCCCTGCTCGTCGTCGGCAAGAAGGAAGCCGCCGAGCGCACGGTCTCGATCCGTCGGCTCGGCAAGGAGGGCCAGCAGGTGATGCCGCTCGATCAGGCGCTTGCCATGCTGGCAGACGAAGCGCTGCCGCCGGACCTGCGGCGCGCCGGGCTTGCCAAGGCGGCGTGATGTCGGTCGAGCTGTTCAAGCTCGATGGGAAAGTGGCGCTGGTCACTGGCCGGGTCCGGACTCGGCCGCGAGATGGCGCTCGGGCTTTGTGGTCTCGAGCGTCGCCTATGCGGCGACCAAGGCGGGGCTCGCAGGCATGACGCGGCAGAAGCGACGCGGCAAGCTATGTCACCGGCCGGTTGATCGCCCATGACGGCGGCTGGACGGCGGTGTGAAGCTATGATCCTCGCCTGTCAGGGTTTCAAGAAAGGCGACAAGGTCGTTTCGCTCGTCCTCGGTGAGATCCAACGGATTGATCATCGGCGAGCGGCTCGGCCGGTCGATGCCACCCCTGACATAGAGGTCCACGACATTGCGCAAGGTCGCGATGCTGCCGTCATGCATGTAGGGCGCCCGCAGCGCGACCGAGCGCAGCGTCGGCGTCTTGAATGCGAACTGCATTTTCGGGTCGCTCTTGCGTTCGCGGCCGCGTCCCCGGTCGATCGCTGTCGTGCCGATATCGTGGAAGCGGTCGTCGGTGAAGCGCCAGCCGGCGTGGCAGCCGGAGCAGCCGGCCTCCGTATGGAACAGGACAAAGCCGCGCTTCGCCGCCGCCGAAATCGCACCTTCGTCGCCCATGATCCAGCGGTCGAACGGCGCGATATCCGGCTCAATCGTGCGCTCGAAAGCCGCAAGCGCCATAACGATGGTGTCGAGGTTGATCGGCGCACCCGGCAAAGCCCGCGCGAATTTTCCGGCATAGCTCTCGCTGCCGCGCAGCCGGGCAACGATATCATCCACCCTCACCTCGTTCGGCGTGGCGAACATCGACATCGAGCCAGTCCCGATCGATGCAACCGCCTGCGCTTCGAGCGTGGCATGCCGGCCATCCCAGTCGAACGGACCACAAGCATGGCCGATGCCGAGCAAGGTCTGTGTCCGGCGCTGGGTGGGACGCCCGGAATCCCCCTTGCTGCGTGCCTCGTTCGATGCCCAGCCGAATTCGGGCCGGTGGCACGTCGCACAGGCGGTCTTGCCGGATGCGGAAATGACGGGATCGAAAAACAGCTCGCGCCCGAGTTCGGCCAGTGCAGGATTGTCCGCCGGGCGCGCGGGCGGACGGCGATATTCGGCCTTCATCGCAGCGAGATCGTGCGGCAGCCCGTCAGCTTCGGCCATGGCAGGCGCGGCGCTGCAACACATGATCAGCAGCGCGCCCGCCGCGAGAGAACAAAGCCGATGCTCAATCATGGTCTGCGAACCAAACCTGGCCCGACAAGAAAATCAGCGCGCGACCACCGAGATTTCGCGGTCAACACCGGGAACCACATCGAAGTCGTGCTGGAACGAGCGCCCTTCATTACGCGCGATAACGCGATATTCGCCTTCCGCCAGGACCACGCGGGGAAATGCGCCGATCGATTCCTTGATCACGTCGCCGCCGGGCGTCAGGACCGACCATTGCGTATTGGCAAGCGCCTCGCCGCCCTCACTGGTGACGAGCTTCAGCGTAATCATTGCGGCGCGGTGATTTACCGTCACATCGGTGACGCGGGCGGCCTGTACGCGAATGTCCGACCGCACCACGGCATTGCCATCGCCATAATGCGAAACGATGTGATAGGTGCCCTCCGGCACCAGCATCACCTCGCCGGTCATGACGTTCTGGCTGATCGGACGCTTGTCGCCGGTCTCGAATTGACTGCCTTTGTAGACATCGAAATGGATTTGGCCGGCCGGGATGCTCGTATCGCCGACCTTTCCCTCGATGCGGATGCCGCCAGCCGGGATGTCGAAGACCTCGCGCACCGTCTCGGCGCGCAGTTGCACCTTCTTCAGCGTATGCGCGTGGCCCATCGTGGCATGAACGATGTAGCCGCCCGGCGGCAGCAGCAGCGTTGGCGCGGCGGTCTTTTCCTCGCGGATCGGACGCAGCACTCCGGCCGCATCGGGCCGGTCCGGAAAGATGCGCCACAGAATGCCCCCAGGCACCTGTGGCAAATCGCGGCCGAAACGCGCGCTCAGATACAAGGCGACCTGGCCGGGCGGGACCACCGGGGCGAGCGCGGGTGCAGCTGGCGGTGGCGCGGGCGGACGTTCGACCTGCGCGGGAGGTGGCAGCGGCGCGACCGGAAGCGGAATCGGCGCGGGCGGGCGCAGCACGTCGGCTGGTCCTGGAACGGCAAGATTGACGGCGGGCGGGGGCGCAAGGCTTTGCGGCTCGCCCACCGGTACGCCGGCGGGTGCCGGCCCAATCGGCGCCGATCCGCCGGCCGTGAACGGCTGTGCATATGACGACACGGTCCATGCGGCGAGCATGGCGACGGCCAACGCCGTCCGCGCTCCTGCCCATACAGCCGCGGATTCCAACGCCCTCATGATGTGCCTTGTCGACGGAAATCGCGGCGAATTCAAGCCTGAGACCGCGCCTTCGGAATTTGTACCGGCTTTCGGCCTGTGCTAGCCGCAACGGCATGCAGGATGCCCTCTCCCTCCTCAGGACGCGCCGCTCGGTCAAGCCGATTGAACTGGGTGGCCCCGCCCCCTCCGCCGCAGAAATCGACACGATCCTGACGATCGCGTCGCGAGTCCCCGATCACGGCAAGCTGACGCCCTGGCGCTTTGTCGTATTCGAAGGCGACGCGCGCACCGCCATCGGCGAGACCATTGCCGAAGTCTTCCGGTCGGACCGGCCGGACGCGACCCCCGACCAGATCGCCTTCGAGCGCAATCGCATGGCCCGCTCCCCGCTGGTGATAGCCGTGGTCAGCCGTGCGGCGCCACACGCGAAAATTCCGGAATGGGAGCAGGTCCTGTCCGCCGGCGCAGCCACCATGAACCTCGTCACGGCGGCCCATGCGCTTGGTTATGCCGCCAACTGGATTACCGAATGGTACGCCTATGACGCGCGTATTCGCAAAGCGATCGGGCTTGCCGACAGCGAACGGATTGCCGGATTCGTTCATATCGGAAAGGCGTCGCGTCCGCCGGAAGATCGTCCGCGCCCGCCGCTGTCGGAGATCGTGACGCGCTATAACGGCTGATGGGCATGTCTGTACAAGGCGGGCGCTTTCACCATGCGCGACGTTTGTGATCGGCGAGCTCTTGTCTGCGCGCATCAATGCCGCGATGATCGCCGCCAGAGATTTGAACCGTGCTGCAGGGCCTGATCCGACGCGCCGTGAACGGTGATCGCGCGGCGGAAGCCATCACCGAGAAAAAGGCTTCGCCACGGCCGAGCATCGGCCTCGCACTCGGCGGCGGCATCGCTCGCGGTTTCGTTCATATCGGCATCCTGCAGGTGCTGGCGAAAAACGGCATCGAACCTGATGTTGTGGTCGGCACTTCGATTGGCGCAGTGGCCGGCGCCTGCTATGCCGCCGGCAAGCTCGAGGTCTTCGAGCAATGGGCGCGTGGCCTGACGACACGCGGCGTGCTCGGATATCTGGATGTCAGCCTCGGCGGCTCCGGCCTGATCGGCGGAAGCCGGCTGGCGCAGCGGCTGGAAAGCACGCTGGGCGACACCCTGATCGAGGACCTCCCCAAGCGCTATGCCTGTATCGCGACCGAGCTCGGCACCGGCCACGAAATCTGGCTGACCCGCGGCCGGGTGGTCGACGCCGCGCGCGCGTCCTACGCCCTGCCCGGAGTCTTCACGCCGGTGCGGCTTGGCGGGCGCTGGCTGGTTGACGGCGCGCTGGTCAATCCGGTTCCGGTTTCGGCGGCGCGTGCGCTCGGCGCAAGGCTGGTCATCGCGGTTAATCTGAATTCCGACATGCTCGGCCGCGGCGGCACGATTGCCGATCACGGACCTGACGAGGACGATGCCCGCCTGCTCACCGAGATGCGGGCACGCCCGGGAGGATTGCGGCGCATTCTCAGCCCGGAATTTCTGCTGAAGCGGCAATTGATCGGCGACAAGCGCAGCCCGAACATCACCACCGTCATGGTCGATGCGTTCAACATCATGCAGGACCGCGTCACCCGCTCACGGCTCGCCGGCGATCCGCCCGATGTGCTCATCTCGCCCCGTTGCGGCAAGGTCGGACTGTTCGACTTTCATCGCGCCAAGGAAGCGATCGAAATCGGCGCGCAGGCCGCGGAGCGGGCGCTTCCCGACATCGCAGATGCGGTCGCCGCCCTCACCTGAGCGGCGACAAGACCAGTCTTCAGCCATGCATTCGGATCAGGCGGTCTGGATGTAATCGCGCATAGCGTCCCGTTCGAACTGAAGCTCGGTCAGCCGGTATTTCACCACGTCGCCGATCGAGATGATGCCGACGAGCGCACCGTCATCCATCACCGGCAGATGCCGGAATTTGCCTTCTGTCATTCGCCCCATGAGGACCGAAACCGTATCGCCGGGGGCGCAGGTCACCACCTTGCGGGTCATCACCTCGGTCAACGGCACATGCAGCGCCTCAGCGCCACGCCGTGCGAGAGCACGAACAATATCACGTTCCGAAACGATCCCGGTGATACGACCACCGGCGCCGGTCACGACCAGCGCTCCGATCTTTCGGTCCGCAAGAATCTTCGTCGCTTCCGCCAGTGTCGCAGTCGGCGCGATCGTTACGACATCGCTGCCTTTGGCGGAGAGGATCGACTTGACGATCATGGATGCCTCCCTTGAGGCGGATCCCGCGACGGGCAGGACCCGCACATTCCGTCTCAACCGCATCACGTCGCAAGTGTTCCACGACGCTCGCGCGAAGGCCAGCGTCAAGGATGGTGCGTTGCATCAGGCTGCGTGCCTGTTGCCCCGCTCCGGCGCAGATCCTGCAGGATCGAACCAGCTGAACAGAAAAAGGCCCGCAATGAACCCGCCAACATGAGCCTGCCAGGCAACCGGTTGCTCGTTACCTGTGATCGAGACCGAGCCCAACCCAAACAGAAGGTTGAGTCCGAACCAGACGGCCAGAAATGCGAGCACACGCGGATCACGAAACGAATCGACAAGCGACAATGCGGGAACGCGGTAAGATTCGTCTGTGCCGCCAAACGTCAGCGGCCCGCCGCGTTGGAACGCGAAGCGCATCGCGCCCGACATCGTTCCGGAAATCGCGCCGGACGCCCCAACCATCGGAACCATCTGTCCGAAATGCGTCACCAGATGCGCCAGCGCGCCGGCCGCCGCGGTGACGGCGCAGAATGCCAGAAAACGCGCTGCGCCGAACCGGCGCGCCAGCGGCGTACCAAACGCGAGGAGCCATACCGAATTGAATAGCAGATGCATCCAGTCCGCATGCAGCAAAGCGTAGGTCACGAAAGTCCAAACATCCGCGCAAACGCCGCCTGGCCAGGCGGCGTTGGCGAGAATGTTGGCGTCATAGCGCGCGGGTATGAAGGCAAACAGCAGCAGGACCTCGATATCCGCGGACTCCGACAGGAACGACCGCGCAGTGTGAATGACAACAAGCGTCGCGAGCGTGGCAACAAGCACGCCGGGGACGTTGAAGATCGGTTCGCGGGCTGGAGACGGATGCATGAGCGGGTTTGTCCGCGCTCTAGGTCGCCCGCCCGTCCTGCATATTCAAGTCAAATCGGGCCGATACCGAAGATTTGGTCGCATGCGTCACAAAATGGCAATGGGGAGAGCATTCGGCTCTCCCCATTGCCGTCCCCGACGCTGCCGCGCGAAAATCGCACCGGTCACGTCCCCATCGTCCGTGCAGACGTCGCTGCCGCCTGGTTCACGCCGACCCTACCAGCCCATCCCCGCCGGCCAAGTGCAAGCTGCCGTTAACGATAACACGCCGGCCGCAACGAAAATGCAGGCATGCGAACTGCACCGCTCCGGCAAGACCGCGGCAATTCGGCTGCTTGCTGTCCCGCTTCGGAACAGGATTGGCCGGGAGCCGGCACGAACGGCACAGAGCGATGAAGCAAAGCGTGACACGCGCATTGTTCGAATATTGGGACGCGCTGCGCGGCAGCCGCGCGGCGCCGAGCCGCAGCGAGGTCGATCCGGGCGCGATCTCCTCCTGTCTTCCTCATACATTCGTGCTGACCTTCTCGCCCACACTGGGCCACCCGTTCCGTATCGCCGGGACCGCCATCTGCACGATGTTTGGCTCGGAACTGGCCTGCACGCCATTTCAACGGCTATGGACCAGCGAACAGCGGTCAGCGATCTGCGGTCTCGTCGACGCGCTCGCACAAAGCCTGGAAGGCGCAGCCGGCGGCGTGACCGGGCGCAACGCCGAGACGGAGACAGTGGAACTGGATATGATCCTCTTACCGCTGACCGATGCCAATGGCGGAGCGGTTCAGGTGCTTGGCGCGCTCTCAGCCGCGGCGGCGCCCTACTGGCTCGATACACGGCCGCTGCAGACGCTGTCGCTCCGCACAATCCGAGCCGCCGGCACCGGATCATGCGTGCCTGCGGGCAACATGCGTCGCGCTGTTGCGGGCCTGTTCGACCCTCCCGCGACAGCGCGCACAGCGCGGAGCCTTCAGGGCTAACCCTCCGTTAACGCTGCTTGCATAGGTTTTAACCGCTGCGTGCGATCGCGCGCGAGGGGCAGACTTGACACTGCATCATGGCAGCATTTTTCGGCAATCTTGCTCAGGCGAACGCACGGATTCTTCCGCATAGCGAAGAACGCCGTCGTTTCCAGCGCGTGAAAGTGCATTTGCTCGGCCGCTACATGATTGCGGACCGGCGCGAATTTCCCTGCCAGGTGGTGAACATGTCCCCCGGCGGAATGGCGGTGTTCGCGCCAGTCTTTCCGCAAATTGGCGAACGGGTGATTGCCTATATCGATCACGTCGGCCGACTGGAAGGCGTGTGCACGCGTCATTTCGACAACGGCTTCGCCTCCACCATCGCAGCGACCGCCCGTAAGCGCGACAAGTTGGCCGCGCAGCTCACCTGGCTCGCCAACCGGCATCTGCTCGCTTCGCCTGAAGATCGCCGGCACGGCCGGTTTGCGCCTCGCAATCCGATGACAATGCTAATCCTGCCGAACGGCGTGAATATCGGATGCCGGCTGATCGACGTCTCGCTATCGGGCGCAGCGGTGGCGACCGACCAGCGTCCGCCGCTCGGCGCTCTGGTCACCGTTGGAAAAGTGCAGGGGCGCGTCGTGCGCCATCTCGACGAGGGCTTTGCAATCGAGTTTCTGCGCCTGCAACATCCCGACTTTCTGGAAGAAAGCGTCACCGGCGGGTAAACGGCAAAACCGCGATGGCTGCGGCTCCAGGCCTGCCTGTTCGCGTTCTCTCGTTGTCAATTTGCCGCGAATCCGGAACGGGCCGCCCACTCCGGCCTGCGACACACGCAGCATTCACATTGCCCGTTGCAAGCAAGAACAACGGCTTGACGCGTGACACGTTGCCTTTGAATAAAAATCGATCGATTCAATTTTAGTCGATTTCGATTCAAGCAAAGCTCGAATTCGTGGCGCTCTTTACTCGCATTCGATTAAAAAGCGCGCGCCTGACTTAGCCGCAACACAAAAGCTTTGTGCGAAGTGTGACCCAACGATAAGGGAAGGGGTCACGCGGTGCAACGAGTTCTGGTCAAGATACGCACATGCGTCCGGATCGCTGCGGCAGGATGCATGATCGCGTTCGCAGGCGCGGCCACTGCCGGCCCGCGGCCGCTGTTCGTCTCGATCGGAGACACATCGCGTCCTCCGATCGGATGGATCGAGTTCTGCGCCGACCATCCCCGCGAATGCAACACCGCTCCCTCGGCACCGCGCGATGTCGTCCTGACGACCAAGGCCTGGAAAGATCTCGTCCGGGTCAACAAGTGGGTCAATGACAATATCAAGCCGATCACCGACCTCGATCAATGGGGTGTGGTGGAGAAATGGTCCTATCCGGACTCCGGCCGCGGTGATTGCGAAGATTATGTGCTGCTCAAGCGGCGCATGCTGATCAAGGCGGGTTGGCCGCGCGAAGCGCTGCTGATCACGGTGGTGCGCGAACCGAACGGCGACGGTCATGCCGTGCTCACTGTCAAGACCGACAAGGGCGAATTCATTCTCGACAACCAGCATCCGGACATCATGCTGTGGTCGGACACCAACTACCGCTTCGTCAAACGGCAATCACAGCACGACCAGAATGTCTGGATCGCGCTGGGCGATCCGCGGCCGACCATCTCGACCGCAACGTCACGCTAGGCTGAAGGAAGCTCGAGACAAACGGAAACGCGATCCCGGTCACGTCCCCACCCCTCCCCGTCCCAGACCGGGCTCGTGGCGGCCGGCGCTCCCCCCAAGCGCCGGCCGCAACCTTTTTGACGGATAGATAAATCGCAGTCGATAAAGGAACGAGGCGAAGCGAACGATTCCTTACCTGCAAGCAGCGGCAGAGTAGCCGCAGCGCGCCGCGATCGGCTCGCCGTAGGTAGACCGGCTATCGGTAAGGGAAGGGCTACGCGTCACCCGACGCGTTTCAATCCCTGAGTATAGGCGCGCGACCGTTGCACATAATGATCGGCGCCGGCCCGGATCTGCGCCACCGCTTTCTCGTCCAGACTTCTGATCACGCGCGCCGGCGAACCGACGATCAGCGAATTGTCCGGAAACGACTTGCCCTCTGTGACCAGGGCGCCCGCGCCTACGAGCGAATTGTTGCCGATGCGCGCCCCGTTCAGCACGATCGCGCCCATCCCGATCAGGCTGGTGTTGCCGATGCTGCAGCCATGCAGCATGACCTGATGCCCGATCACGCAATCCTCGCCGATGGTGATCGGAAAGCCGGGATCGGTGTGCAGGACGGCGTTGTCCTGAATCTGCGAGCGGCGTCCAAGCTCGATCCACTCGTTGTCGCCGCGCAGAACCGCACCGAACCAAACGCTGGTGTCGCTCTTCAACCGCACCTTGCCGACCAGCACGGCGGTCTCGGCCACCCAATAGCTGTTATCGGCGGGAAATTCCGGGGCCTGCCCGTCGAACGCATAGATCGGCATGGTCGCACTTTCGAAAGCGTAGTGGCGCTTCAGCCCATTCCGAGCGCCGCGACCGCCACCATAACGAATTTTCCCGATAACAGACTCCAGCATCCGGCAACCACCGTCGCCACTAGGGCCGGAAAGAAACTTTCCGCGCCCGGACGGCGCAGCACGATCACGTCGCGCATGATGATGAACGGTGCGGCGAAGACCAGGAACGGTACATGCGCTGCGGCCGCTGCACCGGTGCCATCTCCAAAGATATTGAAGGACGCAGGCCGCGCGGTGAGAAGTTGATACCCCGTCGCCAGCGCACCGGCCACCGAGAAGCCAAGCAGCAGAACATAAAGGGAATAGAGCGACCCCGCGGGT
>Ga0182742_1005835_pt1 | contig 10137 bp, 8 predicted proteins | sample eDN5th37CBELigMG_FD_128880 | JGI IMG/M metagenome (GOLD analysis project Ga0182742, IMG submission 128880) | Enriched Miracle-Growth compost microbial communities from Emeryville, California, USA - eDNA 5th pass 37_C BE-Lig MG (version 2)... ... | reverse complement strand
AGATGCAGAGTATTTTTATCGTCCAAGTCTTTATGTGAAATGGAGTAACGAAGGCATGCTAGAGGAGTCTTCTTTGCTAGACTTTCTGTCTCAAGTAGACTCAGAATATCGGTATTGGTTGATTACACCGGATGTGACATGTAGGATTCACATCGATGCGGATAAAATTGTTTTAGAGAATGGGCAGCTTGAGCTAATTGAAAATCAAATGTTGGTGAAACTTGGTGAGGATTGTTTTACATATGATTTAACTGAATACAATCCTATGGAATTTATATATACCGATGTTTATGAGGATCCTTATGAACATTTTCATAAGTCTGTACCAACAGCAGAACTAGAAGAGGCGGCATTGTGTGAAGACCTAGAATTACAAGTCCGGGCGTGGAATACGATGTATGCGAAACCTGAAGAACTCGCAGATATCATTAATACGGTTTTAATGAAAATGACCATAACGGAAGAAAATGAAATGATGCTCAGTGTTTATTGTCAACACTTCTACACTGTGGGAATTTTAACAGAAGTTGTGATTGAAAAGTATCGAAGCTTACTAGATTAAGTAGGTGTTCGAAGTCCTGCTTTGTGTGTTATTTTACTATAATCACTATGCAATTATAATGAATCACAGAATTGAAACTGATTGAGGATATTTACTTATTAAACGAAAAGAATACGATCGAGGGTGTTGGTTCACTATCGCGTGATATGTTTTTATGAAAGGTAAATAAAAATGAAATTGGAAGTGGAGAATGTCTCCGCTTCCAATTTCATTTTTAATCACCATTTTCTTACAGGAACGGTAAGCGCACTATATGGAAAGGCTTGCGGGAAGTGTGGAATTCCTTGATATGGTTGAATATTAAGTTGAGCGCCGCCAAGTTGATAAAATTGAGGGCGTCCTGGGTGAAGAGGCAGACCCCACGCACCGTATGTTGCTTGTGGATACCCATAATATTGAACCCCGTTCATTCCAGTAACGATTGTGTACATCAAACCATCTCCTCTTTACTACTCATTGTCATTGATATGTGAGGGTTCCAAGAAAAGAGTTTGTCCTTGGGGGATGATTTTCATTAGTTTTACAAATGCAACGGGAAGAGTAGGAGAAAACAGATGATCTAGGAAGAATTGCTTTCTAATGGAATTGAATGAAGAGAAAGTTCTACTTAATGTATAGATTCCAGCGAACAAAAAAGCCCAATTGTTTTTGTCTTAAGCAAAGCTAGAAGATACTCTGAAAAATCAACTAGAACTTCGATTGTTTTAGGAATTGTCTTTATTGTGGAGGAATAGGGTGAACTTGTGTTGAATGTAGACAGTGTAATATACGAATTGGAGTTTAGAAGGTTTCGTATATTAAGCGAATCCGTTAAGGTCTCAATAAATAGACTGAAGGTACTAGTTTAATAGTACCCTGTCCATCTTTTATTACAGAGGAACATGCACTAATTTTTATATGCTTGAGGAGGTTTGAAAATGAGAATTGCCGTATTAGGAGCAGGTTCAATTGGAACCATTGTAGGTGCTTATATTGCTGCTGGTGGAGAAAATATTGAGTTGATTGATGCAAACCGAGAGCATGTTGCCGCTTTGAATGCTTCAGGAGCAAAAATTACTGGAACTACGGAGTTTCAAACGAAAGTAAAAGCCATCACGTCAGAAAACATGTCAGGTACATACGATTTGGTCTTACTATTAACAAAACAATTACATAATGAATCGATTCTTCAGGGGTTGCTGCCTTATTTAGGAGAGCATAGTGTTGTCTGTTCCCTGCAGAATGGCATTCCTGAAGAGCAATTGGCATCCATTGTCGGACGGGAACGAGTGATTGCCGGAGCGGTCGAATTTGGTGCTACCTATATGGAACCAGGAGTATCGAACCTAACGACAGAGTATTCGAAGTTTAAAAAATATGCTTTCCAAATTGGAGAGTTTACTGGGGAAAGAACAGAAAGATTGGAACAAATCAAAGCTATTTTAGATCTTGTGGGCGGAACGCATATTTCTGATAACCTAATTGGAACAAAATGGTCTAAATTACTGGTGAATAATGCTTTTAGCGGCTTATCGGCAGCTCTAAATGCAACATATGGGAATGTCCTAAATCATAATATTGGGATGCAAGCTGCGGTACGGATCGCGGATGAAACCATTAAGGTTGGACATGCCAATGGAGTCATATTTGCACCCATGGGTAAATTTGATATTGAAACCTTTGAAGTGCATAGTGAAACAGATATACCAGAACGAATTGAAACATATCGCTTCATGTTAAAAGCTTCTAGGCTACAAAAGGCAAGTATGCTACAAGATTTAGAAAAGAAACGGAAAACGGAAATTGATTATATTAATGGGGTTGTACCGAGGCTTGCTTTAGGGAAAGAAGTTCCAACACCTTTTAACGATTTGGTTGTTCAATTGGTCAAAAAAGCGGAAGAGTCGCAAATTGTACCAAACTTTGAGGAGAATATGAAGTTTTTTGAAGAATTGATAATAGTTCATGGATCTTCTCCTTCGATTGTATAAAATTAGATATAAAAATTTAAATAATGAATTGGACCAAGAACAAATCACTAAAGATTTTAAAAAATAATTCCTTTAGAAATTGGAAATACTTATTGAATTAAGGCGTGAATCCGTCTGATTTGAAAAAAAACAACATCAATGGAAGTATAAAGAAAACCCATTTCCGTTTTTACGAGATGGGTTTTTCGCATTAATGGATCTTTAGTAAGGAAAGTTGCTAATGTCATAATCCTTCCTAGTCGTGTCCAAGTGTTGGTCAATTAACATGTAACTGCGTTATTTCTTGTAAAGAGGTTTATGCAAGAAGGCTATTAATTAAGATGTTTAGAAAAGTATGGAAGTTGAAATTAGTATCAGACTGCTTTTGAAAATTTATTTTCATGTGGAATTCTAACAAAAAACAAAAAATAACAAATTTACATTTTAAATATTCAAAAACAAACAAAAATATATTATAATAAAACAGAAGATAACAAAACGGATAAACGGGGGAATTCGGATGGTCAAGAATTACTGGGATTCAAATATAGCATCACAACTTGAAAAAGGGGTAGAAGAGTTAGTATACCGTTCAAATTTAATTGGTTCAGATCGTGCTGTATGTAACTGGGGTGGCGGAAATACTTCAATGAAGACAATCGAAAAGGATTTTCGCGGTCGTGATATAGAGGTAATGTGGGTAAAGGGAAGTGGTTCGGATTTAGCAACAATGAAAGCGCATAACTTTACTGGATTAAAATTAGAAGATATTCGTCCACTTATTGATAGAGATGAAATGTCTGATGAGGATATGGTTGCTTATCTGTCTCATTGCATGATTGATAGCAAGCATCCAAGAGCATCGATCGAAACGTTATTACATGCGTTCTTGCCATTTAAGCATGTCGACCATACACATCCAGATGCGATTATCAGCATTTGCTGTGCAGACAATGGAAGACAAATTGCCGAAGAAATTTTTGGAAATCGCTATGTTTGGGTTCCTTACATTCGCCCTGGTTTCACGCTTTCTAAAATGATTGCAGAAGGTGTGAAAAACAATCCGAACGCCGAACTGGTTTTGATGGAAAAGCATGGTTTGGTTGTATGGGGAGAAACGGCTGAACAAAGCTATAATAAAACGATTTCAGTTATTAATGAAGTAGAAGAGTACATCAATGGGAAAATCCAACCAGATTCTGTTTTCGGTGGCCGTAAATATCAATCTCTTACAGACGAAGAAGCGACTAGCATTCTAGGAAAGGTAATGCCAGTTATTCGGGGTGCTGTTAGTGATGAGAAGAAAATGATTCTTACCTATGACCGAGGGGAAGATGTACTAGAATTTGTAAACAGCGAAAATGCAGCTGAACTCTCTCAAGTAGGAGCAGCCTGCCCGGACCACCTTGTTCATACAAAGCGCGTACCACTCTATATCAACTGGGACCCGCAAACAAAGGATGTTGATGCTTTAAAGGAAAGTATTAAAGTTGGTATTGAAAGCTTTAAAGAAGAATACAAAGCATATTTTGAACAGAATAAAAACGAAGGCGACAAAATGTTCGAGCCAGCTCCCCGTGTTATTTTGATTCCTGGACTTGGAATGGTGAATACTGGTAAAGATAAGAAAAATTCACGTGTAAGCGGAGCACTTTATCACCGGGCGATTGCTGTTATGAAGGGCTCAACAACACTTGGAAACTTTGTTTCTCTAAATGAAAACGAATCTTATAATATTGAATACTGGCCGCTAGAATTATATAAATTAAGCCTTGCCCCTGCAGAAGCAGAATTCTCTCGTAAGGTTGCGTTTGTCACTGGGGGAGCAGGTGGAATCGGTAGTGAGACATGCCGCCGTTTTGTTTCTGAAGGTGCTCATGTCGTGATCGCCGATTTAAATCTTGAGGGTGCCGAGAAGGTTGCTGCAGAAATCAATGAACAGTACGGTGATGGGCGTGCACTAGCCGTAAAAATGGATGTGACAAAAGAAGAAGATGTTCAAGCAGCGTTTGCCCAAACAGCGCTAACCTTTGGTGGGGTAGATATCATTGTCAACAATGCGGGCCTTGCTACATCAAGTCCAATTGATGAAACAACCTTACAAGAGTGGAACTTAAATATGAATGTTCTAGGTACAGGTTATTTCCTAGTTGCTCGTGAGGCATTTAAACAAATGAAGCAACAAGGCATTGGCGGAAACATGGTCTTTATCGGTTCTAAAAACTCTGTGTATGCAGGGAAAAATGCTGCGGCATACAGTTCCGTTAAGGCAATGGAAACACATCTTGCAAGATGTATTGCAGCAGAGGGCGGAGAGTACGGAATTCGTGTGAACTCTGTCCTACCGGATGCTGTGCTTCAAGGTTCTGCTATTTGGGGTTCCAGTTGGCGTGAAGAGCGGGCTGCCGCCTATGGAATTCACCCTGATCAATTAGAAGAGCATTATCGTAAACGTACGACGTTGCTAGTTAATATCTATCCTAAGGACATTGCAGAAGCTATCGCTTTCTTTGCTTCTTCTAAATCGGATAAAACTACAGGCTGCATGCTAACAGTTGATGGCGGGGTACCAGCAGCATTTACTAGATAAATATATATATTGTTGATTAGAAATGCCCCTTTCAAAAGGGGGCATTTCTTTTTTTATTTAGATCCACAAGATCTTTTGAACCTTCACACAAACCAGTGATATGATAGATTTAAAAATAATAGTAATAAGCGGCGAGTTAGAAGTGGAAGCAGGTGTGAATAATAGTGAATCCTAATCTTCTTCAGCAACTACTAGAATTAACAGAGGAAGAAAAAGAAATCATTGAGGAAAGTAAGATGGTAACGAGAGAACGATATACCAGTAAAGGGTATTTTATTATTGAAAGCGAGAAGTTTTTAAGTAAAGACAAAATGATTATGGTTCGGAAGCACACAAGGTTTGTCGACTTCCCTACACATAAGCATGATTATATCGAAATAAATTATGTGTTTAACGGGAAATTAAAACAGAGAGTGGGTGGGAAAGAAATCACGCTAAAAACAGGCGAGTTATTGCTTTTGAATCAGCATATTGAGCATGAAATAGAAGCGAGCAATAGAGAGGATATTGTCATTAATTTCATTATCCGTCCAGCCTTTTTTGATTTTATTCTCTCGTATTTAAGTTCTGGGAACATTGTGAGTGATTTTTTGGTAAATAGCCTATACAATCACACACAAAGTGGACAGTTTCTTTATTTTAAGGTTGCAGAGGTTCCAACCATCCAAGAACTGATTGGAAAAATCCTTAATGAAATGATGAATCCCACTTCTTTTTCTGAGTCGAGTATCAAATTATACATGGGATTATTTATAATCGAGCTTATTAAGAACGCTGACAAGGTGGAAAAAAATCAGGAAGCTTCCTTGCAGCATTTCTTAGTCGTTGAAATTCTTAAATATATAGAAGAACATTATAAAGAAGCTTCTTTATCTGAATTAGCAGTTCAATTAAATCAGCCCCATTATGCGCTAAGCAAAATGATAAAGAAGGCAACAGGACATACTTTTAAGGATTTACTTCAAGAAAGAAGACTCTTAAAGGCGAAAGAATTACTTGAGGGGACTAGTCTACCAGCATCTATTATTGTTGAAGAAGTAGGCTACGAGAATATCAGTTATTTCTATCGAATCTTTAAGGGAAAGTTTGGGCAGACACCGAAGGAATTTAGGGAGAGTCTGAAAAGTCTATAGTCTCTATTTTACTATAATAATAATAGGCGTTTTTGTTGTGAAATAACATCACTCTTCGGTAAGATAATAGGGCAAAATCTATTAAAGGTAGTGGGTTCACAGAGGGAGAACATCGGTAATTTTTGATAAACACAGAAAAATACCACAAAAATCCCAACTTATTTTTGGGAAAAACAAGAAAAAACACTCATATTGTGTTATATTAGTGTGGTAAATTAGTTGTTTTAGCATTTATAGAAAAATTTTAGAGGGGGTGTAGTCATTGAACAACGCGAATGCGGGTAAAACGGCCTATTTGTTATTAAACGAGCGCCAACAAGGTATCGTAGATACAATAGAAACGAATGGGTCTGTAAGGGTTTCTCAGTTGAGCAAGGAATATCATGTGAGTGAAGAAACAATTAGAAGGGACCTAGAGAAATTAGAAATGGACGGCTTTGTCAATCGGATCCATGGAGGGGCGGTTCGAAAGGTTTCACACGAGGGAATGGAGATTCCAGTCATAAAAAGACAGGAAACAAATATTAAAGAAAAAGAAATGATTGCGAAAAAAGCTGCTTCTTATGTTGAAGATGGGGATATCATTGCGATTGATGCGAGTACTACAGGGTTGCAAATGACTAAGTATTTAAAAGGAAAAATGTTAACGGTGATTACTAATTCCATTCCAGTAACATTAGGGTTAATTCAGGAAGAAGACATACAGGTTATTTTAATTGGAGGGTATGCGAAGGGCCATTCAATGTCCTTAGTTGGGAATTTTGCCGAAAGGGTAATTCAAGATTATCATGTCGATAAATTCTTTTTCTCCTGCATGGGTGTTGATTTTAGACGGGGTGTGAGTGAAGCCCATGAGGCTCAGGCTCTGGTAAAAAAACAAATTTTTAATATCTCAGAAAAGCTTTATCTGCTAGCAGATCATAGTAAATTTGGACAAAAATCATTGGTTAGGCTTTGTGGTTTAAAAGAGGTCGATTATTTGGTAACGGATAAGAAAGTGTCTATTGATAAAATTAGAGAATTAAATAAATTAGGGGTAAAGGTTTTTGTTGCGGAAGAATAACTTATGTCTTTCGAACTAGGACAACTGTACGACTTCGTATGGTTGTTTTTTTATGTTGTAGGAATGTTTTTTGGAGGGAACCTGTGAAAAACAAGATTTAAAGGTGTGGAAAAACAAGTATAAATTGGAGTTTCCACAAAAAAATAACACTTTTTTTGAGAAAAACCACAAATATATGTTGATAGTCAAAAAAGTCGTTGCTATAATGGGGTTATAAAAATTCAAAAAACTTATATTACTCTGAATTGAGCATTGAATTTATGAGGGGGAAATAAGACTTCATACCTATATTACTTAATATAAAAAGATTTTCCCTTTTTATTTTTTGTTATAAGAAAGCGTTAACATTTAAGCGATTTATCAATGGTTGAGGAGTTGAATGCATTGGCGAAAATTGGTCCATCTCTTATGTGTGCGGATATGGGGAACTTAGAAGATTCTGTGAAGAGATTAGATAAGGGAAAGGTAGATTTCTATCATTTTGACGTAATGGATGGGACCTTTGTCCCGAACTTTACGATGGGTCCTGACATGATTAAGACCTTACGTTCTCACTCTACTACTTCATTTGATGTCCATCTGATGATAAAGGAGCCTGAAAGGTATATCGAGTTATTTGCAGATGCGGGTGCAGACATGATAAGTGTCCATGCAGAAGCAACGATTCATTTACAAAGGACTCTTCAATCCATCCGAAACAGAGGATTGAAAGCAGGTGTTGCTTTAAACCCATCTACTCCACTCAGTGTTTTAGATTATGTTTGGGACACGGTGGATTATGTGGTGTTGATGACGGTTAATCCAGGATTTGCCGGTCAAAAGTTCATTCCGCTCACATTTGAAAAAATTGCTCAATTAAAAGAGACGATTGTTCAAAAAGAACTTGATATTGAAATACAAGTAGATGGAAATATCAGCTATGACACGATTCCAAAAGTATTGGAAAAAGGAGCCGACATGCTGGTTTGCGGGACGTCCAGTTTATTTAAAAAAGATAAGTCTTTAGAAAAGGCATTAGAGGAGCTACACAGTTTTCTTGACAGCTTAACTGGTAAAAACAAGGTAAACTCCTGATTTGATAGAAAGGAGAAAAATGTCTATGAGTATAACGGTTGTCGGCAGCATCAATCTCGATGTCGTAGCTTTAACAGATTACTACCCTGAAAGAGGTCAAACGATTTTTGGAAAGAAAATTAATTACTTTTCTGGCGGAAAAGGAGCAAATCAAGCAACAGCGGTTGCAAAGCTAGGGAAACCTGTTCGGTTGATTGGATCTGTAGGGAACGACATTTATGGCCAAAATTTAATTGCTAGTTTACAAGAAAACAAGGTTGATACAACCTTTGTTAAAAAATCGGATTCTTTAGCAACGGGAACCTCCATTATCACAATCGATCAGACAGCGGAAAATACGATGCTTGTGTTAAAAGGGGCAAACGATGATTTGCTTATCGATAATGTTGAAAGCGCGTTCAATCAAATGGAAGACAGCAGGGTATTGCTGGTCCAAATGGAGGTACCACAAGAATCAGTAATCCGAGCAATGCAGTTGGCAAAGCAAAAAGGGATGTACGTTATTCTGGATCCCGCACCAGCTGAAGGAATTACGATTAAAGCCTTAGACTATGCGGATCTAATTACTCCGAATCGTCAAGAAACCTTGCATTTAGTTGGGATTGATGTGACGGATATTGATAGTGCCCTCCAAGCTGCAAAAGCCTTTGAAAAAATGGGCGTGAAAAGCTCTGTCATTAAAATGGCAGATAAGGGTTCTGTTGTTTATCAGAGTGGGCAATGGGAGTACATCGAATCCATTCAAGTTGAAGCGGTCGACACGGTTGGTGCAGGGGACTCCTTTGCCGGGGCTGTGGCATGTGGCGTGATTGATGGTCATGATTTGGTTTCTGCAGTGAAATTTGCCACGATTGTTGGGGCCTTGAAAGTCACGAAATTAGGTGCTCAATCAGTTCCAACCCTAGATGAAGTAAAAGCTTTCTGTGAAGAAAGAGGACTTAAGCATTACTTGTTAGAGACGGCGTTATAAAAGAGGAGGGATCGTTTTGAGTGAGTATTTATTACAAATGAAAAACATAAGTAAAACGTTTCCTGGTGTTAAAGCATTGGATAATGTGGAATTAGAGATAAAGAAGGGCGAAGTTCACGCGTTAATCGGTGAAAATGGTGCAGGTAAATCCACACTCATTAAGATTTTAGCTGGGGTTTATACGCCTGATCCAGGAGCAAGGTTTTTCTTTGAAGGCAAAGAAGCGGAAATATCCAAACCATTGGATGCAACAATGAAGGGGATTTCTATTATTTATCAGGATTTGAGTTTGTTTCCGAACTTATCAGTAGCCGAAAACATCTATATCGGTCGTGATAGCCATAAAAAACCTTGGACAAAAGTAAAATGGAATGATATTAAAAAAATCGCAAACAAGGCGCTAAAGGAACTGGATATGGACATTGATGCGAGTATCCCGGTTGAACAACTTAGCATTGCTCAACAGCAGATGGTTGAAATTGCTCGGGCCTTGGCTTTTGATTCAAAGCTTATTGTCATGGACGAACCAACATCTTCCTTATCTGCTGGAGAAGTAGAAAAGTTGTATAACGTCATCGACAAGTTGAAGAAACAAGGGATTTCCATCATCTTTATTAGTCATAAGTTGAAGGAATTATTTAAAGTCTCAGATCGTTTCACAGTATTGCGTGATGGGAAATTTGTTGGCAGTTATGATGCACAAGATATGACGGAGCCCAAATTAATTCAATTAATGGTTGGCCGAAATGTTACTTATGAAAAGAATCAAGCGACGGTTGAAGTTGGGGAAACGATT
>Ga0182742_1005834_pt1 | contig 10143 bp, 8 predicted proteins | sample eDN5th37CBELigMG_FD_128880 | JGI IMG/M metagenome (GOLD analysis project Ga0182742, IMG submission 128880) | Enriched Miracle-Growth compost microbial communities from Emeryville, California, USA - eDNA 5th pass 37_C BE-Lig MG (version 2)... ... | reverse complement strand
ACTCATTATATTTTTACAAAATTTTATAACCACGATGAACCATATGAGTATGAGATTCCAGAAGCTGCATTATTAAGTGCAGAAAATTAATAAGCCATAAATGCTAAAACTCCCGAACATTTTACATTGTGTAAAGTGTTCGGGAGTTTTTATGTAATTGATAAATAAAATAGCATTTTATTATTGACAAAAATTGTGTATACCTTTAATATTATCGATATTGATAATCATTATCAATTAAAACAAATGGATAGGGTGGAAGAGATAAATGAAGGTTATTAAAAGCGTTAAAAATATCGTTATTATAGTTGCAGTAATTCTTTTATTTGTAGTAGGTTGCTCTAATCAAAACTCAACTAACGAAGCTAGTAGTGAGGGTGTAGCACCGAAAGTTAATAACCAAGAGGCTCAAAGTCTAGAGGAGCCTGCACAAGAGGAATCACTATTCCCTGTAACAATTAAGCATGCATTTGGTGAAACGGTTATTGAGAAAAAACCTGAGCGTGTTGCAACTATCGCATGGGCAAATCATGATGTTGCATTAGCACTTAATGTTGTGCCAGTAGGTTTTTCAGCAGCAAATTATGGCGTGCAAGATGATAGCGGCATGCTGCCTTGGACTGCAAAAAAACTTCAAGAGCTTGGTGTAACTCAGCCAAATATTTTTCAAGACTCTGCTGGATTAGACTTTGAAGCTATTTCTGACTCAAACCCTGACGTTATATTAGCTGCATATTCAGGTATTACACAGGAAGAGTATGATACTTTAAGTCAAATTGCTCCAGTTGTAGCTTACCCTACAGTACCTTGGGTTATCTCATGGCGTGAACAGGTTACGATGAACGCAGAAGCAATGGGCTTAGCTGCTGAAGGTGATCAGCTGATTAAAGATATTGAAGCACTTCTAGCTCAAACAGTAAATAAATACCCAGAATTAAAAGGTGTGAAGGCAGCCTTTACTTACTTTAATCCTGCTGATTTATCGAGCTTCTATGTTTATGCAACAACAGATCCTCGAGGCGAATTTTTACTTGAATTAGGTATGGAGTTCCCTGACAGCATTAGTGAACATATTACACCGGAAACTGGATTCGCTTTATCCTTAAGTGCAGAAAATGCAGATGCCTTAAAGGATGCTGATATTTTAGTTGCCTATGGCAATGAAGCATTATTAATGGCTTTACAGGCTGATCCACTATTTGGTCAAATTCCTGCTATAAAAAATGGTGCAATGGTGTTAATTGAGGACAATACCCCTTTAGCAGCAGCAGGTAATCCCAATCCACTTTCAATTGAATATACAACTGGTGAATATGTGGAGCTTATCGCTGAAGCTATTAAAAAAGTGAAATAAATTTAGTGTAAAGACAGGGAATAGAAGATGGAGTCCACAATGAAGGATAGAAGCAATTATTTACCAAAACAGTTTATATTAATAGCATTTTTGCTAATTGCTTTGCTTCTACTAAGCATTATTGCTTCTTTAATGTTTGGCTCAAGAGCATTGACAATTCAAGAAGTCATAGATGGCTTAATTACAGGAAATAGTGAAAGCTATGAAACAAGCATCGTCCAAAAGAGAATAATTAGAACTGTTTTTGCCATTTGCTGTGGAGCAGCACTTGGTGTGTCAGGTGTATTAATGCAGTCAGTGACGAGAAATCCGATTGCTGATCCAAGTATTCTAGGTGTCAATACAGGTGCAGCCTTATTTGTAGTGTGCGGGATGACCTACTTTAACATTAATACAGCAAACCACTATATTTGGTTCGCATTAGCAGGTGCGATGATTGTTTCTGTCTTCGTATTTGGAATTAGTTCATTGGGGCGTGGTGGTGCTACGCCTTTAAAGCTTGTTTTGGCTGGAGCGGCTACAAGTGTAGCACTCACATCGCTTACGACCGGCATAATGATTCCTCGCTCTTTTATTATGGATCAATTTAGGTTTTGGCAAGTGGGTAGTGTTGGAGCGGGAACATGGGAATCAGTTACTTTAATTACTCCGTTTCTATTAATCGGTATCGTTATTGCGTTGTTTACTGCACCTGCTCTCAATGCATTGGCTCTAGGTGAAGATGTTGCAACTGGATTAGGTGTGAAAACTGGCTTTATTAAGCTTATGGCTTCATTTGCCGCTGTCATGCTTTGTGGAGCGACAACTGCAGTAGCTGGACCGATTGCTTTTGTCGGATTATTAGCGACACATGTTGTTCGATTACTTATTGGTGCAGATATAAAGTTCCTATTACCAATGTCAGCTTTAACCGGTGCAACACTATTAATAATCTCTGATGTGCTTGGCAGATTAATTGGTCGTCCAGGAGAATTAGAGGTAGGTGTGCTTACCGCATTTATAGGTGCCCCTCTACTCATTATTTTAGCAATGAAAGCGAAAGTGCGTTCACTATGAATATAAATACGATTTCAAAAATTAAGCATGGTCGAAATAGTAGAAAACGTAGATGGAATATCGTGACGATTACCTTAACTGTCATCGTTACATTGCTATGTATAGCCATGCTATTGCTCGGAAACACCATTTATCCTCTCAATGTGGTTGTAAAGGTTTTATTAGGTGAGGAAATTAAAGGAGCAACATTTGCGATAGAGACGATACGATTACCTCGTATGCTAGCTGGACTATTTACAGGCTTTGCGTTTGGTATAGCCGGCTACATATTTCAGACGATGCTAAGAAACCCTTTAGCAAATCCTAATGTCATCGGAGTGACGTCTGGCTCAAGTGCTGCTGCTGTATTTTGTATTATTATTTTGCAAAGTAATAAAGCTGTCGTTTCCCTTGCCTCTATTATTGCTGGACTATTAACTACGCTTATTATCTACGTACTAGCTAGAGGAAAAGTTTTCTCAATAGGACGTTTAATATTAGTTGGGATAGGATTGCAAGCAATGTGTAATGCCTTTATCACTTATGTCATGCTAATTGGTAAGCAACATGATTTACCTAGTGCTATGAGGTGGCTAACAGGCAGCTTGAATGGAATAAAGCTTCAAGAATTACCGATTTTAGTTGTGTCAATAATCATTTTTGTACCTATTATTATTGTGCTCAGTAAGCCATTATCAATGCTGGAGCTTGGTGAGCAATCAGCAAAAATGTTGGGGATTAACACTGATTTGACTAGAATTGTACTTATTATATGTGCAGTTATATTGGTGGCAATAGCAACATCAGTAACTGGACCAATCGCTTCTATCGCCTTTTTAGCTGGTCCAATTGCGACTCGTTTAGTAGGAGTAGGCTTGTCAAATAGTATTCCCGCTGGACTGGTAGGCGCTTTTTTAGTACTTGCAGCTGATTTAGTTGGTCAATTTGCATTTATAGTTAAATACCCTGTTGGCATTATTACTGGCATCATTGGTGCGCCGTATTTATTATTTTTACTTATTCAAATGAATAGGAGGGGGGATTTATAATGTCGGCATCGCATGTATTACTAGCAGAGAAGCTAGCCTCAGGTTATGATACTACATCAATACTCGATGATATTAATTTACAAATCCCTAGCAATAAAATTAGCGTTATTATTGGGGCTAACGGTTGTGGTAAGTCAACCTTATTAAAAACCTTGGCTAGATTAATAAAACCTACCACAGGTCAAATAGTGTTAGATGGCGAGCTGATACACAAGTATCCATCTAAGCATTTAGCTAAAATAGTAGGTTTATTACCACAGTCACCTATCGTTCCAGAAGGTATCACAGTAGCAGATTTAGTTGGGCGTGGAAGATTTCCTCATCAATCTTTATTTGGAAGCTGGAATAAACAAGACTATGAAGCTGTAGCTAAAGCAATGGATATTATGAATATTTCACAATTTGCTAACCGAAATGTAGATGAATTATCTGGTGGACAACGACAACGTGTATGGATTGCTATGGCATTAGCTCAGCAAACAGATATATTATTTCTCGATGAGCCAACAACCTTTTTAGATATTACGTATCAAATTGAAATTTTAGATATGTTAACAGAATTAAATCGGACATTAGGTACAACGATTGTAATGGTGCTTCATGACATAAACCTATCTGCTCGTTATGCTGATTACTTATTTGCTTTACGTGACGGGAAGCTTATTGCTGAGGGAAATCCAGCACAAGTCATTACTGCTTCACTCATTAAACAAGTATTTGGCTTGGACTGTAGCGTTATTGAGGATCCAATCTCTGGTTCCCCTTCAGTCATTCCAATTGGTCGATATCATGTTAAGTAAATTTTAGATAGATGTGGAGGACATAGAATGGCTAAAGAAGTGTTTGATGTCACGATTATCGGTGCTGGACCTGCAGGCTTATTTTCTGCTTTTTACGCAGGTCTAAGAGAAATGAAAACTAAAATTATTGAATTTCAGCCCTTTTTAGGTGGGAAAGTCAATGTTTATCCTGAAAAGCTTATTTGGGATGTTGGAGGATTAACACCAGTAACGGGTGAACAGCTTATCAAGCAGCTTATTAAGCAAGGGATGACATTTAATCCTACAACGGTACTAAATGAGAAAGTAGCATCTATATCTAAAGAGAATGACATATTTACACTTCATACAAGCTCTGGTCAATTACACTATTCCAAAACCATTATATTAGCTATCGGTGGAGGGATTTTAAAGCCGATGAAGTTAAAATTAGAAGGTGCTGAAAAGTTTGAGATTTCAAATTTACACTATACGGTAAAATCCTTAGCACGTTTTAAAGATAAAACAGTTCTAATTTCAGGTGGAGGGCATTCTGCTATTGATTGGGCAAGCGAGTTAAGCGACGTAGCAAAAAAAGTCTATTTAACGTATCGAAAAGAAGCACTAAAAGGACACGAAGCGGTTGTAACGAAGATGCAAAATAATGGTGTTGAATGCCTATTAAATACTGAAATAGAAAAACTAGTTGCCTCACAAAATCAAGAGGTTATTGAGTATGTTTATTTAATTAATCATGAAGAGCACGAGTCATATGAGCTTGCCGTAGATGAAGTTATTGTTTGTCATGGCTACGAGCGTGAAACGGATTTAATAAATAATAGTAAAATTGAATTAAAGATGAAGGATGAGTACTGTCTTGCTGGATCACCAATGAGTGAAACATCTGTTCCAGGTATTTTTGCAGCAGGAGACATATTATCTCACGAAGGTAAGCTTCATCTTATCACGGGTGCATTTCAGGATGCAGCAAATGCTGTTAATAAAGCTAAGCAATATATTGCACCTAGTGCAAACGCGTATGGCATGGTGTCTTCACACAATGACCTATTTAAAGAAAAAAATAAAGAGCTTAGAAAGTTATTGCTTACGTAACAAAATAACTAAGCTAACAAAATAAAAAACACTCTCACCATATATCGGTTAATGCCTAAGTTTACTAGGCGAACCTAAAATACAGGTAGAGAGTGTTTTATTTTTAAATGTTTTTGCAGCTTAAATCAAGCTTTAACTTTATTTATTTGGATGAGATTAAAATACTTTTATCAGTTGTAGAATATGTCGTATTTCCACCTAGCTGCTCATTAACGAAACGCAATGGAACAAATGTTGTACCATTAATCGTTTGTGGTGCTACAGTTAAAGTTTGCGACTTGCCATCAATAAGCACTTCTTTTTTACCTACATGAAGCACGATGGTTTTGTCACTTTTAATCGTGATTTTTTTAGTTGAGCCTTCCCAATCTAGTGTAGCACCTAGCATTGAGCTTACAAAGCGTAATGGAACAAGCGTTGTACCATTTTCAGTGAAAGGTGCTACAGGAAGCTCCTGCTTACCTTTACTTGTATGAACAATTTTATCATTTAAAAATAGCTTAATTTGACCCTCTTCAAGCTTTCCAACTGGTGCACCAATATTAAGCTTAAATTCCTTTGAAATTGCTACTTTACCTTTTGAATCATAAGCAACAGCTTTTAATACATGCTGTCCTACCGACAACGTTGTTACAGGTAAATCTAACTGGAATGGGTATTGAGTAAATGTTTTTAGAGCCTTGCCATCTAAACTCAGCTCTACCTTTTGAATATACGGGTCATAGGTTTTTGCCCATAAGGAAATCGTAACATCGTTTGTAAGTGTTTGATTTTCATATTTATATATGGCTTTGCTCGTACCATTTTCAGCACTAGTTTTGCTTACTGATGTTAAATAATATGAATCACTGACAGCTTTACTATAAGCATCTAACACTTTTTTGTTTTCAGTTAAGCTAAAGTTATTTAGCATACGCTCTGCACTGTGTGACGTCACTAATGTATTTAAGCTAAACCAATAAACAGCTTTAACTCGTGGATATTTAAGCTTGATTCCACTATATAACATACTTAATTTAGTTTCAGCAAATTTAGTTGTATCAACATTCCCTGCTTTACTAAAGTGAGTTGCTGCATATTCACTAATCATGATAGGCTTACGGTCAGCGTATAGGTCGTAAATATAGTCAAGTAAATCTAATGGATTGACTTGGTCAGCAGGCTGACTTGCATTACCGTTAAAAAATTTAACACTATACATACTTAACCCTACCCAGTCAACATAGTTGTCTCCAGGATAATAATCATTAATATTTTGTCTAGGATCAGATGAAGGTGAGAAAACCATCACGACATTTGGTGCGTATTTCTCCATTACATCGTGCACTAAACGGAATTTTTCAATATATTTTTTCGGATTTCCATGCCAGCTAACCCAATCTCCATTCATTTCAGAAGCGTAACGTAAAAAGATTGGAACGTCAGCAGCAGCAGCGTCCTTAGCAAAATGAGTTAAATAAGCATCATTTTTTACAGCATCTAGGCCTTGATTAGGTTCGAGTGCTAGCTGAATAGCACCTCCCGCAGCCTTTACATTTTCAGCAAATGTTTTTGGGAATGGATCGCCATATTTATGATATGTAAAATAAGCAGAATGCTGCTTACCTACCATTTTATTAAATGAGTTATACCGTTCAGCTTTTAAATTAATTAAGTTAGCGTCTGCTTCAATATAAGCCCCGAAATATGCACCAAATTGCGGTTCATATTTTGCTAGTTTTGTAGCTTGTGCTGGTGTATATTCATCCTGCACATAAAGCTCCAACTCAGAGTTTAATTTATCTGCAATATTAATTACTGCAAAATAAGTATTATAGTCTCCTGATTTTTGTGCTAGCTTATAGTGTACCTTAGCTTCGCTATAATACGTTTCAGCAGCTAGCTGATACTGCCCAGTCTTCTCATAGCTTTGAGCTAGAAGTCTGTAATAACCGCTATTTTCAGACTCCTGCTGTAAGGCTGAGATAAGCAGTGGAATGGCTTGCTCATACTTGCCTTGTCCATATAATGTTTTTGCCTGTGTGTAAAGCTTCCAATGATGTACTTGTGCAGCTTCAGCTTTATTAGGTGCTGACACACTGTACAGTAGAGAAAAGCTTAAACATGTGATTAACAGTAACAATAATGATTTTTTAAGTAGTTTCATTTGTAATATTTCTCCTCCCTTTACATTTCTATTGTAGCTGAAAAAGTTATGAAAATTGAGGGAAATTTTAGAAAATAACATTATATTTTTTAATTTTTTATGATTGAATAGTTTTATTAGTAATACAAGTATGTTTAAAAATAACAAAAAGATCAGGATACATTTTCCTTTGCTTTACAGAATGAAATATCTGTTCAATAATAATGCTACAAGTAAATGAATAACAAACCTAATTGTTGAACGTTTTTCAGAAAGCGCATACAATTTGGATGAGGTGAGACGATGGAAATATTAATTATCGAAGATGATCCCAGTATTCAAATGTTGCTTAAATTAAGCTTAACGGTTGAAGGCTTCAGTGCAACTGTAGTTGGTACTGTGAAAGAAGGAATCGATTTAATTCAAAAGCAAAAAATAGATTTAGTGCTACTAGACCTTACATTACCTGATGAATTAGGCTATCAATTTTTACAATATATAAAGGAACATCAAATCGTATTGCCAGTTATTGTGTTAACAGCTAAAAATGCAATGAATGATAAAATTCTTGGCTTTCAATTAGGTGCAGATGATTATTTAACGAAGCCTTTTGAAACGCGCGAGCTTATTGAACGGATAAAAGCAGTCATGCGACGCATCCGTCCATCAGCACCTTCTGATATAAAAATAGTAGGGCCTATTGAGATAGATCAGGCTTCAAGAACAGTTAAAGTTGATGGTACGATTGTAAAAACAACGACAAGAGAATTTGATTTTATGTGGTTATTATGTAGTCATCCTAAAAAAGTATTTACAAGGGAGCAGCTACTGGATTTGGTTTGGGGATATGAATATTTTGGACAAACACGCTCTGTAGATATGACTGTAAATAGACTAAGGGATAAGTTAAAGCCTTATGATCATATTATTGTAACTGTTCATGGCACGGGGTATAAATTGGAGGTTTAGCATGAAGCTACAAAATAAAATGTTCATTCAACATACTTTAACGATTATTATGCTGCTTCTTGCTATGTATATTATCGTTAACTACACTCTAAATAAAAGTATGCTGGAACGTGAAACTCAAACATTAGATCAATATTTCACGCTTCATAGAATAGAAACATTAAAGCTAATTAATGACCAAAAAATTAATGTTGAACAATTATTTACGGGGCAATATGCCCCGTTTATTGCCTCACACTTATCTTCAAACAGTAACTTTCAGGTCCAATTGTTTAATCAAGAGGAGACGATTGTTGGTTCAAGTGATAAAGAACTAATGCTAAAGCGAGAAGATATTAAAAGTGCATTAAGTGGTAAAATATCAACGATTATCGTAGAAGAAAATGATAATCGTTATTTTATATACTCGGCTCCCCTTTCCTATAAAGGAGAAATTATAGGTGGTATTCGTTACATATTAAATTTAGAGCAGCATGATGCGACTATAGCTGAAATGAGATTATGGTTTATTGCTGTTGCATGTGCCTGTCTCATTATAGCTGTATTAGCGGGGTATTCATTTTCTAATGCACTATTAAAGCCTTTGTACGAGCTAAAGTTAGCATTAAAAAAAGTGGCAACCGGTGATTTTAGTTTTAAAGTGCGTCAACGTAGTAAGGATGAAATTGGAGAAATTACAAATGACTTTAATACGATGTCTGATAATTTGGTTCATCACATTGCTTTACTAGAGTATGAGCAGGATAAACAAAAGAATTTCTATGATCATGTTACACATGAATTAAAAACACCGCTAACCTCAATTATTGGCTTCTCAAATCTAATTGAAAAGGTGAATTCATTAGAGGAAATAAGAAATTGTAATCACTATATCCATAAAGAAAGTACTAAATTATTAGATATGGTGGAGGAATTACTACACACCTCTCTCATGCAAAACGATGTCTGGAATATTAAGAGAAAATATATTAACTTAGCAGACCTAACTGAGGAGTGTGTTCAAATATTAAAGCCTACTCTAGAAAAATCTGCAATCTCCTTAAGAGTTATAAAGCAACCGTCAGTCGTTTATATCGATCCAGTTCGTACCCAGCAAGTTATATTTAATATCATTGATAACGCGATAAAGCATAGTGAATGTACAGAAATTAAAATTGAGCTTAATGAAGATAAAGAAAACATTATTATGAAAGTAAAGGATAATGGTAAAGGCATGAGTCATGAGAAGCTGCAACGTATATTTAAAGCTAAGACGAAAAAAAATCAAGTAGTCACACCAAACTCACATGGCTTAGGTATGCCTATTGTGAAGCAATTAATGGAGCTTCAAGGCGGTGCAGTACAGATTACAAGTGAGGAAAAAATTGGAACAATTGTAACATTATATTTTGCCAAGCCAGAGCAATAATATAAACGTTGTTACAAAACTGATACAATTCTTTGATTTATTTGAGATATCAGGAGGGTAAAGTAATGACAGGGGATATGAAAGGGCTTACATGGTTCCGATTAGTGTTATTGCAGTTATTAGTAGGTAGCGTTTTAATAGGATTTTGTGCATATTTTTTCAGAGTACCTGTTGAAGAGGTACGTGTTGTTTCAACAAACCCAATTTATGCTGATCAATCACTCGGAATGCTATATGCGATGGAAATTAATTATCCAGGGCTAGGCAAACTGAAGATAGACGATCCGAAGGAATTGCTTAAGTTGAGAGAAACCTTTTACGAATTAATCGTT
>Ga0182742_1005833_pt1 | contig 10143 bp, 11 predicted proteins | sample eDN5th37CBELigMG_FD_128880 | JGI IMG/M metagenome (GOLD analysis project Ga0182742, IMG submission 128880) | Enriched Miracle-Growth compost microbial communities from Emeryville, California, USA - eDNA 5th pass 37_C BE-Lig MG (version 2)... ... | reverse complement strand
GGCGACGACGGCTACCTGGGCGACGACGACGTGGCCCAGCAGCGCATCGGCCGGCTCAACGTGCTCGACCTGCAGGTGCAGATCCGCCGCACCCCCAAGCCGGTCGTGGCCATGGTGGCGGGATGGGCGATCGGCGGCGGCCACGTGCTGCACGTCGTCTGCGACCTCACGATCGCGGCCGACAACGCCCGCTTCGGCCAGACCGGTCCCAAGGTGGGGTCGTTCGACGGCGGCTACGGCTCCGGGCTGCTGGCCCGCATCGTCGGCCAGAAGAAGGCCCGCGAGATCTGGTTCCTGTGCGAGCAGTACGACGCGCAGCAGGCCCTCGACATGGGGCTCGTGAACACGGTGGTCCCGGTGCCCGACCTGGAGAAGGAGACGGTGGCGTGGTGCCGCAAGATGCTGCGCCTCTCGCCGCTCGCCCTCCGGCTGCTGAAGGCATCGATGAACGCCGCGGACGACGGCCTGGCCGGCATCCAGCAGCTCGCCGGTGACGCCACGCTGCTCTTCTACCTGTCGGAGGAGGCCCAGGAGGGCCGGGACGCGTTCGTGCAGAAGCGCACCCCCGACTTCTCCAAGTTCCCGCGACGGCCGTGAACATCTGGGTGGCCGGCGCCCGGCCGCGCACCCTCCCGGCCGCGGTGGTGCCCGTCGTCGTCGGCACGGCTGCGGCTGCGGGCGAGACCGACATCGTGGCCTGGCGGGCGGTGGCCGCCCTGGTGGTGGCGCTGACGCTGCAGGTCGGCACCAACTACGCCAACGACTACAGCGACGGCGTCCGCGGCACCGACACCGTGCGGGTGGGCCCCACCCGTCTGGTCGCCTCCGGCCTGGCCGCTCCGGCGGCGGTGAAGCGCGCCGCGCTGGCCGCCTTCGGGGTGGCCGGGCTGGCCGGCACCGCGCTGGCCGTGGCCGTCGGGCCCGAGCTGTTCGTGGTGGGCGCCGCGTCGATCGCCGCCGGCTGGCTCTACACGGGTGGCCCGCGCCCCTACGGCTACCTCGGCCTCGGCGAGCTGTTCGTGTTCGTGTTCTTCGGCCTGGTGGCCACGGCCGGCTCGGCGTACGTGCAGCAGGAGGAGCTGACGTGGCTGGCGCTGGCCGCAGCGGTCCCGCCCGGCCTGCTCTCCACCGCCCTGCTCGTGGTCAACAACCTGCGCGACATCCCCACCGACCGGGCCGCCGGGAAGCACACCCTGGCCGTGCGGCTGGGCGACGCCGCCACCCGGAAGCTCTACGCCGCCCTGGTGATCGGCGCGCACGTGGCGGTGGTCCTGGCCGCCGTCGACCGGCCGGGCGCGCTGGTGGCCCTGCTGGGCCTGCTGCTGGCCGCCGGGCCGGTGGCCATGGTCCTCCAGGGCGCCCGTGGGCCGGCCCTCATCCCGGTGCTCGGCGCGACCGGACGGGTCCAGCTGGCCACCGGCGGCCTCCTGGCCCTCGGCCTCTGGCTCAGCGGCTAGCGGCTGACCGCGCTCAGCCAGCTGACCAGCAGCTCGCTGAAGGCGTCGGGCTGCTCGAAGGGCACGGCGTGCCCGGCGCCGGGCAGCACGGCCAGCGTGGCGTTGGCGCCGATGGCGGCGTGCAGGCGCTCGGCCAGGGCCACGAACTTGGCGTCCTCGGCGCCCGCCACCACCAGCACGGGCACGTCGATCCGGTGCAGCTCGTGCCAGCGCGGCGCCATCGTCCCGGTGCCCGCCAGGCGGAGGCTCGACGCCAGCCCTTCGGCGGTGTTGACCAGGCGGGCCTCCCGCCCCGCGGCCTCGGGCGGCAGGCGGGCGAAGAGCGGCTGGGCCAGCCAGCGCTCCAGGAAGGCCGCCACACCCATCGCCTCCAGCTCGTCGGCCAGCTGCTCGTCGGCGGCCCGCCGGGCGGCCCGCTCCTCCTCGGCCTCCAGGCCCGCCGTGGTGCTCACCAGCACCAGCCGGTCGACCACCTCGGGGTGGTCGAGGGCCAGGGACACGAGGATCCGACCGCCCATCGAGTAGCCCACCCACGTGGCCGGCGTGCCGTCGGCCAGGGCCGCCAGCCGGGCCGCCGCACCGGTGAGGTCGGTGCGGACGTCGCCGGCGCCGCCGTGCCCCGGCTGGTCGGGGCAGCGCACCTCCGCGCCCAGCCCGCCGAGGCGGGCCGCCACCTCGGCCCACGTGGTGCCGGTCTGGGTGAAGCCGTGCACCAGCACGATCCGGTGGGGCGCGGGGTCGATGCGGTCGGGCACCCGGCCAGCATGGTCGAATGGCCGCCATGCCGGTGACGCCTGCGGCCACCTTCTGCGCCACGCTGGTCGACGAGTGGGTGCGGGCGGGCCTTGGCCACGCCGTGGTGGCCCCGGGCTCGCGCTCCACGCCGCTCGCCGTGGCGCTGGCCGCCGACGGCCGCCTCGACGTGCACGTGCACCACGACGAGCGGGCCGCCGGCTTCCTGGCCCTCGGCATCGGGCTGGCCACCGGCCGGCCGGCGGTGGTCCTCACGACCAGCGGCACGGCCACGGTGGAGCTCCACCCGGCGGTGGTCGAGGCCCACCAGGCGGCCGTGCCCCTGCTGGTGTGCACCGCCGACCGGCCGCCCGAGCTGCACCACGTGGGCGCGCCGCAGACCGTCGACCAGACGCACCTCTACGGCCCCGCCGTCCGCTTCTTCGCCGATCCCGGCGTGCCGGATGACGCCGGGGCCGCGGGGTGGCGGTCGCTGGCCGCCCGCGTGGTGGCCGAGGCGGTGGGCGCGCCGGGTCGGCCGCCCGGCCCCGTGCAGCTCAACCTGCCGTTCCGCGAGCCGCTCCTCGGCGACCCCGGGCCGCTGCCCGAGGGCCGCCCCGACGGCCGCCCGTGGCACCGCCGCGTCGGGCCCCGGGCCGCGGCGCCCGACGCCGCTGGCGTGGCCGAGCTGGCCGAGCTGCTGGCCGGGCAGCCGGGGGTGATCGTGGCCGGGGAGGGCGCCGGCTCGCCCGAGGCCGTGCACCGCCTGGCCGCCGCGCTCGGGTGGCCCGTCCTGGCCGACCCGCGCTCGGGGTGCCGGGTGCCCGCGCCGACCACCGTCGCCGCCTTCGACGCCCTGCTGCGGGTGCCGGCCTTCGCCGCGGTCCGGACGCCGGCCCGCGTGCTGCGCCTGGGGGCGCCGGCGGCGTCGAAGGTGCTGGGGCAGTGGCTCGCCGCCGGCGGTGCCCGGCAGGTGGCGGTGGAGGCCGACGGCCGCTGGCTCGACCCCGACCGCACCGCGGAGGTGGTCGTGGCCGGCGACCCGTCGGCCTGGTGCCTCGCGCTGGCCGAGGCGGTCGCCGGGCCGACGGGCCCCGGCCCGGTGGGGGGCGGGTGGCTCGACGGCTGGGCCCGCGCCGAGGCGGTCGCGCAGGAGGTGCTCGACGCCGAGCTGGCCGGGCGGGAGGCCGAGAGCGAGCCGGCCCTGGCCCGGCGCGTCGCCGCGGCCGTGCCCGACGGCGGGCTGCTGGTGGTGGCGTCGTCCATGCCGGTGCGCGACGTCGAGTGGTACGCGGCGCCCCGCCACGGGCTGCGGGTGCTGTCCAACCGGGGCGCCAACGGGATCGACGGGGTGGTGTCCACCGCGGTCGGCGTGGCGCTGGCCAGCGGGGCGCCCACGGTGGCGCTGGTCGGCGACATCGCCTTCCTGCACGACAGCACGGCCCTGCTCGGGGCGGCCGGGCGCGACCTCGACCTCACCGTGGTCGTCGTGGACAACGACGGGGGCGGCATCTTCTCGTTCCTCCCGCAGCGGGACGCGCTCCGCAGCGACCGCTTCGAGGAGCTCTTCGGCACCCCGCACGGCGTCGACCCGCGGGCGCTGGCCGCCGTGCACGGCGTGGCGGCGACCGACGCCGACGGCCTGGCCGACGCGCTGGCCGCCGGCAAGGGGGTCCGCCTCGTGCGGGTGCGCACCGATCGCGCCGCCAACGTGGTCGAGCACGACCGGGTCCACGCGGCCGTGGCCGCTCGCCTGGCGGCCGCGGGCATCGCCTGACGCCCCCGATCGAGGCCGGCGCGTTTCACCGCGGCACCCCGGCGGGCACTGGGCGGTCCGTGGACGTGCGCACGGTGGCGGCCGACCGGGGGCCGATCGAGGGCGGCCGCCGACGGGTGGTCCGGTTGCCGAGCTTCCTGCTCGGCGTCGGGCTGGGCGGGTTCGTCGACGGGATCGTGTTGCACCAGATCCTGCAGTGGCACCACATGCTCACCGACACCGGCGACCACCCGGCCGACACGGTGCCGGGCCTGGAGGACAACACCCTGGCCGACGGGCTCTTCCACGCCGTCACGTGGGTGGTGGTGCTCGTCGGCACGACGCTGGCCGTGCGCGCGTGGCAGCGGGGCGAGCTGGCGCCGCCCTGGCGCGTCCACGTCGGGCTGCTCCTCGCCGGGTGGGGGGCCTTCAACCTCGTGGAGGGGCTGGTCGACCACCACCTCCTCTCGGTGCACCACGTGCGCGACGACGTGGCCGACCCGCTCTGGTGGGACCTCGGGTTCCTGGCCTTCGGGGCGCTGCTCGTGCTGGTCGGCTGGGCGCTGGCCCGGGCGCGGGCCCGCCGCGGTCAGGGCCGGATGAGCGCGCCGAGCATCGCCTGGAACTTGGCCTGCGTCTCGGCCAGCTCGGCGGCGGGGTCCGAGCCGGCCACCACGCCCACGCCGGCGAACACGCGGGCGTCGTGGCCGTCGAGCTCGCCCGACCGGATGCCCACCGCCCAGCGCCCGTTGCCGCGGGCGTCGACCCAGCCCACCGGCCCGGCGTAGCGGCCCCGGTCGGCCCCCTCCAGCTCCTCGATGAGCGCCAGGGCCTCGGCCCGCGGCCAGCCGCCGACCGCGGGCGTGGGGTGCAGGGCGGTGACCAGCTCCAGGACCGACGGCGGCGGCGAGGACAGCCGGCCCTCGACCAGCGTGCCCAGGTGCTGGACGTTGGCCACGGCGACCACGGACGGCTCGGCTTCGGCGTCGAGGTACGAGCACCACGGCAGGAGGGCGTCGTGCACCATCTCGATGGTGACGCGGTGCTCGAGCTGGTCCTTGGTGGACGCCACCAGCTGGGCGGCCAGCCGGGCGTCGACGGCGGGATCGCCGCTGCGGGTGCTGGTGCCGGCGAGGGGGTGGGAGCGCACCACCGCGCCCTGGCGCGAGACGAGCAGCTCCGGGCTGGCGCCGAGGAAGCCGTCGACGCTGAAGAGGTAGGCCGAGGGGAAGGCGGCCCGCAGGCGGGTGAGGACGGCCAGCGGGTCGAAGCGGTGCTCGGCGTGGACCAGCAGCTCGCGGGCCAGCACGCACTTCACCAGCTGCCCCTCGCGGATCCGCCGGCGGGCCTCGGCCACGGCCTCGCACCACTCGTCCGCGGGGCGGGCCGGGCGGAGCGTGATGGCGCCGCCCACCACGGCCGGGGTGTCGGGCGTCGGCAGCGCCGCCTCGGCGCCGTCGACGGTGGTGATCCAGCGGTTGCCCTCGCCGTCGCGGCCCACGACCACCTCGGGCACCACCACGGTGGACCCCGGTGACGCCGCGAACGGGAGCGCGCCGAAGGCGACGGGGCCGGTGCCGGGCAGCTCGACCTCGTCCTCGACGTCCATGGCGGCCAGCAGGCGGGCGGCGTCGGCCACGGGCAGGCGCAGGGCCTCGCCCCGGCCGGCCAGCCCGAGGCCGCCCTGCTCGAACAGGTAGCCGTCGCGCCCGGCCACGGCCAGCAGGTCGACGTCGCGCTCCAGCCGGCGTGTGCGGGTGCGGACGGGGACGGTCACGCCCGGGTGGCGGTCAGCAGCTGGGCGGCGCCCAGGGTGAGCAGCTCGCGGCGCACCTGCACGAAGCCGGCCCGGCGGAGCAGGTCGACCAGCTCGACCGGCGGCGGCAGGTAGGCGACCGAGCGGGGCAGGTAGCGGTAGGCGTCGCCGTCGGAGAGCAGCCCGCCGATGCGGGGCACCACCGAGCCGAAGTAGAGCTGGTGGCCCTTGCGCAGCACGGCGTTGTCGGGCTCGGCCACCTCGAGCAGGCCGATGCGCCCACCGGGGCGCAGGACGCGGGCCAGCTCGGCGAAGAAGGCGGGCAGCTCCACCAGGTTGCGCAGGGCGAAGCCGCACACTGCTCCGTCGGCCCGCCCGTCGGGGACGGGGAGGCGCAGCACGTCGGCCTGCACGCGGGGATGGGGGCGGCGGGCCGCCTGGAGCATGCCGAGCGACAGGTCGAAGCCGGCGGGGCGCAACCCCTGGCGGGCCAGCTCGGCGCAGAGGTCGCCGGTGCCCGAGGCCAGGTCGAGGACCACGGAGCCGGCCGGCAGACCGAGGTCGCGCACCGTGCGGCGGCGCCAGGCCACGTCGAGGCCGAAGGTCATCACCCGGTTCACGAGGTCGTAGCGCGGGGCGATGGCGTCGAACATCGAGCGCACCGCCCGCACCTTGGCCTCGCCCTGGGGCAGCGGCTCGTCGGCGCGGCCGAGGGCGGGGCGGTCGGTCACCGGCGTCGGCGTCTCGGGCGTCGAGGGCGTCGAGGGCGACGGGGGCACGGCGCCCACCCTAGGACCGGGGCCTGGGGGTCACCGCACCTCGGGCTGCTCGGCGTCGCAGTGCTTGCAGCGGGGGTAGGCCCGCGACGTGGGCCGGCCGCAGGCCACGCAGCGGACCACCGCGATCTCGCCCCGCCGCAGCCGGCCGATCGCGGTGACCAGCATCCCGCCGACGCCGACGACGATGAGCACCTCGAAGGCGTCCCGGACCAGGTTGTTCACCCCGCCAGTCTTCGCCTCGCGGCCGGCCCCTGTCAGGTCGCGAGGGTCGACGGCGGCTCGCCGCAGGCGCAGCCCCGGGCCCACAGCAGATCGGGCTTGCCGGACGGCCCGCGCTGCACCTCCGGGACCACCACGATGCGCTTGGGGAGCTTGTAGCGGGCCACGTGGCGGCCGGCGGTGGCCAGGAGGTCGCCCCGGTCGAACCGGGCTCCTGCGGCCAGCTGCACCACCGCGACCACCTCCTCCCCCCAGCGGGCGCTCGGGCAGCCGACCACCACCACGTCGACCACGTCGGGGTGCTGGCGCAGCGCAGCCTCCACCTCCTCGACGAAGACCTTCTCGCCGGCGGTGTTCACGGTGGTCTCGTCCCGGCCGTGGTGCTCGATGGTGCCGTCGCTGCGGAGGCGGGCCCGGTCGCCCGACAGGCCGTAGCGCACGCCGCCCACCACCGGGTAGGTGGCGGCCGTGCCGTCGGGGTCGTCGAGGAGGCCGAGCGGCAGGCGCCCGACGGTGGCCAGCCAGCCGACCTCGTCCTCGCCGGGGGTCAGCTCCCGGTCGCGGGCCTCCGCCAGGACCCGGGTCGTGGCGGCCGGGCGGAAGGTGCCGCCGGGCCGGGCGGGGCGGCTGCCGGCCACGCTGACCTCCTGGGCGAGCCCGCCGGTCTCCGACGAGCCGAGGCCGTCCACGATCATCACCCACGGCAGCTCGTGCAGGAGGTCCTGCTTCGACCGGGCCGACAGCGGCGCGCCCCCGGAGAGCACGACGGTGAGCGCCGACAGGTCGTGGCGGGTGCCGGGCAGGGCGTCGAGCAGCGGGCGGGCGAAGGCCTCGCCGACGAGGTGGAGGGTGTCGACCTGCTCCCGGGCGACCAGCTCCCAGAGGGGGTCGCCCTCGCCGGGGCGGGGCGGGTCGGCCAGCACCACGGTGCCGCCGCGATGGAGCGTGTGGAACGTGCCCCACTGGCCGGTGCCGTGCGACAGGGGCGCGAGCACCAGCGCCCGCGAGGGGTCCTGCACGGCCACGGCCACCACCTGGTCGAGGCCCTCGTACTCCCGGCCGTCGTCGCGGCGGCCGCCGAGCGCGGCCACGAAGAGGTCGGCCTGGCGCCAGAGGACGGCCTTGGGTCGGCCGGTGGTGCCGCCGGTGGGGAGCACGCACAGGTCGTCGGGCGACGGTGGGCGGGCGAGGGGGACCGGGCCCGGCGGTGCGGCGGCGAGCGCCTCCTCGTAGGAGCCGTCGTCCACGTCGAGCGCGAGGCGGACGTGGGGCAGGTCGGGGAGGAGGGCCGTGATGGCCGGAGCGGTGGCCGCGTCGGTCAGCACGGCGCCGACGCGGGGGTGGGCCAGGACGTGGCGGAGCTCCTCGGGGCCGTAGCGGGTGTTCACGGCGCAGGGGGCGACCCGGGCGGCGTAGGCGCCGAGGGTGGCCTCGACGTGCTCGAGGCCACGCTTCAGGCAGATGGCCAGGTGGTCCTGGCCCGACTGGTGCGGGGCGAGCCGGTCCCGCTCGACGTGGCAGCCGAGGCCGGCCCCGGCCAGCACGTGCCCGAGGCGACGGGCCCGGTCGGCCAGCGCCGACCAGGTCAGCCGGCGGGCGCCCTCGACCAGCGCCGTGCGCTCGGGCACGGCCACGGCCAGGGCGCCGAAGAGCTCCCCCAGGTTCGCCTCCACGGCGGGGGAACGGTAGGCGTGGAGGTCGCCCGGCCGCGAATCCGCTGCTCCCGCCCCCCGTCGCCCGCCCGGCGAGGCCCCGCGGCCGCCGCCACCCCCCAGGCCCGCCCAGGGAGGCCCCCAAGCCATCGCCCCCTCTCCGCGCGCCGCGTTGCGCAGAAGCCACATGGAATCTGCGGATGCTTCGCTCAGGAAACGACGCGCAGAAGCCACATGGAATCTGCGCAACGTGGCGCGCGAGGTGGGTGGGGATGTGGGGGTTGGCGGTCGGGGCCGGGACGTCAACGCGGCCTGCGCGGGGGCGGGCGGGCCCGGCGGCGGCCCCGCCAGCGGGCCGGCGCAGGGCGGCAGGGCCAAGGACTAGCGTTCCCCCATGCGGAGCGAGCAGCCCAGCCACCAGGTCGTCCTCGAGGCCACGGCCGCCACCGAACGGACCATGCGGCCGCAGCGCGTCCCCGTCAACGTCTACGAGACCTCCGGCGCGCTGGTGGTCCTGGCCCCGATGCCGGCGGTCACCGCCGAGGACATCACCGTCGAGCTGCGCCCCGACCCCCGCACCTTGCGGTTCTGGGCCCACGTGCGCAGCGCCCCGCCCCGCACCTACCTCGTCCACGAGTGGGAGTACGGCGGCTACGAGCGGGAGGTCGAGGTGCCCGAGGGCTACGGCGCCGCCCTGGAGGCCTCCCTGGCCAACGGCCAGCTGGCCATCCGCGTCCTCGCCGGCCCGCCCCAAGGCGCCATCACCCTCACGCCCACCGCGTTGGAGCGCGCCCACTAGCGCACACCTGCCGAACCGTGTCGGTTCGGTAACAGAACCTCCAGCGCGCCGCATCGCGCACGACGGGCGGGGTATGGGGAGCGCTCGGCGCTCGGCATCGCCGCGCCGGCGGCGCGGGGGAAGGGGTCGACATGGCGCTGGTGGCGCTGCTGGCGAAGGTGAGCACGTGATCACACGACGGGTGCTGGAGGGCGACAGGGTCGAAGTGACCTTCTGCGTGCTGAACCTCGGCCAGTCCCTGCCGGTCACCCTCGTGGGGGACTTCAACGGCTGGGACCCCGTGGCGCTCGAGCTCGCCGGGAACGGCAACGGCGAGCTCTCCGCCACGCTCGTCGTCCCGCGGGGCCGCCGCTACGAGTTCCGCTACCGCGACAGCGGCGGCCGGTGGTTCAACGACGAGGCCGCCGACGACTACTGCGAGACCCCCGTCGGCGCCGTCAACGGGGTGCTCCTCACGTAGTGGGCGGCCTCGACAGAGCGACGGCCAGGTCGCGCCCGCGCCCTCGCCCGCTACTTGAACCAGATGCGCTGGTAGTCGCGGCTCATCGGGTGCAGGAGCAGGGCCACCAGCGCGATCTCGAAGAGCAGGTTCAGCGACCCCACGCCGAGCAGCGGCGCGTCGTAGTACCAGCGGATGAGGAACGGCGAGAAGGCCGCCAGCAACCCGAGGCCGTAGCCCCATTTCAGCTCGTTGGCGATGCCGTAGGCACCCACCCCGGCCGCCACAGCGGCGCCCAGCAGCAGCCCGTTGCCGAGGGCCAGGCCGTCGAGGAGCCCGAAGAACGCCTTGAAGTACAGCAGGAACACGGCGATCTGCAGCGTCTGCGGCTGCGCCGGGTTCAGGAAGCGCCGGGGCTCATAGGCCATGCGTGACAGTGTGGCAGGCGTCGTCCTGGCGGCGGGTATCGGTAGCCGCCTGGCGCCGCTCACGTGGCAGCGCCCCAAGGCCCTCTGCCCGGTGGGGGGCGCACCCCTGGTCGACCACGCCCTCGG